>FLNY01004046.1_pt1 | contig 72282 bp, 58 predicted proteins | sample 1140381 | NCBI WGS metagenome assembly FLNY01 (sample SAMEA3878172, study PRJEB12797) | bioreactor metagenome | biome: Moose rumen | place: Sweden | collected 2011-10
GGCTACAAGTATATCATAGGAGCAAGGATAAAGTCTGAAGACTCGGCCACAAAGGAGTGGATATTGTCTTTGGAGAAGAAAGACTGCGCAGAATACGAGTGCCTGCGCTCTAACGGCGACAGACTCATTGTGGGCTATTCTTCCGGCAGGGCCGCCAATGATGCAAAGAACAGGGCCAAGGGTGTGGAGAGACTGGAGAAGTCATACAAATCAGGAATACTCACCAAGGCTAATGTCAACAAGCGAGGGTACAACAAATTCCTTGAAATCAGCAAAGACGTACAGGTGCGCATCAATCCAGAGAAGATTGCAGAGGATGAGCGGTGGGACGGACTCAAGGGATACGTCACAAACACAGACCTTGCTGCAGATGAGGTTATCTCCCAGTATCACGGCCTGTGGGTTGTGGAGCGGGCATTCAGGATCAGCAAGGGCAATCTGGAGATGCGGCCGATGTTCCACTTCACGGAACGGAGGATTGAAGCCCACGTCTGTATCTGTTTCGTAGCATACAAAGTCTATAAGGAACTGGAACGAATCATCAAGCTCAGCGGTATTGGACTAAGTGTTGACAAGGTTATAGACATCGCTAAGACCATCATCAGCATAGACATTAAGACGGACGGAGTTGCAGGAACTGCCAGAAGAACACTATTCCTGACAGATGAGCAGAAGATTATACAGCCACTTTTTGACTTAGAGAAACTTGTGAGGCATTTTGGGTGACGCATCGACGAAGTCAGGAGGTTTCACTATTTTACCTTTTCACCTTTTTACTTTTCTCATGTCAGGAGGGAAGCGAGGCAGGTGACTTTCTGGGACAATGGCGACTGGCAGGCTCTGACCAGAATTTCCTGAGTTTCTCGGGTTCCGTGGCACTGTTCAGGAACACCGCATCAACAGACAATCAAGTCTATGGGAATTTCCAGCACAAGGGCGACAGCCTCCTCATACAATGTTTCTCAGCCAAAGGAAAGGCCAACGACACCACCATCGTAGAAAACTACTTTGGCTTTAAGCCCTTCAACGACATCCGCCTAAAGGTGGTAACGCTCGACAAAGACCATCTGATACTCAGCAAGGACGGTCAGACCTGGACTTTCGAGAAGTACTGAAGACAAGGTTTTTCTGCCTTCAAAATACATCTATAGGGATTTCCCCCGCTCAGTTTAGGGGAAATCCCTTTTCTTTCCCTCGTTTTTGCCTTATCTTTGCATCGAGAATCAATCCAAAGAATGTCAAACTATCTAAATGATACGATTATGAAGAAGATGTTTTTCGCACTGGTGATGATGGCTGTTGGCATCAATGCAAACGCCATGAGCTACGAGCAGGCTCGCAACGAGGCCCTGTTCCTGACTGACAAGATGGCCTACGAACTGAATCTGACCGATGCACAGTACGAGGCTGCGTATGAGATCAACCTCGACTACCTGATGGGAGTCACAGGACGTTCCGACGTGTTCGGCACCTACTGGGAGTGCCGCAACCGCGATCTGAGTTACATCCTGTTCGACTGGCAGTGGAACGCCTTCGTGGCCGCCAGTTATTTCTACCGCCCGCTTTACTGGGATGCAGGTTTCTGGCACTTCGCCGTCTATGCCCGCTATCCGCACCGCGACTATTTCTACTTCGGGCGGCCTCACTTCTACGCCACCTACCGCGGTGGACATGCCTGGCACCGTATCGGAGGGCAGGGCTACTACCACAGCAACTTCTACCGTGCCCCACACAGAGAGCATGTCGGTATGCACGACCGTTGGGAGCGTGGTGACTTCCGTGGTGCGCGCAACAGTTCTACCCGCATCACGGGAAACCGCGACGGCAGGAACAACGGCAACTTCAACGGCCAGCGAGACAACCGCAATAGCAGTAGCAGCGGCAACTTCAACGGACGCAGAGGTGGTAGCACCAATAACAATATGAATATCCAGCGTGGTCCTTCAGCAAGACAAGGATCAGGAAGTCAGCAAGGACGTATCAGCAGCCAGAGCCGTGTGACAAGCCGTAACCGTTCCGTCAATATGGGTGGTTCGCGCAGTGGCATCTCCCGCAGCAGCAGTTCCTTCAGCGGAGGCTCCCGCAGCGGAGGCTCTCACGGAGGCGGATCGCACAGTGGTGGATCGCACAGTGGCGGCGGATCTCGCGGGCTCGGCGGACACCGTTAAGTCAGAGTTCCAGTACCCGTACCTCAGCATTCATCATGCGCTGCACTTCGCTCATTGATTTTCCATAATATACTGCCTGGATGGCCTTGTTGATGATACCATGGCCTACAGCCAGCACCTTCTTTCCCGGGAATGCCTTCTTGACATAGGTGATGAATTCGCCAGCCCGGGAAAGAAGGTTTTCTAATGACTCCACGTTCTCCGGCCACGTCTCCCCCTTGAGGTCGGGTATGAAACGGCCAGTGAAATCCCCCCAGTCGCGCTCCCGCAGCAAGGGCGTCTGTATCACCTCCAGCCGATGCGGCTCCGCAATGATGCGCGCCGTATCCACCGAACGCTTCAGGTCGCTGGCGATGACGGCCCTAAAATCCTCATCCGCCAGTTTCCGGCTCAACTCCTCAGCCTGGCGGATTCCGCTATCCGTCAGTTCCCCCTGCGTCTGTCCCTGCATGATCTGGCGGACATTATCCACCGTCTCACCATGTCTCACTAAGTATAAAGTTGTCATGATACTTTAAAATTTGTGCAAAAATACAGAAATATTTGTGATTTCCACCATATTTTATTATTTTTGCAACGTAAAACAAGACCATTCAATAAAAATGAAGATATTACAGAGTTCTATTTTCCGTGCAATCAGTTCTATCGCCATCGGCATTCTGCTGATTAAGTTTCCTGACAACACCGTCACTTGGATCACTGTCGCCATCGGCGTGCTGTTCCTCCTATCGGGCATCATCTCGCTGGTGGTCTATATGAATGCCAGGCGGAAGGTGACAGAGTATAAGATCACGGATGCCGAGGGCAATGTCATTGCAGGTGAACAGCCAACCTTCCCGATTGTCGGTGTGGGTAGCGTGATTCTTGGTCTGCTGCTGGCACTGACCCCCAATATCTTCATCACGGCCCTGATGTATATCATCGGCGGTATCCTGATACTGGGAGCCATCAACCAGTATATGAACCTAGTGAATGCCCGCAAGTACGGTAAGGTCGGTTTCGGCTACTGGATATTCCCCTCTCTGATCCTGTTGACAGGGCTCTACGTCATCATCAAGCCGATGGCCCCCGCCAGCATGGCCATGCTCATTCTGGGCTGGTGCACGTTGCTCTATGGTGTCACGGAGATGATCAACTCACTGAAATTCTTCTCCGACAAGCGCAAATTCAAGCAGGCACAGGAGATTCCCGTGGCTGAGGAGATCAAGGAAGAAACGGCTGAGGTGATTGAGGCAGAACCTGTATCAGACGACCGCGCCCTCACACCCCAGTGACAATGCCCTCGATATAGGTCTTCAGGATATGAAGGCCTCTTTTATTGTCCCATCCCCAGGGGATGATGAGGTCTGCAAACTTCTTGGTGGGTTCGATGAACTGCTCATGCATGGGCTTCACGGCAGTCTCATAGTGTTCCAGCACCATGTCAACTGTCCTGCCACGCTCCACCACGTCGCGCCGTATGTTACGCATCAGTCGGACATCACTGTCTGTATCCACGAAAATCTTCAGATCCATCATATCGCGTAACTTCTTGTGATGCAGTGCCATGATACCCTCGATGATGATGACTGGTTTGGGCTCCACGTGAATGGTCTCTGGCAGGCGATTACTGATAATATAAGAATAGGTGGGCTGTTCGATGGCCTCGCCATTCTTCAGTTTCCTGATTTGCTCCGTCAGCAGTTTCCAGTCGAAGGCATCAGGATGGTCAAAGTTTATCTGTCTGCGCTCCTCGGGAGTCAAGTCCGTCGTGTCGTTATAATTATGAGTCGATTGGTACGATGGCTGCACAGTGCGGGGGCAGTGCCTTGGTAATTCGCTTCACGACTGTGGTCTTTCCCGAGCCGGACCCTCCGGCGATTCCAATAATTGTCATAGTTTTAGGATATAATTCATTTTCTGTTTGCAAATTTAGCAAAATAATCCGAGCAGGCAAAGAAAAAGATGCAAAAAGTTTGCGGATTCCAAAAAATCTTCGTACCTTTGCAGTCCAAAAGTGTGAAATCATATATTTAACATTAATATTAAAATTCAAAATGAAAAAAGGTATTCATCCAGAAAACTATCGCCCCGTCGTGTTCAGAGACATGTCCAACGGCGATATGTTCCTTACGAAATCTACTGCAAAGACCAATGACACTGTAGAGTTCGAAGGCGAAACTTACCCGGTGGTAAAAGTTGAAATCTCCAGCACCTCTCACCCGTTCTACACTGGTAAGAGCAAACTCGTTGACACCGCAGGACGTGTCGATAAGTTCATGAGCCGCTACGGTAAGGCTGCGAAGAAGTGAGAATAAACGAAAGCCCGCTTTCAGTTTATCGAGCGTAAGCAGGCTCGACTGAAAGTCAAGGCTGCGAAGAAGTAAGATATTACCTTCGGAAATTGAAAAATGCGTTCATGGTAGTTGCATATGCCACGAGCGCATTTTTCATGTAGAAAAACTTTTTCCTCTTTTCTTTTGGTAGAAACGGGGATTTTTCGTATATTTGTACCCAAGAACTGAACAACTCTACTATTTTTATCATCAAATGAAAACCGTTTACGATTTTACTGTCAAGGACAGAAAAGGAAAAGACGTATCCCTGAAGGAATACGCCAATGAGGTGTTGCTGATTGTCAATACAGCAACCAAGTGTGGATTTACCCCTCAATACGACGAACTGGAGGCGCTCTACAAGAAGTACCATAGCCAGGGCTTCGAGATCCTCGACTTCCCCTGTAACCAGTTTGGACAGCAGGCTCCCGGCACCGACGAGAGCATCCATGAGTTCTGCAAACTGAACTTCGGCACTGAGTTCCCCAGATTCAAGAAGATCAAGGTCAACGGTGAGGATGCCGACCCGCTCTACAAGTTCCTGCAGGAACAGAAGGGCTTTGCCGGCTGGGATATGAACCATCCCATTGCCCCGATTCTTGAGGACATGCTCTCCAAGGAGGATCCCGACTATAAGCAGAAACCTACAATCAAGTGGAACTTCACCAAATTCCTCATCAACAAGAAGGGACAGGTGGTGGCCCGCTTCGAACCTACCGAGAGCATCGACCATATCGCGAAGGAAATCGAAGAACTTCTGAACTAAATGGAACAGACCAAATGCTTGATTATCGGCAGCGGACCTGCTGGTTATACCGCTGCCATCTATGCCAGCCGTGCCAACCTAAACCCTATTGAGTATAGTGGCATGCAACCTGGCGGTCAACTGACCCAGACGACTGAGGTTGAGAATTTTCCTGGATACCCACAAGGTGTGGATGGTAATCAGATGATGATGGACCTGCTCGAACAGGCCCAGCGCTTCGGAACAGACGTCCGCAATGGCTCCATCGTCAAGGTTGATTTCTCCAAGGCTCCCTATATCTGCACGGATGAGGAAGGCAACGAGATTGCCGCCGACACGGTTATCATCGCTACTGGTGCCTCAGCCAAGTACCTAGGACTCGACGATGAGCGTAAGTATAACGGGCAGGGCGTGTCAGCCTGCGCCACCTGTGACGGATTCTTCTATCGCAAGAAGACCGTAGCCGTGGTTGGCGGTGGTGACACCGCCTGTGAGGATGCCCTCTATCTGGCCGGACTGGCCAAGAAGGTGTATCTGATTGTGCGCAAGCCTTTCCTCCGTGCCTCACAGGTGATGCAGCAGCGCGTGAAGGAGCACGAGAACATAGAGATTCTTTTCGAGCACAATACGCTCGGGCTCTTTGGAGAGAATGGTGTGGAAGGCGCTCATCTCGTGAAGCGCAAAGGAGAACCCGACGAAGAACTGGTGGATATCGCCATCGACGGTTTCTTCCTCGCCATCGGCCATAAGCCCAATACGGATATCTTCAAGGAGTGGTTGGATATGGATGAGGTGGGCTACCTGAAAAAGATCGACGGTACGCCCAAGACCAAGATTCCCGGCGTGTTTGTGGCTGGCGACTGTGCCGACCCCGTCTATCGGCAGGCCATCTCCGCAGCAGGCTCAGGCTGTCAGGCCGCCATAGAGGCAGAACGCTTCTTACTGAACAGATAACATCAGAAAAGGCTCGTTTCACAACGAGCCTTTTCCTTGAATTACTTAAAAAACTAAATTAATCAACCATAAACCTTAACCATTAAAATCTTTTTCTGATGCAAAGATACGACAAGATCCACCAAGTTATGTTCAACATGCGTTTTTTGATGTTTAAAATGCGTGATTTGTCGCATTTTGAACCCAAAATCACGCATTTTAAACATTTTGAACCGTGATATTCTAAGTTTTTCGGTGAAAAAGTATCTTTTCTCGGGATTTTTTTCTATTTTTGCAGGAAATTAAGCGACCATATAGTGAGCACGCTCATACTTCTATTCACCCTCCTGATAGTGGCAATACTGACCATTATCGTTATCGTAGGTAGGAAACTTTACCTACGAAGCATGAGACTGCGCCGTCGCCTCCAGATGAGTTCCATCTTCATGAACATCACCCACGAACTACTCACGCCCCTCACCGTCATATCGGCCTCTGTGGATAAAATGAGGGAAGAGGAGCCCAAGTTCGGACATGACTACGACATGATGCAACTGAACATCCAGCGCATGGTACGCTTATTACAACAGATCCTGGAAACCAGTAAGTCGGATGCAGGCGAACTGAGGCTGCTTGTGGCTCAGGGCGACGTGATGGGCTATATCCACGAGACAGCCAAATGTCTGGAACCGTTGCTAGTCAAGAATAGGATGAAGTTCTCCATCACCTGTGTGCCCGAGAACATGATGGGATGGATTGATATCGACAAATTGGACAAGATTATCTACAACCTCCTTTCGAATGCTGCCAAATACTCGCGCGAAGGTGGTGAGGTAACTCTCAAAGCCATCGCCAACAAGAACTATGACAAAGTCAGGATAGAGGTGAGTGATACGGGTGAAGGTATCTCCAAGGAGAAGATGAAGCATCTGTTCCAACGATTCCATGACGGAGACTATCGCCAGCACCGCACCATTGGGACAGGTCTGGGGCTCTCCCTGACACGGGATCTTGTCTATCTCCACAAGGGTACGATCGAATGTCAGAGTGAAATAGGCAAAGGCACGACCTTCGCCGTAACCCTTCCCATTAACAAAGAAGCATTCGCTCCCGAACAGATCGACGAACAGCACAATATAGACTTCAGTGTTCCCAAAAACACGATTATCGACTTCAGCGCCACCATCCCCGACATAAACCAAGAGCCAGAGACAGAGGCTGCAGCCGAGGACGATAACTACAAACTGCTGATTGTCGAGGATAATGTGGAACTGCTGATGCTGATGAAACAATTGCTCAAGTCCTACTATCAGGTCTATGTGGCTCCTAACGGCGTAAAGGCTCTGAAGATTGTCCATGAGAAAGAACTCGACATCATCATCTCTGACGTGATGATGCCAGAGATGGACGGCTACGAACTGACGAAGGCCATCAAGTCTGATGAGAATTACAACCATCTGCCCATCATCCTGCTGACAGCGAAGACCCAGGAGGAGGATCAACAGGCTGGCCTACTCGCAGGAGCAGATGAATATCTGGTCAAGCCCTTCCGTCTAGGCGAACTAAAGTTGCGCATCGACAATATTGTTGAGAACCGCAAGCGTATCCAGCGCGAATACACCCAGCAGTCGCTCACAGAGACCATGCAGAAAAAGGAAAAGGCGCCATCACCCGACGAGGAGTTCATCAGCCGAGCCCTGGATCACGTCTATAAACATCTGGAAGACGAATACTACGACCGCGATGCACTGGCCACAGACATGGGCACCAGCACGTCAACCTTATATAACAAACTGCGCTCCATCACCGGTCTCAACGTGTCGAGTTTCATCCGGGACATCCGTATGAAGGAAGCCAGCAGGATTGCAGAGGAAAATCCCGGCATACGCGTCAGTGACCTTGCCTATCGCGTAGGGTTCAAGGATCCCCGCTACTTCTCCACCTGTTTCAAGAAGCATTTCGGAGTTCAGCCGAAGGAGTATATCGAGAGCCTACAGTCAAAGCCAGAAACGTAAGCAGTCCGTTCAGCATCAGCAACTCATAACCGAACCGATAGCCGCTTATCTGGGCGGTCAGCGTGTCGATGCCATAACAGAGTAGCGGAGACGCCACACAGATATAGGGCACATAACGGTCGTTAGGTACGCGCCTGGTCATCATCCCAAAGGCAAATAGTCCCAGCAATGGACCATAGGTATAGCCACAAAGTATATAAATGGCATCGATCACACTTGTGGAGTTTAGCAGACGGAACAGGAGAATCATCACACTAAAAAGCGCACAAAATCCCAGATGTATCCATTTCCTGAGCCGCTCGTCCCCTGCCCTGCCACAGATATCTACACAAAAACTCGTTGTCAACGAAGTCAGGGCAGAGTCCGCACTCGAGAACGAGGCGGCCACCAGCCCTATCGTAAAGGGAATCACCACAGACAGGCCGTTCTTCTGCACAAAGGCGGGCAGTAGCGCATCCCCAGTCTCCGTGGGAAGCCCCTGGCTTTGTGATAGCATCACCAACAACACGCCCAATGCCAAAAAAAGCAAGTTGGCAGGAACGAAAGCCATGCCATAACTGCACATGTCTTTCTGGCCTTCCTTCAGTGTCTTGCAGGTCAGGTTCTTCTGCATCATATCCTGATCCAGTCCTGTCATCACGATCACGATGAACACACCGCTCAAGAACTGTTTCCAGAAGTTCTGCTTCGACACCCAGTCATCAAAGACGAAGATACGACTATGCTCATCTGCCACCACGGCCGTGACTGCCTCACCCAAGGTCATATCAAGTTGACCTATCACATTATATATAATAAGGAGCAAGGCAGAGAAAAGACAGAATGTCTGGAAAGTATCCGTCCACACCAATGTCTTGATACCACCCCGACGTGTGTAGAGCCATATCAAAGCCACCATAACGATCACCGTCATAGCGAACGGCACGCCCCAGGCATCGAACACGAATCGCTGAAGAATCACACAGACCACATAGAAGCGCACGACAGCACCCGTCAACTTCGACAAGAGGAAGAAAGATGCACCGGTCTTATAGGCCCTAGGCCCCAGCCGCTGTCCAAGATAGGAGTAGATTGTCGTCAGGTTCAGCCTGTAGTAGAGTGGCAACAACAAGAAGGCCACGGCGATATAACCCAAAATGAAACCCAGGCAGGTCTGCATATATGTCATGTCAATGCGTGTCACCATTCCAGGTACAGAAACAAAGGTCACACCGGAAATGGAGGCACCCACCATCCCAAAAGCCACCATATACCATGGCGATCGGCGATTAGCACGGAAGAACGTCTCGTTAGTCGCCCGTCTCCCCGTCCATCTGCTGATGGCATACAAAACTGCAAAATAGATTAATATTGTTGCAATAATCCACATAATGGCTGCAAAGTTACAAATAAATCATAATTCTCGATTCATAATTCATAATTATTTCGTAACTTTGCAGGCGGAATTACCCAATTCTAAAACTTTATATTATGGCTAAACAGAAAAAATTCATCCTCCAAGAGAGTGAGATCCCAACACAGTGGTACAACATTCAGGCCGACATGCCCAACAAACCCATGCCGCCCATCCATCCGGCTACCAAGCAGCCCTTGGGCGTCGATGACCTGGCACACATCTTCCCACGCGAATGCTGCGTGCAGGAATTGGATACGGAGCACGCATGGATAGACATCCCAGAAGACGTGCTCGAGAAGTACAAGTTCTATCGCTCTACCCCGTTGGTACGCGCCTATGAACTGGAGAAGGCCCTCGGCACTCCTGCTCATATCTATTTCAAGAACGAGAGTACCAACCCGCTAGGTTCGCATAAGATCAACTCTGCCCTGCCCCAGTGCTACTATGCCAAGCAGGAGGGTACGACCAACGTGACCACCGAGACGGGTGCCGGCCAGTGGGGTGCCGCCCTCAGTTATGCCGCCAAGATCTATGGTCTCGACTGCGCCGTCTATCAGGTGAAGATCACCATGCAGCAGAAGCCCTATCGTTCGAGCATTATGCGCACCTTCGGTGCCGTCGTGGAGGGCTCGCCCTCGATGTCCACCCGTGCCGGTAAGGATATCCTGACAAAGGATCCTACGCACTCAGGCTCTCTGGGTACCGCTATCTCCGAGGCTGTTGAGTTGGCTACCACGACACCAAACTGTAAATACACGCTGGGATCAGTGCTGAACCACGTGGGCCTGCACCAGACCGTTATCGGCCTGGAGGCCGAGAAACAGATGGCGATGGCCGGGGAATATCCCGACATCGTGATCGGCTGCTTCGGTGGCGGCTCCAACTTCGGCGGCATCGCCTTCCCCTTCATGCGCCACAAACTGAGCGGTGAGCACGCCGACACCGAGTTCATCGCAGCAGAGCCCGATAGTTGCCCGAAACTCACCCGCGGCCAGTTCCGCTATGACTTCGGCGACGAGGCTGGCTACACCCCGCTGCTGCCGATGTACACTCTGGGCCATAACTTCAAGCCCTCTAACATCCACGCCGGTGGTCTGCGCTACCACGGTGCAGGTATGATCATCTCACAACTCATCAAGGACGGCTACATGCACGGTGTCGATATCCCGCAACTCGAGACCTTCGAGGCTGGTATGCTCTTCGCCCAGACAGAGGGCATCATCCCCGCTCCCGAGAGTTGCCATGCCATCGCCGCTACTATCCGTGAGGCTCGGAAGTGCAAGGAATCAGGCGAGGAGAAAGTCATTCTCTTCAACCTCTCCGGCCACGGCCTCATCGACATGCCGTCGTACGAAGCCTTCATCAAGGGCGACCTCCAGAACTACACGGTCACCGACGAGATGATCGCCGAGAACCTCGCCGAACTCGACAAGCAGTAATCACTTCAATCCCCACTCACCCGAGTGGGGATTTTTTTAAGACCCGCACTCATACCTTGAATACAGGCTTTTGTCCGAATCTATATGCTTTTGCACACATTTGGACAAAATCAATCATTTCCTGACTTCGTCAATGCGACACCCATACTTCAGATCTTGCTCAAATCCTCTTGGAAAAGGGGTTGTATAACCCTATGGCTGTCGGTCAGAAACATGGTTCTGGTATAGTAACTTATAAGAATACAGTTCTATTCATACTCTTTTGAAAACCACAACCGATAAATCGGATCCAGGAACACCAACCTGCCACCCTGCAGTTCCACAATATCTTTATTCTGTAAGATCTTCTTGTTCTTGCTGATGGTGTTGGGATTGCCCAGATGGTATTTCGCCCTCGTCTCTGACGAAGACAATTGCTGCACTCCGTCCCTGATGGCACGAAGCATTTCTATCTGACTGGCTGCCAGCGTCTCCGTGTCACTCTGGAACATCGGAGAATTGGTGTTTATCATCTGCCTTAATCCATAGTCAAAAGACTCCTCTGTCACTTCCTTGGCAGAGGCATTCCATATGAAGTAACAGCACTGTTGCAGATACCATGAATGACATTCAGTAGTGTCGCATATCCTGCTAGCAAATTCATCAGAAATCTTTTTCCCCGACTTCTCGAAAGTCTCAACAATAAAAGGCATCCATTCTTCCTTGGGGATCTTGTTCAGAAACAGCAACTGTCCGAAACGATAGAATGGAGAGTTGGAATTATTAAAGATGTCCAGCATCATGTGACGCTTACTGCCATACAGACAATACGATACACGTTCCTGTTGCTGCCATGCAGAACGCATCTTTCCCTCCATACTCTTATATTCTGGAAGATTGGCCAGTTGTTGGAACTCGTCGATGCATACGATGATTCTTATTCCCTTGGTCTGAGCCAATGTTTCCGGCAGTCTTAGGATGTCCATCTTGTCCTGTTCCTGTGGCACAAACTTCACGTCGAAAGCCATGAAGTTGGTCACATCGTCCTTGATGACCACCTGCGGCACTACCCCCGTCAGGAACTTCTTGGCATCCTGTATGCGCTTTTCCAACTTGCTTGATGCACACGCTATCACCTGACTGGCGAACGTCCTATAGAACTCTGCTTCAGAACCGATGCTAAACGCATCGATATAGCACACTCTAACATCTTTGTCTTCCACCTGTAGTTCTTCCATGGCCACCTTCACCAGAGAGGACTTTCCCCATCTGCGTGGAGAAACTAACATAACGTTGATATGCGAAGTCAGGAAGTTCTTCAACTGTGCCCTATCCTCCACCCTATCAACAAAATTTTCCTTCGTTGCTAACGTCCCGTATTGAAATGGAGCATTCATATTCTTTTAGGTTCATGTTAATACGGTGCAAATATACAAAAAGTTACCTAAAGGTAATTTACCGAAGGGTAACTTTTATTATTCTTTAACGAATAGAAAAATGGCGTTATAGGTGTAACGAACAATCTCGCTATAGCCATCTCATATCTGAAAGTGCCTTTATAGACCTTACATACATACCAAAATATGCATAAACAGACATAAAATACCCTGACCTGTAAATTCAATTCAAAAAAGGCTTTTCCAGGGGATTCATCATTACTCTTATTGCCCTGTTTATCGTCACTTTTACGTTATCTTACTGAATATCAAACCTTTAATTCGGTGACGACAAAAATAGGGAGTGACGACAAAAAGAATGCCGTCCACCATTAGTTTAAGGCCGCTAGACCGTCGGTTTAAAGCCTTTACACCATCGGTATAAGGCTTTAAAACCAATCCAATGACTGGACTGTCTAGTCCAAGATGCAGACTATTCAGTCCACGGCTTGGACCATGTGACCGCTCCTGATTCTATGACCCAATAGTAAATCTGTCTGTTTTTGTCGTCACCTACCATTTTGTCGTCACTCCGCATTCTATTGAGTATCAGCAGTACAAATACCTTGTGACGATAAACGCGTCTTAAGAGGAACTCTGACTAGACTTTATTAACTTGCAAAATTATGGTACTACCTTAATACTTTGCACTTGTTGACTAAAAGTATGAAAATCAAGATGTCATTCTATAACTAATATTACTTCTAACAAGCGGGTGGACTGAATTCAGCCCACCCGCTCTGGATTAATCAACAACCTACAAAACCTATGACTTATGCGATATCAATCTGGCGTGATACCTTGACTTTCTCTTCAACGACCTTGGGGAGTTCGACGGTGAGCACGCCGTGCTCAACCTTGGCGGAGATATCCTCCTTCTTCACGTCGTCGGGCAGGATCAGCGTCTGCTCGAACTTCGAGTAACTGAACTCGCGACGCAGGTAACGGGTGTTCTTGTCCTCATCCTTCTTCTCCTGCTTGCTCTCCATCTTGATGATCAGGTTACCCTCATCATTGATATGCACGTTGAAGTCCTCCTTTTTCATGCCCGGTGCAGCCAATTCTACGGTGTAGGCCTTGTCACTTTCTTTCACATTGATAGCGGGAGCCGTACAGTTAGCCTTCGGCATAAAGTCCGTATCAAACAAATCATTGAACACACTGGGAATCCAACTGTTACTTCTCATTACTGGCATCATCTTCTTTACCTCCTAATTATATTTTTAAATTGTTAAACTTTTATTCCGTGAATTTCGCTCATCTCTGAGCGTCGTTCACAGACTATAATGCAAGATAAATGCCAATGCGAAAATGTGTGTCAAACTGTCAGAATCTCGCGACAGATTGTCAGCGCAGCCTCAACGGAGGGGATATCGGATACCAGCAGGGAACGTTTGCCGTTGGACTCCCTCAGGGCACAGCGACGGACGTTCTGAGTGGCGTAGTTAAGTACCTGACCAAAGGCCTCGCTCTGGTAGTACGGACTATCGGAATTGCTGACGAAATAGAGATACATCTTCTGCTGCTTGAGCATGATCTTCTCTATACCAAGCCGCTTGCCATAGACCCGAAGCGGAACGACATTGATCAGTTCCTCCGCCACAGCAGGAATCTCGCCGAAACGATCCTTCAGACGACGGCGATATGCCTCAAGAGCGGCATCAAGGTCGTTCCTATTGGCGAGATTATCCAGTTCGCGATAGAGCAGCATACGTTCGGAGTCGCTGGGCACGTACTGGTCGGGGAAGTACATTTCAATGTCAGACTCCAAAGCGCAGTCATCGACGAAGTCGCCATCCGCCACCCGCTGGGTGGGGATATCGACTTTATTCTCGTTGCGCAGTTCGGCCATAGCCTGGTTGAGGATCTTCTGGTAGGTCTCGTAGCCGAGATCGGAGATAAAGCCACTTTGCTCCGGGCCCAACAGATTGCCTGCGCCACGGATATCAAGGTCCTGCATGGCGATATTGATGCCCGAACCGAGGTCGGAGAAGTTCTCAAGGGCCTCCAGCCGTCGGCGCGACTCGGGCGGCAGGGCGGCCAGGGGAGGAGCCAACAGGTAACAGAAGGCCTTGCGATTACCGCGGCCCACGCGGCCTCGCATCTGGTGAAGGTCGGAGAGGCCGAAGTTATGGGCGCTGTTGATGATGATGGTATTGGCATTGGGGATATCGATACCGTTCTCCACGATGGTCGTCGAGAGCAGCACGTCATAATCATAGTTGGAGAAGTCGAGCACGATCCGTTCCAGTTCCTCAGGCTTCATCTGCCCGTGTCCGATGGCAATACGGGCATCGGGAATGTATTTGAGGATCATCTCCTTGATATGCTGCAGGTCACTGATACGGTTGTTGACGAAATACACCTGTCCATTGCGCGACATCTCGAAGTTGATGGCATCTACGATGATCTCTGCTCCAAAGGTGTGTATCTCCGTCTGGATGGGATAGCGGTTGGGCGGTGGGGTCTGGATAACGCTGAGGTCACGGGCACCGACCAGCGAGAACTGGAGCGTACGGGGAATAGGCGTGGCCGACATCGTCAGGGTATCCACGTTGGATTTCATCTGGCGTAGTTTTTCCTTGGTGGAGACACCGAACTTCTGTTCCTCGTCGATGATCAGCAGGCCGAGATCCTTGAACTTCACCGTCTTGCCGATAAGTTTGTGTGTACCGATGATGATGTCTATCTTTCCGTCGGCCAGATCCTTCAGGAGGGCGGTGGTCTGTTTGGCAGAGCGCGCACGGGTCAGGTAATCCACACGAACTGGCATATCCTTCAGTCGTGAGGAGAACGTGCGGAAATGCTGATAGGCCAATACGGTGGTAGGGACCATTACGGCCACCTGCTTGCCGTCCGTCGCTGCCTTGAAAGCGGCGCGCACGGCCACCTCCGTCTTGCCAAAGCCCACATCGCCGCAGACCAGTCGGTCCATCGGCTTCGCCTGTTCCATATCCGCCTTCACGTCCTGCGTCGCCTTCAACTGGTCGGGCGTGTCCTCATAGAGGAAACTGGCCTCAAGTTCATGTTGCAGATAGGTGTCGTGACTGAAGGCAAAACCTTTCTCACGACGGCGCTTGGCATAGAGTTTGATCAGGTCGCGGGCAATATCCTTGATATGCATCTTGGTACGCTCCTTGAGGCGTTCCCACTGACCAGTACCCAACGTGGAGAGACGGGGCCCCTCGCCACCATCCTGCGACTTGTATTTCGACACCTTATATAAAGAGTGTATCGACACATAGATCGAGTCACCGTGCTGGTAGAGGATCTTGATCATCTCCTGATAGGTCTGCTCACCCTTGGCGTTGGTCACAGGCATTCTGACCAGGCCGCCGAACTTACCCACGCCATGATCGACATGCACCACGAAGTCACCGATCTCGAACTGCTGGATCTCCTTCAGCGTGAGCGCCATCTTACCGCTGCGGGCCTTGTCGCTCTTCAGGTTGTACTTATGGAAGCGGTCGAAGATCTGATGGTCGGTGAAGATGCAGATACGCAGGTCGTCGTCAGCAAAGCCTTCGTGAAGTGTCTTGTCGATAGGGGTGAACACAGAGGGGACGGTTCTTCCTGTGTTCAGGATTTCCTTCAGACGTTCATTCTGCTTCTGGCTGTCGGCGAGGATATAGATCTGATAGCCTTGCAACAGGTAATCCTCGAAAGACTTCTTCAGCAGGTCGAAGTTCTTATGGAAGAGGGGCTGGACGGTAATCTGGAAGCGGAGCGTGGCCTGACCCGGCGATGAGGGCCGATGGCCGAACTCGATACGACGGAACTGTTCTGCATCCGCCATGAACTGCGCCCCAGTGATCAGTTGCGACTCCCTGCGAAGTTGTCGTTCTATCTCTCGCTGCTCCACCTCTGTCGCACTCTCCATCTGCTCCATCAGAGCCTGAGAGGAGAAGCCTTCCTGGTAGGCACGGTCGATGGCATCGCGCACATACAGGTAATCCTTTGTCACCAACAGCATCTCCTTGGGCACGAATGAGAGGAAAGGCACCTTATCCTGCGCAACAGTCGTCAGTTCAGGCACGATCTCCACCCTGTCACGCCGTTCCTTCGACAACTGGTCTTCCACCTCGAATGTACGGATAGAGTCGATGTCGTCGCCAAAAAAGTCGATACGATAAGGATATTCGCAACTGTAGGAATAGACATCGAGGATGGAGCCGCGCAGGGCAAACTGGCCTGGTTCATACACATAATCGACCTCCCGGAAGCCAAAATCACGTAGGGTCTTCTCAATCTCCGACACAGCAATAGTCTGGTCCTTCTCCAACACCAGTGTCCGTTCGTCCATGCTCTGTTTCGACACCACCAACTCCGCCAGTGCCTCAGGATAAGTGACCACATAGCACAATGGGGTCTGACCCCTTTGTGACATTCTCGCCAGCACCTCCGTACGGAGTATCTCGCTGGCCGCATCGCGCTGTGCATATTTGATGGCACGGCGATAACTGCTGGGGAAGAACAGCACATCGCGATCACCCATCAACTGCGTCAGGTCGTGATAGAAATAGCCCGCCTCCTCAGCATCCTGAAGCACGAACAGCAACGGGCATTTGCACTTCGGGGCCATGCTGGCGAACAGCATCGGCGCAGAAGATCCCAACAGGCCTTCGAGGAAAATCCTCTTTACCGACGATTTCCCTATCTCCTTTGCCAGTGCCGACACCTGCGGCAATCGGGCATAAACTTTCTCTAGATCCTGTATATTCATCGCGAACAGTGTGCAAAATTACGAAAAAAGATGCAATTAAACCATATCTTATCGAAGTTTTTTATTATCTTTGCACCGTCAATCATCAGATTATGTATCAGAGCGACAGTATAGTCATCATCCCGACCTACAACGAGAAGGAGAATATCGAGAAGATTATCCGTGCGGTATTCGCCCTGGAGAAGTGCTTCCACATCCTCGTGATCGACGACGGCTCCCCCGACGGTACGGCAGTCATCGTACGAGGTCTGATGGATACCGAATTCGGCGACCGCCTCTTTATCATTGAGCGCGAGGGGAAACTCGGACTGGGCACGGCCTACATCACTGGCTTCAAATGGGCACTGAAGCACGACTACGACTACATCTTCGAGATGGATGCCGACTTCAGCCACGATCCCAACGACCTGCCGAGGCTCTACTCCGCCTGTCACGACGAGGGTAACGATGTGGCCATTGGCTCCCGCTACGTCACGGGCGTCAACGTGGTAAACTGGCCCATCGGCCGTGTCCTGATGAGTTATTTCGCCTCCAAGTATGTGCGTATTGTCACAGGCTTCCTGGTGCACGACACCACGGCGGGCTTCGTGTGCTACAAGCGTCGCGTGCTGCAGACCATCGAACTCGACAAGATCCGCTTCAAGGGCTACGGTTTCCAGATCGAGATGAAATACACGGCCTATAAGATCGGCTTCAAGATCAAGGAGGTGAGTGTCATCTTCGTGAACCGTCGTGAGGGCACCAGCAAGATGTCGGGCGGCATCTTCGGTGAGGCGTTCTTCGGCGTGATGCGCATGCGCTGGGACGGGTGGACGAGGAAGTATCCGGAGGTGAAAGGGTGAAAAAGTGAAAGGGTGAGAAGGTGAAGTTATTATTAAAGATATTATATTTAATTTACCAGGTCATCATAGGTTTTCCCGTGTTGGTACTGCTGACCATCGTCACCGCGATAGAGGTGGGGATCGGCACAGCCATTGGCAATGGTCACTTCTGGGGCTATTATCCTGGGCGGTGGTGGGCCAAAATCATCCTGAAAGTGTTCCTGATACCAGTCAGGGTCGAGGGGTACGAGCATCTTGAGAAAGGCCAAAGTTACGTATTCGTAGCCAACCACCAGGGCATCTTCGACATCTTCCTCATCTACGGTCATCTGGGCCGTAACTTCAAGTGGATGATGAAATATCAGTTGGGCAAGATTCCCTTTTTGGGCTATGCCTGCCGTCAGTCCCATCAGATTTTCGTCGATAAGCGCGGGCCCAAGAAGATCCAGAAGACCTACGAGACAGCCCGCGAGATTCTGAAGGAGGGCTATAGTGTGACGGTATTCCCTGAGGGAGCGCGCACGTTCACAGGCCACATGGGAAAATTCAAGAAGGGCGCCTTTGCCTTGGCCGATGAACTGCAACTGCCCGTCGTACCCCTGACCATCAATGGATCCTTCGACATCCTGCCCCGTATGAAAGGCTTCATCAACTTCATCGACTGGCACCCCCTGTCGCTCACAATCCATCAGGCCATCTACCCCATTGGCCAGGGTTCCGAGAATGTCGATGCCACGATGCGCCAAGCCTACGACTCCGTGATGTCGGCCCTCGTACCAGAATACCAAGGATATATAGAGAACCCAGACCAATGATTGCACGAAACCTGCCGCTGTTCCTGCTGCTTATCCTCCTACCTTATTTATATATAGACCTACGCTATTTCCATCGAAAGAAGGCGTGGTGGAAACGCCTGTTGCTATGGCTACCCTGCGTGGCCATGACGGCCTACACCATCTATCTGGCTCAGGAACCGAACTTCATCCCCGACAACGATCGCATCTTTATCCTCTATGCCTATCTGTTCCTGGTGGCACTGATCATCATACCCCTCTGGACGTTCATTCTCTGCTCGCTCTCGGGCAGGACACTCAGTCTGCTGTTCCATAGGTTCCACCCCTCCCGTCCCGCACGGAACTACGGCAACCTGCTCGGTCTGCTCAGCATTCCCTGCGTGTGGTTCGTCCTGTTCTGGGGAACATTCGTTGGTTTCAACAAACTGGAGGTGAACCATCAGACTTACATATCGTCCGACCTGCCCGAGGCCTTCGACGGCTATCGCATCCTACTCTTCTCCGATGCCCATGTGGGCAGTTATATGGGCCACAACGACTGGGTGCTCCAACGCGCCATCGACAGCATCAACGCCCAACAGCCCGACCTGATCGTGTTTACAGGTGACCTGCAGAATATCCAGCCCAAGGACATCTATCCCCATATCGACGTGCTCAGTTCGCTGAAGGCCAAAGATGGTGTCTATTCCGTACTTGGCAACCACGACTATGCCGAGTATATGGGCTTCGACGAGGCGATGAAAGTGGCAAACTGCCGCGAGACCGTCAGTTTGGAGCGACAGATGGGCTGGACGGTGCTGCTCAACGAGCATCGCGCCATTGAGCGCGACACTGCGCATATCATCATTGCCGGCATGGAGAACGACGGCGATGGCAAGAAGTTCCCACAGAAAGGTGATGTGGATAAGACGCTGGAGGGTACTGTCGAGGGCGACTTCATTCTGATGCTCGAACACGACCCCTCTTCCTGGCACCGCAAGATCATTCCCGACAGCCGTGCTCAACTGACACTTTGCGGCCATACGCACAAGATGCAGTTCTCCATCTTCGGCTGGTGCCCGATGTCGCTCTCCGGCAAGGAGTTCAATGGCTGGTACAAAGAAGGCCGTCAGTCGCTCTTCGTTACGGCTGGCGTAGGCGGTCTCATTCCCTTCCGCTTTGGCGCCACGGGTGAGATCGTAGTAATGACCCTGCGGCGTTAAAGATTGGCAGCAAGAAACTTACGGCACATCTCTACGGGAAGACCACGGCGACTGGCGTAGTCGCGGAGTTGGTCTTCACCTATCTTGCCCAAGTTGAAGTAACGAGCCTCAGGATGGGCAATCATCAGTCCTGATACACTGGCATGGGGCTTCATGGCTCCGCTCTCCGTAAGGCGGATGCCGATCTGCTTCATGTCGAGCAACGTGTCGAGCACGAAGTTCAGACTGGTATCTGGCAAGGATGGATAGCCGACGGCCGGTCGGATACCCTGGAACTTCTCCACCAGCATGTCGGGGATCGAGAGATGTTCATCGTTGGCATAGCCCCAGAACTCCTTACGCACCTGTTCGTGCATTCGCTCGGCAGCGGCCTCGGCGAGACGGTCGGCCAACAACTGTGTCATCATCTTCTTGTAGGGGTCGCTGTCGAAATCGGTTTCCATACCCATATCGACGGATGTGGCAAAGAGGCCAATCCGATCCTCTATGGGGCTCATGAAGTCGGATAGACAGAGATAGGGGGGCTGTCCTTGCTGCTGGCGCAGACAAGATATTCTCTTTCCATTCTCCTCTTTCCACTCTTCTCTATATACAATGATATCATCGCCATCAGCATGGGCATCGAAGAGAGCGAAGAGAGCGTAGGCACGATAGCGACCTTCCAGTTGACCCAACAGGACACCAGCCTCTTGACGGAGGCGCTCCTTCTCTGCTGCATCTTTCACCTGCCAGGCAAAGTAGAAGTAGGGCCAGTTGATGTAGGGCACCAACTCGGATATGTCGTAGGTAATTTTCATCTGAATTCGACAGGCTGTCCGATATATGTCGTATCCACCCCACCCTTAGCATAGACAGTGTGGCCGTTACAGATGGTACGCTCCACACGCCAGAGATACATGTGGCCCTCCATCGGACTCCAGCCACACTTGCTCAGGATATCAGTCTTCTGGACCGTCCACCCGCTATTCGGGCGTACGATGACGATATCGGCCTGATAGCCCTCGCGCAGGAAACCACGGCGACGCACCTCGAAGAGGCGGGCAGGGTTATGACACATCAGTTCCACCAGACGCTCCAGCGAGAGAACGCCCTGATCGACCAGTTCGAGCATCGTGACCAACGAGAACTGGATCATCGGCATGCCACTGGCGGCCTTGGCACAGCCCCCTTCTTTCTGTGACAGCAGATGGGGGGCATGGTCGGTACCGATGACGGAGATACGTCCGTCGCTAAGGGCTTCGCGCAAAGCCTCACGGTCGCGCTCCGTCTTGATGGCTGGATTACATTTGATGCGCGTGCCCAACGAGGCATAGTCGCGATCATAGAAATAGAGGTGAGAGACGGTGGCTTCGGCGGTGATCTGCGGATCATCCCCCATCAGTTCCAATTCCTTCGCCGTGGTGAGGTGGGCGACATGCAGACGGGCCTGATGCTTCCGCGCCAGTTCGACGGCCAGACGGGTACTCTCAAAGCAGGCCTCTTCGCTGCGGATCTCAGGATGATGGGTCACCTTCGGATCGTCGCCATACTTCCGCTTAGCCTCCGCCATATTACGGTTGATGATGTCGGTATCCTCGCAATGGGTCATGATGGGGAGCGGGGCGGAGGCAAAGATACGCTCCAGTGCCTCACGACGATCAACGAGCATGTTACCCGTCGAACTGCCCATGAAGAGTTTGATACCGGGGATGCGGTGAGGATCGAGTTGAGGGAACAGATCGGCATTGCTATTGGTGGCGCCAAAGAAGAACGAGTAGTTCACATGACTTTTCTTAGCCGCCAGTGCGAACTTCTCTTCCAGAGCCTCCAAGGTTGTGGTCTGCGGCACGGTGTTCGGCATATCGAAATAAGTGGTCACACCACCTGCTGCTGCAGCCTGACTCTCGGTATCCATATCGGCCTTTTCCGTCAGTCCCGGCTCACGGAAATGCACATGGTCGTCGATGATGCCTGGCAGTATAAAACAGCCCGAAGCATCAACGACCTCGTCGTAGGATGCTTCGGGTATCTCTTTTCCTTGAATCATCTGGCAGATCACGCCGCCCTCAATGACGATGGAGCCTACAAATGTGCGCCCCTCATTGACAATCGTCCCTCCTTGTATCAGCGTCCTCATTTCTACGGGAGGTTGAGCGACGGCAATTGCATGGAGTCAGGAGCCTGCTCCGTCACAGGCGGCAAATTCTGTTCTACAGGCTGCTGTGGAGCGTCATCGACCAGTCCGTTCTGTCGTGCCTGAATCTCGTTGGCCACCCTGTAATACTCCCTCACATAAGGATCCTCCTTGAACTTCTTGGTGGCCTTGCTCATGATATCCTCGATCTGCGGAGTCAGCACAGGATAGGGATAACTGTTGGTCATCATCATGAAAACGCCAGGCCCAAGGATATTGTCAAAGTTCTCTACGATGAAGTTGGTCACCAGACTGTCTTCCTGCTGTGCCAGCCGTGCAGCCTCAGCAGACAACTGGCGGTTGATGATCTCCTCGTCGATACCGTCGAGCAGCATCTGACTCTGCTTATGCGACAACTCGTTCATCTCGTTGCCTATCTGGTCGTGACGATGAATAAACTCATAGAGTTTGTCGTTCAGCGGTGTTCCACTGACTGTGCGCCCTGTATTGTCGATCCGGATTTCGATCTCACCTTTCTCAACAACCACTGGCATCATCAGGGGCTCATCGTCCATATAGAGATTCGCCAGTTTGACCGTATCAAGCAGTCCTGCAAAGCGGAACTTTCCGTGAACCACGTCGCAGGAGTCCAGGTTCTTCAACTCCTGATCCTTCACCGTCTTCAAGTAAAGTTTACTGCCATCAAGCGCCGACACAGAAGAAGAACCCTGGATCGAGTAGGACTCAGCGCAGGATGCTAGCGTAGTCACAATGACCAATGCATATAGGATCTTGTTCATAAATCGAATCGTTTCGTGGCGCAAAAGTACAACGATATATTGAAGTAGAAAAAAAAATTTGCGCATTTTAAAACAAATGCGCATTCTTTTATAGTTTTTTTGCCTCTTTCTCCAGTTCGTGGCTGATTCTATGGGTGGAATACAATTGAAGAATGGCCGCAATCAGAAGGGTAATCACCCACTTGTTATACACATACTCTATATATGTAATATGATCCAGTCCGAAGACATTGCCCTGACTGGCGAACATCAACAGGGCAGACAACAGGAACAGGAAATCGCTCAGTAACATCATCCTGCGCAGACGACGGATAACGAAGTTCTTGCCTTCATAGTGCTGCAGGAACTGCATCGACACGAAACAGAGTGCTCCCACGGCAAAGATGTAGGGCGCTGCCTTCCAGACCAGCACACTCATCCCCGCCCCTACTACCATCAGCAGGGCACCAACCAAGAAAACGGCATTCTGAAGACTATTCAACTGTCGCATGGCTTACTGGCTCTGCCTCCCTGTCATCATCGCTGAGCACAAAGATGTCCTCGTCGTCAGCCTTCATGAAGTAACGTTCACGCGCGATTTTCTCCATGGCCTTCGGATCCTTGTCCAACTCACGGATTCGGGCCTGGTCGCGCTGGAACTCTGCATTATACTTCTTGGTCTCCTCCGTCAGGTCACTGATACGCTGCAGATTCTTCAGATGACTCCACACGCTGTTCTCATCGAAGACTCCCACGATCAATACACCCGCGATACAGACCACAGCATACTTCAGAAATGCTGAATGCCATACGCGAAGCAGGAAGGTCTTGATACTGGTGATTACTTTCATCTTTCCGTGATTTTTGTGCAAAATTACGAAATAATTATGAATTATGAATTACGAATTATGAATTATTTCGTATCTTTGCAGAAAATTTTATCAGAATTATATGGAATACATTGTATCTGCCAGGAAATATCGGCCCATGACCTTCGATACCGTCGTGGGTCAAACAGCCCTGACGACCACGCTGAAGAATGCCGTGAAGAGCGGGAAACTGGCCCACGCCTACCTGTTCTGCGGTCCCCGTGGTGTGGGTAAGACCACCTGTGCACGCATCTTCGCCAAGGCCATCAACTGCCAGAACCCCACGGCAGAAGGCGAGGCTTGTAATGAGTGTGAAAGTTGCCAGTCGTTCAACGAGCAGCGCTCCCTCAACATCTTCGAACTCGACGCTGCTTCGAACAACTCCGTGGAGCACATCAAGACACTCATGGAGCAGACGCGCATCCCACCGCAGTTAGGGAAATACAAGGTGTTTATCATCGACGAGGTGCACATGCTCTCCACGGCCGCCTTCAATGCGTTCCTGAAGACGCTGGAGGAGCCGCCCTCACACGTGATCTTCATCCTCGCCACGACGGAGAAGCATAAGATACTGCCCACCATCCTCAGCCGCTGTCAGATCTACGACTTTGAGCGGATGACGGTTCGTAATACCGTGAACCACCTGAAGCACGTGGCCGAGCAGGAAGGCATCAACTATGAGGAACAGGCGCTGGCAGTGATAGCCGAGAAGGCCGATGGCGGCATGCGCGATGCCCTCTCCATCTTCGACCAGGCAGCCTCGTTCTGTCAAGGCAATATCACCTACGAGAAAGTCATCGAGGACCTGAACGTGCTCGATGCCGAGAACTATTTCCAGATCATCGACCTTAGCGTCGCCAATAAGGTGAGCGATATCATGGTGCTGCTGAACAATGTCATCAACAAGGGATTCAATGGCGGCCTTCTCATCCAGGGACTAGCCAAACATGTGCGCAACGTGCTGATGGCGAAGGATCCGCAGACACTCCCCCTACTGGAAGTCAGCGACCAGCAGCGTCAGCGTTATCAGGAGCAGGCCCAGAGGTGCGAGACCCGCTTCCTCTATCAAGCCCTGAAACTGATGAACCAGTGCGACATCAACTATCGGCAGTCGAGCAACAAGCGGCTGCTCGTGGAACTGACGCTCATCGAGGTGGCCCAGATCACACAGCCTGAAGACGATGGTGCCAGTGCGGGGCGCCGCCCCAGAAGATTAAAATCCCTGTTTAAGAACCTGATACGACAGTCTCAGCCCCAGAAAGCAGCCCCGCAGGTAGTTGCGGCTAAGCCTGTCGTATTACAAAGCGATCAGAAATCTCAGAGTTCTAAGAGTACTCAGAATCCCACCGTCAAACTCGGTGGCATCAGCTTCTCATGGAGCAACCTCCGCAATCAGGGGAAGCCCTCTAAGATGAACATCATCCCTGGGACGCTCCCCACCACGAAAGAGCAGCAAAACGATATTTCCTTCTCCCAGGAGGATCTCGAACTCCAGTGGATGGCGATGTGTAACCGAATGCCCCAACAGTACAGCGGCATTGCCACCCGCATGAAGAACATGAACCCCGTCATCACGGAGTTTCCCGCCATAGAAGTGTGCGTCGATAACGCCCTCATCAAACAAGAGATGGAGGACTTCAAGGGGCGTATCGTCAAGACACTCCAGAACGCTCTCCACAATAATGCCATCACGCTCGACATCCGGATTGCCGAACAGCAGGAGCAGGTGAAAATCCTGACCCGTCGCGAGCAGTTCGAACTGATGAGCAAAGAAAATCCTGCCGTAGAGAAACTACGACAGGCTTTCGATCTGGAACTGGCCTGACGGCCAATCACTAATGGCTAAAAGCCAATAGCCAGAATTACTCTCCCACGAACTTCCTGATGGTCTTCAGGCACAGGTCACTGCTGACTGGCTTGGAGAGAAAGTCATCGCACCCGGCATCAAAGGCCAGTTGACGGTCACTGTCGAAGGCATTGGCCGTAAGTGCCACGATGGGCAGGTCGGGGTGAGCCTCCTTGATTTTCTTCGTGGCCTCCAGACCGTCCATCACGGGCATCTTGATATCCATCAGGACAATGTCATAGTCACCACTTTCAACTTTCTCGACTGCTTCCTGACCATTCTTGGCACGGTCAAACTGATAGTACTTCTTCAGGATGTACGTCATCAGGATGAAGTTGCTGTCGTTGTCTTCTGCAATTAAGATCTTTTTCATGTTTGGTATTATATTAAATATTGTAGTTAGTTCTTCTTCCAGAGTTTGCTCATGTCCTCGAGCGTCTTACCCTTGGTCTCGGGCACGAGGCGCCATACGAACAGGGCTGCAATCACACAGATGATGCCATAGAGGCCGTAGGTAAACCAGTGACCGAAGTCGTCGCCCTCCGTCAAGTGCATGTTGAACATAGGCACGAACGAAGAGGATACGATGAAGTTGGAGATCCACTGGAAGGCCACAGCAATGGCTACGGCAGCACCACGGATGGTGTTGGGGAATATCTCAGCGATGAGCACCCAGGTGATGGGACCCCAGGAGAACATGAACGAGGCCGAATACACCAGCAGACTGGCAGCAGTCACCAATGCCAGACTCTCATTGCCAAATGTCAGGGCCACACCGAAGGCGCCCAGGGCCATACCCAGTGAACCGCAGATGAGCAGGGGCTTACGACCCAGTTTCTCCACCGTGAACACAGCAACGAGCGTAAACGAGATATTGATGATACCCATGAACACCGTCAACATCATCGGGTCGTCCATGCCCATGTCGCCAAAGATACGCGGAGCATAGTAGAGCACGGCGTTGATACCCACGGCCTGCTGGAACACGCTGAGCATGATACCCACGAAGATGCACAAGCCACCATAGGTCATCAGTTTCTCGGTCTTCACCACCATAGTGTCCTTGATATCCTGCAGGATCTCTGCGGCCTTCAGTTTACCGTTGATCTTCGCCAGGACACCCTCAGCCTTTTTGTCCTCTCCGATGCTGACGAGGTAGCGCGGTGTCTCTGGCACAAAGCAGATGAGCAGGGCGAAGAGTCCTGCGGGCACTGCCTCACTACCGAACATATAGCGCCAGCCTGTCGTCACCGTCCACTGGGCAGCGGGGTTGATAGCGGCCAGTCCCTTTCCCATCTCCTCCACGAGCGGCTGCAGATGGTCGCCCAGGATGAAGAAGTTCACGAAATACACCACCAACTGACCGAAGATAATGGCGAACTGGTTCCAACTGACAAGCATACCACGGATGTTCGACGGTGCCACCTCACCGATATACATCGGACAGATGGCCGAGGCCAGACCCACGCCGATACCACCGATCACACGATAGATATTAAAGGTGATGAGCAGGGAGTAAGTGGGCACACCATACTCGAAGAACAAGAACTCCGGATTCATCGAGCCGAGGGCAGAGATAAAGAACAGCAGACCAGCGATGATCAGTGACTTCTTACGACCCAGGTTGGTGGCCAGATAGCCCGACAGGGCCGATCCGATGATACAGCCTATCAGGGCCGAAGCCGACGTGAAGCCATGCCATCCGTCTGTATAGGCGAAGTCCTTGGCTTCCATGAAGAACGCCTGGAGTCCTTTCTCGGCTCCAGAGATCACTGCGGTGTCATAACCGAAGAGAAGACCGCCCAATACGGCGACCATCACGATTGAAATGAGGTAGGCTTTGCTACCCTGTTCTGTTTGTTGATTCATCATATCAAGTTGTTTTTTGTCTTATCTGCTAAACGTTTTAGTAAAATCTCTGCAAAAATAGTGCTTTTCCTTGAAATCACCAAATATTTTGCCATTTAAACATAATTTTTATGGGATTGTTTCCCCATGTCGGGATTTTTATGTACTTTTGTGGCGGATAAAACTATTAATACTAAAATATGAAGAAACTGATTACTACCTGTCTGCTTGCTGTCAGCCTGTCGGCGACGGCCCAGACCCACGTATTGGACGTGAACACAAAGAAGATCGGTGCCCCTGTACAATCTACGATGTATGGTCTGTTCTTCGAAGACATCAACTATGCTGCCGATGGCGGCCTCTATGGCGAACTGGTCAAGAACCGTTCCTTTGAGTTCCCCGACCGACTGATGGGCTGGGAAGCCTTCGGCACGTTCGAGGTGAAGGACGACGGTCCCTTCGAGCGCTGTCCGCATTATGTCGAACTCCGCGACCCAGGTCATGGCGAGCGCCGTTCCGGCCTTTCCAACAACGGTTTCTTCGGCATCGGTCTGAAGCAGGGCGAGGCCTACCGCTTCACTGTATGGGCCAAGGCTCCGCAGGGGGAAGCCCAGATTGCCGTCCAGTTCATCGAGCGCGCCACGATGGAGGAGAATCAGGAGTTCGTCACTGACACCTTGACCATCGCTTCTGGCGACTGGAAGCCGTATGAACTGACCCTGAAGTCTCCGCGCACCATCGACAAGGCCCAGTTGCGCATCTACCTTGTCGGCAAGAAGACCGTCGATCTGGAGCATGTGTCGCTCTTCCCCGTCAATACCTTCAAGAACCGTAAGAACGGCATGCGCGCCGACCTGGCCCAGGCACTGGCTGACGTACACCCCGGTCTGCTCCGCTTCCCTGGCGGCTGCATCGTGGAGGGCGTCGATCTCGGCACGCGCTATCAGTGGAAGAACACCATCGGCCCCGTCGAGAACCGTCCGCTGAACGAGAACCGCTGGGAATACACTTTCCCCTACCGCTTCTATCCTGACTATTTCCAGAGTTACGGCCTCGGATTCTTCGAGTTCTTCCAACTCTCCGAGGATATCGGTGCAGAGCCCCTGCCCGTGCTCAACGTCGGTATGGCCTGCCAGTTCCAGAACTGGGACGACGAGAATGCCCACGTACCCATGGACCAGTTGCAGCCCTACATTCAGGATTGTCTCGACCTCATTGAGTTCGCCAACGGTCCCGCTGATAGCCAGTGGGGTAAGATCCGTGCTGAGATGGGCCACCCCGAACCCTTCAACATGAAGTTCATCGGTGTTGGCAACGAGCAGTGGGACGACATGTACTACAAGCGGCTGGAGCCGTTCGTGGCCGCCATCCGCGCCAAGTATCCCGACATCAAGATCGTGGGCACCAGTGGTCCTGACTCCGAAGGAAAGATGTTCGAAAAGGGCTGGGCAGCCATGAAGCAGCAGAAGGCCGACCTCGTCGATGAGCACTTCTACCGTCCTGAGGCTTGGTTCCTCGGCACCGACGAGGCCAAGGCCAGATATGGCAACAACTGCGGTGGTCTGCGCTACGAGAGTTACGACCGCAAGGGTCCGAAGGTGTTTGCTGGCGAGTACGCCTGCCACGGACGCGGCAAGAAGTGGAACCACTACGAGGCCAGCATCCTCGAGGCAGGTTTCATGACCGACTTCGAGCGCAACGCCGACGTGGTGTATATGACGGCCTACGCTCCCCTCTTCGCCCATGTCGAGGGCTGGCAGTGGCGCCCCGACCTCATCTGGTTCGACAACAACCGCATGTTCAAGAGCGTGAGTTACTACGTGCAGCAGATGTACGCCCAGAACAAGGGCACCAACATGATGCCGCTCACGATGGACAAGCAGCCCGTGGCAGGACAGGCTGGCCAAGACGGCCTTTTCGCCAGCAGCGTCTATGACAAGAATACGGGTGAGATCATCGTCAAGGTCATCAATACCTCGAAGCAGAAGCATCCCGTCACGCTGAACCTGCTCGGCATCAAGGGCGAGCGCACCGCCCAGACCATCACCCTCTGCCACGACGGCATGGATGATGAGAACACGCTCGACCAGCCCGAGAAGATCACCCCGAAGCAAGGCACACTCCAGTGCGAGGCCGGCCAGAAGAACACCGTCCTCAACGACGAACTTGCTCCGATGTCGTTCCGCCTCTACAAGATCAAGAAGTAAATACCGCTACAGATAACTTTATCCCCGAATTGCTTGGCAGTTCGGGGATAATTTTTTACACAAAAGGGACGGTTCTTTTGGGTCAGAAGAATACTTTTACTTGCACTCGCCGTCTCCATAGACGTAGGCGAAGGCACCGCTCTGGTAGTCGAAGACCTCCTCGGGCTTGAAGAAGCGGGCCACCTCGATGGCGGCATTCTCCACGGAGTCGGAGGCGTGGACGATGTTCTGCTGGTTGCTCACGGAGTAGTCACCACGGATGGTGCCTGGGGCTGCCTGACGGCCATTGGTCACACCAGCCATCGTACGGACCACCTGCACAGCCTCCACACCAGAGATAGCCATGGCCACGACGGGCGATGCCTGCATCGAGGCACAGAGTCCGGGGAAGAAGGGTTTATCCACGAGGTGGGCGTAGTGCTCACGGAGGATCTCATCGCTCAACTGCATCATCTTCATGCCGGAGATGCGGAGACCACGACGCTCAAAACGGTTCACGACTTCGCCAATCAACTGGCGCTGCACACAACTGGGCTTCAGTAATACTAATGTTGTTTCCATACTAAAAATGTTTAATTGTTAATATCTAATGTTTCTTGCGATATTCCCACAGTTCAAGACTATTGATGATGTTCTGCCAGAGCACGTAGCAGCCCGCACCTACGGAGGCGACGGGATTCAGGTACATATAAGCCACCCAGATCGAGAGGGCCGTATTCTTCTGGAAGAGCGCCTGACCACTGTTGATCTCCTCGCCAAGATGGCGCCCGATGCCCCGTCCGATAAGGAACTGCACGAAACAGAGCACCAGACTGAGTACGGCAATCATCGTGAGCAGCGTCAGGGAGGCGTTGCTGTGGACGATGTTACGGACAGTGACGCCAGAGGTGATGCAGAGAGAGAAACTCCAGAGGTAGAACGACAGGTCGGGGATGGACACGATCCACTGGCAAATTCCCTTGACATAATGCTGCATGATCCAGCCCAGGACCAGCGGAAGCACCAGCACGTAGGCCACCTTCTCCAGGATGATGGCAAAGGCGCTCCAGAAAACGACATGGGCCGTCTTCTCCAGCAATGGGAATACGACAGGGATCATCACGGCCGAGGCCAGTGAAGAAATTACGACAAATGCCGTCATCGTATTGATGTTGCCACCCAACTTCGCCGTCACCACGGGCGAGGCCGAGGCTGCGGGACCGATGATACAGGTGAGCACGCTCTCCCAAAGAATCTTCTGTTCCAAGTCGGCCTCCACCATAAAGATCACCCAGCAGTTGAGCGCCACGAGCAGCAACTGCGCCACAAGTACGCCGATATGCCAGCGGTGGGGCTTCATCTGGTGGAAATCAACGCGGCAGAAGGTGGAGAACAGCGTCAGAAACACTGCCACGGGAAAGACGGTATCGATGACAGGGCCGAGGGTATCGCCCACCTCGTCGAGTTGGGGCACCCAGTAGAAAGTGAGATAGATGACCGTGCCCACGGCAATCGCCACAGGCAGCGTCCAGTCCTTCAGAAATCGCTTGATGCTCATGATCTTCTGTATCTAATTGGTTAGTTCATTGGCAGAGTAGAGTTGATAGTACCTGCCTTTCTGGGCGAGAAGTTGTTTGTGAGAGCCCTGCTCAATGATGCGCCCATGGTCGAGGACGATGATCTGGTCTGCATTACGGATCGTAGAGAGACGATGGGCGATGACAAAGGTGGTACGCCCCCGCATCAGGGTGTCCATGCCACGCTGCACAAGAGCCTCCGTACGGGTGTCGATACTCGACGTCGCCTCATCGAGGATCAGCACGGGCGGATTCGACACGGCCGCCCGGGCAATAGCCAACAACTGGCGCTCGCCCTGTGAGAGATTGCCACCGTCGCCCGTGAGTTTTGTCTGGTAGCCGTTAGCCAGACGCCTGATGAAGTTGTCGGCTCCCACGAGCCTCGCAGCCTGGATACAGTCTTCGTCGGTGGCATTCAGTTTGCCGTAGCGGATATTGTCGAGCACGGTGCCCGTAAAGAGATGGGTCTCCTGGAGCACGATGCTCATCGAACGGCGCAGCGACTCCTTGCTGATATCCGTCACGGGGATGCCGTCATAGAGGATCTTGCCCTGCTGAATCTCGTAGAAGCGATTGATGAGGTTGATGATGGTGGTCTTCCCCGCCCCCGTGCCGCCCACGAAGGCGATCTTCTGTCCAGGGTTGGTGTTAATGTCAATATCGAAAAGAACCTGTTTCTCACTGGTATAGCCGAAATCGACATCCTTGAAATCGACATCGCCCTTCGGATCCTTCAGTTCGACAGTCCCTTCATCAACTTCGGGCTCGGCATCCATGAGGTTAAAAACGCGCTCGGCACCGACGGTAGCATTGAGCACGGAGTTGATCTGCTGGGAGACGTGGGTGATGGGTTGGGTAAAACTCTTGTTGAGCGTGAGGAAGGCGACGATCGTTCCGATGGTCAGTCCTGTCCATCCGCTCAGGGCAAGGGTGGCACCGACGACAGCGATAAGCACGTAGCCGAGATTAGAGAGGTTGCCGTTGACTGGCATCACGATATTGGCGATCTTATTGGCGTTATAGGCCGAGGCACGCAACCGCTCATTGATCTGTTCGAACTCACGAATGGCCTGTTCCTCATGGCAAAACACCTTGACAACTTTCTGTCCCGTCATCATCTCCTCGATGAAGCCATTGACACGTGCCAGACTTTCCTGCTGGGTGCGGAAATAGGCGCGGCTGCGCTTGCCAAGCCATGTGGTGACCCACATCATGACGGCTGCCATAAGGATACTGACAAAGGTGAGGGGCACGCTAAGCACGATCATCGAAGCGAAAGTGACACAGATCGTTATCACAGAATTGAACACCTGCGAGATGGAGGTGGAAATCATCTGCCGCAGGGAATCGACATCGTTGGTATATACCGACATCATGTCACCATGGGAATGCTGGTCGAAATAACTGACAGGCAACTTTTCCATACGCTCAAAGATACGCTTGCGGAGCCTCAGCATCGTGCCCTGCGACACATTGATCATCAGTCGGTTGTAGGTATAGGAACAGACGACACCCACAAGGAGAATACATCCGAGACGGACAAGTGCCTGGGCGAGGGAGCCGTAGGCAGGATCCGCCATCTGAGTGAGCGGTGTGATATAATCATCAATCAGGGTGCGCGTGAAAAGGGTGGAGGCAAGCGTCGTCACAGAGGTAACGGCGATGCAGACGAGCACGGTGCCAATGGAGAACTTATAGTCGCCCAATACATATCTGGCAAGTCGCCAGATAACGGCACGCTGCTGACGGCTTGCCTTCTGGATACCTCCCTGATTCTGTCCCTGTGGGCCGCGCGGGCCTCCAAAACTTGGTTGTCTCATATCTGATCGAAGTCGCCGCGATCGGCGTTCTGGATGGCATTGATTTCCTGATAAAGCGTATTGGTCTTGAGAAGTTGCTCGTGGGTGTCGAAGCCGGTGATGACACCGTTGTCCATCACGAGGATACGATCGCAGTGCCCCACACTGGAGATACGCTGGGCAATGATGAGTTTCGTCATGTTGGGCAGTTCTTCGCGGAAGGCCCTCTGTATCTTGGCATCGGTAGCCGTGTCGCAGGCCGAGGTGGAGTCGTCGAGCACAAGGATTCTGGGCTGTTTCAGCAGGGCACGGGCAATGCAAAGACGCTGCTTCTGCCCCCCGCTGACGTTGGTGCCGCCCTGTTCGATATGCGTCTGATAATCTTCCGGCATCTGTTCGATAAACTCGTCGGCACACGCCAGGTGACATGCCCTTCGGCACTCTTCCTCCGTGGCCTCCGCACGTCCCCAGCGCAGATTGTCGAGAATGGTGCCCGAGAAGAGGATATTGTTCTGCAACACGACACTGACGGCATTACGCAGGACAGTGAGATCGTAGTCCTTGACATTGCGTCCCCCCACGAGCACCTCCCCCTGGCCAACGTCATAGAGGCGATTGATGAGGTTGACAAGAGTCGATTTGCCAGAACCCGTACCACCGATGACGCCAATGGTCTCGCCACTGCTAATGCGGAAAGACACGTTATAGAGCGCAGAGCGGCGATGGACCAGGGGGACAGGTCCTTGATTCTGGACAGGATCATGCAACCTGTCCCCCTGATCCACTTTATAATCGAAGCGGACGCTGCGGAACTCGACACTGCCATCGGGGATTTCCATGACGGGGTCGGCAGGATTCACGATGTCGGGCTTTTCCTCGATGATCTCACTGACACGACGGGCACTGGCGGCACACTGCGTGAGCATCACAAAAATCATCGACAGCATCATAAGCGACTGGAGGATCGACATCACGTAGGTGAAGAGCGAGGTGAGTCCGCCCGTGGTGAGCGTCCCAGAGACGATGAAGTGGGCGCCCCACCAGGAGAGGGCAATGATGCAGCCATAGACCACCATGTTCATCACGGGATGGTTGAGAGCCATGAGAGTCTCCGCGCGTACATACAGTTTATAAAGCCCCTCGGCGGCACGGGAGAACTTCTGGTTCTCGTAGTCCTCGCGTACGAAAGCCTTCACCACACGGATTGCACTGACATTCTCCTGTACGCTCTGGTTCAGTTCGTCGTACTTCACGAAGACCTGTTGGAAGAGTCGCGCCACACGGGAGATGATGTTGTAGAGCGAGAAACTGAGGATCACCATCGCCACAATGAAGATCAGGCTGAGGCGGGTATCGATGACAAGACACATGACGATGGACAGCACCAGACGGAACGGGACCCGGACGGTGACGCGCAAGATCTGCTGGCAGGCATTCTGCAGGTTGTTTACATCCGTCGTCATACGAGTGACAAGTCCTGCCGTGGAATACTTATCGATGTCACTGAAGGCGAAGCGCTGGATATTGCGATACATCACCCTCCGAAGATTGGCGGCAAAGCCCGAGGCGGCATAGGCCACGCTGCGCCCCGCAAGGATGCCGAAGCCCAACGAGAGGAAGGCCATCAGGAGCATGATGGCCCCGTAAAGAAAGACGTTCTCCATGTCGCCTGCTAAGAGTCCTTTGTCGATGAGCGAAGCGGTGACATAGGGGATAAGGACATCGAGCACCACCTCCAGAGCCGTCCACACTGGGGTGAGGACTGAAGCCTTACGATAGTCGCCAACTTGGCCTATAAGTGTCCGTATCATTTACCCGTTTAGTTATGTCAATGTACACAATTCCGTTGCAAAGATACAAAAATAATTCATAATTCATAATTTATAATTCATATTTATTTCGTACCTTTGCGGCAAATTTGGAACATTAATTGCTTATGAAGTTCATTTCGTGGAACGTGAATGGTCTCCGTGCCTGCGAGGGCAAGGGGTTTAGTGATATCTTCAAGTCGTTTGACGCTGACTTTTTCTGTCTGCAGGAAACGAAGATGCAGGCAGGACAACTCGACCTCGCATTTGAAGGTTACCAGTCGTATTGGAACTATGCCGACAAGAAGGGCTACTCAGGTACGGCCATCTTTACGAAGCACCTGCCGCTGAACGTGACATACGGCATCGGCATCGACCTGCACGACCACGAGGGGCGTGTGATCACGCTGGAGATGGAGGACTTCTATCTCGTAACCTGCTACACGCCAAACTCGCAGGATGGACTGAAGCGCCTGGAGTACCGCATGTCGTGGGAGGATGCCTTCCGCAACTATCTGAAAAGACTTGACCAGAAGAAACCTGTCATCCTCTGTGGCGACCTGAACGTGGCCCATGAGGAGATTGACATCAAGAATCCCAAGACCAACCGCCATAATGCCGGCTTTACCGACGAGGAGCGCAAGAAATTCAGCGACTTGCTGGCCTGTGGCTTCACGGACTCGTTCCGTTATAAGTATCCTGAGGAGGTAAAGTATTCATGGTGGTCTTACCGTTTCCAGGCACGCGAGAAGAACGCTGGTTGGCGCATCGACTATTTCGTGATCTCCGACCGTCTGCGCGAACGGCTCGAAGGAGCGGAGATCCATACAGAGATCTTCGGCAGCGACCATTGCCCTGTGGAAATCGTTTTGGCTGAATAAATAGGGGAATTCGCTGAAAGGATTTGGGGGAGCGTTGGAAGTTCGCTACCTTTGCACCAAGAAAATCAAGCGATACCAATATGCAAGAGATTGTCAACAGATATGAGCCCATCACGCTGGAGGAGATGAAGGACATCCGGCTGATGAACCGCATAGACACCAAGTTCGTGACTACGGGGTCCGTGCTGAAGCGTCTGTTGGAGATGGCCTGTGACGACTATTTCATGCAGGAGACGGGCGGGCTTCGCATCTCCCCCTACTACACCTTCTATTTCGATACCGACGATTGCGCGATGTATAACCGTCATGAGGCCGGTCATCTGGTGCGCCAGAAAGTGCGCATCCGTTCCTATGTAGATGCTGGGCTGAACTTCCTTGAGGTGAAGACGAAGAACAACCACGGACGTACGAAAAAAAAGCGGATGGCGATGAAGGGCTTCGATGCCGTGAATCCCGACCATGACATCCACTTCCTGCGACAGGACGAGCAGCACATCCTCTATGACGATTTCCTGCGTGAGTACCTGCGCTATGACCCGACAACGCTCTCCGGACAGTTGGAGAACCGCTTCGACCGCATCACCCTCGTGAACAAGGGAAAGACGGAACGGCTCACGATCGATACCAAACTGAGGTTCCATAACATCGTGACGGATCATTACCGCTTCATGGGCGACATCGTCATCATCGAACTGAAGCGCGACGGTCTCAAGCCCTCGCCCATCCTCTCAAAACTGTTGGAACTGCGCATCCATCCCCACGGGTTCTCGAAATACTGCATCGGCTCGGCCCTCACCAACGACAGTCTGCGTCGCAATCGCATCAAGCCCCGTCTGCATAGCATAGAGAAAATATTAAATCAATAAGACAATATGGAATTTCTAACATTAAGCAATGACTTCCTGATGATGTTCGTTCGCCTGTTGATCAACATCTTGGCAACATGGTTCATTATCGACCGTCTGTATTTTAAGAAGAGCCGTCGACGTGACTTCTATTTCACGTTCATGCTGATCTCCATTGCCATCTTCTTCATCGTATTCTTCATGATCTTCGTGCTGGAGGACATGAAGGGAAAGACCTCGATGGGTGTAGGTATCGGCCTCTTTGGTATCTTCTCCATCATGCGCTATCGTACGGATACGATGCCTGTACGCGAGATGACCTATCTCTTCGTGATTATCGCGCTCTCACTAGTAAATGCCGTCTCCGTCAACCTGCCATACTTTGAGGTGATCCTCACTAACGTGATCCTCATCCTCGCCGTTTGGCTATGCGAGATGCACCTGAAGAGTCATGCCACAAAACTAGTGCAGTACGACCGCATCGACCTGATTACCCCAGAGCATCGTGAAGAACTGATTGCCGACCTGGAGAAGCGCCTTGGCGTGAAGGTCGTGAAGGTCGATATCGGCTCCATTGACTTCCTGCGCGACATGGTCATGATCCGTGTGAGTTACGAAGGAGAGCCATCAACCGTAGGTGACAATCTGAAACTGTCGAAGGATCAACTCAAAGAATTCTAGATAAAAAGGTAAAAAAAATAAAAGCATGAAAGGAATTATGAATAAGGTAATGGTAGTTGGGGAAAGGGTCTTACCTTTTTACCTTTTTACCTTTTTACCATTATATGCAATGGCGCAAGGCGACGACTTCGGTCTCGACTTCTCGCTGGAGGCCCAGAAGAAACTGTCGAAACAATGGTCGCTGAGCCTGGAAGGCGAACTTCGCAGGCGTGACGATGCCAAGATCAACGATCGTTGGGCACTTGGACTCAGTGTAGATTACAAGGTGGCCAAGTGGCTGAAAGCCTCGGCAGGCTATACCTTCCTCTATGACAACAACGAAAAAAAGACGACCTACTTTGATGCTGATGATGAGGCAGTTGACATAGACGGTGATGCTGATGTAGGCGATCCCAAGTACAGCTATCCACAGTATTGGACACCACGTCATCGTTTTAACGTGTCGCTGACTTTCGACAAGAAACTTATTGGCGATTTTCGTTTCTCGCTCCGTGAGCGCTGGCAATATACTTGGCGACCAGAACAGACCATCCAGCGATATTCCTATTTAGATGAAGAGGATGTTGACAAGGTCTATAGCGGCAAGGGCAAGAACGTATTAAGAAGCCGACTGCAGGTGGAGTACGACAAGAAAGGGCAGGCTGTGATGCCATACGCCAACGTGGAACTCTTTAACGCCTGGAGTTTGCAAAAAGTGCGCTATAATGTCGGGCTTGACTGGAAACTCTCCAAGCAGCACAGTATCGGGGCCTTCTACCGTTATCAGAATGTCCGTAACGATGACGATGATAACGATCCGAACATCCACATGATAGGACTAGGATATAAGTTTAAGTTCTAAACTAGAATCCCCGCCGATTGGCGGGGATTCTAGTTTGTTATTGCATGTCATAGACCACTTGCATGAGCCGCTTGCCTAAGTCGTCGGCCTGCTCCATGGTCTGAGCCTCGCTATAGACGCGGATAATCGGCTCCGTATTCGACTTACGAAGATGTACCCAGCGGTCAGGGAAGTCGATCTTCACACCATCGATGTCGTTGACGGTGGCAGAGTTGTCCTTAGCAAACATCTCCTTTACCTTTACGAGAATGGCATCCACATCAGTCTCCGGGGTGAGATCGATGCGATTCTTCGCAATCTGATAGTCAGGGAAGGTCTGGCGCAGTTCGCTGACACGGCATCCCTTCTGGGCAAGACTGGAAAGGAACAGGGCAATGCCCACAAGGGCATCACGCCCATAGTGGCTCTCAGGATAGATGACACCACCATTGCCTTCGCCACCGATCACGGCACCGACCTCTTTCATCTTCGTGGCGACATTAACCTCGCCCACGGCAGCAGCGGTATATGTTCCGCCATGCTGCTGCGTCACGTCGCGCAGGGCACGGGTAGAAGACAGGTTGCTGACGGTATTGCCAGGAGTATGCGTAAGCACATAGTCGGCAACGGCTACCAAGGTGTATTCCTCACCGAACATCGTACCATCTTCACTGATAAAGGCCAGTCGATCGACATCGGGATCAACCACGATGCCAAGATCAAAACCGCCCTGGCGCATCTTGTCCATGATGCCTTGCAGGTTCTTCTCCAGCGGCTCGGGATTATGGGCGAAATCACCTGTACACTCACCGTTGAGGATCTCGAAATCGACACCTAGGGCCTTGAACAGTTCAGGGAGGATAATGCCACCCACAGAGTTGATGGTATCGGCACAGACACGGAACCTACGCTTCTTGATGGCCTCGCGATCAACAAGTTTCAGACCCAGCACAGCATCGATATGGCGCTGGTTGAACGTGTTGTCGATTATAACCTTACCAAGATGATCCACCTCAGCGTAGTTAAAGTCTTCTTTTTCAGCAATGCGCAGCACCTCTGCACCATCGGTAGCAGTCAAGAACTCACCCTCACGGTTGAGGAGTTTCAGGGCATTCCACTGACGGGGGTTATGCGAAGCAGTGATGATAATACCGCCATCGGCACCAGCCATGCGCACGGCCAACTCAGTGGTTGGAGTAGTGGCAAAGCCGATATCAATGACATCATAGCCCATGCCCGTCAGAGTTCCGCAGACGACGTCGCGCACCATCGGGCCAGAGATACGGCCATCCCGACCTACAACAATCTTTTTACCACCAATGAACTTTGCATATGCAGTTGTAAACTTAACGATATCCAGTGGGTTAAGCGTATCGCCTGTAGGACCTCCGATAGTGCCACGGATACCGGAAATAGATTTGATAAGTGTCATTTGTTTGTGTTTTATAAAAACGTATTATTCTTTCTGATATGTAATCTCGTAATAGTAAGGTACAACATTCCTAGACGCCAAAGCATGCCCCTGCGTGTGAGGAACAATGAGTCTGACCTTAGCACATTCCTCGTCATCAGACTGGGGCCTACCTATTTTAATATAGGAGAAAGGGACAAGCCAGCCAGAAGGTACAGAAGTGGAATAGGAGGAATAGGAGGAATAAGCATTATACATCATTCCACTGAGGAAGGCTGCCGTGAAAGTGCCACCAGAACGCGATACATACATAATATCCGGATACAAGACATACGGCGAGGTATTGTTACGGAGTTCCACGGAGTCAGCCATTATGTTATACTCCAGGAAACGGCACACGATATTGCCTTTCTGCCCGTCTTGAAGCATGGATCCACAGCCCTTACGTACAATCTGCATATAGACACCGCTCTTGTCGAGTTTTACGAACTCATTGCGCCCGACATCCGTCGTTTGCCCCTGCTGTTCGAACTGATCCTCGCTGATGACCACGATAGAGGAATCGGAGAGGAACTTCGAGATGGCATTACGCTCCTTATCCTTTTTATCACCATACGTCTCGTAGTCATTACAACTACTAAGGACGGCGGCAATCAATATCAGTATGTATCCCAATTTCTTCATATCGGCTGCAAAGTTACGAATAATTTCACAATCTGCGTCATTATTAGGCTACTTTAACTTGTTTTTGTAGGCTTGGACGGCTCTCCTGACGGTTTCGACAGCCTCATCCATAGTGCCATAGACACGACCTCCCGAGGCGTTCAGGTGTCCACCACCATTGAAGAACTCCTCAGCCATCTTGTTACAGGGGAAATCATCAACGGAACGCAGACTGACCCATATCAGATTGCGCTTCTCGGTATCCTCGCGCAAAGAGATGGACAATTTCAGTCCCTTAATCTGCTGGGGTATGTTCACCAGTCCCTCGGCATCGCCCTTGACGAAATGGAAACGCTGCTGTTCCTCCTTTGTCAGCGTGTAGAAGGCAGCATTGTATTCCTGCAGGTATATGAGTTTCTCGTACATCACATAGCCCATCAGGCGCAGACGGTCCTCAGAGTAGTTGTGATACACGTTCCGATAGATGCGGTCCTTATCAATACGCTTGGTGAGCAGTTCACTGATGATATAGAAAATCTCCGGGTTGGACGAGTTAAAGGTAAAGCCACCCGTGTCTGTCATCATGCCGCAATAAATGGGTATGGCAAACTGCTTATTCATCTGACTGAAGGCACCCAACTGCCAGACGATGCGGAAGATCAGTTCACTGGTACTCGAAGCCTCCGGCTGGGAGATGGAGAGCACGGTGGGTACATCGGGATTGAGATGATGATCGATCAGCACACGTTTGGCCGGGGATGCTACCAGTGACTGCTGCATATCCTCTACCCTGCTGGGGGTGTTATAGTCCAGACAGAACACCAGATCTGCTATTTTCAGAAGCATGTCACACTTCTCACGGTGCTTGTCATAGCGCACGATCTTTTCCGTGTTCGGCATCCACTGCAGGAAATCGGGATACTGGTCGGGCACGATGATGACAGGCTCTTTACCTTGAGAGCGCAGGTACTCTGCCCATCCAAGACTGGAACCGATGGCATCGCCGTCAGGGCTCTTGTGACACGTGATCAGGATGGTCTCTGCATCAGAAATCAGGTGGCTCAACAGGGCCACCTGATCTTCCGTTAAAATATTGATGTCCATTAAAAGAGTTTGTTTGGATATACTCCTTCATCGACAAGTTGCTGGATACGGGCCACAGTTGATTCGCGGTCAGCAGCGTATGTCACACCAAACCACTTTGAAGTAGTGTCAAGCACCTCGACGGTGGCGGTGCCCTCGTTGATGAGTTTGTTCACCATCAGGGGGATAAAGAACTCTGCTTTCAAGTTCTCCATGTTCTTCGGGTCGCTAAGGAACTCCTTGAAGTAGGCTTCCGAGTGCTCGAAGTAGTCGGGGGTGAAGCCCCACATATTCATGGAAACGGGGGTATTGTCGGCCACCTCTACCCACTTGCCGTCCTCGTCCTTATAGCGGATAGGCTCGCTGGCGGCACCTGCGTTAGAACCGTCCTCGGCACAACGCACAATCTCCGTACGCTCCACAACGGTCGTCAGGTGTCCTTTCTCATTCTTGGAACAGATACCACGGGCTACAGTACCGTTCTCGCTCAGGGTATTGCCCACACGGAATCCAACCATTGCATACTGGTTCTTGGCTCCCTCAGGCAGATTGGCCAGATACTTGCCGATCACCATAAAGGCATCGCGGTTGTAGAAATCGTCGCAGTTAATCACGCAGAACGGTTCCTTGATGACATCCTTACCCATCAGCACGGCGTGGTTCGTTCCCCACGGCTTCTGACGACCTTCGGGCACCTTATAGCCCTCGGGCAGCGCATCGAGTGCCTGGAAACAGAGTTCGCACTTTACCTTACCCTCGTACTTGGCGAGGATCTGCGTGCGGAACTGCTCCTCGAAGTCCTTGCGGATCACCCACACGATCTTGCCAAAGCCAGCCTGGATGGCATCGTAAATACTATAGTCCATGATGGTCTCGCCGTTGGGACCCAGACCATCGAGTTGTTTCAAACCGCCGTAGCGGCTACCCATACCTGCTGCAAGCAGAAATAGCGTTGGTTTCATAAGTTTTATATTAGAAGTATTAATAAATTGTCTGCAAAGGTACTAAAAAAAATGAAAAGGTGAGAAGGTGAGCAGGTGAAAAGTACAGCCTTTGCATTATTTTAACTTTCTCACCCTCCCACCTCTTCACCTTTAGAACGGATAGCCGATGGCGAAGTTCAGCGTATGGAGGTCCTTGAAGCGGTGGGCATTGAAGAAATAGCCCGAGACACCATTGTCGCACGGAATGTGCAGAGCAAGTCCCCAATCGACACGGATCACGAGGAAGCCCAGGTCATAACGCAGGCCGACACCCGTGCCCAGAGCGATGTCATTGAAGAAGCGCGAGGCCTTGAAGGTCATGCCGTCCGTCCAAGCCTTGATGACATTATAGACCAGTTCCCCACTGTAATACTCCCCGTCATCATCGAAGATGCCCATATCCGTCCACTCCTCCGCGCTACCGATGTCCATATTCCTGAGTCGCCACACGTTTCCTGCGTCGAGGAATACGGCTCCCTTCAGATTGCCGAAGAGCGACGTACGGTATTCCAGGTTGGCCACCAGTTTCATATCGCCGTTGCGCATCAGGTAGAAGAGTTGCTTATCTCTGACACCCAGATCGGAGAAACTACCAGGGCCGATGTCACGAACCGAGAAGGCACGGATACTGTTGGCACCGCCTACATAGAACTGCTCCGTGAAAGGAGCCTCGACACTATTGCCGTAGATCCAGATGACACCCGCATTGACATGACCGACAAGACTAGACTCCATTCCTACGCTCCATGTCTTGGTAAAGTCTGTCTCCAGACGCAGGAACTGGGAATAGGGGTTCTTGAACAATTTCTTCTCTTTCTCACTAAAAGACTTCCCCCTGGTGATATCAATGAGCGAGGTGATGTTACCCGACTCCTCGATGGTGGTCTCCCAACGGATGGGGTTACGCAGCGTCGAAGGACTGGTATAGGTGTAGGTGTAGCGCATCTTGGGGATAAAATAGTCGCCCATCGTGCGCTCCAGATAGACGTAACGATCGACAAGCGAGTCGTATTTCTCCGTAGTGGTGTTCTTGAACTGGTATTTCACCGTCAGGGGCGAGAACTCGTGCTGGCTACTGACCGACGACTGCCAGCGATAGGTCCACTCTCCTGTTACTACATGCATCTTGTAATAATCCGGACGCCTGACGATATCTGTAGAGACCTTTGCATAGGTAGTAGGGGTTGAATAGAAACGCCTACGACGGATAGGTCGCCCGTTCTTATCACGCCTGACACGGTCGCTATTATAGAACGGTGCGATGATACGCGGGAACTCGATGCTGGCATCGGCACCATACTGGTAGGTGGCACCGTTGGCATTGCTACCGGCCTGCCACTCATACGAGCCATGCAGGTTAATGTCGAGTTTCTCGCCACCACGGAACAGGTTACGTCGGGTGAAACCGATCTTGGCCTCTGGGCCATAGCGCCTATTGGTACGCCCAATGACATTTCCTTCGATGTAGAAGTCATAAGGCTTGTCGAGCACACAATTTAGGCGCAGGTCGAGGGTGTCTGTATCGGGACGGGGTGTAAACTGGAAATCGGTAGAGGAGAATACACCCGTCGCATTGATCTTGCTGGCCGACTCCATATAGTTGTCGTAACTGAAGAGTTGACGCGGACGTAGTTTCAGATCCTTCAGGATCACCCTCGGACGGATGGGCGGCCTCTCACCATTGAAGTAGATGGTAAGATGGCGGCGCCTGACGCTGTCCGTCAATTGCTCACGCATCGACTTGCGGAACTGCACGCTCATATTGCCGACATACCATTTCTTGAGAACCTCGTCAGACAAGCCGTCGGCGAGTTGGAACCGTAATTGTGCCTTGTCTGCCACCTGGAAGGTATCAGCCAGATAAGAGGCATAACTGCTGTTATAATAGTAATAGCCGTTGTTGCGGAACAGCGTACTGATACGACTGCGCTCCCCGTCAAGGGATGAGACACTAAAGGCATTACCGCTCTTGATGATCGACTCACTTTGCGTAGAGTCAATCAACTGCTGCAAGGGGAGTGGGAAGTTGGTGTAGGCCACACTGTCGAGGGTGAACAGGGAGTCGAGGTGGATGGTATAGCCAATCTTACACTTCTTGGGATTCTTCTGTGGCACTGTTTCGTAGGTAACGTCACCACGGAAGTAGCCGTTGTTACGAAGCACGGAACGAGCGACGGATGCACGCAGTGCAGGATTCACCTGACTCATCAGGACTGGTGCCTTGCCAAACGACTTCGTCATCCACTTGGCGAACTTTGAGTCCTTGCCCGAATACTTGTTATAGACCCAGAGGTGCCACGACCAGGGCACCGTGTAGTAACTACTGCCGAAGAGTGCGCCGTTAGGCTCCGTAGCAAGAGCCGCCTCCACTTCCCCTTTAGTCGTCGTGAGATGATCGTCGTAGTCGTCGTTTTCGTATTTCTGTTCATCGGCATAGACAATCTTCGTCAGTCCCGTGAAGAGTTGTTCGTCATCAGGGATGTTCTTCGTCATCGAACAAGAACCCATTAAAAGTGAAAAGGTGAAAAGGTGAAAGGGTGAAAAGGCATACGCCTTCACCTTGCACCACATCTTATGATATCTGTTTTTTCTCATAACTGTTTTTTTTCTCACCTTTTCAATCTTTCACCTTTACAGAGTCTGTTTGGATACTGTCACGCTGTTGTATGGGTCGCATGGTCGTTTGAGGCCGCATCATCGTAGGCTGTTGTTCCTTTTTCCAGAAACGGAAGATATCCCAGAAATTGTCGAGTTTCCTTCGCCACACGAAACCGACACCGTAGAGACCTGTATAGCCCTCAAGCCAGTCATAGACGTTCTGCTGATAGAACAGTTTCACGTTCTGCGTACCGTTCTGGTTCAGACGATACTCCATCGTGACGTTATCGAAGAACGACTGGTTCTGCCCGGAGAGGTCGCTGGCGCCCGAGGATACCTTACCGCCGATCTCCACCTTCAGACGGTTGTCGAGGAAGCGCTTGGCAAACTTAAACGAATAGTCCGTATGCGTAGTACCGCTGGCATCGGTGGTATTGTCGATACCCACGCTCAGGTCGAGCGTCTTGAGAGCCGATCCCGTGATACTGTTGATCTCGCTCTGCAAGAACGAACTGAGGGCTGAGTTCATGGAGAAACCGCCCGTATTGCCATCGGCCAGGTACATGCCCGTGGTAAGCATCGTCACAGCAATCTTACCGCGCTCCTCGGCCGACATCGTGGCCAACTCTCCATTGACGGAATTATCCTCTGGTGCGTCGATGATGAACTCCAGTCCCATGTCATTGAGGGTCTTGGTAATCACCACACCACAATCAAAGACCACACTGCGCCCTACCCCACTTTCGTCCGTCACCGTAGCCTTCGTACGCTCCGTAGCAGTGATGTTCAGTTTTGGGTTCATGGGGTCGCCATTGAACTCTACATAACTGCCATCCTTAATGGTGAAGGTCTTCAACGGGATGACGGGCAACGAGTATTTCATCTGGCCGTCGTTGAGCGTATAGCGCCCCGTCAGGTTAATACCATCGGAGTTATACTTCATGCGGAGATCACCTCCACCCATCAGATCGACATAGTTGGTCTGCTCGGCGTTGAGGTCACACACGATGTGGGCCCCCTCCGACACACTAATGGTCATATCCACATTCAGACCACTGGGAGCAGGTCGCGTGACTACGGTCTGGGTGGAGTCGGTAAAATCAGTAAACTTCACCAGTTCGTCCAACCTGTTATCTGCTGAAAGAGGTGAATCGAGTAGCATGTAAGTCATGTCCGTCGAACCCAGCACGTCAAGTCTTCCACGCATGTTCATGGCCTCCAAAGGGCCTTGCAGACGGGCAAAGAAGTTCACGAAGGCCTTGCCGTAGGCGATGCTCTTGGCCTCCTGCTTGGCATTGATCAGCAACAGATTACGCGCCCGCATCCGCATGTCGATGATGACATGGTCGGTATCAGAGAAGTCGATGTCGCCCATTAAGTTCAGCGGTTCGTCGTTGTAGGCATAAAGGCCAAAGTTTTCCAGCAACAGATGGCTGCCCACAACGCGCACGGGGTCATTGTCAAAGCGCATCCTCACACCGTATGGTACACTGACGAGATAGGCAGAATCAACATATATTTCACCATTCACATCAGGATGCTTCGTCGTACCCTGAATAGTAAGTGTGCCGTCGCCATAGCCCTCGAGACCAATGATCTGGTCGGGCACGAATCCATTGGCGATTGAGAGTGGCATCCTGGTCATGGTGAATGTAGCGTCGATGATGCCCTCATCCGTTCCTGTCGTCTTTTTGTTCTGGTAAGTACCACTAAGCAGTCCGAACTCCTCGTCGTCGAGCATCAGACGAGCCTCCACGGCGTGGGTATTATCCTCCTTCTGCAGATACACCAACTCCGTACTGATATTGCCGATAGGCGAACCCTCGTAGGTCATGCTCTGGACAGCCATGTCGGAGGCCACCGAGAAGTTCTCGCTCTGATCCTGCATGATGTGGTAGTCACCATTCAGTTTTCCCGTAATATGAGGCAGGTAGGGCAGCACGGAGGTTACCTCACCCAGGTCCAGGCGGTGCAACGACAGTGTCAGGTCCTGCAGCATGGTGGAGTCCTGATTCTCAGTATAGATCTTCATACCCGTCTTGTCGTCGGCAATCAGATCGACCTTAGCCTGAATCTTCCTGTTCTTGGACAGGAAGATGAAGTTGTCATTGTTCAGGTTGAACTCCTTGTAGCCGATGGTGGGCCTGTCGGGCATCAGTTTAAAGCGGATACCACCTGTCTCCATCTCTGCTGTCGCTCCGATGCGCACGCCCATCTTACCCTTGGCATCGTAGTAGCGCAAGCCCGCCAGGGCACCATGTTCGTGGAAGTGGCCGTCGAGCAGGGCATTGAACACAAACTGCGGATTCTTCTTGTTGTTGCGTATCTGCCCCTGATAGGTTAATCGCTCACCTTTCTGCATCAGGTTCAGACGGATAGTGTCGATCCTCGTACTGTCATAGTTCAAAGAATAGAGATAACTTTGGCCGTTGATGCCCGTCTCGGGCGAGGTGTCCACGTCAAGCATCAGTTCCTTGAAAGTGATGTCACTGGTACGTAACAGGTCAGCGATGGGGTTGTCGCGCTTACTCTCCACGTGGAGTCTCATCGTAGGCAACAGCCGTATAATGGCGGGCTGGTCAATAATGTTCTGTTCATACTTCGACATCACGGAGTCTGAAAGTGTTGTCAACTGTTGGAGTACGCGCTCATAGTTGCCACTGGCATCGACCTTCACGATGAAGTCACCGCTCTGCGCCCTCACGATAGTCGTGTCCTCGTCAGTCCTCAGCAGCAACCCGATCTTCTCAGGGTGATAAACCTTTTTCTCGTCCTCGATCAGTATGTCGCCTAACAGTCCGCTCAGGCGGTGGGTCTTCTTCAAGTCGGAGTTCACGTCGATATTACCCGTAAAGCCAATAATCAGGGGATCGTTCACCAGTCGCATCCTGTAGAGGTCGGCCTTGACCAGACAGGCCGTGATAGTGCCCTCCACCTTCTTTGTATCCAACAGTGCGTCGATACCGATAGTACCGTCGAAGAGTTCGTTGCTGCCCGTCAGAGAGGCCTCTCCGCGCCCGTTGCTGAGCGTGGCCTGTGCCGTCAGGTCGTTCAGATTCAATTGGTCGTATCGCAGATGGCGGACGGTGGCATCGGCGGTCAGACGACTACGACTGGAGAGCAGATCCGTACCATATCCCTTCGCCTTGATATCGGCCGACACCGTATAGAGCGAGTCCTTCGGCAGGAAGTGGTGTAGATTCAGGCTATTCACCTGGATGTCTGCATCGTAACTCATGTTCTGCATCGCCATTTCGTCTTTGGCATCGAGGGGGATCGTAGCCTCACCCTTCAATCTTACACTGCCGCTGCCCTCCCGTGCCGTCAGGTTTGCAGCATAGCGCGACCCGTCGGCCTTTAATGTACCGTCGAGCGTCATCCCGTTGGGGATGCGGTAGTCGCCCTTCATCTTAGGATCGATGAAGGCCGTCAGGAAATCGATGTTCTGAGCCTTTGCACTCAGTCTCACGCCGGCCTTCAGATTGCGCATGTCAGTCAAGTAGCCTGCTGTACCGTCTGCCGTCAGGTGCAGGGCTGTTGGCAGATGGATGTCCAGTCCCGTGAACTCCAGTTGCTGCATATTGCCGTTCACACTGCCCTTGATGACCAGCGGGTGGTTGGGATAGCGCTCGATGAACTTCTGGGGCAGGTCGCCAGCAAACCTCAACAGGTCCTGCTTGCCCACCTGTGCATTCAGCCTTAGTTTCATCTTACCGGGGTTCTGCAGGTCGGCGATGTTGAAATCGACATCTGCCTCCGCCATAATATCCGAATCTGGCGTCCTCAGCGTCAACGAAGGAATCCGTATATTGTTAAAGACGGAGTCGAGTCCCACACTACCTGTCAGTTCCGTTATTTCCAGTCCGCTCTTCTCTTTCAGGGCCGTCTGGCGTACGAAGAAGGAAGTACCTTGGGGTGTATAACTGATAGAGTCGATACCCAGGCGGATGCCGCTCAGGGCAAGGTGGTTGTAATCGAGCCCTTTCACTTCGGGGTCCATGCAGTTGTCGTAGGTCAGAGTGCCGTCGTGCCAGTCCAAACTCCCCACCTTATAAATGTTCTGGCCGATATCCACGAGAGCCTCCCGCGCCACGGCGCGACCTAAGTAGGCAGCAATGTTGAGTGTGTCGCCAGGCAGGTGGATCTTCACGTCTGTCCTCGCTATGCTGAGGCTGTCGGCATTGATCTTCCACCTCACTTCCGAGGTGCTGGTATCCACTGCCGCCGTGTCGTTCAGGGCGATATCGAGGCGGGCATCGGAGAGCCGTGCCCCGTTCACCTCCACCGTCTCCTGATCCAGATCGATGCCCTTTGAGGAGAGCCAGAGTTCATCAAGTTCCCCTTTGATGCGGAGGTCGCTTATAAAACCATTGGTGTTGATCTTTGCCTGATGGAGTGACAGTTCGTCAATCACCACGCGTTTCTTCAGCAGCGGCAATAGTCTCATGTCGGCCACAAGTTTCCTCACGTCGGCAAGAGTATCTTTCAGTTGGGGGAGAGAGTCGTTTTGCTTGATCGCACGGAAGCCCTCGATGCCCAAATCGAGAGGGAACTCCAGGTTCACGTGCTCCACGGCGATCTCCATCCCCGTCTTTTCCGAGGCGATGGCAGCCACCTTCTTCACCGCCCAGTTCTGTACGGGTGGCAGGTAGATCAGCACGGCGAGTATGATAAAGAGCAGAAAGGGCGTGAGCACCGCGATCCCTATCCACTTCAGGGCTTTCTTCATCATTGATGTGATTCGACAGTGCAAAAGTACAACAATTCTCCGAAACTACGTCATTTTTTTTGCACTTTATTCTTGGAAAAGCAAAGTTCATTCAGAAAATATTCGTACCTTTGCGGCCAATAATGAGACATCGCGTAAGAATGATAAGGATGCTGATGGCCATCGGGGCTATTGTGCTGACAGTCGTTTTGAACTGGCAGGGAGAAGGACTTGCGGCAGAGCGGCAGAAGGCACAAGACCTCCAGTCCGTGGAGACTTTCATGAGTCCTCAGAAGCATCACCACCTCGAAGCCACGCTAACGGATGCCACCAGTCTCTATCGCATCTGTAGTTCCCGTCCGCAGCGGATACTTCCCACACAAGGCGCAAAAAACGAACGGACAGCCAATCCTTTCGGCTTCTTTCGGAGAAATATTGTCAAACCCATCCACTTCCTTCACGACAGCAGACGCCGTCTGGAAACGGCTCCTTTCTGCCTGTCAGCCTCGTGCCATTATTATGTGATAGCACTGAGGCACATCCTTCGCTAGCATAGTGCTGATTTAGGGACACACACATTATTTACATTATTATTTATTAATATCACAACAACTATGCCAAGTTTTAAGGATTTGGGGATGGCTGCTGCCGTCTCTGCATATAAACATATTACGATCAAGAAATCATTGTTTTCAAAAAAGGCTATCTACACGCCGACACAGAGTCCCGTCAAGGTCATCATTCTGGATTATACCCCAACAGAGGGTGAGCGCCTGGAGCGACTGCTCAGCATGCCGCTCGACAAGATGGTGGCCGACATCGAACAGAATGGGGCTCCGGAATCGGCTCCCATCGGGCACTTCCGCTTTGAAGTCTGCATGAGTGAGGACGGTCAGTTCTGTGCCATCCAACTCTTCCGTTTCGTGGATTTCAAGAACAATCCCGTGTTCGAACCTCGCTTCTATGAGGGAGGTAAGGACGTGGAAGCCATCGCAAAACTGTTCTGAATCGAGAGAATCATTAGCAGGTGGGGCATCAATTTGGTGCCCCATTTTCTTTTGCCGAAAAAAACAACAGTGATTTCATGACATATTGGGGGATTTCCCCTGAAGGTTTAGGGATTCGGGACAGGCGTTTTAGGGACAATCCTTTTGAAACAGGGTGGAAAGTACTTACCTTTGCACTGTGATTAAGAAACAAATGTCAAACCATTTAAAGAAAAGGAGATTAGATTATGAAGAAGATGATGACCCTGGTGATGATGATGACGATAGCCATCTCCGCCCACGCTTTCACATACGCAGAGGCTCGCAACGAAGCCATGTACCTGACCGACAAGATGGCACATGAACTCCGACTGACGCCCGCACAGTTCGATATGGTCTATGACATCAACCTCGACTACCTGCGCAGTGTTAATCCCCACAGCAATGCCTTCGGCAGCAACTGGGTACGCCGCAATGACATGTTGCGCAACGTGCTCACCATGAGCCAGTATAGCAAGTACATGCACACGGAGCACTTCTATCGTCCGATGGCTGCGCATCCGACAGTTCATACGATGCCGTCACCGAAAAAGCCTGTAGGACACGCTCCGACCAAGGTGAATGGTCACAATAATCGTCCGGCTCATCGCTAAGCCGGATGGTTTTTTGTGCAAAAAGTTTGTCAGATACATCCAAATTGATTAATTTTGCAGCGAGTAAACGATAAAGACTATGATTCTATTGGACATTATCGATCCGGGGCGGCCGCGTATTCCCAGGATTGTCAAGCCAATCAAGCAACCTGTCCAGGATTCTCTGGACACAATCAAGGACACACTAACGAACATGAAGGAGTCGGTAGCCGATAGTGCCTCGCAGTCGGAACTGGTGTTCAGCAACGTCGGAGTGACTGACAATGGCCAGCCCTCGATGGTATTGGCTATCGTGGTGGTGGCTCTGGCACTGATTGCCTGCCTGGCACTGGCCTACACGTACAGAAAGCGCGTGACCCTGCAGTAAGGCCGGTGCTTCAGCGCAGGCTGAAAGCCTGCCACAGCGGGTCGTTGGGGAGGGAAGCCTCCACGACGACCTGTTGTTTTGACACAGGGTGTGTGAATTCCACGCGGCGCGACAGCAGGGAGATACTGCCATCGGGATTGGAACGAGAAGCACCGTACTTCAGGTCGCCCTTGATGGGACACCCCATCGCTGCCAACTGGCAGCGGATCTGGTGATGGCGTCCCGTCATGAGGTTGACTTCGAGCAAGGTGTAGTTGTCGGAGTAGGCGATAACACGATATTTCAAGATGGCCTTCTTAGCGTTGGGGCACTCGTGGTCGTAGGCGTACGACTTGTTCTGCTTCTCATTACGCATAAGCCAGTGCTCCAACGTGTGCCACACACCTGTCACCTTTTCACTTCTCACCTTCTCACCCTTAACAATCGCCCAATAAGTTTTATGAACCTCGCCCTCGGCAAACATCTTGTTCAGACGTGTGAGGGCCTTGGAGGTGCGGGCGAAGACAACCAGTCCAGAGACAGGACGGTCGAGACGATGAGCCACACCCAGAAATACAGCCCCAGGCTTCTGGTACTTCTCCTTCAGATAGTCCTTCACCCAATCAGAGAGGGGGCGATCGCCAGTCTTGTCGCCCTGAACGATCTCCCCACTCCGCTTGTTGACTATGATAATATGGTTGTCCTCGTAAACAACCTGCATATCTGTAAACTGTAAAATATCAACTATAAACTACATGTTCATGCCACCATCGACCTGAATGACCTGGCCACTGACATAACTCGACATGTCGCTGGCGAGGAACGTAGCCACGTTGGCGATGTCCTCTACCTGACCACCACGGCGCAGAGGAATCTTGTTGATCCAATCCTTACGGATGTCGTCGGGCAGGGCCTGTGTCATAGCGGTGTCGATGAAGCCGGGGGCAATAGCGTTGGCACGGATGCCCTTCGGCCCCATCTCCTGACCGATCGACTTGGCGAGGGCAATCAGACCAGCCTTAGAGGCTGCGTAGTTGGCCTGTCCGGCATTGCCGTGAACACCCACCACAGAGGCCATGTTGATGATTGAACCGCCACGCTGACGCATCATCACAGGTACACAGGCGTGGATGAAGTTGAAGGCCGATTTCAAGTTGACGGCAATCACGGCATCCCACTGCTGTTCCGTCATGCGCAGCATCAGCCCGTCTTTCGTGATACCTGCATTGTTCACCAAAATATCAATCGAGCCGAACTCCTCCTTCACAGCCTTCACCACTTCTTCGGTCTGGGTAAAGTCAGCAGCGTTCGAGGCGTAACTCTTGGCCTTGACACCCTTGGCAGCAATTTCCTTCTCTGTCTCTTCGTTCACTTCGAGGTCGGTGAATGCAATGTTGGCACCTTCCTCGGCAAATTTCAGTGCGATAGCCTTTCCGATACCGCGGGCAGCACCAGTGATCAGCGCTGTCTTACCTTCCAGTAATCCCATAAATCTTTAATCTTTTAATTAATTCTATAATTCTTAAACTCTATAATTCTCCTCATTTTTTCTGGAACTTGCCCAGTGCACCATACACCACCTTGGCCACCTGAGGCTTGGTGTCCTCCTCCTTCATGCCATGGGCGATACGGCCGTAGATATACGGCACCTCCAGACCCTTGATACAGTAGTGGGTAATATCGGCCACGAGGTCGATATTGTCGATGTCGAACTCACCGTCTTCCTTCCCTTCGGTATAGACCTTGCGGAAGAGTTCGATCTCAGCATCGTCGAAATGCTTGCGCACCTTCTCCACCATCCAAATATTACGGAAGAACTCGGCACGAAGGTTACCGTTGCGCACCACCGTCTCACGTATCATGCTGAGGTGGGTATAAATCAGTTCGATAATTTTGTCCTGCGGACGAATCTTGCGGGCGGCAACCTCGTCGAGTTTATCGCTCAACCGCTCCAACTCACCCTCAATGACGGCATAGTAGATCTCCTCCTTCGACTTAAAATAGGTATAAAGCGTGCGACGCCCCTTGCCCGACTGCAAAGCGATGTCGTTCATCGTCGTATTCTCCAGTCCGTTCTTTGCGAACAACTGTCGTGCTACATCTACTAATTTTTGTCTTGTCTTGGATATAGACATGTTTGTTTCCTCCTTTTGCTCTTAATAATTGCACACGGCTATTGCGGTGTGCAAAAGTAAGGGTTTTCTTTGAATTGAGCAAGAAAACAGGCAGAAAAAGTTATGAAAAACGCAAAAATATAAAAAAATCACCTAATTATTTGCGTATGTCAGAAAATTGTTGTACCTTTGCAGCCGCTTAGAAAATCAATATCGCGGAGTGGAGCAGTTGGTAGCTCGCCAGGCTCATAACCTGGAGGTCGCACGTTCGAATCCTGCCTCCGCAACTAAGGAAGCCCGACTGGAAGGTCGGGCTTCTTCTTTATTGCTTCGGAGTGGTACATTCGTTGACAAGATAGACGATGCTCATGTAAGGGATGCCCGTGTTCGTCTCGAGACCGATCTCACAGGTACGGCTGTTCGAGTAGCCAACCTCAATATGATTCGCCTCGATCTGAGGACGAAGTTTGCGCAGGCCATACTTATTGAGTTCTGGGAACGTAAAGCCTCGGTCACCAGCGAAACCACAACAGCCTACACCCTCGGGCAGATAGACGTTGCCAGAACACATCTTAGCCAGGGCTACGAGATCATCGGCTACACCCATCTGACGGGTAGAACAGGTGATGTGCAGGGCGATATGACGGTCGATGGGGTGGAAGTCAAGGCGCGGCACGAGATACTCCATGATAAACCCGGCCGGTTCGTATAACTTCATCTTCTTCATCACCTTCTTCATGCGATGCAGACAGGGACTCTGGGCACAGAGCACGGGATATTTGCCCTCTTCGGAGGCTTTCCAAAGAGCCTGTTCCAGTTCAGCACTCTTACGGTCGGCGATGTCGAGCATACCCTTCGATTCCCAGATCTGTCCGCAGCACATCCGTTCCATACCCTCAGGGAAGATGACCTCATAGCCAGCCTTCGCCATGAGTTGGATAACCTCATCGACGAGGTCGTGCTTCTTACCATCCTGCTTGGACTGGCCCATGGTCTGATTGATACAACTGGGGAAATAGACAACCTTTAAAGGCGAGTGCTCTTCCTCATGCTGGGGGATTGACTTTTCGATGATGAACTGTGTGAGGTCGCTCTTCTTGGGCTGACGATGCTTCTTGGGCATGGCCGTCGTCCAGAGGGGCAATCCCATCTTGTTCATCGTGCGACAGACAGTCGTCATGAGCGTGGGCCCGAGGGTGACATGGGCGGCATGGGCCACGTCAAGCACCACGCGCAAACCAGATTTGATGCCAGCCATGTGGTTGGCGGCAAACTCGCCCACCTGATATCCCAGTTTCGAGTTGTTCATGTCCATCTGACGGATGAGGTGTGTCAGTTCGCCCGTATTGATCTTCATCGGGCACGAAGTAGAGCAGAGACCATCCGTCGCACAGGTCTGGTCACCATAATACTTATATTGTTTCTTCAACGTTGCCACGCGCTCGGGATTCTGGCCCGTCGCCTCCAGTTCGCGGATCTCACGCTGTACGGCTATGCGCATGCGGCTGGAAAGCGTCAGTCCGCACGACATACAGTTCACCTCGCAGAAGCCGCACTCGATGCACTTATTGGCACGCTTTACCTGTTCGATGGTCTCCTTGGCCGTTGACAGTTTCGGATCCATCAGGTAGTGGCCGCCGTCGGGCACACTGTCGAAATCGAAATCCAATACAGGCAGCGGTTTCAGACATTTGATGAAGCACTCGGGATCGTCGTTGAAGATGACACCCTGGTTCAGCAGACCGTCGGGGTCGAAGATGGCCTTCAGTTCCTTCATCGTCTCATAGGCATTGTCGCGCCATTCGTACTTCACGAACGGGGCCATGTTACGACCCGTGCCGTGCTCAGCCTTCAATGAGCCGTCGTACTCCTCGACGACAAGTTTTGCCACGTCGCGCATCATCTCGGCATAGCGATCGACTTCGCTCTTCGACTTGAAACTCTGGTTGAGGATAAAGTGGTAGTTGCCTTCGAAGGCATGACCGTAGATACAGGCATCCGAGTAGCCGTGGTCAGCAATGAGTTTCTGTAGTTTCACCGTGGCCTCAGGAAGACTCTCGATGGGGAAGGCCACATCCTCGATAAGACATGAGGTACCTACAGGGCGCGTACCGCCCACGCTGGGGAAGATGCCTGAGCGGATAGCCCAGTACTTACCGTATATCTTCGGATCCTCCGTGAACTCGGCAGGGATATAGAGGCGGAACTGCCCGAGACATTCCTTGATCTTCTCGATCTTCTCGAGGAGTTGCTCGTGGGTGATACCTTTTGTTTCAGTGAGGATGGCTGTCAGGTTGTGATAGTCACCAGGCTCCACGCCTTCGATCTTACCCGCATCCACATCTTTCTTATATTGCAGGAACACGGGGTCATCGACGGAGTTCAGCGACATATAGTCGAGCATCTCAGCACTCTTCACCATCAGGTTTTCGGCACTCATCTTCAGATCCTCGTCGGCTGCTTTCAGTTTCTTCATGGCCACCACGGCTTCACAACTCTCCTTCATGGTGAGGAAATAGACCATGGCCGAAGCCTTGTACTTGTAATCGTAAAGGGTCTTCATCGTCACCTCCGAGAGGAAGGCCAATGTACCCTCTGAACCGACCATCGAGTGGGCAATGATGTCGAAGGGATCGTCGTAGGCGATCAGCGGACGGAGGTTCAGTCCCGTCACGTTCTTAATACTATATTTGGTACGTATGCGCGCAGAGAGTTCCTCGTCGGCTCTCACCCTGTCGCGCAGGGCCTCAATCTTTTCGATAAACTCAGGATGGCTCTTGCGGAAGGCCTCTTTGCTCTTCTCGTCGCCCGTGTCGAGGATGGTGCCATCAGTCAGGATGATTCTTGCACTCACCATCATGCGGTCGCTGTTGGCATGCACACCGCAGTTCATACCCGAGGCGTTATTGATCACGATACCACCCACCATGGCCGAGCCGATGGAGGCAGGGTCGGGCGGGAACACACGGCCATAGGGCTTCAGTATCTCATTCACCTTAGCGCCCACGATACCGGGCTGTAGGCGGATTGCATTAGGGCTCCTGTCTCCAGACTCCTGACTCCATTCAATCAGTTCGAATTTTTCCCAGTGCTTACCTGCGACAATCAGCACAGAGTCGGTGCAACTCTGTCCCGACAGCGAAGTACCTGCTGCACGGAAGGTGAACGGCAGCCGGAATTTCCTGCATAACTGAACGATCCTGCTTATTTCCTCCTCGCCGTCACTTCGGATGACGACTTTCGGAATCTGTCGATAGAAACTGGCATCCGTTCCCCATCCGAGGGTGCGGAGTTCATCGGTATAAATACGGTCAGACGATACAAATTGTCTGAGATCGGAAAGGAATTGTTGAATCATAGGTCATTATTGGTTTTGTGAATAGGCATGTATTATATGGGGCAAAGATAAAAAAAATTTTTTGAAATAATTTGGTAATTTCAAAAAAAGTTCGTATATTTGGCGACAAATTGCCAGCAAGCATCAAAAAACCTATATTCAATAATAACAAATAACTAAAAACCTATGTCAGCATTTGTATCTGTCATTCCTATCCTGTTGCTCATTGTACTGATGATGGGCTTCAAAGTGTCTGGTTACAAGAGCGCAGTCATCACGCTCATCGTAACAATCATTCTCGCCTTGTTTGCGGCTCCCGCTATGGGCATTGTGCCTGAGAAGTATGCCGAAGTATCCATCTATGGCGTGACTCTGTGGTCGGTCGTTGAGGGATTCCTCAAGGCCTGTTTCCCGATCATCCTGATTATCATCTGTGCGATTTTCAGTTACAACATCCTTTGTGAGACCAAGGAGATTGAAACCATCAAGACACAGTTCATCCAGATGACTTCCGACAAGGGTCTGCTGGTACTGCTCCTGACCTGGGGTCTTGGTGGCGTGCTCGAAGGTATGGCCGGCTTCGGAACGGCTGTGGCTATCCCCGCCGCCATCCTTATCGGACTGGGCTTCAAGCCGATGTTCTCGGCCGTAATCTGTCTAGTGGCCAATACGGTGGCCGTAGGCTTCGGAGCCGTTGGTCTGCCTGCCACGACCCTGGCCAATCAGGTGGCTGCCAGTGGTGTGGCCACGCCCGAAGAACTCTGCGAGGTGGCAACGTTCATCATCCTGCAACTCTCGCTGATGTTCTTCATCACGCCGTTCCTTATCCTGATGATGACCGATCGCACGAAAATCGTGAAGAACATCACCATCGCCCTCTTCGTGGGTACGTTCTCCATCATTGTGCAGTTCTGCTGCGCCCACTGGATTGGTCCTGAGACACCGGCAATCCTCGGTTCTGTGGCTGCCATTATCGCCATGCTGATCTATAACAAGTTGTTCATCCGCGACGAGAGCCCTGCCGACGAGGTGAAGATCGAGAAGAAGAAGTTTGGCACCACCAAGACCCTGAAGGCCTGGAGCGTGTATGGCCTGATCATTTTCTTCATCCTGATTTCGAGTAAGATCGTACCCCCTGTCAACGAACTGTTGAACAACACACTAGTGACGAAGTTCGACCTGCCTGTCACTGGCAATACTTTTAAGTTCGGCTGGCTGTCAAACGCCGGTCTGATGATCTTCTTGGGTGCCGTCATCGGTGGCATGATCCAAGGCATGAGTTTTGGCAGTCTGATGAAACTGTTGGCCAAGACGACCATCAACCTTCAGAAGACAGTTGTCACTATCTGCTGTCTGGTGGCCATGGCTATGCTGATGAACAATACTGGTATGACCAACGACATCGCCAAGGGTCTCGTACTGCTCACAGGCTCTGCCTTCCCGTTCTTCGCTCCTCTGATCGGTTCTATCGGCACCTTCGTGACGGGCTCGGCTACAAACGCCAATATTCTCTTCGGCAAGTTGCAGGCCACTGCTGCCAGCGACCTCGGACTCGTGAACCAGAGCACGTTCTTCGGCATCAGTGGTAATGAGACCAACTGGCTGGCCGCTGCCAACTGCGCTGGTTCTGAGGGTGGTAAGTTGCTCTCCCCGCAGTCGATAGCCATTGCTACCGCTGCCTGCGACATGGAGGGCCAGGATGGCGAGATAATGCGTAAGACAATGCCGTTCGCTATCTTCTGGATCCTGATGAACGGTCTGATGGTGTTCCTCGGACTCCACGTGATCTAAGAACACAAAAGAAAACCCTCGCTGGTTGGCGAGGGATTTCTTTTTTATTGGTTCACCAGATTCTTAAAGGCTGAGCCGAAGATGATGTACTGGGTGTTTCCTGCAATAGTGCCTTCGTTCTGTCCCCAGAGGAAAGGCCAGTCGTCATAATTCTCGAAATGGTCTGGATGACGGAAGAGCAGTCCCGGGGCAACGTTGCCGGGGATAAAGGAGAAATCGGCACGGTTGTTACCATAGAACACCTGCTTGGGACGGGCTGCCCCCACGGCTGCCACAAACGAGTAGTTATGGTAGGGATGGCAGCCGAAGAGCCAGTTGGACACGCGATAGATCTCATCCTTGCTGACGATGTCAGGGTAGTAAAGACGGGCAAAACAGATGGTCGTGCCGAAACTGAGCGTCTGATTGCCACCAGCCCAGTTGCCGAGTCCGATGGGCACACCGTAGGGATTCTGTTCGTCGAGCCTCTTCAGTGACTCCCTGGCCTTCTCCACGTAAGGGCGCAGTTTCTGCTTGTAGGCCTCGTCCATATAAGGAACAGCATCGAGGGCCGTCTGGAGGGCAAAGTCAGGGAAAAGGTCGAGGGTCTGCCAGATCTGCTCCTCGAACTTATCAAGATACTGCTTTTCGCGGGTGGCGGCATAGAGTTGCAGGTTGGCGCTCATTTTCCCCATGCGGCGGAACCCCTGCATCATGGGAGGTTCGTCGGGTGTCTGTCTGTCCTTCTGCTGAGCCATCAGTTCCTGGGCTTCTGCCAACAGTCGCTTCGACTGCACGAGGGCGCGCTGGGCCAGGTCGTCGTTATAGCCCTTGAGGGCACGACTGGCGGCGGCAAACATCGTGGCGGCCTGGAAGTCGAGACTAGGATTGCGCGTGGTGAAGGCCCACATATCATCGGGTGTACCACTGCATTTGCCGTCGGCTGACACCTCGTAGGGTTTCAGACTGGGGTCGTAGTGCAGACCGTCAGTGATACTGGCCGCGTCGCCCAAATGGTGATAGTTGTCGAGCACCGAGTTGGAGAGGGTCGAGGCCATGTAACCTATCTGCTCGGCCTGTGCCACAAGGTTCAGCGTGCCATGCTCGATGAACTGGAGGATATCGGGCACGCCATCAGGACGGTGCAGATCGACGTAGCGCTGCTGCTGACTGACGAATGTCTCGTCACGCTGGGGCTTGAACAGTTCCCACGTGCGGATGAAGTTCTGAACCACGTTGATATTGGAAGACGTCTCAATGTCGAAATCACCCGCATCGAAGAATCCGCCGATATTCAGGCCTGGGATCAGTTCCAGCGGTTTGTACTTCGTATCGGTGGCCTCACCCTGGCTATGCAGGTCGAAGTGGTCGCTCGGGGGAGCCTGAAGATAACCTTCCTTGAAGGGCTCGCCATGCCAGGTGCGGTAGCCCTCGTTCACATACATGTGGTTCATGTGGATGGGCACCCAGACATCGGTGGTGGCATCTGTGATCTTGTCATAGACGTGCTGGTCGATGAGGAAGTTGTTGGTTTTCGTGTCGCCATACTGGATGTAATAGACACCCGGCTGCCGGACGCTCGAGAAGTCGAACTTCACATAATTATATTTATAGTAAGGTCCCCAGGGCTGGATATGGCCCTTGAAGGCTTCCTCTGTCGATCCGTCCTCGCGGATGCGGATGAGCGAGGCCGATGCCAGGGGCTTGTCCTGCTTGTCGAGTTCGATGACAGCCACCTTGGGCTGGTCCGGCACATAGCCCACCTGACAGAAGCCGATGTTTGGCTCACGGATCCAGTTGGGGATGGCGTAGGGTTCTACCGTCCAGGTGACCACCCTACCCGTCTTGCCTTTAGGCAGGACGCTGCGCAGCACAAACCAGCCGTTCTGGGCCAGCATCCGTCCGTCGTAGAGCCTCAGTTCGGCATCGTCGCTGCTGATGCGGATCATCCGTTCAGGAGCATCTGAGGCCATCAGAATGGTATGGCCTGTCTCAAGGGGACAGGGATCCACGAAACGGTTTGTCCCACGGTCGTCGTAGGTCTTGAAGCCTTTAAACTGGCGGGGCTTCTCACTGTTCGGGCGGGTCACCGTCTGACTCGTCGCATAGCGGGGGAAACGGTTCAGTCGTCCGTCCATCATGAAGGTCTTCAGCCAATATTGCGAGGGCAGGAACTCGAGGTTGAAGCCAGCCTCACCAGCCAGTTGCTCAGGCACGGGCTTGTCGAGCCAGACGGCTATCTCCACGGCCTTTCCCTTGGCAGTCACGACGACACGGCTGTCGAAGTCGTAGTCATCATAGCGCATGCCTACCTCAATCGACTTGTTCTCCCTATCCACCTTACGACTTGTCATCTTCGGTACGAGGTCCCACTGCTCTGGTGTGTTGTTCAGGCGGACAGCACCGCCCTGTACTGTCCTGACACCGTGGTGGATAATCTCAATGCCCGAGTTCTTCTCGTCGTTGAAGCCACCGTTGAAACTGTTGCTGAACACCAGCACGTTCACTCCCTGGCACCCGAAGTACTCCAAATCGTTGAGTTGGAGATCCTGCGCCATGCCAATCGCGGAAACCATCAAGGCCGCGAGCGATAGAATACTTTTCTTCATCTTTTGTAGTTATATGGTTTTTGTTATTTGGCGTACTTTGTCCAACAGTTCCTGGGAGGGCAGGGCCTCATCCTCAACGGGTACGAGATACCAGCGTACCGTCCAACTCAGTTCCTCCTGAGGCTTCAGCGTCGTATAGGCGCCTTGGCTCTCGAGTTCAATATAGGTCTTGCCCCTGTTCACATAGACTTGTATCTCGGCCTCGTCTGGAGCAGGCTGCGAGGCTGTCAGGTCATCAAACCTCTTCACCAGCATCAGACCATTGTTACAGAAGGCAAGCCAGCCCTTTCCATCGGCATTGATCTTGCGGTTATCGTTGGCCGCGTCCGTCTTATACCACACGGCGCCGTATCCTGACTTGAAGTCCATCAGTCCTGCCGGGGTGATACTGTCGATAGGCGCGTCGAAGAAGATGAGGCCGCCGTCGTTAGGCACGCGGGTGATTTCCCATGGAGCCACCTGGCGCTCCTGATCGCTCTCATTAATAATAGAATAAGTGACCACGATGGCATTATCCTTCGCATCAGTGGCAAAAAACTTACGGATGCGATATCCCAGTTTCTCGGCCACCCCACTGGTCATGACGAGACTGCCGTCCTTTTCCTCCAGGGTGTATGGCTGTTTGTCGAACTCGGGCACCGGGGGCCAGTACCACTCTTTCTGCGGACTGGTCCAGAAGGTGCTACCGAACGACTCGGGCCATTTCAACTGGGAGATCACTTCTCGGTCTTTGTATTTCAGCGACAGGATCTTACCGCCGTTCTGGGGTGAGACCATCATGGTGGCATCGCCCGACTTGAGCAGGCGGTCTTCTTGTGCCATGCCTCCGATGGTGCAGAGCATGGCCAGCGTGGATAATAGGATAGTTCGTTTCATATAGTTGATAATTATCACTTTTCAGACGTTTTCTCCTCGTGAAAGTCAAATCCTGCTCCTTATTAATTATAGAACATTAACACGGTAGGCTTTTAGGTGTAAGATAAAATTCGTAACTTTGCGGCAAACTTAATGAGTATGGTAAAAAATATCCAAAAAGGCATGATGATCCTGAGCGGAATGGTCATGACGAGCCTGACCATTCTGATGGCAGGATGTATCACAAGTACAGATACGGAACAGCAAGTTGATGAACTTTACGGCAAGATGTCGCAGGAGGAGCGCATTGCCCAGTTGAAAGGTATGTATATGGACGACCTCTTCGATGAGAGCGGGAAGTTGGACACGGCTAAGTGCCATGAACTGATCCCCTATGGAGTTGGCCATTTCTCACAGTTCTGCTTGCAGCAGCCCCGTGACCCGAACGAGATGCGCGACCGTGTGGCAGCCGTGCAGGACTGGCTGATTCATCATACCCCTAATGGCATTCCCGCTCTCTTCCACGAGGAGGTGCTCTCGGGCATTAACACCTTAGGCTCCACCATCTATCCACAGCAGATCGGACAGGCCTGTTCGTTTAATCCCGAACTGGCGGAACTGAAGACCTTCCAGACAAGTACGGCCCTGCGCCGCATGGGTGGTGCACTGGCCCTCTCTCCGATGGTCGATGTGTGCCGCATCCCCTCGTTCAATCGTTTGGAGGAGTCGTATGGCGAAGACGGCTATCTGTCGGCCGTGATGGGTGTAGCCTTCGTGAAGGGTCTCCAGCAGGGTGGCCTGCGGAAAGGTGTGGGTGCCTGTTCAAAGCACTACCTTGGCTATGGCGGTGGTGGCGATGCCGACGAGAAGGAACTGATGGAGGAGATCCTGCTGCCCCATGAGACGATGATCCGTGTGGCTGACAGTAAGTGCGTGATGCCAGGCTATCATGAGGTTCACGGCTTGAAGTGCGTGGCCAACGACGAGATCCTTAATGACATCCTGCGCGACTACCTCGGCTTCGACGGTATGGTAGTGAGCGACTATACGGCTATCACCCAGATCCCTGGCATCGACGATGAGGTGAAGAAGGCTGCCGCAGCCATCAACGGCGGCAATGATGTCGATTTCCCCTTCGGTGCCAACTATCAACTGTTGCAGCAGGCCATCGATCAGGGACTGGTGAAGCCCGAGACCTTCGAGCGTGCCGTGAAAGATGTGCTGCGCTTTAAATTCCGTGCTGGCTTCTTCGACAAGGATGCCTACCTATACACAAAGGAACGGATCACCCTCGACACCCCCGAGGAACGTCAGACGGCTTACGATATTGCCTCGCAGTCGGTGGTGCTTCTCGAGAACAACGGTGTCTTGCCGCTGAAAGATGTCAGCAACGTTCTCCTCACGGGTCCTAATGCCAACTCCTTCTGGGCCATGTGCGGTGATTATACCTATCCTGCCATGTCGTATTTCTGGAAGATGAAGGAGGACGTGCCCGATAATCCCCATATCGTGAACCTCCTGGAAGGTATGACGAAGAGTAAGCCTGAGGGTGTCAACCTGATGTATTCCCGCGGTTGCGACTGGACGGAAGAGATTGAGACCAAATACAGCGAACTGGGCGATGTACGTGCCTGGGAGTATGCCCTGCTGCATCGGAAGGTGGATTCGGGGGAGAAGGCCGACAAGGCTGAAGCCCTTGACATGGCCAGGAAGGCCGATGTGATCATTGCTGCGATGGGTGAGAATGTGATGCTCTGTGGTGAGAACCGCGACCGTCAGAGCCTCCGTTTGCCTGGTAAGCAGGAACAGTTCGTCGAAGAGTTGATTAAGACGGGTAAGCCCGTGGTGCTGGTGATGTTCGGAGGTCGGGCACAGGTGGTTTCTGGCTTGGCGGAGAAGTGTGCTGCCGTCATTCAGGCCTGGTACCCGGGCGAGGAGGGAGGCCGTGCTGTTGCGGATATCCTATATGGCAAGGTGTCGCCGTCGGCAAAACTCTCTGTCAGTTACCCGAATACGGAGATCAACGAGCCTGTCTGCTATAACTATTCTGCCGAGCAGGATCCGCGCATTCAGTGGCCCTATGGCTACGGCTTGAGTTATACCACCTTTGAGTACGGTAACCTGAAGGTTGATAAGGAGGTCGCAACGAATGCAGAGGTCTTCAACCTCACGTTTGAGGTGAAGAATGTGGGGCAGGTGGCTGCCGACGAAATCGCGCAGATATACCTTTCTCCCATCCATGACAATCAGCAGATCCGCCCCATCCAGTTGCAGGGCTTCGCCCGAGTTTCCCTACAGCCCGGTGAGAGCAAGACCGTCAGTGTTAAACTCTATACGGAGCAGTTCGGCTTCTACAGCCATGATGGGCAGCGCCAGTGGAATATCCAACCAGGGACGTTCGTCGTGAAAGTGGGTGCCTCATCTGCCGATATCCGACTGGAGGAAACGGTAACCCTCAGCGGAGAGCCTGTCAGCAAGCCCTTGCGTGAACACTATTTCTCAGAGTGATAGGGAGTTTTCGGAATATAAGGAGAACCGCCACGAAAAAGGATTCGTGGCGGTTCTTGGTGTGAATTTCAGAGGGTACGAATATTATTATTTCATAAACTTATGGGACACCAGCATGTTCTTCGGGTCGAGCGCCTCATCCAGTTTCTCCTGTGTCATCAGTCCTTTCTCAAGCACAATGTCATAGACTGAACGGTTGGCCTCTAAAGCCTCCTTGGCAATTTTCGTAGAGGTCTTGTAGCCGATGTAGGGGTTCAGGGCCGTGACGATGCCGATGGAGTTCTTCACCATCTCCAGACAGCGCTCCTTGTTGACCGTGATGCCGAGTACGCACTCCTCAGTGAGGGTCTCAATAGCATTCTTCATCCAGATGAGGCTCTCGAAGAGGGCTTCCGTAATCACGGGCTCCATCACGTTCAATTGCAACTGACCAGCCTCAGCGGCGAAACTGACGGTGGTGTCATTGCCGATGACCTTGAAGCATACTTGATTGACAACTTCCGGAATCACCGGGTTCACCTTGCCAGGCATGATGGAAGAGCCAGGAGCCTTTGGCGGCAGGTTGATCTCGTTCAGACCGCAGCGGGGACCAGAGGCCATCAGGCGCAGGTCGTTACAGATCTTGGAGAGTTTCACGGCCAGACGCTTCAGGGCTGAAGAGTAACTGACGTAGGCACCCGTGTCGGGCGTGGCCTCTACGAGGTCGGCAGCACTCTCGAAAGCCTCGCCCGTGAGTTTCGACAGGTTGGCGGCGCAGAGTTTGGCGAAGCCGGGAACGGCATTCAGACCAGTACCGATTGCCGTACCACCCATGTTGATCTCGTGGAGTAACTTGACATTGCGCTCGAGGTTCAGAATCTCCTCTTCAAGGTTGTTGGCATAGGCATTGAACTCCTGGCCGCTGGTCATAGGAACGGCGTCCTGCAACTGGGTACGTCCCATTTTGATGCAGTCCTTGAACTCGTCGCCCTTGTAGCGGAAAGCACTGATCAGACCCGTGAGGGCTGCAATCAGGGACTTGTTCATGCGGATGAGGGCCAGACGGATGGTCGTCGGATAGACGTCGTTGGTGCTCTGACCACAGTTACAATGGTCGTTGGGGTAGCAGTACTGGTAGTCGCCCTTGTCATGACCCATGATCTCCAAGGCGCGGTTGGCAATCACCTCGTTGGCATTCATGTTCACGGAGGTGCCTGCACCACCCTGCATCATGTCAATGGGGAAGTTGTCATGGTGTTTGCCGTCAATGAGTTCGCGACAGGCCTGTGAGATGGCACCGGCAATCTCGTCGTTGATGACGCCGAGGGTGTGGTTGGTCTCTACGGCAGCCAACTTCACGTAGGCGATGGCGATGATAAAGTCGGGATACCACGACATTTTCTTGCGGGAGATGTGATAGTTGTTGATGCCACGCTGTGTCTGTACGCCATAGAGGGCATCGGCTGGCACTTTGAGTTCGCCTAACAGGTCGGACTCTACTCTGTATTTCTTTTCTTCTGACATAATTCTTAATGTTTAATTCTTAATGTTTAGAACATCGGCAGTTGCCAGATGTAACCCAGTGAGATGCGGTTGGTGCTGTAGTCGTCGCAGCCGTAGGCCTTTGCACGGTCAGTGTAACTGTAGTGACGGCCTACATAGGTGAGGAAGAAGTGCAGGTTGCTATTCTTCAGAGGATAGTACTCGAGGCCTGCGAGATAGCCTAAGGCTGTGCGATACTTGCCCTTTCCGACAGTGCCGTTGGCCTTCGAGAGTCCTTCGTTCTCAAGCATTCCCTTGACGAAGACGTTCCATTGGGGGTTAAAGCGGTACTGGGCCTTCATGACCAGTGAAAGGTACTCGGCGTCGTTCTGATGACCGCCCTGCGCATTGTTGCCAACAATGCCAGAGACAATACCTTCTCGATCAATGCCCTCACGCATGTACATCACATCGAGGAAAGCGTCGAAATTGTTGATGGTGACCTCGTTGCCCAGGGCAAGGTAATGGCTCTGGTTGCCTCTAGCCTGACTCATCAGGGAGTAACTCCAGCGCGTCTTGAACACACCGCCGAAATCACCGTTCCAGTTGACGGTATAGACCAGGGGCACCTTCGACTGCTCATAGCCCTCTCCATACATGTCGCTCATGCTGGCACTGCGGCTGTCGAGTATCTGCACCTGCAACTGGTGACTGGGTGCCAGTTGGAACTGGAAGTTGGCACCCGTGAGGAAGTTACTCATATAATCGACCATGTCGGAGTATTCGTAGATCTCTATGGGGTTGAGGTCGAACTCCATACCACCATAGGCAGCGCATTGCTTACCGAGGAACATGGAGAACCCATCGTTGACCTTGACGCCGATGCCTGCCACGTCGATAGACGATGAAGGCATGTTGTCGATGCCATCAGGAGCAGGGGTGTTGTTGCGGTTCAGTCGCTGGCGCCAGCGGAAGGAGAAGGTGTCATTGATGTTTCCCTTTGCCTCGATACGGATCTGCCGCATGTTGAATTTGGCATTCTGGAAATCACCGTCAACCTGATTCACATCAAAACTGTTGTTCAGATTAAGCAGGAAATGGAAGTTGTCCTGCTTCTTCTCTATCTTCGTTACTTTTTCGAACAGGGTCTCTTCACCAGCCGAAGCATCCTTGTCCTGCTGAGCGCTGGCTCCCAGTGCCATGCACAGCATCATGCCGAATAACAGACTCTTTTTCATATAGAACTCGTTTAATTCGTAGTCGTATCAGTATTTCTTGAAATACTCCTGAATCTCCTTCCAGTCGTTGGTCTTGGTCAGGGCGAGCATCAGCAGTACGCGGGCTTTCTGGGGATTGAGTGTCAGGGCAGCGACGAACTCATACTTCTCGTCATCCACCTCACCATTCAGACAGGTAGGACCAGTCGGGCAGCGTGATGAGCGTACGATGTTGATGCCCTTCTGACGAGCCTTCAGGGCTACGTCGAATACGTCGGCGTAGAAGTTGCCGTCGCCAACGCCAGCCAGTACGATACCGTCAAACTTGGCGTCGATAAATGCCTGCATAGGCAGCGGAGAGCAGTTGGCATAGCCATATACGATACCTACCTGCGGGAGTTTCTGCAGACCAGTCACGTCGAATTCACTCTTCGTGGTGTGCAGGTTGTCAATGCTACGGTTATAGATAGCCTCACCGTTATAGACATAGCCCACCTTCCCATAGTTGGCACTCTGGAAAGTAGCCACGTCGGTGGTGTGCATCTTGATCACGTCTTTGGCGTCGAGCAACAGGTTGTTCATGCAGACAAGCACGCCACGACCTTTGGAGTTGGGACTGGCAGCAGCGGCCACACCAGCATAGAGGTTACCAGGACCGTCGGCACTGATACCTGTGGAGGGGCGCATGGAGCCTACGAGGACCACGGGCTTGTCGCTCTTCACCGTGAGGTTCAGGAAGTAGGCCGTCTCTTCCATCGTGTCTGTTCCGTGAGTAATGACCACACCGTCGTAGTCTTCTTCATTCAGCAACTGGTTGATACGCTGGGCCAGTTTCAGCCACACTTGGTCGTTCATGTCCTGAGAACCGATGTTCACGAGTTGCTCGCCGGTGATGTCGGCCAGATAGAGCATCTGGGGCACGGCATCGATCAGGGTCTGTACGCCTACCTGTCCTGCAGCGTATGCAGATGAGGTGGAAGACTCACTCACACCGGCGATGGTACCGCCAGTGGCGATGATACGGATCTTTGGTTTTGCTACGATGTTGACAGAAACCAACAGTGCCAAAAGCACCAATACATTACGCATTGTTTTCATAATTGTTGTTGTTTTGAAAGTTTGTAAATTAATATAGGAATGTGATAATCAGATAGCCGATGCCGATACTGACAAACGTCGTAATGAAGCCTGACAACTGGAAAGAGTGGTTGAGCACGTACTTGCCGATACGGGTCGTTCCTGTGGTGTCGAAGTTGATGGCAGCCACCTCCGTCGGATAGTTGGGGATGAAGAAATAGCCGTTCACGGCCGGGAACATGGCAACGAGTGCCAGGGGCGAGATGCCCAGTCCGATGCCCAGGGGGTAGAGGGTGCGTACGGTGGCAGCCTGCGAGAAGAGCATGATGCTCATGATGAACAGGGCTACGGAGAAAAGGAACGGATACTGTGTGACCACGTCGGCAATATGCGACTTGAAGAACTCGATGTTGCCGTTGAAGAACGTGTCACCCATCCAGGCGATACCAAAGATGCTGACCATGGCATTCATACCTGCCCCGAAGATATTACCGCCGACAGCCTTCTTTACACTGGCCTTGCCCACGATCAGGATCAAGGCTGCTATCGACATCATCAGTATCTCGATGGTCTCTGGCATGGAGAGTTGCTCGCGCACACCATTCACTTCAAATGAAGGGCGCAATGCGGGGACACTTCCGAAGACCACCACCAGAACCACGCCCAGCAGGAAGGCCAGTACGGAGTATTTCGCCCGTGGGTTCGGACTCTGCTCCATCGCCTCCATGGCTTTGGCCTCAGCCTCAGGGTTAATCAGACCTTCCTTGACGCGACGCTGGTATTCAGGATCATCCTCCAACTCCTTGCCCACGCGGTTCTGTACGAACGAGGCCACCAGGATGGCAATCAGTGAGGCGGGAATACAGACGAGCAGGATGTCCTTCAGTTCGATGCCCTGTCCGCCTAAGAGGTCGGTGCTGATGACGGCGGCAGTGGCTGCCGACATCGGCGAGCCCGTAATTCCTAATGAGGCGGCGATCGTGGCCACCGTCATCGGGCGCTCAGGACGGATTTTCGAGTTCTTCGCAATCTCCGAGATAATCGGCAGTAGCGAGTAAGAGGTATGGGCCGTGCCAGCCACGAGACAGAAGAGCCAGGTGGTCAGCGGACCATAGTAAGTAATGTGCGTAGGGTGCTTGCGCAGGAACTTGGCAGCCAGACCCACGAGGTAGTCGAGGCCTCCTGCGGCTTGGAGGGCTGCCGTCGCCGTAATTACCGACACGATGATCAGCATCACGTCGATGGGGATCTTGCCCGGATGCATGCCGAAGATGAAGACGAGGATGAACACACCCACCATGCCATAGATACCAAGGCCAATGCCGCCAACGCGGGCTCCGATGAAGATCAGGGCCAGTACGATGAATAGTTGGATTAATACAATAAGTGTCACCATATACTACTGGTTTTTAGTTGTTGTTCTCGGCTGCAAAGGTAGGAAGTTTTTTCCGGGGACATCTTACAAAAAAGGGACTAAAATTTGTAAATTCGGAAACAATTGTGTATCTTTGCAGTCTAATTCATGAAACTTATGATCAACCCACACATCTACAACCTGGAAGAATTTGCCGCACAAAACAATATACAAGACGTCTATGGCGCTGCCGTGGCCTGCATGGCAATCGACCCTGAAGCATTCAGGCATATGCATGCACCCGGTACTACGCCGACTTTCTATTCCATCGTACTCATCCTCGATGGGTGGCAGGAGTATCTGGCCAATAACCAGAACCTGAAGTTGGAGATGCACGACCTCTTTGTCACCCTGCCCTATATCAGTTATTTCTTCAACACCTGCTCCAACGACGTGGCCTCCGCCCATCTTCTGATTGAGAAGAACTATTTTGACGAGATCCTCAGTATGGACGGGCAGTTCAGGGATACGGTGGAGATGGAGATCTTCTCGGCCATGCCCGTGTTCCATCTGAGCGAGAGTAAGGCCGCCGATTTCCTGACCCTGTTCCGGCAGATTCAGAAAGTCATCTCCCAGCCCCATCTCTACAAGAACGAGATGGTCAAGTATCTGGTGCACATCGGACAACTCTTCCTTGCGGAACTGATCTCCGGCCATGAGGTGAACACCCACGACCTGAAGCACAAAGACAATATCTTCCGCATCTTCATCCATCTGGCCTCGCGCTATTTCAGAAAGGAGCGCCAGGTGCAGTTCTACGCCGACCGCATGAACATCACCTCCACCTATCTCTCCCGTACGGTGAGGGAACTCACGGGGAACACGGTCTATGGCTACCTCTCGCATTTCCTCTTCAATGAGATCTGCATACAGTTGAAGACCACCGAAAAGACCATCAGTGAGATTGCCTTCGACCTGAACTTCAGCGACCAGTCGGCACTGACCAATTTCTTCCGTGCGAAGACGGGGATGTCGCCTCTGGCATACAGGAAGAATCAGAAGCAATAGTGTCGGTATGGAGCGGCTGTGGAATAGGAACTACTGCAAGGTGATGGCGGCGAACTTCTCGCTGTTCTTCGCCTTCTATGTGCTTACGCCGCTGCTGCCGCTCTATCTGAGCGAGCATTTCGGCGCGACGAAGGATGTCATCGGTCTGGTGCTCTCGGGCTATACGATCACGGCCCTTGTGTTCCGCCCCTTCAGCGGCTATATGGTCGATTCATTCCCGCGCAAGACGGTGCTGATGGTCTGCTTCGGGGCTTTCGCCATCTTCTTTGCGGGCTATCTGGCCGCCTCCACATTATTAATGTTTACGATTGTCAGAACGCTCCACGGCGGCCCCTTCGGCGCCCTGACGGTAGCCAACTCCACAGCGGCCATCGACGTGCTGCCCTCCAGCCGCCGCACGGAGGGCATCGGCTACTACGGACTAAGCAACAACCTGTCGATGGCCATCGCCCCCACCGTCGGTATCTTCATCTATAACTACACGCACAACTTCGAACTGCTGTTCTGGATAGCCCTCGTCGTGGCCTGCGCGGGCTGGATAATCGACGCCACCGTCAGATTCCCCGAAAAGGCGATGGTGCGCAACAAGTCGAAACTATCGCTCGACCGTTTCTTTCTCGTGCGAGGCTGGCTGCTGGGTGCCAACATGGTGGCCTTCGGCTTCTGCTTCGGCGTGCTGAGCAACTACTTGGCCATCTATGGCAAGGAGGTGATGGGCATCACGGGCGGCACGGGCACCTACTTCATGCTCTGCTCCATCGGCCTCATCCTCTCCCGCCTGCAGGGCGGCAAGGCCCTGCGTAACGGCCGCGTGACGTATAATGCAGGCTCAGGCATGCTCATCTCGCTAGTGGGCTATACCTTATTTATTGTCATGCCGACGCTCTTCCCAGAGAATGCATCGGCTGTCATGGTAGGCTACTATGGTTCCGCCCTGCTCATCGGCCTCGGCAACGGCCACATGTGGCCCGCCTTCCAGAACATGACAATCTGCGTGGCGCCCAACAACCAGCGGGGCACGGCCAACTCGACCATTCTCATCTCATGGGACATCGGCATGGGCCTTGGCATCCTCGTGGGCGGCATCATCGCCGAACTGCTAGGCTACACCGCCGCCTTCTGGACGGTCGCTATCGTCAACGCCATCGGCGTGGCCACCTTTTTCCTGGCCACCCGCGCCTTCTTCCTCCGCCGCAACCTTAATCCCACCGTCAGATAATTTTGTGACAAGTCTCGCGCGCGGGCGCGTGGTAGTTGTTTAAAGCCAAAAAGATCCCGCTCATCCCGCCTATCCCACACGTAAGATTTTTTACTTTTCAGTGTGGGATAGGCGGGATGAGCGGGTTAAAAAGTGGGTAAGACAACTATATATGTCTAATAAGTACCGCCGTTTGAAAAATTGGCGGCGCCGTTTGGAAAATACTCGGTGCCGCTTGAAAAATTGGTGGCGAGTATTGCGCAAT
>FLNY01004250.1_pt1 | contig 72247 bp, 53 predicted proteins | sample 1140381 | NCBI WGS metagenome assembly FLNY01 (sample SAMEA3878172, study PRJEB12797) | bioreactor metagenome | biome: Moose rumen | place: Sweden | collected 2011-10
GAACGGTAAAAAGATACTCTTTAAATGAAGAATTAAGAGTGAAGAATTAAGAATTTGCTACCGCCCGAATTGAGGGCCAAAGCAATTGTCTTTTAACTCCTTTAACTTCCTTAACTCCAATAATAAGAAAAGAACAATGAAAAAGACATATATTTCCCCCGCAGCGCTGACCGTACAGCTCGGCAGTCGCGATGCAATGCTTCAGTCCATCAGTAGTACTGGTTCTCTTTCTGGCACAACCTCCTCACGCGGGGGCACCCAAAGTGCCGGCATCGAGGAAGCTGACGTAAAGGAAAGCAAGTCCGTCTGGGACGAAGAGTGGTAGGACCCCCGACCCCCTTTAGGGGGAGGAGTGATAACGTTTAACGGTTAAAGAGCACAGAGGCAGGGAATGCTTCCCTTGCCTCTGTGCTTTTTCTTTAGGAAAAGTTTTGCAGTTACGGGAAGAATCGCTAACTTTGCAGCAGAAAACGAGGCAAAATGAAGTCAAAATGAAAACGAAGGCGGAAATACTGCATTTGCTGAAACTTTATAAACCTACAGCAGAGAGCAAATATGGACTGACCCGCATAGGCATTTTCGGTTCTGTGGCACGTGGTGAACAGACAGAGAATAGCGATGTGGACGTGTGCTACGATGGACGTGTACCCTCTCTCTTGACGATTGACCGCATACAGAACGATTTAGAAGAGATGTTTGATTGCCATGTCGATTTGGTACGAATACGCAAGGATGTAAACAGCCTGCTGCAACAACGCATAAAGAAGGAGGGACTTTATGTATGATTCAGTGATTGCAAGAGACATCTTACAAAAAATCAGCATAGCTGTTGATACGATAACGGAACGCGCATCTGCTGTCAAGAGTCCTAATGAATTGTTGTGCTCTGCAGGCGGCATGATGCGTTTAGATGCCATCTGCATGAATCTGATTGCTTTAGGTGAGGCAGTAAAAGGTCTCGACAAGCAGACACATGGGGAATTGCTTCCTCAATACCCGGAAATGTATTGGAGTGGTGTCATGCGAATGCGTGACAAGATAGCTCACCATTATTTTGAGATTGATGCCGATGTCGTTTTCCGTACTATACAAGAGGACATTCCTCAGTTGAAAAAGGTCATCGACAGAATGATTTCTGACTTGAAATAACTCTCTCGAACAGTTACAATCGGCAATAGTTCTTTAACCCCACACATCGCACAGAGGCAGGGAACGCTTCCCTTGCCTCTGTGCTTTTTCTTTAGGAAAAGTTTTGCAGTTTAGGGAAAAGTTCGTACTTTTGCGGTGTGAGAGTATGAATTTATACATTATACGGCATTATATGAAGTCACGAGGCGAATATATTGATATTATCAAAAGTCATGCACAAGAGTTGCGTGAGCGCTTTGGCATTACTTCGATGCGTATTTTTGGTTCTGTTGCCAGAAATGAGCATCATGAGGGAAGCGATGTTGACCTGTTCGCTGTCATGCCACCTAAATTCTATAATCATGTAGCAGCCACTCGCTATCTGAAGGAACTGTTAGGTTGTGATGTTGACCTTATACAAGAGCATAGGAATATGCGTCCCTTTTTTCGCAAACAAATAGAAACGGATGGAATACGTGTCATATAAGCAACTTGAAATTGTAGAGGATTTGCTGTTGCAAATCCGAAATGCAATACACGACCTTCAGACATGGAACGATTCAATCTCCAATGCTGATGATTGGCTTTCGTCTCCAGAGGGAATGAAAACTTTGGCTGCGAGTTGTATGCTCATTGAAGCTATAGGAGAAGGATTTAGGAAAATAGACGAGAGAACAACACAACAATTGCTCCCCCATCGGCCTGAAATTCCTTGGCGGGATGTGATAGGAATGCGTAACCATATTGCACATGGTTATTTTGATATAAATACCGATTTGGTTTTCGATATTATTCAGAATGACCTGAAGCCTCTATGTGATGCAACGGAATACTTCATCCAACACCTCCATGATTTAATTCCTTGTGAAAAAGGACTTTATAGACAATAAATAATATAAGGAAGCCCTCTGCAAGATAACTGCAGGGGGCTTCTTTGTTTGAGTGACGTTCTTACTTCAGCACTCCCAATTCTTTACCTACTTTTATGAAGGCGGCGATGCACTTGTCGAGGTGTTCGCGCTTGTGGCCGGCGGAGAGCTGAACGCGGATGCGAGCCTCGCCCTTCGGCACGACGGGATAGTAGAAGCCCGTCACGTAGATGCCTTCCTCCTGCATCTTGGCAGCGAAGACTTGCGAGAGCTTGGCGTCATAAAGCATCACGGCGCAGATGGCACTCTGCGTGGGCTTGATGTCGAAGCCTGCTGCCATCATCTTATCGCGGAAGTAGTTGACGTTCTCCACGAGGCGGTCGTGCAGCTCGTTGCTTTCCTTCAGCATCTTGAAGACCTCCAGCGAGGCGCCGATGATGCAGGGAGCCAGCGAGTTGGAGAAGAGGTAAGGACGTGAGCGTTGACGGAGCAGGTCGATAATCTCCTTGCGACCTGTCGTGAAGCCGCCCAGTGCACCGCCAAAGGCTTTGCCCAGCGTGCCCGTATAGATGTCAACACGTCCGTAGGTGTCGGTCAGTTCGCTTACGCCGTGACCTGTCTTGCCGACGACGCCAGCCGAATGACTCTCATCGACCATCACCAGAGCATCGTACTTTTCGGCGAGGTCGCATATCTTGTCCATCGGTGCGACGTTGCCGTCCATGGAGAAGACGCCGTCGGTCACGATGATGCGGAAGCGCTGAGCCTGTGCTTCTTGCAGACACTTTTCCAGCTCCTCCATGTTGGCGTTGGCGTAGCGGTAGCGCTTTGCCTTGCAGAGGCGCACGCCGTCGATGATGCTGGCGTGGTTGAGTGCATCGCTGATGATGGCATCCTCCTCTGTGAAGAGAGGTTCGAAGACACCGCCGTTGGCATCGAAGCAAGCGGCATAGAGGATGGTGTCCTCCGTGTGGAAGTAGTCGCTGATGGCAGCCTCGAGTTGCTTGTGGATGTCTTGTGTGCCGCAGATGAAGCGGACGCTCGACATGCCGAAGCCGCGCTCTGCCATCATCTTTGTAGCACCTTCGATGAGGCGCGGATGGTCGGAGAGGCCGAGGTAGTTGTTGGCACAGAAGTTCAGCACCTCTTTGCCTTTCACTTGAATGGCAGCCCTCTGTGGGCTTTCGATGAGACGCTCTTCCTTGTAAAGGCCAGCTTCACGAATCTCAGCGAGCGTCTGGCTGAGATGTTCTTTCATCTTTCCGTACATGAATTTAGGGTTTTAAGGTTAATTGTTTATTAGATTGATAAGAGGTTTTTCCAACTGCAAAGTTACGAAAACTTTGTGAATAAACGGTCATCTCTGCGCAATTATTTTCGTTTCTCGGTGCATCGTGGCTGTCGTGGCGGCTTTGGCTGATGGCGGACACAGCGTGCTGTGGAGGTTGACCCATGCGCATGGAACGATGGACCCGTGCGCATGGAACCATCGACCCATGCGCATGGGTCAAACATCGAGACGAGCCTTGTCGGGTGACAGGGCACGCCGCAGCGGGCACCGGGGAGTGCCTAACGGAGATGAATGTCGATGGGGATGCTCACTTTCACGCAGAAGTTCCTTCCCATGGCGGACAGCCCTTGGCGGCCCGAAGGCGCGTCGGTGTCCACATACTTCAGGCGTGAGAGGTGCGGCTGATAGGCTCTGTCGAGCAGATTCTGACAGGAGAAGGTCAGCTCGATGCAGTTGTGTCCGAAGATGTGGAGGTCGGTGCCCATCGAGAAGCCGAGCAGGAAGTAGCCGGCCGACGCAGTCTCCGTGTCGTCCACGGCGTAGTATTTGCTCTGCCTGAAGTTGTGTTCCATGCCGAGGCTCAGGTAGCTGCGGCGCAGATAGCCGCGGGCGAGGTCGGGCAGCTCGTAGCGCACGTCGCAGGTCCACCTTGGGGCAGGCATCATGGGGAGCGACCTGCTGCCGGCTGGCGCACTGGTCTGCACACCTCTCACGAAGCTGAACGCGTTCTCCACGTGCAGGGGATTGAACGGATGGACGTCCACCGATACCTCACCTCCCATGAGTCGGGCGTCGCCCTGGCCGTACTGATAGGTGCGATAGCCGTCGGTCTCGTAGGGCAGACGCGTGAGGAAGATGTAATCGTCTATCCAGTTGCAGAAGAGCGAGGCCTGCAGGCTCACATAGTGCGACGTGAAGTCCATGCCCAGGTCGAGCTGGGTGCTCTTCTCCGGCCGCAGCTGCGAGTTGCCAATCTCGTATTGAATACTACCCTCGTGGACGCCGTTGGCAGCCAGTTCGCTCATCGTCGGTGCCCGGAATCCCTTGGCAGCATTGAGCCTGACGTTGAGCTTGTCGGTCACGTTCCACACCGCTCCGAGGCTTCCCGTGGCGCCGGTGAAGTTCTTCTTCAAGGCCTCGAAGCGCATCTCGCCCTCCTCTTCGAGCGCAGACGACCGGAGGTGACGGTTGTCGAAGCGTGCGCCGCCGGAGAGATGCCAGCGCTCCGTCTCCCATTCCGCCGTGGCGAAGACGCCGAAGTCGAAGAGGCGATGGTCGGGGATGAGGTATTCCTCGCCCTGGTTGATGTTGCGTTGCCACATGCCGCCCAAGCCCGTGGCAATCTTCCACGAGTGCGGCAACGTGTGGAGATACTTGAGGTCATAGTTCACGGTGTGCAGGCGCATGGCCAGTTCGGGCGTCTCTTCCTCCTCATACTCGCGGCGATAGTTCTGCTGATAGCCCACGATGGCCTTCAGCGTACCATTGCCGAAGTACCAGGCATTGTCGCTGACGGCCTTGGTGTGGAGCACCTTTTGGAACGGCGAGACGATGCCATAGCTCCGCCCCCGGAAGTCGTCGTCGGCCAGCTCGCCTTCGATGATGCCCGGCGTGAAGTGTACTCTCGAGAATCGCAGCCAGCTGTGACCCCAGCTTCGGTTCAGGCCGAGCATACCCTGGATGTCGCGTTCCTTGAAGAACGAACCGGGGACGTAGCCGTCGGCGCGGTTCTTGTAGTCGTGCGCATGCTTGTCGAGGAAGTGCCAGTTCCAGAGCCATCCGTCCACGTTGCCTGCGAAGCCGACGTGATAGTCGTAGAGTCCGTTGTTCGATTGGTATTGTCCGCCGACCTTCACCTGCATCGTGCCTTCCTCCAGAGGGCGTTCCGGGTGCAGAATCATCACGCCGGCGATGGCGTCGCTGCCGTACATGAGCGAGGCAGGTCCCTTCAGGACTTCTACGGAATGCACGCCCTGCTCGTCGACTTCCAGTCCGTGCTCGTCGCCCCATTGCTGTCCTTCCTGCCGGATGCCTTGGTCAACGACGACCACGCGGTTGTAGCCGAGGCCACGGATGACGGGCTTCGAGATGCCTGCTCCCGTGCTTATCTGCGAGAGGCCGGGCAGTTTGCCGACGGCATCGACGAGGTTCGTGCCCACGGAGGCATGGAGCTGTTTTGGGGAGACCACCATGAAGGGCGAGGCCGCGTCCTTGAGCCGCTGCACACCGGCAACGCCCTGCACGGTCACTTCGCTCAGGATGGCGTCCTTCATCGGGTTGATGCTGTCCTCCAGGCAGTCGCTGTGCTGGTGGACTTGGGCTGTTATGGTTTGGGAGACGGCCAGAAGGCACGCTCCTATATATATAATAATGTGTCGCATGTTTCGTGTGTTATAGGAGTTAAAGAAGTTAAGGAAGTTAAAGGAGTTAGGGACAATAGAGCCAGGTTATCACAGGGTGAACATTTTTCCCATACATGGGAAAGAGGTTTCTCACACGTGAGAAAACATTTTCTCACACGTGAGACAAAGCCACAACGCACGGATCGTCTTCCCTTAGCCCGTTTGACATGTTCCCATTAAGCAGCAGGAGGTCCGCGAAGCCGCACGGAGTGGCAGCTCCTGAAGCACGGAGCTTGGCTGAACGCCGCATAGAGCATACTGCGCCGAGGCAGGCTCAGGAGCATCATTCCGACAGCCGTGGCTACAAAAGAGAGCGTGAGTATCTGGCAGAGCACGCATTGGTGCAGGTCGCCCGAGAACTGCGAGAGGTGGCCGTGGCACTGGTGTTGCACGCACTCGTGGCACGTCGCTTCTCCCTCCTGACCTGCGTCGTGGATGTGGAGCGACGAGAGGAGCAGCATCGGCAGGTACACCGAGAGCAGCAACCAGGCGGAGATATGTCTCTTCGTCATCACGTTCATCGGGACAAAATTACACAATTTTATCTGAACTTCAGTGTTCACCTTCCATAATTTAGACTTTTTAAGACAGTTTGCGTCACATTTATGAATGATGAGTTACGAATTATGAATAAAAAGTCGTAAATTTGTGGTCGCTAAAACTAAACTCAACCCTAAAACGAATGAAGAACATACTTATCATCGGCTCGACAGGACAGATTGGTTCAGAGCTGACTATGCACCTTAGGAGTCTCTACGGAAACGAACACGTTGTGGCAGGCTACATCCCCGGAGCAGAACCGAAGGGCGAACTGCTGGAGAGCGGTCCGTCGGCTGTTTGCGATGTCATCAAGGCCGATACCATCGCTGAGGCTGTGAAGAAATACAACATCGATGCCATCTACAACCTTGCAGCCCTGCTGTCGGTAGTTGCAGAGTCGAAGCCCCGTCTGGCATGGCAGATCGGCATCGACGGCCTGTGGAACATCCTGGAGATTGCGCGCGAGAACAAGTGTGCCGTGTTCACTCCCAGCTCCATCGGCTCGTTCGGACTGGAGACGCCCCACGACATGACGCCTCAGGACACCGTCCAGAGGCCCCGCACCATCTATGGTGTGTCGAAGGTGACTACTGAACTGCTCAGCGACTGGTACTTCCACAAGTACGGCGTCGACACGCGCTCCGTCCGCTTCCCGGGCATCATCTCCTACGTCACGCCTCCCGGCGGCGGCACCACCGACTATGCTGTCGACATCTATTACTACGCTGTCCGTGGCGAACGCTTCACCTGCCCCATTAAGGCCGGCACGCGCATGGACATGATGTATATGCCCGATGCCCTGCACGCAGCACAGATGCTGATGGAGGCCGACCCGTCGAGGCTCGTCCATCGCAACGGTTTCAACATCGCAGCCATGAGCTTCGACCCCGAAACCATCTACGCTGCCATCAGGAAGTACAAGCCCGATTTCGAGATGGTTTATGACGTCGACCCCCTGAAACAATCGATTGCCGAGTCCTGGCCCGACATGATGGACGACTCCTGCGCCCGCCGCGAGTGGGACTGGGAGCACAGGTTCGGACTCGACGAGATGACCAAGGACATGCTCTCCCAACTCAAATTGAAACTTCTCTGAAGGCTACGTCAGGAATCACAGCGCGCCACGTCGGAAGACATGGCGCGCTTCGTTTCTGAACGCCGCACGCGACGATGCCCATCGCCGCACGCGGAAACATCAAACGCCGCACGCGAAGATTGCCATCTCCGCACGCGGCGTTTTCTGACATGGACTTTCGTCAGTTCACTTCAATCAGCACTTCGGAGAGCGTGGGGTGTATGTGAACGGTCTCGCGAAGCTGGCGGAGCGTGGCGCCGAGCGTGATGTAGGCCGTCACCTCCTGTACGATGTCGGCAGCATGGGCGCCGAAGACGTGGGCACTGAGCAGGCGGCCTTCGCCAGGCTCGCAGCAGAGCTTGACCATTCCCTCGGTCTCGTTCATGGCCAGAGCCTTGCCGTTGGCGCGGTAGAAGCTCTTGTGGCACTCGAACTCGATGCCGTCCGTCTTCAGCTGGTCCTCGCTGGGGCCGACCAGAGCCGCTTCCGGCTCGGTGAAGATGGCAGCCGGCATGACGTCGAAGCGAATGTTGTCCTCCTTGCCGAGGATGCGGTTCACGACGTGGATGCCCTGCATCTCAGCCGCATGAGCCAGCATCTGCCGTCCGTTGACGTCGCCGATGGCGTAGATGCCAGGCACGGAAGTCTCGAAATGCTCGCTTGTCTGTATGCCCTTGCGCTCGTCGTAGTCGAAGCCAGCAGCCGCAAAGTCGGCCGAGACATTCGGCTTGCGGCCGGTCGCCATCAGTATGAAGTCGGCCTCTACGGAGAACTCCTTGCCCTTCTGTTCAAAGACGACTTTCCCGTCGGAGATGGCTTTCACACCTGCTCCCATGTGGAACGTGATGCCTCGCTTCTCCATGAGTTTGCGCAGACGCTTGGCGATGTCGCTGTCCATCATAGGCAGGCATTCCTTGAGGTACTCGATGACCGTCACCTCGCAGCCAAACTTCTGGAACACGCTGGCGAACTCCATGCCGATGACACCTGCGCCGATGATGCAGAGCCGCTTGGGCATCGTCTTCAAGGCAAGCAGCTCAGTGGAAGACCCAACGTTCTGTCCGTCGGCACCCGGGATGGGCAGCATCTTTGCGCTGCTACCTGTGGCGACGATGATGTTGGGAGCCGTTACGCCGCTCACCGTATTAGCATTGATGAAGACGCCCTTCTCGCGTACCAAAGTGATGTTGGGGTGGGAGAGTAGCGTCTCCACGCCGCTGCGCAACTGCTCCACGACTTGTGGCTGACGCTCCACGGCCTCGTCGAACGACTTGGAGTGGACATAAGTCTTCGTCGGAATGCAACCGACGTTGAGGCAAGTGCCTCCGACGTGTGCCTCCTCGAAGAGCGTAACCTTCAGCCCCTGCTTAGCAGCATAGAGAGCGGCTTTGTATCCGCCCGGACCGGCACCGATGATGATAAGGTCAGAACTATAATTCATAGTATTCTTTTAGGGGAGTTAAAGAAGTTAAGGGAGTTAAAGGAGTTAAGGACATTGCCTTTGCTGCTTGAGAAGCATTGGAGTTGACAGAACTATCGTCTTTAACTCCCTTAACTCCCTTTACTCCTTTAACTCCTTTCATTTATCTAAGGTCTTCCAATAGGTTGTGATGGGTTGCTTTGCAGCCAGCACGTCGTCCACGCGGCCTATGGGGGTGTCGTGCGGGGCCGTCTTGACCAGCTCGGGATCTGTCTTGGCTTCCTGGGCGATGCGGTGCATCACGTCGATGAAGCTGTCCAGCGTCTCCTTGCTCTCATTTTCGGTGGGCTCTATCATGAGGCTCTCGTGGAAGAGGAGCGGGAAGTAGATGGTGGGCGCATGATACCCGTAGTCGAGCAGTCGCTTCGCTACGTCCATCGTCGTCACGCCAGTGCTCTTGTCCACCAGACCATCGAAGACCACCTCGTGCTTGCAGAGCCCGCCGATGGGCAGCAAGTAGTCGTCCTTCAGACGCTCCTTGATGTAGTTGGCGTTGAGCACAGCCAGCGGACCGACTTCCTTGACGTGTTCGCGTCCGAGCGACAGGATGTAGGCGTAGGCTTTCAGCATCACGCCGAAGTTTCCGAAGAAGCTTCCGACGGCAATCTCCTTGCCACGTTCGCCCTCGACGGATGTTCCCCAATCCACTTTGAAGCTCTCCTCGCCTTCTTTCTCAGCAGGAACTTCCACCACGCGAGGCATCGGCAGGAACTGCTCCAAGCCCTTTCGGACACCGACCGGACCGCTGCCGGGGCCGCCGCCGCCATGAGGCGTGGAGAATGTCTTGTGCAGGTTGATGTGCATCACGTCGAAGCCCATGTCGCCAGGACGGCACTCGCCGAGCAAAGCGTTGAGGTTCGCGCCGTCGTAGTACATGAGACCGCCTGCCTTGTGGACCATTTCGGTAATCTCCAGAACGTTCGGCTCGAAGATGCCCAGCGTGTTGGGGTTGGTCATCATCATGGCTGCGATGCTCGGGCCTTCTAGTTGAACCAGTCTTTCTAGGTCAACTAGGTCAACCGTGCCGTTGGCATTGCTCTTCACCTCGACGACCTCCAGACCGCAGACAGCTGCTGAGGCCGGGTTCGTGCCGTGTGCCGAGTCGGGAATAAGCACCTTCGTGCGGACGTCGCCCCGGCTTTCGTGATAGGCACGGATGACCATCAGTCCGGTCAGCTCGCCGTGTGCTCCGGCACAGGGATTCAAGGTAAATTGGCTCAGGCCGGCAAGCTCGGCAAGCGACTCTTGCAGGTTGTAATAGACCTCCAGCGCACCTTGGCAGGTCTCGGCGGGTTGCAGGGGATGCAGTCCGGCGAAGGCCTTCAGTCCGGCAATCTCTTCGTTGATGACGGGATTGTACTTCATCGTGCATGAGCCGAGCGGATAGAAGCCGTCGTTCACGCCGAAGTTGTTGTGGCTGAGGTTCGTGTAGTGACGCACTACGGTCAGCTCGTCGCACTCGGGCAGGCGAGCAGCCTCCTTGCGGCGAAGTGCCTCGGGCAGCTCGGCCGTTGTGTGCGTGCGGTCATAGTCCTGCGGAAGGGAGTAGCCCTTGCGTCCTTTCTTCGACAACTCGAAGATGAGGTTTCCATATAAAGTCCTGTTCATGCCGTTGCCTCCTCTGCTTTAGATTGCTGAATAATATCGACGAGTTCGTCTATCTCCTCGGGTGTGCGGCGTTCCGTGACAGCCAGCATGAGTGTCTTCTCGCCGACCTTCACGCCGGCCAGGTAGCCGTAGGCGGCACACTCGTCGAGCAGCGCGTCGAGGTCTCCCTCGTAGTCGAGGCAGAACTCATTGAAGAAAGGCTGTCCCGGGAAAGTGTCCTTGAACTTGCCCGTTGCGATGAGTTTGTTGCGGAGGCTGTGTGCGCCAGCATAGCTCATCTCCGCCACTTCGCGAAGTCCCTCTTTGCCCATGAGGCTGAGGTATATCGTGACGTAGAGCGCCATGAGGCTCTGGTTGCTGCAGATATTGGAGGTAGCCTTCTGGCGACGTATGTGTTGCTCGCGAGCCTGCAAGGTCAGGACGAAAGCACGCTGGCCGCGGTTGTCGAGGGTCTGTCCCACGATGCGTCCAGGAAGCTTTCGCATCAGCTTCTCCACGCAAGCCATGTAGCCCACGCCGGGACCTCCGAAGGTCATGGGAATGCCGAGGCTCTGGCCTTCGCCTACTGCCACGTCGGCTCCCCACTCGGCAGGCGTCTTTAGGATAGCCAGGTCGCTGGGGTTGGCGTTCACTACGAAGATGCCCTTCTGCTCGTGGAGAGCGTCGGCGATACCTGTATAGTCTTCGACGATGCCGTAGTAGTTGGGCTGCTGCACGATGAGTCCAGCCACGCCGCCCTCCGCGATTTCCTTGTCGAGAGCGTTGCGGTCGATGGCTCCGTCAGCAGCAGGCACGAGCTTGATGGGGAAGCCGTGGAAGTGCGCATAGGTCTCTACGACGCGGCGAACCTTTGGGTCCACTGTCTCGCTCAGCAGGACGCGCGTGGCTTTCTTGGCATTGCCCCAAGCCATCATGGCAGCCTCCGCCGTGGCGGTCGCACCGTCGTACATCGAGGCGTTGGCAATGTCCATGCCCGTCAGCTCTGCAATCATCGACTGATACTCAAAGATGTAGTGGAGCGTGCCCTGTGATATTTCGGCCTGATAAGGCGTGTAGGACGTCAGGAACTCCGAGCGCTGAATGAGGTTTTGCACTACGCTGGGCGCATAGTGGTCGTAGCATCCTGCCCCGGCAAAGCAGACGAGCTGCTGCGCACAGGCAGGTTCGGTGAGTTGTTCGAAGAAGAGTCGCAGGTCAATCTCCGAGAGAGATTCGGGCAGTTCGTAGTCTTTCTTGAACCGCGCAGCCTCGGGAATGTCGCTGAAGAGGTCGTGAACCGACTTCACTCCGACAGCCTTCAGCATCTCCTGCATGTCCTCCTCGGTGTGAGGGAAAAACTTATAGTTCATGTTTTACTGATTTGGGGGAGTTAAAGAAGTAAAGGGAGTTAAAGGAGTTAAAGACGATACATTACTCCGCCTGCAAGTCTCTTTTGTTTCCTTCACTCTTTTCGTTAGTCGTCCTTCATGCCATTGTTATTGATGATTCCTTTGCAGTAAAGATTAAGGAACTTGCTTGATTCTTCTAACATGTCATGAAGGATTAGGAAGTCATCTGAGGAAAGGTATCCCAGGTCTCTGGACAGGATGATGTAATCCCTGCATTCTTCTTGACTTCCTTGGGAGATGTTCATGAAGCGCAACTTGTCTGCTTTGCTCAGCTTCTTGTATCCTTCAGCAATGTTTGCCTCGATAGAAACAGCAGCCCGGCGGAACTGAGGGACAAGGCAGAACTTCTCTTCTTCAGGAAAGGAACGTGTGACACGATAAACTTGCAGGACGAATGCGTGTGCCTTTTGCTATGCAATGACGTTCTGAAAACTGTATGTTGCACAGACGTTCGCCATCCTCAACTATTGTCTTTAACTCCCTTAACTCCTTTAACTTCCTTAACTCCTAATGTAATTTACTCTGCGCAATGAGCCTTGTATGCTTCCACGTCCATGAGGGCTTCGAGTTCCGATGGGTCGGAGAGCTGCACTTTGATAATCCAGTTGGCAAAGGCGTCTTCGTTCAGAAGCTCGGGCTTGTCCTCGAGAGCCTCGTTGACTTCGACGACGGTGCCGCTGACGGGAGAGATGAGGTCGCTGGCTGCCTTGACGCTCTCCACGGCGCCGAACTCTTCGCCTGCCGTTACTTCGTCGTCCACTTCGGGCATGTCGACGTAAACCACATTGCCGAGCGCGTGCTGGGCATAGTCAGAGATACCAATGTAACCGTATTCGCCTTCTACGCGAATGTACTCGTGTGACTCGCTGTAGCGGAGTCCTTCTTCAAATTTTGCCATAGTAATCGGACCCCCTCCCCGCTCCCCCTTGAAGGGGGAGAGCTGAATGTGTTTGAGCGGAAGAGGTTATAGGGTCATTCTTTTAAGTTTATAAATATGTTTTTAATGTTTGCTAATGGTAATAGCTCCCCTCCCTAAAGGGAGGGGTAGGGGGTGGGTCTTTACTTTTTATAGTGTTTGTCGTAGAATTTCTTCTTTACCACTTTGCCTTCGAAGACCTTTTTGCGGATCTGCACTTGCAGGGGTGTGTCGAGCTTTGCAAAGTCGGTCTTGACGAGGGCCATGCAGACGCTCTTATCGACACTGAGGCAGTGATAGCCGGTCGTCACTTCGCCCACCTGCTCGCCCTCCATGTTGAGGACGGGATAGCCGTGACGAGGGATTGCTTTATCCACAAGTTCGATGCCGACGAGCTTCTGCGGGACGCCGTTGGCCTTCTGCTCAACGAGGGCTTCCTTACCGATGAATTCGGGCTTGTCGAGCTTGCAGAACATCGAGAGGCCAGCCATTACGGGGGAGATGTCGGCGCTGAGTTCATCGCCATAAAGCGGCAGGCCGACCTCGAAGCGCAGGGTGTCGCGGCAGCCAAGGCCGCAGGGCTTGCAGCGGCCGCTCTGGATGAGTTTGTCCCAAGCCTGCTGCGTGAACTCATGCGAGCCGTAGATCTCGAAGCCGTCCTCGCCTGTGTAACCTGTGCGAGACACGATGATGTCGCCAACGACCTTTGCCGTGTAGAACTTCAGCTCGCTGCAGGGGATGCCGAGCACCTCTTCGACGACGGCTTCGGCCTCGGGGCCTTGCACGGCGAACTGCCCATACTGGTCGCTCTGATGGTCGAGCTTGATGTCGAAGCCTGCTGTGTGCTCCTTCATCCAAGCCACGTCCTTGTCGATGTTTGCTGCGTTGATGACGAGGAAGAAGTCCTGTTCGCCCATCTTATAGACGAGCAGGTCGTCCACGGTGCCGCCGTTGGGGTAGAGCATCATGCCATAATATATCTGACCGACGGGAGCGCCCGCCACATCGTTCGTAAAGATGCGCTGGACGTAGCGCTCAGCGTCGGGACCCGTGATGCGCACTTCGCCCATGTGACTCACATCGAAGACGCCGCAATGCTGGCGCACGGCCATGTGTTCGTCGGTGATGTTCGAGTACTGGATGGGCATGATGAAACCGCCGAAGGGCGACATGAGTGCGCCCAAGGCCACGTGGCGGTCATACAGACATGTTTTCTTTTCCATAGATAAATTCAGGGTTTAGATATGTTTCTTGTTCTATTCTTTCGATGTTCCTGACGTCCTCGTCGGTGAGCCTGAGCGTGTCGGAGCAGAGCCTCTCTACGGCGAAGCGCTTGAACTCGTCGATGGTGAGCGAGGTGTGCTCCCTTAGGAGCGTGATGCGCTGGCGCACGCTCTCGACGCCATGCTTCGTGAGCTTCTGTCTGGGCGGCGTGATGGCCGTGAGCATGTGCTGCATGTCGGTGTCGAAGAGCATGGTGCCGTGGACGATGCTCCAACCGGCTTTGTGGTAGTAGGCATTGCCCGAGACCTTTCGGCCGCCGATGAGCACATCGTTGTTCTCCGTGGAGGTAGCCTCCAGGCCGAGTTCGCGGAGCATTCCGCAGACCATCTGCATGTACTTGCGGAACGTTGTCTGCACCTGGTCGGAGCGCGTGATGTAGCTCATCATGACGTTCGACTGGTCGGCATAGACGCAGCCGCCTCCGCTCTTGCGGCGGTAGAACTCGATGCCGTGCTCCTGGCAGTAGGGGACGTTCACCTCGTTCTCGATGACCTGATGCCTGCCGAAGATGACCGTCGGCCGCACTTGCCAGAGGAAGAAGAGAGCCTCCTCTAAATCTCCCCCTGAAGGGAGAGACTTTAAGCCCTTCCCTTTAGGGGAGGGTTTGGGAGAGGCCGCATACTCCTCCATCGCCAGGTAGAAGCTGAGGCGTCGCGTTTCGTCTGTGGGAAGGACCAGATGAGTCATTCGGGGAGATGTTAGTCGTTTTGTGCCTACAAAGATACGAAAAAAAACGATGTGGCACGACATAATTCAAAATTATTTGTGTTCTTTCACGAAAAATAACACATCGCGCCGTGGTGCGTCCCAGCCTGCGCCTTGCTACATGACACAGGGGAGAGTTTGCTGCTACATGATGCAGCAATTGCATCGTCGTGATGCAGCAATTGCATCGTCGTGATGCAGCAATCTCTGCGGCAGGGGGTGCGGGGCAATGCCGGCTTCGGCGCGATACGAAAAAACCGCCCGGTCGCACTGACCAGGCGGTTGCCTTCTTGTCTTAAGCTGTACTCCGAGCCGGGGTCGAACCGGCACAGGTTTCCCTATCGGTGTTTGAGACCGACGCGTCTACCGATTCCGCCATCGGAGCCTAAAACGCTTGCAAAGGTACGATAAAAAATGAAAAGTGAAAAAGAAAAGTGAAAAATTATTGGTTTTCTTCTTGTTTTTGCCCAAATTCCCTAATCTTTTTCGTACCTTTGCCAAGAGAAACCAACATTTTCCATGAAGAAGAATCACCTTTTGCCCTTGCTCGGCACTCTGCCCCTGGCTGTGCTCGCCAAGTCGCACCACCCTAATATAATATATATAATGTGTGACGACATGGGTTACGGCGACCTGGGCTGCTACGGACAGAAACTGATACAGACGCCCAACATCGACCGCATGGCACGGGAAGGGATGCTGTTCACCGATGCCTATGCCGGCTGCCCCGTGAGCGCGCCCAGCCGTTGTTCGTTCATGACGGGACAGCACACTGGCCACGCCAAGATACGCGGCAACCGCGAGTACTGGGGCTCGACGCTCCGAGAGAATATGTTCGGCAGGAATGCCGACTACTATGTCGTGGGCCAGGAACCTTACGACATGACGCACCCCATCATCCCCGAGCTATTCAAGGCCAAGGGCTATCATACGGGCATGTTCGGCAAGTGGGCCGGAGGATACTGGAACTACGACTACCCCGACACATACTACCGCCTGCCGGACGGCAACACGGACACCAGCCGCAGCCGCGAGAGCTCATCGCTCTCCCTGCCCAACCTCCGAGGCATCGACTGCTTCTACGGCCCCGTCTGCCAGTTCCAGGCGCACACCTACTATCCCAACTTCCTGAACCGCTACGACCCCGAAGGGAAGGGCGACAGGCATCTCGTGGCCGAGGTCATGGAGGAGAATATCAAGTATCCAGGCGTGAACACCGGCAGCACCGATTATGAGAAGCGTCCCCAATACTCGGCCGACCTCATCCATCGCTACGCCCTCGAGTGGCTCGACCGGCAGACGAAGGACGAGCCCTTCCTTGGTATCTTCACATATACCTTGCCTCATGCCGAGCTCTGGCAACCTAACGACTCCATCGTCCAGAGCTATCACGGCCTCTTCCCTGCCGATGAGGAACGCTCCTACAAGACCAATCCCTGGAGCTGGTACTATGGGGGCGACGACAAGCACGCCCAGTTCGCGGCCATGATAACGCGGCTCGACTGCTACGTCGGCGAGATATTGCAGAGACTGAAGCAGAAAGGACTCGACAGCAGCACGCTCGTCATCTTCACCAGCGACAACGGTCCTCACGAAGAAGGCGGGGCCGACCCTTCGTTCTTCGGGCGCGACGGCAAGCTGCGGGGCATCAAGCGAAGCACCTACGAAGGCGGCATCCGCATCCCCTTCATTTGCTGGGGAGCAGGCATCCCGAAGGGAACCGTCAGCCATCATCAGCTCGCCTTCTACGACCTCATGCCCACCTTCATGGAGTACAGCGGCGCCTTCTCGAAGCAGGAGATAAGGGCGAAAAGCCTCCCCCTAAAGGGGGAGGTTGGGAGGGGGTCTGTATTCGACGGCATCTCCTTCTGTCCGACCATGCTTGGAAAGGACAGGAAACAACAGAAGCACGACTTTCTCTACTGGGAGATGAGCGATGGCGGCACAGAGGTCATCGGCGTCCGCCAGGGCGACTGGAAGCTTGTGGTCAACCAAGGCAAGACGTTCCTCTACGACCTCAGGACCGACATCCACGAGGACAACGACCTCAGCGCCATCTATCCCGACAAGCTCGCCGAGCTTATCGGCATCGTGCATCGCGAGCACACGGACAGTCCTCTCTTCCCCATCACACTGCCTTGAACGGGACAAGGGGGTGTGTCAATACACAATAAAATATAATTAAACAACGGATTTCACGGATTTAGGCCATGCTGATAATCAGCACTTAAGGCAATCCGTAAAATCCGTTGTTGTTAATTATGACACAGCCTCGTTCAGTGGGATGTCTTGTTCATTCGTCCCAATTGTCCCAAAGGCTGCTGCTCTTGGCGTAGTTGGGCGAGTCGTCGTCCACGGGCGGCTTCGTCGGGTCGGCAACTATCTTGACTGGGCTTTCTGCGATAAGAGTTTCCACATTTACCGTAATGATGCAGAGTTCGGGTTGCTGATATGTCTTTTTCATCTTCTTTTTCTGATTAAAGTCCTTAAGGTCCCTAAAGTCCTTAGAGACCCTAAGGTCCTTGGTTTTTTACTTCAGTATCTTTTTACCGTTCACGATGTTGATGCCTTTCTGTAGCTTCTGGATGCGCTGACCGGCAACGTTGTAGATATTCTCGCCCTTTAAGGGAGAGTTAGAGAGGGTCTTGATGCCTGTCTCGTCGTCGTCGAATGCCATGTGGAATCCTTTGGCGCCGGTCTCGTTGCTGAGCTGTTCTGTCTCAATCTGCAGATAAGCCTTTCCAGCTTCCAGGAGTCGTCCTTGTGGGTTCGATGTCGTGAAGCGATAGAAGCCGAGGAAGCTGTCACCGGGCTGTCTGGACAGGACGAAGTTAGTATAGATGTTCTCTTCGGGTTGAATGTATGTATCAACGGTGCAGCCCACGAGCAGGTTCTCGCAGTATTCATAGTTCATCTCCACGGGCACGGAGTACGTTCCTTCCGCGCCACAGATGACGATGCCTGTCCTCTCGGGGACCTCGTAAACCTGTGTCATCGTCAGCGTGCCTTCTTCGGCATCGAACTCGGAAGCGACGTAAGCCTTCACGCCTTCCACGTCGGTGAAGTTCAGCGGCTGTGTGCTGCAGAACGTCGTCATGCCGTAGCTTCCTATGGAGAAATCAATGCTCTCAGGACGTACGCCGAAGCGGAGGTATTTGGCAGGCAGAATCTTGAAGTAGCCTTCGCCTTCGCCCTCGGGATTTTCGGGGTCGACGTCGTCCACCCATATCTGTGTGCCATAGGAGCCGCCTCTGTCGCCCCAGATTATATCGGGATATTCCATATCCGACTCCAGCAGGACGTATTCCGTCCATTCTTCCTTCTCCTCGTCGTAGTAGCCGAGGTTGTTCATCGACTGCGGGTTGAAGCCGCTGAGTGCAGCCTCGCCGCCACGCATCTTGAGCGTCATGCCTTTGCCGAAGTTCATGGTACAGCTGTTCCAGTCGTTCTGGTCGTAGCCCTGGAAGTGTACGCCATAGCTTGTGCCGGAGATGTCGCCGTCGAAGTTCTCCATGTAGAGTGCCGACTCTGCGAGATAGATGCCGTTCTCTACGCCTTCCGATGATGGAATGGTGAGGGAAGCCTCGTCATCGAGTCCGACGATGCTGATGGTGCCGCCGCCCCAATCTTCTGACTGCAACGTGCCCATCGAGATGGCAGCATTGCCGTTGAGCGACTGGATGGTGTTCTGTCCGCGCAGTTCGATGAGGAAGCGGTCGTGGCTATTGACTTCGATGGCAGGTCCGTTCTCGCTGATGAGCGTGGCATTGTTGAGGATGAGCACGGGGTATCGCGAGGGACTCACAGGCATGTCGCCGTCGCCGCCCTCGCCGCCAATGTATTTCTTTACGCCTGCCGGTTCGTCGCCGCCGCCTATGTCGCCGCCGCCGTTCTCATCCTCGCGCCATTCGAAACCGATGGAGCCTCCGTCGCCAAGAACGTCGTCGCTCTCTTCCTCGATGGCGATGCCGCCCACGCTGACATCAGCCATTACTGTGCCGTCGGGGATGAACTTGATGTAGCGGATGTAGCCGTGGCGTCCGTTGGGCGAGAGGCTGGCGCCATAGACATAGGCATAGGCTTCTTCCTCTGCGTCGAGGGTATAGTCGTAAGCAATCTCGCGGTCCTCAGTGCCTGAGAAGAGCATGGGCACATTGCCTTGGACACAGATGCCCATCTTAGCGTTGTCCGATTCTGTGTAGCCACGGACGATGATTGTGCCGGGGCCTTTCACCTTGAAGCAGATGAAGCTTCCCACCGTATTGCCGGGCTGACTGTCGTGGTCGAGCTCTTCATAGTACAGGCCATAGTTGGGCGAGATAAAGGCCGGCGTATAGCACAGCTGCAGATATTGCGGGTTATCCCAATAGAACCATTCGCACTGTTCGGAGCTGTTGTTCGACTGCCAGAAGGCCGATACGTAGAAGTTGCCGTCCATCATGTGCGGCATTCCCCACATGCCATTCTCCGAGTACTTCTGCGGGTCTGGCGACCAGCGTGTCACTTTTGTCAGTGCCTGGCAGGTGTTGTAGGGGTTATGGTTCTCCTGGTCTTCGGCAAGCATGGGCTCGCCTCTGCGTATGATGACGGTCTCTGCATAGGCCGGACCGTCGTATTCGTCATTGCCGTCGAAGGTGGCGGTCAGCGTGGTTGTGCCTTCTGCTGTGCCCAGTGTGATGTTGCCGTCCGCATCGATGCTTGCCACGTCGGGGTTGGAGCTGCTATATGTCACTGGCAGCTCGAAGGGATTCGTCAGCTCCGGAGCTTCATACTCTCCGCTGATGTCCACGACAGTCTGCGTCGTACTCCATGCCAGCCCGAGCGTTGCCGGGTCGAAGAGTTTAACCTGATAGCTGTTGCCGAGCCAGTTGTCTGAGTAGTGCCACGACCAGAAGGCGGACGTCGTGGGATAGATTTCGGCTCCGTTGTATCCGTATGCCTTGTCGTATATCTCCTGGCAGACGTTCAGCGTAGTCAGCGTGCCGCTGTAGTTGTATGCGAAGTAGTTGTATGCCTTTGTCTCGTACCAATCGATGCTGCTGGCCGTGGTGTGCATCATATAGACGCCCGGCACCTTCATTTCGCCGTAGCGGTCGGGATAGAAAAGGTCTGCGCTTGGCACGTCGGGATGACCGATTTGCTGTACCGAGGCGGGGATTATCAGGTTACCCTTCAGCCCCGTGATGTATCTGAAGGCCTGCACGCCGATGGCGGTGAGCGTGCCGGGGAACTTCAGCCCTGCTATATTATTATAATATGTAGTGGCATATTCACCAAAGGCTCCGGCACCGATGGCGGTCACCGTGTATTGCGTGCCGTCGCGGTCGGTCACCGTCTCGGGGACAACGAGCCTGCCTTCAGCGCTGAGGTCGTTCTTGATGACCGCATTGGCGCCCGACTTCAGCAGTTCGTCTGCCGAGTAGCCGGTGGTGGGCGGGCAGTAGAGTGCTGCCGTGGGGTGTGCCGCATCGGTGCCCGTTATCGTGAAGCACAAAGCCAGCGAGCCGGCATCGCCGCCATCGCTGTCAGCCACGCTTATCTGCTTCATGATAAGTGCGCCTTCTGTGCTCCCGTAAGCCACGAATGTGCTGGGAGCGCCGTTGTAGTAGTTCTGCAACGGCGACGAGGTGTACCAATTGTTCTCGAGCATCGAGAGGGTTGCCTGAGAGACATGGATTTTGGTGTCATCGTTGACGGTCATCGGCGAGCCGTAAGACGAGTTGCTGTAAAGGATGGGCTTGAGCACTGCGGGCGAGAAATAGTAGTCGGTGATGTCCTGGCAGTAATCGAAGGCGCCCGCCTTTATCTCTGCATTCGACCGGAACGTGACCGATTTGATGGAAGTCCATGCAAATGCCTGCTCACCGACGTATGTGACGCTTTGCGGGAGGACAATGTCGCCGTTCAGTCCCGAGCCTGCGAAGGCCGAGCGGCCGAAGTACGTGAAGCCCTCGGGGAACGCTATGGCAGTGAGCGCCGTACAGCCCTGGAAGGCATTCTCGTCGATGGCGACGACGTTGTTGCCCACCGTCACCGACGTGATTTTCATGTTGTCCTTGAAGGCCTGACTGCCCACTCGTGTCACTGTGTACGTCGTGCCGTCGTATTCCACTGCGTCGGGTATCGTCACCTCGCCTGCCAGCGCCTGGTTCACTGCAGAACTGGGCGCCACGTTCACCGTGCTCGAATACTCCGTCGCGTACTCAATGCCGTCCACCACGAACGTGTCGGCATACGAACACACGCTCCCCGCTGCTGCAGCGAAGAGCGCAAGTAATAGTCTCATTCTTTTCATGATGATATAATAAAGAGAGTTGGTTAATCTGAGCGCAAAGATACGTTAAATCTTCCACGATTGCAAATAAATCGCTCACTAATTGTCCTTATGTTCGTTTTTCTTGACCTTTTTACCCATATCTCTTGCCTCGCCAGTCCAACCTGGCGTACCGGGTTGTTTGCACATACGCGATGCTGCAATTGCACAGACGCGATGCTGCAATTGCAGCATCGCGTCTGTGCAAACCCCTTGGCGTAGTATCTCTGCCTGAGCAACTTAGGATTTAGGGTAAAAAGTTGCAATATGTGCGTGCCTTCAGCAGCCATTGAAATGGCTTGCTACCATTGTCCGATGCCTCCGTCATCTTGATTATTTCTCCTGGCCTTCCTGCCCATCATCCCCCCCCGCACACAAAAAGCCCGCCCATGCTCATCAAAGCACAGGCGGACTCCCACTTATTTATTAACTTACTTACTTCCTTAATTCCTTGTGTCCCTTTCTGACGACGATGCCCCTGTAGTGCTTGCCTACGCGCTGACCAGAGACATTATACGTCTCTTCGCTCCTTGGAGAGGGGTCGGGGGTGAGGCTGCCTACGCCATCGATGAAGTCTTGGGTAATCTTCAACGAGTAGCTTGCCGTGGCAGGCGAGTAGTGGACATTGCCGCTGAAGGAAGCAGTGATGGTCACGATGCCGGCCTTCAGGTATGTGATGGCTCCCGTCTTGGCATCTACCTTGGCAACCGACTCGTCGGAGCTGCGGTAGGTGACAGGCAGGTTGCCGGGCGACGTGCGCAGCTTGGGCGTAACGTTCAGTTCATCCATGCTTGCTGTCACTTCCGTCTGGCTGAACGTCATCGTGGGCTCGTTCTTCTTGTAGACGGCGCGGATAGTGACATCGTTGGGCGACATTTGCAGCCAGGCATTCTTGCTTGTGGCGCGGTCCTCCCAATCCTTTTGTGTCATGCCGCTGGCATCCTTGACAATGTCCCAGCGCAGGAAGTCCTTCTTCCATTCGTCCTCAGGCTCCAGCTGGAATCTCTCGCCACCGCGAATCTGCAGCTTGCTGCCCCTCGTCGTGCTCGGCACTAAATAGTATCCGTTACTTATTAAAGTCGATGCCAGTCCGTTCTCGATGGTCAGCGTGTACTTCTCTGCCGTGTTCTTGATGTCGCAGGTGAAGTGAATCTCTGGTACGGTGAAGTTCCAGGTCTCTCCTTCTTTCGTCAGTACCTTGTTGATGCCCACATCCAGTACCTCATCCGATCTCATCCAGGGCGTATGCGAGCCGTTTATGTTTGGTCTGAGGTAGACTTTCATACCGTCGGTGCTGACGTGGAGCACGTCGCCATAAGACGGCTCGTCGGCATCGGTGATGGCCAGGATGCTGTCACGGCCAGTGGACTTGAAGGTGATGACCTGCGTGGGAGGCTCCTGACCATATACCCACTCGAAGCGGAGTTTCGTCTTGTCAGGCTTGAGCGAATAGTCGGGACCGCTGTAGTCGGTGATGCGTGTCTCGACGTGACTTTCGTTTTGGAGGCAGACGCGCTTCTCCATGCCCTTCACCTTCGTGGTGGCTTCGCGGACGACTTCCCAGTCGCTCCACTCGTGACCGTGGCGCAGTTCCTTCTCGCTTCTCCAGACAAGTTGCCCGCAGAACTTGCAATACCAATCGCCTGTGCGTCCGTCGGTGGTGCAGGTTGCATCGACAGCATTCTCCACCTTCGGCCAGTTGTAGTCAGTCCTTGTGCCCCATGGGTCATAGACTCCATGTTGCAGGGGAGTCCTCTTGCCCTTAACGGTTTCGCCGCAGCGGTTGCAGACGAAGTCGCCGGTGAAGCCATGCGTCGCATCGTTCGGGAAATAGCCGTAATACTTAGTCGTATATTTCATGCAGTACTCCACGACGGCTGTGCCAGCGATGGGCGTGCTGGGCAGGTCATGTCCGAGAGCCGGAATGCGTGCGCCTTCCACAAGTATCTCGTCACAGTCAGCGCAGAGCGTGTGCGGTTCGTGGCCGCTGCTGCTGCAGGTTGCCTCCACGCGAGCGCCTTGCTTCGTCTCGCCTGTATGTGTACATTCCTCGGTGACGGCAAAGATGGTGGCAGGGCCGTCGGGCATTGTGAATTGATACTGGCGAGTGGTACGGTTGAAGCGGAAGGTGAGGCGAGGCAGGTCGATGCTGCTGCGGCCGTTGTCCCAAGGAATGTTCGTTTCGCCCGTGTAGCCTGTGCCGTCCGTCCAACTCTTGAACTTCTGAGGCAGATTGAAGCCGGAGCCATCCAGCGTCCTGGCAGACATCGGGTCGTACACAACCTGTATGATATCGCCCTTTTTGGCATAAGCAGCAGGTATCCATCTTATTATCTGACCGGCGCTATTCTTGAGTCCTTTATATGCTGTGCCGCCGCCAATCATGATGGGCCATGAACCGAGGGGATAGAACTTCTCTTCGTCGTAGCCGCATACCTCGCAGGAACGGACAATCCTTCCGGCGATGGTGTCGGTGCCTTGAACCTTGGCATCCCTCCTGCATTCAAACATGCCCCAGGTGTGCTTCTCGGTCTTCCTCTCGTTGCAGCCTTTGCACTTGATGGTGTGCGAATTAGGTCCGTAGGAGCCCTTCGTTCGGTCAAGACCCCAATGACCGTTTGGCAACACTATTCTTATTTCACTGAATGTGTACCAGACGTGCTCATGCGGCAGCTTGTCGGTCTTCTCTGTCTTGAAGTAGCCACAGGCGGAGCAGATGATCTTGTTCTCGCCCTTCGCCGTCTCGGTGGCCGGGGTGACGACTTCCGTCTGGTCGAAACTGTGGTCGGCACGAGGCTCTGTGCTTGCGATGCCGCAGGAGCAGACGAACCAGTGCTGGGTGAGGCTGTAGCGTGCCAAGTCGAAGCTATGCACATGGCCTGGCTCTACCTTCGGGATGACTTCGGTGTTCTTGTAGGAGCAGTCCATGCACTGCTGCTCGCGCAAGCCTGTCTCTTCTGATGTGGCAGGACGGACGAGCGTCCACTCCGTGAAGCGGTGCTTGGAGGTGGCTTTCACGACGCTGCATCCTTCGCCGAAGCAGAGGTTCTCGTGCGTTTCATTGTCCTTCTTGATGTAGCGCCCGAAGACATGTTCTGCCTTGAAGTAGGCGACGTCGGAGGTGACGCTGCCCTTGCTGTTGCTTACTATACAATAGATATTACGGTTCTGTCTTTCGCAGTCGTCGCCATAAACTAGCGTCTTGAGTGTCGGTGTCTGCGTGCCTACTGTGTAGCTGTCGTCGCTGAGTTTAGTGCCGCTGCCGGTGCCGTAGCGACAATACCACTGATAGGAGAGGCCTTCGCCGCCAGCCTTCACCTTGAAGGTGGCGTAGCGGTCGCCGTCTTCCTCCCTCCAAGCTCCGGTGTAGGTCTTGCCTGTGTAGTCGGTTGGCTGTATCATAATGTACGGGCTGCCGTCGGCGGGTGCTTCGACGTATGGGATGGGAACGATGCTCATCTTGTAGTTGCAGACAGTGCAGTTCACCTGTGCCGTGCCGTTGGTGTGGGTGGCAGCGTTGGGCGATGTCAATGTGACGGGCTCGCCTCCTGTGTGCTGTGCCTTGTTGACGGCAAGGCCGCAGTCTTCGCAGACGAGCCAGTGGGCACTGTTGTTGATGTTCCATGCCGTGGTGACGTTCAAGTGCTCGCAGTCTTCTTCGTGCTGGCAGAGCTCGAGGCATTGGTCGTCTTCGTAGCACCAATGTTCTGCGAACTCGTCGCTCTCGATGCAGAGGTCGTGGTCGCAACCCATCGAGGAGGTGTTGTCGGCGCAGCAGTCGAGGCAGAGCTCGCAGATGTCGCAACGGTCCTCGCCTTCGTAGCAGTCGCCGCATTGGTCGCAGATGAAGTGACCGTCAGCATCGTCATTCTCGGGACATACGTCGTGGTCGCAATGCTCACGGCAGTCCTCGCACAGGCCGCAGTATTCACAGAGCTCGCCTTCGTCGAAGCACTCGCCGCAGTCCGGGCAGACGTGGTCGTCCCACTCGGAGCCGTCGGGACAGAGCTCATGCTCGCAGTGATAGTCGGTCTGACAGTCGGCACAGAGTCCGCAGTATTCGCATTCATCGTCCTGCGGGCATTGTCCGCACTCGGGACAGAGGTGGTCCTCATAGTCAGAGGAGGCGAGGCAGTAGCCATGTTCGCAGCCTTCAGACTCTGCAAGTTCGTGGCAGCACTCTTCGCAAAGCTCGCAGTCGGAGCACTGGTCGAGACCTGTTGCGCCCATACATCTGTTGCAGAACTGGCAAATCCAGTCGTTATCTTCGCAGCAGTGGATGCAGTGCTCGCCGCCATCTTTGCACCACTCAACCTCGCCTCCGAAGCAGGTTCCGCATTCTGGGCAGTGCTCCTCGTATATAGCACAACTTTCACACATGCCGCATTCGGAGCAGACCTCCTCGTCGCACATGAAGCACTGGCGACAATGGATGAGGTCGTCTGCGGCAGCATCGTCCATGCAAGGGTTACAGATGAGATGGTCCAGGCATGCATCGCCTTGCACGGCCTCCGTCTCTTCTCCTGCGATGACCATGCAGATGCCGCACTTCTCGCATTGCTCCTCGGCACAGTCTGTACAGTGTGGTGTTATCATTGAGTATTCGCAGTCGCACTCTTCGGCGCCTTCACCGAAGAGTTCGTGACAATAATGACAGGCAGGAATTAAACCGGCCTCAATCATCTCGTCTGCACAGTCGTAGCAGAGTCTCACATCAAGCAGATTGTACACTCCGTCGTGGTATTCGCCCTCTTCGATGCAGTTATCGCAGAACTCGCAATGGTGTTCCTGATAGCATTCCTCGTTGACATCCGCTAAGCAAGAGCCGCACTCGCAGAAGAATTCTGCGGCAATCTCTTCGGCTTCGCTGGAGCTTTCGGCATAGAAGGTGTACTCCTCGCCGCATTCTCCGCAGGTGGCAACGGCTTCGTTCCAGGTGTCGGTCCATTCCCAGTCCCAGCTGTGAGCGTGCAGGAACGGGAACATCACGATGGTCAGAGCCAGCGTGATTCTCGCTAATGTCTGTCTCGTTTTCATAGTTGTGTGTTTTTTATTATATATATTAATAATGTATATGTAAAGATACGAATTACCTTCTTACTGAGCAAGCCTTTCCTTTATCTTCCGGTCGATCATCTTCTCCAGCCAGGGCTCTATGTCCTTCCATTTGCGCTCGAACAGTCTGTCCATCTCTGCCTCCTGCTGAGAGAGGAAGCCGAGGTATTCCGCTGCAAGCTGATGGGCTGCTTTTTGTTTCTCGGATTGTGCCATGACACTTTATGCCTAAATTTCCTGCTGCAAAGTTACGGCTTCTTTTCCAAAGCCCACTTGTTAAAATCTTCCAAAATTAGGCCCTTTTCTTGTTATTTTCTTCCAAAATATGCCCCTTGAGCATAAAATTTCGGTACACGACCTAAAAAAACGGTACAACTTCACATCTGCTTCACACGATTTTCCATGCTGCGTTGCCCATGTTCCCATAGTGGAGGGTTTGCACATACGCGATGCTGCAATTGCACAGACGCGATGCTGCAATTGCAGCATCGCGTCTGTGCAATCAACCCATGCTGCCGTTCGGAGTAAAGAGACAGCAAAAATGGCCTCGTCCGCCCCAATTCATGCCCCGATGCGGGCATATGAAAAAGCCCGCCCATGCCGTGAGGCACAAGCGGGCTCCTTTCTTATTAATTCTTTTTTCCCCAGGACAGCAATAAATATCTTTACTTTGCCAGTTCGAAACGTGCGCACCATCCACCGTTGCGAGCCATGTGGACGGGCACGACGGTTGAGCTGCCCACACTGTTTTCCTTGCAGAGGTAGTCCATGGCGATGATGTGTGCGTTGACGCCATCCTCGAAGCTTGTCATCTTGTAGTGCTTGCCTGCGGGCAGGAAGTCGAGCTTGAGCTGGATGTCGCGTTCATTGCTGTTGGTGATGCCGCCCACGAACCACTGGTCGCCCTTGCGCTTGGCTGTGACGATGTACTGACCGGCTTCTGCCTGAAGGACACGCGTCTCGTCCCAGTTGACGGGCACGCTGGTGAGGAAGTCGCGGCAGTCGGGCCACTGGTCGTAGCGGCAAGGGTTGTCCATCAGCATCTGCAGATTGCTCTCGCAAAGCACGAAGATGGCCAGGTTGAAGGCTTTCGTGCCTACGCCAGCGCAGATGGGACGGTTGCCGTGATGGCGTTCGGGTTGGTAGTTCAGCATGGAGCCGGGCGTGTAGTCCATAGGTCCGACGGCATTCCGAATAAAGGGAAGCCATACGCTGTTGTCGGGCTTGCAGCTTCCGTTATACTCCATGCCGCGCACACCTTCATAGGTCAGCACGTTGGGATACTTATAGTCAAGGCCGCTGGGATGGAATGCACCATGGAAATCGACGAAGATGTGATGCTTGGCAGCCTCCTTGGCCACGCGCTCGTAGAAGTTCACCATCCACTGGTCCTGACGGTCCATGAAGTCAATCTTCGTACCCTTGATGCCCCACTCCTCGAATTTCTCGAAGAGGTCCATGTGATGTTCGACCGTGAGCCACGGCAGCCACAGGATGACGCCCACGCCTTTGCTCTTGCCGTAGGCGATGATCTCGGGCAGATGCACCTCGGGATTGGTCTGGAAGGGGTTGCGCGTGTTGAGTGCCCAGCCCTCGTCGATGAGGATATAACCTACGCCGTTGCGGGCTGCGAAGTCGATGAAGTACTTGTAAGTGTCGAGGTTGATGCCCGACTTGAACGTCACGTCCGGCCCGAAGGGGATGCCGTTGAGCCAATCCCAGCACGTCTGTCCCACGCGGATCCAGTCGGTATCGCCGATGACGTTGGCGGGTGCGAGGCGAACGGGCATCGTGCTCTCGGCCAGCTGTCCGTCGCGTTGTGTGATGAGCATATAGCGCCAGGGGAACGAGCGGGTGCCGCTGGTCTTGGCGACATAGTCGGCTTCCCGGAGAATCTTATGCCTGCGGTCGCCGTCGTCCTCGTATTCGGTCGGGCACTTCGGCTGGATGATGGAGAAGGCGTTGGTGCCTTCGCCTGCTGACTTAAGGAAGACGCCAGCGTAGTCGAACAGGTCGAACTCGCTGATGAGGACCTTCTGCCGCTCTCCCATGACGAGGATGGGCAGCTCGCTCATCTTGTCGTCGGCTTTCCATTCGCCCGAGGCGACGACAGAGTAGTTCTCCTCGCAGCTTGTCTTGAAAGCGTTAGGCTGTTGCAGGACGAGCTTTGCCGGTGTGGCAAGCTGCCATGTGCCGTCCTCACCCATCACTTCGATGTCGCCCTTCAGGGCTGTGATGAAGCGGTAAGCAACGCCGTCGTCATAGATGCGCCACTCCACCTTGTAGCCTCCGCCAAAGGTCAGCGTGAGCAGCGTATAGCTGTTTTCTACCTTGCTGAACTTGAGGGGGTGGATGGGTGTGATGGTCTCGCTGACCTTCTGCACCTTGTTGCCCTTCAGTGCGGGCTTCTCTCCGAGGGTGCGGTCACGGAGGGTCATGCCGATGTGGTTCTGCCTGAATAGCAGTTCGCCGTGGCTCTCTACGTCGTAGTAGATACGGTCGGCGACGGTTACCGTCACCTTTGTCTGCCCGTCGGGACTTGTTGCGCTGACTTGTTTCTGCGCATGAGCGGCAAGGCTCGAAAGGAGCAGTGCCGCAAAGAAAAGAGACTTCTTCATGTTGTCAGTTATAGTGAATGTGTGATATGAAAGCTTAATGGTTCAGAAACAATAATCCCCGCGCGGAGCAATCAGCATCGCTCCATGCGGGGATAAACGTTATTTACTTTTCAATCTCCAGTAGCTCAACGGTGAAGATGAGGCAGGAGAAGGGAGGAATCTTAGCCTGCTCGCGGTCCTTGTAGGCCAGCTCCTGCGGGACATAGAGCTCCCACTTGCTTCCGACGGGCATCATGCAGAGGGCTTCCGTCCATCCGGGAATGACGCCGCTGACGGGGAACGTCACGGGCTTGTTGCGCTTGTAGGAGCTGTCGAACTCGGTGCCGTTGATGAGGTGGCCTTCGTAGTTCACCTTTACCTTCGACTCCTTGGTGGGAATCTCGCCGGTGCCCTGAGTCAGTATCTTGTACTGGAGGCCGCTGGGCGTCACCTTCACGCTGTCCTTCTTAGCGTTAGCCTTGAGGAACTCCTCGCCCTCGATGCGGTTGGCACCATACTTCTTCTCCATGTTCACCTTGTGGTAGTACTCCATCTGCTTCTTCACGAGCGCCTGGGTGCTGTCCATCGAGATGCCGGTCTTGATGCCGGCATAGCCGTCGCGGAAGCCCTTGACGAAGAGCTCCTTGTTCAGGATGTCGGTGCTGTCGTTCACTTGCTTGGAGACACCGGGGTAAATCTGCTCTTCCACCTGCTGACGTATCTCGATGCCGGCCAGACGAGCCTTCTCGCGCTTGTCGGCCTCGCTGAGTGTCTGCTGCTCAAAGCCTTTCAGGAAATCGACAACATAGGTTGTGTCGATGCCCATGCGCTGAGCCAGATACATCTTCAGTCCGTTGGAATTGGCGCGACCGAAGTGGTAGCTGAACGTATCCACACTAACTGTGTCAACCACCTCGACGGGTGCCTTGCCCTTCTTTTTCTTCGCCGTCTTCTTGGCGGCACCTGCGCCCAGGGAAATGCAAGCGCAGAGTGCAAAGAGGATAAGCTTCTTCATGTTTTATTTTTCGATGCCAAGCAGTTCAATCTTGAAGATAAGGCAAGAGAACGGAGTAATCTTGCCAGTTTCACGCTCGCCGTAAGCCTGCTCCTGAGGGATGTAGACCATCCATGTGGAACCCACAGGCATATTGGTCAGAGCCTTTGTCCAGCCGGGGATAACCTGGTTGCAACGGAACTTGGCGGGCTCGTTGCGCTGATAGCTGCTGTCGAAGATAGTGTCGTTGAGGAGCTTGCCCTCGTAGTTGACGCTGACGAGGTTGGTGTCGGCAGGAACGTCACCTGTGCCTTCGGTCAGCACTTCGTAGTAAACGCCGTCGCCCAGCTCCTTGATGCCTTCCTTCTTCGCAATCTTGGCCATGTAGTCCTCGCACTGCTTCTTCCAGTCGCCATACTTCTCGGCCATTACTCTTGCCTTGACGGTCTGCATCATGGTCTGCATGGTCTGGACAGCTTCGTCGGAAGTCATCAGGCAGTTCTTGCCGCTTGCACCGGAGATGAAGCCAGCCAGAAGGTTCTGAAGGCTCACCTGGCGAGTGCTGTCCTCACCGAAGATTTCATAGCTGAGGCCGGGAATCCACTGCTGAGCAATCTGCTGACCCATCTGCAGACCTGCATAGTAGGCAGCCTTCTTCTTGCTGTCGCCAGCGTTGGCTGCTTCTGTCAAGCCCTTGTAGAACTCGTCCATGTAAGTTGTGTCGACGCCCATGCGCTGGGTCAGATACTCTTTCAGACCATTGGTCTGAGCCACACCGACAGCATAGGTCAGCGTGTCAACATCGTCCTTCAGATTTGCCTTGGGAGTGCCATTCGTGCAGCTACCCATGATAGCAGCCACTGCGATGGCTGCCAGAATGAAATACTTTTTCATGTTGTTTGTTGATTAATGATATGATATTTGTAAATTCTTAATTCTTAACTCTTAATTCTTAATTATTCATTAGAGCACCTTGATGAGTTCCACGTCGAAGATGAGGGTGCTGAACGGCGGGATGCTTGCACCTGCACCTTGCTCGCCGTAAGCCAGAAGATAAGGAATCGTGAAGCGGAACTTAGCGCCTTCCTTCATGAGTTGCACGCCTTCGGTCCAGCCTGTGATGACTTGGTTGAGACCAAAGTCGGCAGGCTCGCCACGCTTGTAGCTGCTATCGAAGACAGTGCCGTCGAGCAGACGTCCCTCGTAATGGCAGCGAACGGTGTCGGTAGCCTTCGGGCTCTTGCCCGTTCCTTCCTGAAGGACTTCATACTGCAGGCCGCTCTTTGTGACGGTGACGCCTTCCTTCTTTGCATTGGCGTCCAGATAGGCCTTGCCTTCTGCGATGTGAGCCTGAGCCTCTTCCTTCTGCTTCTTGCTGAAATAGTCCTGAAGCATCATCTGTGCCTCGCGGCTGGAAAATGCTGTTTCCTTGCCTTCCAGCACATCGCTGATGCTGCGTGCAAAGTCCTCGATGCTGAAGTTCTCGATGTTCATGCTCTTTATCTGTTGGCCGATACCGAGGCCCAGAGCATAGCTTATTTTGTCCACCATAGTGATTTACTATTTAACTATTTACTATTTACAATTTATTTACGATTTAGTAATTTCTCTTTTCTCCCCTCTCCTCGGAGAGGGGTCGGGGGTGAGGCTTTTATTTCTTTCGCGGCGCAAAGATACGAAAAAATGAAGAATGAAGAATGAAGAATGAAGAATTATTTTCGCTTTTGTGCAGCTTCAGGTTTATAAAAAGGGAAAAGAGAGCCTAAACAATAACATGAAAGCCCCCAAATGCGAACATTTAGGAGCTTCCATGCTTTTCCCTTGTATTTCAGTCTTTACCTTTCCATGACCTTCCTCGTCGTGCCGTCGCTCATGCGGATGATGTTGATGCCCTTCTGAGGCCCAGCTATCTTGCGGCCTTGGATGTCATAGCGTGCAATCTCTGTCGCTTCTTCCGATGCCTTGACTTCTCCGATGCCGTCGGGGTCGGAAGAAGTCCTGAACGTCTGCACTTCGCCGAAGAACGTCTCGTTCTCCTCTGTCATGACAAAAGCCACATAGCAATACTCCGTCTCATAGTCGAGGTCTTCCAAAGCTACCGTCATGACGTTGCCGCTTACTTCCACGGTAATGGCATCGGACGGAATGGAGGCAGCCTTCTTCCTCAGCGAATAGGACGAGGATTTCTTCCAGTACATGAAGCCCTGGCTCGTCACCCTGTCCGTGCCGCGCATGGCATAGCCTTTCACCTCGGCTCGGTTGCCCTGCACGCTGATGCTGGCGTAGGTGTGGACGGTCGGTTCGAAGTAGGAATAGTCGGAGGGGTCCATTCCTTTCCATTCGCCGTAGTAGGTGTTGCCTGCATTGGAGGTATAGTAGGGACGGAACCTCCAAAGGTAGTTGCTGTTGATGCTGCGGATGTAGCCTTCCATCGTGCCTTCATAGAGATACGCGCCGCCGGTTCGGGAGTCGAAGTCGTCTGTCCAGTCAATACGTCGCCACTCGAAGCCCACGTTTGTCTCCTCGTCGTCGAGGTTCGACGTTGCACAGACGATGACGTTGCCGTCTGAGATGACCCGAGGCTGCTGGGTAGTGAGTACCAAAGAATCTGTTTCGCAATAAATTGTGTCTATGTATTCACAGACCTCGTTGTTACCATACTCAACGCCGACCTTGTAATATATTGTATGTTCTGTCTGCCCATCAAGTCCGTTCACATGGGCATGCTTGCCATCATATTCCTTATCATCCATGAAAATGCTCTGTGACACGATATTGGCATCACCTTCTATGTATGTACCGCTTATGTTGACTGACGAAGCAGTGGTTGAAACAACAGCAGCAACTGACAGAGGTGCTGTAGTAAACTTTGCCGTATTGACCTTATACAGACGACCTCCAAAAGACACATTCAAGTCTATCTCCCCACTATATTCCGGCCTTAATCCATTTACTGTTGCACAGTTTTCCTCATCCAGGCAGGTATGGTTTGCTTCAAACTCATACTCAGGGTAAGTTATGTGTTTTGGCACGGACATTTTCATTCTTACTGTTGTCTGAGTAGTAGCTTGCACATCCCAATCCGGACGATATAATGTGCGTGTCGTGCCTGTCCCGGATGGTGCTGACACTCCACTCTCCCACAAAGCCAATAGCGTGGATGTTCCTGCTCGTGTCGCTATGTTAGATGGCAAGGCAGACTGCCCGATGGCTACAATTTGGTCTGGAAGTGTACATCTCTTCGTAAGAAAAACTCCTCCAAACGCTATTTCGCCTATGGTGCGCATCGTGCTTGGAATGTATAACGAGTCAATATACCCGGCATAATAGAAAGCAAGTGGGTTTATTTCGCTATATCCTTCCGGGATGATGATTTCGCGGAGTGTATTGCCACCTACTATGTGGTTGTCACTGTTTAAGGCTCTTGTATATGGATGGGAATAGTGGTTGCCGTATTTTATCCCCAGCATTTGCTCGATGCTTTTATACTCCACCCTATTAATGCTGTTGATAGGCCTGAACATATCGTCTTGCATTTCAGTCACCGTTTCTCCTACAATCAGATTCGTCAGCTTCATTACTCCACTCAACGCAGGATACTGTTCATTGTACTTAACGTTGCGGCCAAGATATAATGTGTCCAATATGCTGAATGACAATCCATGATCTTCAACAAACAGCGGTTTGTTGCCGTCGGCAAGAGACAGTTTCTGCAATGCACTTGTTTGGTTAAAGGCGTAACGCCCGATATTGGTCACTGAGGACGGAATGGTCAAATGGCGAAGCTTAGAGCTATAGAAGGCACTCTGCCCAATCGTCTTCACACCTTGTCCCAAGTCTAAGGATTCCAAATTGCTGCAGGAAGAGAACAATCTGCTGTTGATTGCTGTCACCTTATCTCCTACAGTGACGGCACGCAGGCTGTATTTTGATTCGAAAGGCGGCAGCGGTTCTTTGTATACGTTAGTCGTACATTCGACGTTTCTTCCAAGATACACGGAATCCAATGGGCATGAATAGAAACAAAGGGCAATGGTGACGGGCTTGTCGCCATCTTCCAGAACGAAGTTGCTCAGGCTTGTGGCATTATAGAACGCATCCGTTCCAATCGACAGCACGCTGGAGGGAATGGTGACGGATGTCAGGTCGCTGCAACCATAGAAGGCTTCGTAGCCGATGCTGGTCACGCTGTTTGGGATGGTGATGGAGGTCAGGCGGCTACAGCCGCGGAAGGCATAGTTGCCGATGCTGGTCACGCTGTAGGTCTTGCCTTGATATGTAACGGTTGCAGGTATGACTACATCACCAGAATAAGAATTATAACTGCTGTTTTGATAAGTCACGGTTGCCTCGCTGCTGGAGAAATTGTAGAAGATACCGTTAATGTAGGCATCATAGGCATAGGACAGCAATGGCAGCAAGGCCATAAGAAAGAGTAGAAAATGTCGTTTCATACGCAATACATTCTTGCCTATAGCACTCCGGAGTCGGCGGTTAATAATAATGCTGAATGGAAAGACGTGGGTGCTCTACTTCGCTTATCCCACAGTCTGGCTCTCGCATTGCCTTGCACAAGGATAAGCAACTCGATAGCCCACGCCGTGTGATATTGTAGAGACTGTTCGCAAGAATGAGGCGAACAGGGTACAACACACCCAATGTGGACGCTTCGGTTTCGATATCTTCTTGTGCTTAGATTTGCGAGATCTGACTGTAGAAGATAACGTTATGTAAACGTCCTTTTTCCGATAAGTTCTTCCGAACCGCCACCCTTTCGGGCTATTCGAGTCTGCTGCAAAAATACGAGTTTTTTGTTTTCGCTCAAAGGGAAATGCATCTTTTTTTGATGAAAAGTTGCAAAAGCAGGGGTAAATAATGTATGGGAACATACTTTTTATTTGTGTCTTTTCTCAGTAGTTTATTTCTTTGTGATTTTGTGTCTTTGTGTTTGATTAGTTGTTAGTATTTTTTTCGTGAGTTGTTTTCATCGGGTAAAAAGGGACGCGTCCCTAAGGCAAGAAGGACGCGTCCCTATGAGGAGAGGGACACGTCCCTAAGGCGAGAGGGACGCGTCCCTAAAATCCACGTGAGGATTTGGCAAAATCCACAGCAGGATTTCATCAAATCCACAGCAGGATTTGGGCAAATCCTCTGCAGGATTTTTCAGGGTTTTGCAAGTGGTTAGAAAACAAGGCTATAGAGAAACGTAAAAATAACTGCAGTGAAGTTGCTAAACTTCTGCAGAGAAGTTGGCCAACTTGACTGGCGTCGAGCTAAAGCTTCTGCAGAGAAGTTTACGAACTTGACTGGTGTCGAGCTAAAGCTTGACTTGCGTCGAGCTAAAGCTTCTGCAGTGAAGTTTGGGAAGTCTTTGCGGACGATACTTTTCCGCTTTTCTTGCTTTTCGTTCCTTTTTCTTCGCTTTTGCATTCCCCGAATCGTATTTTTTGCTATATTTGCGTATCTTTAATCAAAAAACGGGCATTTATGAGAATAGTAGTGTTGACTGGAGCGGGTATGAGCGCTGAAAGCGGTATCAGTACTTTTCGTGACAATGGTGGTCTTTGGGACCAGTATAACGTAGAAGACGTGGCGACGCCTGAAGGCTGGGCGCGCGACCCGAAACTTGTTACGGAGTTCTATAATGTGCGAAGGAAGCAACTGCTTGACGTGAAGCCTTGCCTGGGACATGAACTCGTGGCAAAGCTGGAAGAGCAGCATGCCGTGACGGTTGTGACGCAGAATGTAGATAACCTGCATGAACGTGCCGGCAGCAGCTACGTCATTCACCTGCACGGCGAACTGATGAAGGTGACGAGCAGTTGGTCGCCCAACGACCCGCGCTTTATCAAGACGCTCGACCCAGAGCATCTCGAGGTGAAGATGGGCGACACGGCTGGCGACGGCAGCCAGCTCAGGCCCTTCATCGTATGGTTTGGTGAAGCTGTGCCGGAGATAGACAGAGCCGTGGAGGAATGTGGCAAGGCCGACATGCTTATCGTCATCGGCACGAGCCTCAACGTCTATCCTGCTGCAGGGCTGACCAGATGTGTCCGTCCCGGCACACCCATCTACCTCATCGACCCGAAGCCTGTCCAGTGGAACAGCGACGTGCCTGTCCATCACATCATGAAGGGCGCAAGCGAAGGAATGAAGGAACTTATGTCATTATTGAAGATTGAAAATTGAATATTGAAGATGAGTGAACTAAGAATACGCTGTCGTAATAATGGAAAGAGGATAAGTGTGCCTTTTGGCAGTAATCTCTATGAAGCCTTTGCCCAGGCGGGCTTCCACATGGATTATGGGCCTGTGGCTGCTCGCGTCAACAATAAGGTGCAGGGCATGAACTATCGCTTCTACAACAACAAGGATGTGGAGTTCCTGTCGCTCTCTGATGAAAGCGGTATGCGCACCTATACCCGCACGCTCTTCTTCATCTTGGCAAAGGCTGTCGAAGATACCTATCCTGATGCTCAGCTCCTCGTTGGCGGCTCCGTCTGCCGAGGCTATTACTGCCAGCTTCGCCTGGGGCGTCCTGTGGAAGACGAGGATGTCCGTCGCATCAAAGGTCGCATGCAGGAAATCATCGATGCCGATATGCCCATACATCGCATACAGTGCCCCATCGAAGAGGCCATCGAGATGTTCGAGAAGCGAGGCATGAAGAGCAAGGTGCAGTTGCTGGAAAGCCAGGACGACCTCTATACATATTATTATAAGTTGGGCGACACAGTCGATTACTTCTACAGTTGCCTGCTCACCCGCACCAGTCAGGTGCACCTCTTCGACCTCATCAAGTTCTACGACGGCATGTTGCTTCGTGCTCCTTCCAAGAAGAACCCGTCGCAACTGGAAGAGATAATGGACCAGAACAAGAAGATGTTCGACGTCATCAGGGAGCACCACAGATGGCAGGAGATACTTGGCGTGCAGACGGTTGGCGAGTTGAACTATGCCATCAAGGAGGGGCATGCCACCGACCTCATCAATGTCAGCGAGGCGCTTCAGTCGAAGAAACTCAGTAACATAGCCGACGAGATTGCAGAACGAGGTGCCCGCATCGTCTTGCTTGCCGGCCCAAGCAGCAGCGGTAAGACAACAACGGCCAAGCGACTGGCAGTCCTCGTGATGGCTTGTGGCTTGCGACCTCATACCATCAGCACCGACGACTACTTCGTCAATCGCGTCGATACGCCGAAGGATGCCAATGGAGAGTATGACTTCGAGTGCATCGGAGCAGTCGATACGACATTCTTCAACAAGCAGATGAACGCTTTGCTGAATGGCGAGGAGGTGGAGCTTCCGCGCTACGACTTCAAGAAGGGCGAGCGTGTCTTCGAGGGCAGAAAGCTGAAGATAGGTCCCGAAGATGTCATCATCCTTGAGGGCAATCATGCTCTCAACCCCATCCTGACGCAACAGATACCTGAAGAGAAGAAGTACAGGATATATGTCTCGACGCTCACCACCATACAGCTCGACGACCACAATCACATCCCGACGGCCGACATCCGCTTGCTGCGTCGCATCCTTCGCGACTACAAGCATCGCGGCTACTCTGCCGTCGAGACCATCAAGCGCGCTCCAAGCGTCAGCGCAGGCGAGGAGAAGTGGATATTCCCCTTCCAAGGATTTGCCGATGCGACCTTCAACAGTGCCTTGCTCTACGAGTTGGGCGTGATACGCGAGCAGGTGATGCCAATCCTCGAACAAGTGCCGGAACGCGCCATCGAGTATGCTGAGGCGAGTCGTCTGCGCAAGTTCCTGGCCTACTTCAACGGCATCCCAGGCGACCAGGTGCCGCCTTCAAGCTTGCTCCGCGAGTTTGCAGGAGGAAGCTCGTTCAAGTACTGAGAAGCCCCCTTCTAACTTTTCCCTCCGTTGGGCAGAGCCCTCCCCAATTGCATTGTTACCAACGGGCAATTGCCCAAGGGGGAGTACTCAATGAAGTCAACAAATTATATAAAGATAAAGAGTTATAACAATGAAAAACAACAAAACCAAATCTTCCCCCTTTGGGGGGAATGAGGGGGGGCGACTTCTCTCCATCGATGCCCTTCGTGGCTTTGATATGTTGTTCATCATGGGTGGCGCGGCCCTGCTTGTGGCGCTTGCTGAGTGGTTCCCTTGTTCGTTTACACAAGCACTTGCTGAGCAGATGGATCACGTTGAGTGGCACGGGCTGCGGCATCACGACACCATTTTCCCGTTGTTCCTTTTCATCGCAGGCATCTCCTTCCCGTTCTCTTTGGCAAAGCAACGTCAGAAAGGACGCTCGGCTTGGGCCATTCACAGGAAAGTTATCGTGCGTGGCTTGATGCTTGTCTTCTTGGGCGTTGTCTATAACGGGCTGCTCGATTTTGATTTCGAGAACCTTCGCTATGCCAGCGTTCTTGGACGAATCGGTCTTGCTTGGATGTTTGCAGCCCTCATCTTTATTCATACCGGTTGGAAGGCTCGTGTGGGCATTACAGCTCTGCTGCTCGTCGGTTATTGGCTCGTGGCTGGCTTCATTCCTGCTCCTGATGGTGGAGGAGAGGACATCTTCAGCGCTCAGGGCAGCATCGTGGGCTATGTGGACCGCATCCTTTTGCCAGGACGAATCTACTACGGCAACATCGACCCCGAAGGCATCCTGAGTGTCGTTCCTGCTATCGGCACAGCGCTGCTCGGTATGTTTACAGGGGAGTGGACCCTCTCTAACTCTCCCTTAAAGGGAGAGAACTCCTCCCCTTTAAGGGGAGGTCGGGTAGGGTCTGTCATTTGGATGGTCGTTGCAGGTCTTGTTATGCTGGCAATCGGTTTGCTTTGGAACGAAGTGTTCCCCATCAACAAGAAGATGTGGACCAGCTCGTTTGTGCTGGTCGTGGGAGCTTACTCCACGTTGATGTTCGCCCTCTTCTATTATATAATAGATGTATTGCAGTGGCGCCGGTGGGCGTTCTTCTTCACCGTCATCGGCATGAACTCCATTACGATTTACCTGGCGCAACGCTTCATCCGGTTCTCCTACACGTCGGAGAAACTCTTTGGCGGACTGGTCGGCCTGATGCCGGAGAACGCCCAGTCGTTCTTCACCCAGGCGGCCTACATCTGCGTCTGCTGGCTCTTCCTCTATGTCCTCTACCGCAACAAGATATTCCTGAAAGTATAACATAACAATCAACCCCTAAAACTAACTATTATGAAGAAACAGTTTCTATTGCTGCTGGCTATGGCCGGTATGGTTTCGCTCTCGTCCTGGGCACAGGACGTGGTGCTGGAGAATGCTAAGTTCCATGCGGGTGACGATGCTGCGTGGGCAGGCGTAAACGTCGACGAAAGCTCGTGGAGCAACATCAAGAACTCGGCCACATGGACGTCGCAAGGCGTGAAGATTGAGAACGGCTTTGGCTGGTATCGCTACCACGTCACGATTCCGAAGTCGATGCTCGACAAGTCCGACCTCAAGGAGACGGTGGACTTTGTTCTGGGCGGCGTGGATGATGCCGACGAGACGTACCTCAACGGCAAGCTCATAGGCAAGACCGGCCGCTTCCCCAGCGACGAGAAAGGCTACGCGAGCCAGTGGAGCACGAAGCGCAACTATCGCGTCAAAGCAAACAGCAGCCTCATCAAGTGGGACGCAGACAATGTCCTGGCCGTGCGTGTCTATAATGCCGGCGACCCGGGCGGCATGTTCGAAGGTCCCATACGCGTGCGCGTTCCTAATACTATTGATAACCTGAGCATCAACATCAGCGAGGGCACAGACGGGAAGGGTGTCGTGCAGAGCTTCAGCACGCTCAAGAGCACGATGCAAGCCTCGAAGAGCGGCGTCTTTGCTGTCAAGGTCGTTGACCCCGAGACAGGCGAGACACTCAGCGAGAAGTCGATGAAGGTTTCTATTAATGAGAAGAAGGACAAAACCATCGCCGTGCCTTACGACAACCATCGCATGGTACGCATCGTGAGCACCTTTACGGAGACGAAGAGCGGCCTGAGCTGCACCGCGCAGTACATCCCGAAGTACATCCTGACGCCTGCCGCTCCTGCTGAGCCTCGCTTCAACACGGCTCCCATCTACGGCGTGCGCCCCGGCTCGCCCGTCCACTTCCGCTTTGGCGTGAGCGGTGAGAAGCCAATGAAGTTCTCTGCTGCCGATCTGCCCGCAGGCCTCACGCTCAATCCCGACAACGGTGCCCTGAGCGGCTCCATCGAGAAGGCTGGCTCCTACACCTTCACCGTGAAGGCAAGGAACGCCAAAGGCGAGCAGTCGCAACGCTTCACGATTCGCTGCGGCAGCAAAATTGCCTTGACGCCTCCCATGGGTTGGAACAGTTGGAACTGCTGGGGACTGAGCGTCACGCAAGACAAGGTCATCAGCAGCGCCAAGGCTCTCATAGACAAGGGACTGGCCGACTATGGCTATTGCTACATGAACATCGACGACGGTTGGGAAGCCAAGGAGCGCAACGCCGACGGCACCATCGCCGTGAACGAGAAGTTCCCCAGCATGAAGGACCTGGGCGACTGGCTCCACTCGGAAGGCCTCAAGTTCGGCATCTACTCGTCGCCCGGCGACTTGACCTGCGGCGGCTACCTCGGTTCGATTGACCACGAGCTGCAAGATGCCGAGAGCTACAACAGCTGGGGCATCGACTACTTGAAGTACGACTGGTGTGGCTATGGCCGTAAGCACAGGACTGAACCCGACAACCAGACTGTTGCCAGCTACGTCCGTCCCTATCTGCTCATGGAACGCTACCTGCGCCAGCAGCCTCGCGACATCTTCTACAGCCTCTGTCAGTACGGCATGGCCGACGTATGGAAGTGGGGCGAAGCCGTCGATGCCAACTCGTGGCGTACTACGGGCGACATCACGGACACATGGGCAAGCCTCTATCACATCGGCTTCGAGCTGCAGCCCGAGCTTTATCCCTACGCCAAGCCCGGCCATTGGAACGACCCCGACATGCTCATCGTGGGCAAGGTAGGTTGGAGCAACAACCTGCGCGACAGCCGCCTCACGCCCGACGAGCAGTACACACACATCAGCCTCTGGACGCTCCTTGCCTCGAACATGCTCATCGGCTGCGACATCGCTCAGATGGACGAGTTTACGGTGGCTCTGCTTTGCAACAACGAGGTGAACGCCGTCAACCAGGACATCCTTGGCAAGCAGGCCAAGCGCGACGTTGTGGACGGCAGCATCCAGGTCTGGAGCCGCCCGCTCAGCGACGGCAGCTATGCCGTGGGCATCTTCAACGTAGGCAAGACCGACGCACGCGTTGACTTCAAGAAGTACTTCCCGCAGCTTGGCATCAAGAGCCTGAAGAGCGTCCGCGACCTCTGGCGCCAGCAGGACCTCAGCACCTCCGACGTCAGCTACTTCATCCCCACCCACGGCGTGAAGTACCTCAAGATAGCTTATTAGCTTAAGAGCTTAGTAGCTTAAGAGCTTAGTAGCTTAAGAGCTTAGTAGCTTAAGAGCTTATTAGCTTAAGAGCTTAGTAGCTTAAGAGCTTAGTAGCTTAAGAGCTTATTAGCTTAATGATAAGACAGCCCCCGCCGACCTTCCACGGACGACGGGGGCTGCTGCCTTAGTTAGGTTCTTCTTAGCCGTCGAAACCATCGTCGCCGCCAGTACCGCTACCGCCAGAACCCGTGTTGCCGCCGGAGCCAGTATTGTCGTCTCCCGATGGCGTCACGTCGCCGCCGTCATCGCCGGTCTCAGCATCCTGCATGCCTTCGGTCGTCGGCATTTCCACGAAGCGGAACTCACGCTCGTCGTTCAGCCTGGAATTCAGTTCTGCGTCGGGCTCGAAGACCACACTGATCTTGGCCCCGGCGCTCGTCACGTCCTTCTTCTCCTTCTGGCTCTTGCCACTCACTTTCAGCTTGAACGCACCCAGTCCGCTGATGTGCACGGCATTGCCGTTCAGCAGCTCGTCGATGATAGACTGCGGGAAGTCGGCAAAGACACCGGCTACCTCGCCCACGGAGAACGTCGAGCCGCGCGCCATACGCTTCGCAAGCTGAGTCTCATTCACTGTTGACACACGCGTCCAACGGGGGAAATATATCACTTCCCTCGTCTGTGGGTTGACCCCCTTCATTCTGATTAAACTAATCATAAGTGTAAGTTTTTTGGTGGTTAATAAATAAGGTTAATTATACTCATGCGCATACCTTTACAGTTTAATGCGCATTATTTGCTTCGATAATGCGCATTGTTGAGTCCGATAATGCGCATTAGCTTTTTGGCTTATGCTCATGGTCGGATTTCTTACTGCTCATTACTGCATCCGGCAATGCACTTGAATTGGTTGGATAATGCTCTGTAGCCATCTCGTTTCTCTTCATTGTTCCCGTCGGCAAAGATAGCGGTTTGCCCCATTCCGTCAAAGCGATTAACGTAGTTTAAGTTCTGTTTAACTTCCTCTAACTTAAATTTTTTAACACTTCCCTCTGTTTTATAAAATATTAATCCAACTCCCCGCCCGAAGTGTTAACGACAGCAAAACCGCCCGCCCCTCATCTCCGCCATTCTCCGTCATTCACAGTGGTAATGCAACGGTAAGCACCTTCATTGGTAGATTATACACGCCCCGACGCCATACATTATATATTTATATATAGTATGGCCAGAGGTTACATATAACTATTAATAGGTTAATTTATAGAACATCCCTTAAAATAAATTATATGAACTATTGTTTTTTTGTTTTTTATCTGTACCTTTGCAAACAGAATACCATTCAAGTCGTTATATTCAGAAAAAATGAAGCACAAAAGAATTCTTACCATTGTTTCCATAGTTATTTTGTTGTGCCAATCCGTGCATGCGTCATCGGGCGACTCCCTCACTCTTGCACAGATGGATCAGACGTGGCAGGAGTTCAGGGCTATACATCCCTATGGATTTCAAACCGTAGGACTTAAACGTCTTGAAGGCGACAGGTATGTCTTCGTCATGAGCGAGCCAAACGGATGGGTAACGGAAGAGAGCCTACGCCAGCTCTTCACCAAATATGGCGGGCAGGTAGAATTAAAATACCATCCCTATGGCATTGACGGAGAACTGACGGATGCCGTCGGATATGCAAAGCTTGACACGGCATCGTTCTGCCGCTTCAGAAAAGAACTGTTCACCCTACTCTACCGCACTGACTACAAACCGGTATCCACCGATTTGAACACCCCTGCTGAACGCGTGATTTTTTCTGACATTCCATTGGACTATTCCTTCAGTGCGAAAAAGTTTCAATATGTAGAGTACGCTGTCCTAGATGGTTTTCACAATCTTCCCGAGATACCCGCTCCGACTATCGACCAGCTCTGTGACACCTACTTCGGCTCGAACGATGTTTTTTATTCTTTCCAGAATTCTGTAGTCTGGCTACTGGACAAAAACATTGATGTAGAGAACGACTCCACCTTTCTCCCTAATGCCAGACGCTTTGCGCTTGACTCCGACTTAATAATGGGTACTTACCAGACAAAGGATAAGATAGCCATTATCGGACGGGGACGGGTAGTGCCCATAGAAGTTCTGCCTCCAATGAGAAGTGAGACAATCTTATTCCTTGCCACAACCGATGAGCCTCCCACCCTGTTCTTCGACAGAAGCAGCACCGTAGCGTTGAACGACTCCATATACGCCACGCCAATCAGAACCAGCAAGACACTCCGTGACACAGAACTTGGGAATTTGATGTACCTCACTGATGCCATGCTGAAGTCATGGAGTGAGAATGGTACGGTGACCGACATCCTTGTTGACATTCCTCAGCCAAAAGCCTACCCCTTTCCAGACGGGGTAGCACATGAATTAGGACTTTCAACCAGATATCTCTGGAACTTCATGTCGGCCGACACATTGAAATCAGGTCTATGCCCATCCATCCGGACAGGCTGCCTGCCACCGGTATATTGGTCGGGTAACGACTCACTGATAATGAGACAGAACATCATGAGCGTTGAAGCCCATGAATTCTTTGCCCGACAGAACAGTCCTGACTTGGTACGAGTCGCCATGTACGCCACACTCTATCGAGTATTCAGGACACTAGAGCACCATTCATTCTCAGCCTATAGTCACTCCTGGGTTCAGACACCATCATTTACGACCTCCAATGTCGCGTGGGGTGAGGGTGGATATCTGTATCAGTTTCCTGTGAAAGTCGCCCAAAAGGCGGGGAAGGTGAAACCGCCAAAACCGCCAAAACCGCCAAAACCGCCAAAACCGCCAAAACCAATCCCTTCTCCGAGACCACACCCATACAGTTCTCAGACACCAAGTGGGGTGGGCTCTAACATAGTTGAAAGCCGCCGTAAGAAAGCACAAGAAGCTATAACTGCTGGGATTTCCGTAAAGAATCCTACGCCAACTATACCCAGTGCCCATGCCGCCCAACTTGAATCTCAATCTAAGTCTGCCCGGCCCGACCACTCCTGGGAGACACAGAGAGGTTTGCGGACAAACGAATCCATGCAAAACGATAGCCGGATTCATATTCTTACTGATAAAGAAATTGACCGAAGCACCGTCAATGCTGCTCAAAGACAGCAACTGATTATGGAAATGAGACAGCAGATGAAAGAGCGTGGCATCCCCCTGCGGGCAATCAAGAGCGAAACACAAGGGACAATTTATGGAATGATCTATTATATCGATGATAGGCAACATGATTATGCAGCATAAAGTATTATTTATGATTGACCTGCCCCGAACGACAGCGTTTGAGGCATACAAAGGGCAGGTAGAAGAGTGCATCGGGCAACTGCGAGAAAAGGGTGTTGACGTGTATGAGTGTGTCAATAAGGAACTTCTGGCAAGCATCAACCGCTATGACGTTGTTATCGTCGTTGCCCATAGGGATGCCGACGAGACCCTCCTTTTGGCCGACGGCAAAATCCCCATGGATGAGTTTGTGAAGTGCCTTCCCACAGACTTCGCCGGAGTCTTAGACTTCAGCTCCTGCTATTCAGAAACAGCCAAGGATGCCATCAAAAGCCGTTGTCCCCATTGCCATGTGCAGGTGGCCTCAGAACAGACAAGACTTCAAGTACGTCTGCTTGCCTACCCCTACGTCGTAGATATGATAAATGCCTACGACATGGATTACCGGACAGCCTATCTGGAGGTGTTGCACATGTTGGAAGAGGCTGCTGCAGACAACCCCGATGACGAGAGCTACGCCGACGACTCCGTAAGGCTTGGAGAGGGAGGACAGAAGAACACGTCAGTGTACAGCCCTCTCGAGGTGAAGCGCAAGGCAACAGTACCCATTCATGTCTTTATTCACTATGATTCAGAACAGGCGGAGGTAAGGGCAAAAGCGCAAAAGAGCACAGAGATTCAAATCAATTCCGAATCCCTGCGTGGCGTGCATGTCGGCGACGAGCTGACAATTCGACTGTCGTTCATTGACAACGGCGAAACACATCACCTTCGAATAATCGACGGCCCTGACGAGTTTAAAGTGAGGGTGTTTGAAGAAGAAATCATAAACCATATCTTCAAAGTATACGTTAGTGCTGAGTACTCCTCACCGAACTTTGCCTGCACTATCAACTTTTCCAAAGGAGACGAAATGATAAGCTGCCTACCTGTCTTCATTGATGTGACAGATTACCTCACCACCACTTCCATTAACTCACAGATTTCAGAAGAAAGCGAACCCACATCAAAAAGCTCCGAGCACACGCCCAATGACTTTGCACCGAGAAAAATACTTAAAGAGTTACTTCGGGAACCCTGGTTCAAGGAAATGCGTACAAGTGAAAAATATAATGAGCAATGGACCGATGACTTCGTTAATGCCCTCATGGAATCTGAATATAAAGAATTCATCATTACCACGTGGGAGAAAAAACGGGGGAAGAAAGACCACGAGAACCACTATGGCGCCCAACATATAAAATGCTATATACTGGCGTTTTTAAAAGAAAACAAGGTGTTGAAACCCTCGTTCGATTCAATTGCAAAACAATGGAAGGAACATGAAAAACTGAACGTCGATTATCGCACACTCTCTAGGTATATGTCTAAAGCACATTTAAGTGCAGGAGAACCCGACCTTGATAGGCTAAGTGACTGGATTAAAAGTTATATTAAAAACGAGAAGTAAAATAATCCTGTCTTAAGAACTATTTTGAGATTATCTTCGCGATTTGCGACTTTCTTCGCGATTAAGTCTACTATCAGACTTAATCGTTTTTTTTTCTTCATTTTTTTTCTTACTCAGAACCTCAATGAATAAACGGTATTCGGAAGAGTATACAAAAAAAAACTAAACTCGTGGATGAGATAATTTTGTGAAAATGCAATCGCACACTACCTTTGCAGACGAAATAATAAAAGTGTTCCTTGACATTGTGCTCAGAATCCTCTGTATAGCAGCAAATACTTCACTCGAGCAGGAATGCCATGACGGTGGGTGGGCGGCGACAGAAGGTTTGCCAGTTTGGCAAGGATCTAACGTGCTGTGCATCCATCGCGATGAGTTGGCCTGGGTGGCGGGGGCCATGCACGGTACCTTACAGCTGTATGATATATATCATACAGCAGACAACCCCGAGTAGTCACAAACGAGTGACGTAAAGATCGGCTCTTTCTCGGGGAGCTTTTTCCAACGGGAAGCACCTACCCGATTTGTTAGGTGCATTATACATTGTTAATATTAATTATCATGAAACAGTATTTTTTCAGTTTGACGTTCGTCGTCATCCTATCATGGCCTATCGCAGGTCAGGCCCAAGCTCAGTTTGCAAGAAACATGACAAAACTCTCAAAAACCATCACGAAGCCTACTGTTGCAGCAGCGGTTTGTGTTAGTCTTCAAAACCAGCAACGACGTATGGAAGATATTCAGAGGCGGAACACATTGTACGCCTCCCGCATCACTCAGTCGCAGATTGCTACGCATCAGGTGCACTCTGCGGTATTCACACCAAGTAAAGTCACGGCGTTCAATCCAACGAAGCACCCTGTCACTGTGCCCGTAATGCCTTCTTTGAAGCTGGACACTATCCTCGTCCGTACTCCTCTTGACTCTACAGAAACAATACGTAAGGTAGATGGCATGAAAGAAGGCCACGACCGATAGCGCATCATAGGGTACGCCCCTCCTCCTAATCCAAAGCGAGGGGTATTAAACCAACTAAATTTATAATATATATGGAAGCAAGATTATTTACGGTAGATGAACTCGGTGCACGGTATTCAGCCGATGGTATGACACTCATCAGTGTACCAAAGGACTTAACAACCTACAAGGTTCTTGACGGCACTCATGAAATATCTGAGAAGGCGTTCAAAGATTCCATAATAGAGGAGGTCGTACTGCCTGACACGATCACATCAATCGGAAATAGTGTATTCTCTGGCTGTAAGTCACTGCGAAACATTAACCTTCCATTATCAATTCGGGAAATTGGCTATGACGCTTTCTATGACTGTGCAAGTCTTAAAGCAATATGGCTCCCCGAATGTATTGATGAGATAAGAATTGATACCTTCAAGGGGTGTAGATCTCTTGAAAAGGTATATATTCCCAGTGGCATCAAATGCATTGGGTTGGGCGCATTTCAAGGTTGTTCATCCTTACGTTCCGTCGTTATTCCGGCACTATGCATCATTGAATCCTACGCATTTTCCGGGTGCACCGCTCTTAGTCAAATCCAGCTGCCAATCTTGATTAATAAGATATGTGGTGAGGAGTTTGGAGAAGAGGTCTTTGGACGATGCACCTCTTTGAAATCAGTAGACTACTGGTACGATTACATCCCTTCTAGAACTTTTGCAGGTTGCTCGAGCTTAGAATATCTGAAGATTGGGGCAAGAATCGGAATGGTAGAAACGGATGCCTTCTACTTCTGTGATTCTCTTCGCAAAATTGAATTTAAGTTTGCTCCTCATCCAAAGTTTGACGACTTCGAAAACTTCTACAAGTGGAAGGATAATAAAGAAATCGAGTTCGTTATTCCTGAGGGTACAGAAGAGTCGTTTATAAAGCTCTTTGAACTCGCACATGAGAACCCGAACATAAGGATCACTGTCAAGTCTGACAATCAGAAGCAGTCTGAGATTGAGGAAGAGGATTCTCTAATTCAATAACGGGACATGCCCCTCCTCCTGATCCAAAGCGAGGGGCAAACCTTTAAAAAAAATGAGCAACATGAAACGTATTTTTATAATTCTCTCAGCGTTGACATCAACGCTGATTGCATTCGCCCACGACAATGATGGCAAGTGGAGTATTAACTATGGCTTATGGACATACCTTGATAGCACGAGCGTTGCTAGCAGCCTTGATATGCTTGACAAATATCCAGAGCCTGGAACCGCAGCCTTCCTTCTTGATGAATACGTATATTTTGCTGCAAAAATAGAGCGTGACACTCCTCGTGGAATAGAAGCTGTACTCGATGCCAAGATTGGCGGAGATACTATTCTCAGCAGATTTAATGAGGCTTTGGGTGCTCCTATCTCAAAAGGAAGTTTTCCAGAGCTTTACAAGCTTCTCCTTGGTATGAAGGAAACGGCAGGTACACTTGCTACCATGCATGCTAAACGTCACTATCAAAGAATTCGCCCGTTTGTCTACTACAAGGAGTCCACAATGACTCCAGAATCTGAAGAGGCTCTTATGAAAGATGGTAGTTATCCGTCAGGTCATGCATGTATGTTCTGGGCTATATCATTGGTTTTACAAGAAGTCTGCCCCGAGAGGCAAGTTGATATTATGCGCCGCGGTTATGAAGGCGGAAGAAGCCGCCTGATTGTGGGTGCCCACTGGTACTCCGACGTGGTCGCTGGCAGGCTTCTTGCGAGTACTATTGTAGCGCGGTTGCATGCCCATCAAGATTTTATTGAACAATTGGAAAAAGCAAAAAATGAGTTCAAATACAAACAATATGGAAAATGAAAATAACAATACTGGGTGTTTGGGGTTGATTTGCTATCTGCTTGTAGTCATAGCGATTGCAATCTGGTTATGCAGTAGTAGTATTCATGTCTCGTCGGTCTTTGACGGATGGTTGCCCGACTACCCATAAATGTCAAAAGAAAGGGCTTTCATTAGAATAATAATTTCAAGAAAGGAATAGCTATGGTAAAAAAATGCTTTAAGGGTTTGATTTTTATACTCCTCTTAGGCTTCTGTATATACACAGAGGAGTACATCCAGCGTGGCATGGGAATGGTCGTTGGCATGAATGTCATCCTCATTGGGTTCCTTATCAATGATTGGCTTCAGAATGAAGGACTCGGCGAGTGCCTCACTTATTCAGGATGCGCGTTTTTTTTTATATTCTTTTTCATAGCCAATGGGGTCCACATAGAGAATAATCAAGACGGCGTTGCCATTTATTCGGCATTCTACACACATGAACTTGATAGGGGAGAGAGAGTCGAGACCAAAGACTTAAACTGGTGTTATACCACCAGAAAAAAAGAAGCAAGAAAAGATCGCTTTATTTTCCTCTATAAGGGCGACTCTTGTACCGTCTTTACCCGTCACGAAAAGGTAATGACAATTCCTGCTAACTATGAGATTTCTGAAGCGTTTGGCAACTTACAGTTTATTAGCTTTGACGGTAAGTTTTTCGATCTGAAGGGCACAGAGGTGGCTCGAGGCTATGAACCCTATGTTTTTGATGACACGCCAATGCTTGATTATTACCAATAATAAGCAGAAAGATTTTTGAACAGAACATGCTATATCACTATAAACTAATATGGAAAATAAGACCAATCATAAGCCAGAGAGGGCGAAGATATTCCTCGGCTTAGCTGCTATAATATGCCAGGAAGGCGGTATGCCTGTAGATATCCTGTATCATCTTCTTCCCGAACCAGGCATTCCGCGTGACTTCAACTACCTGGTTGAACAGATGGAACGCAGGGGTTGGATCTCGACTTGTCACAGAACGGTCAGAATGAAAAAGTCTGCGAAAGCCTTCCAGGTTTTCTGTACAAACAGTTTCTTCTATGAAGTTCTGAAACAGCTGCTTACACTGATTCAGCTGAAGCCGCTGGACGACATGTATGCCCGTAGGGAGTACTTTGTTGCAGCGAGGTTGCTGCTGCAGTATGTCCAGGAGAAATGGAACGACGTCTGTCTGGACAAAAAAGGACAAGAACTGTTCGGCCAGGCCGTCATCGCCTTCGCCAGCCATGCAGAACTCTCTTGGTACGGAAACAAACGACAGCCAGTTGCGCAGATAGAAGACCGGACCGATGTTACACTATTGAATTTCCTGCTTGAACTTGATATTTGTGAAAAAATCAAGGGACACGCGTACAGGTTGCTTGGCGCCCTCTATGCCGAGGCCTTCCGCTACGACAATGCCCACAGCTACTTCAAGAAGGCAAAAGAAATCCTCGGTTCAAACAACGCTGCCTTATGGCTATCACAGGTGAGGATGTATTTGAACCTTTCATTGCCAGCCAAGGCTATCAATGCTGCCTACAACGCTTTTCTTCTCTATAAGGAACAGGGGAATGACGATGAAAACATCGGAACGTGTCTCACACTGGCATGGCTCTGTGGAGAATACGGCTCAATTGCCGACTGTAAACGGTGGATGTCAAGAGCACGGGTACTGATTGGTGACCGAGATATTCCCGCCAACCACTTAGTTATCATATATTTCAAAGTGTGTGAAGCTCTTAAACATCAGGACAACACTGCTATGGCCAAACAAATCCTTGATGATATAGAGCTTGAATCAATTCTTCTTTATGGTGGTTGGTCACCAATGCAAGCCATAGTGGAAAACCTGCGATTCATAGTTGCAGAGGAAGCTGATTTGGGACGAGAAAGCATCAGTCACTATCAATGTTATTGTGAAGTTAACCGATACAACTACGGCCTTGGAAGCGCAGATGTCCTTGTTTTATACAGCTTGGAACAGACATATCACGCGTCCATTGGAAACTCTGTCACGTCAGCCCTTCTGTCGGCAAAGAAAGAACTGCTTCCAGCCGACACCGGCACGTTGGCGCCAGGAGTACGGTTTGACCGAGCTCTCTCTAATGCCCTGACAGATCTCTCATCAGGTGAATATGGGGCAAGCAGGTTCCATCTGGAGCAGGCACGTCACATATACAAGGAAGAGATGAAGCCCGATAAGAAACTGCTCAGTGCTATTGCCCCTGTGTTTCAGGAAAACTTGCCTGACATCGTGTTGGGAAAAGAGGCCCTACGTGGGTTGTCTACCTTCGAGATCTCTATCAATATCGCAGAAGGCTGTTTCAATGATGCTAAGAAAATAGCCTGCGAGATGATGGGAAAAGAGCCTAATCCCATACAGAAGTTGCAATGGAAAGTTCAACTGGGACGAGTCGAATGTGCCATGGGAAATCATTCGGAAGCTCTGAAGACATTCGAAGAAACGATGGACGAGACGCCTTCTTCCAAGCGGTTTGAAATTGCTCGCGAAATTGCAGACTATTGCAAGGCCTACGACCTTCTCTACGAAGCCATTGATTATTATGAGATTGTCCTCAGGCCAGAGGTGATTATATACGGGAAGAGTTCGCAAATTGCCGAAACTCTCAGACTGTATGCAGAAGTGCTTGATTTATGCGGGATGAAGGGGAAAAGCGATGCTCCCTGGCAGGAAGCCCTTATGTTATTACATTCTATGAACGACAAAGATGGCGAGGCTCTTCTGTACTTCGCCTGGAGCAAAATAAAACAAGATTCAGAAGCCGAAGAACTGCTGATGAAGGCCATCAACATCTGGGTGCCAGAGAGGACGCTCTACGATGAGATGCTTGCTAAGTTCTGGTTCTACCTCTCCGAGGTGCAGACAGCACAAGGCAAGACAGAAGAAGCGCGGTTGTCATTACAAAAAGCCCAGGAATTCTTCCCTACAGAGCCCAGATTTGAAAATGACGATGACTTGTTTTAACGAAGTCAGTGACAATATGTTTAACCATTGAAAAAGGAGTGATTATGAAAGATTTTCTACAAATTGGAGCAAGCCTGATTTTGGGTGGGCTCATGATTGCAGGCATAGCATACTCATGCTATCAACAGGTTTTCCCGGACTCATTGGAGCCTCAAGTAAACAAGATCGTCAGAGATGTGAATGTAACCATGTTCTGCGACACAACAAGATTCTGCAGTCCTAAGTGTGAAGGTTACTTCTCTGCCGTGGTAACCGACACGACTAACATCAAGATAATAGACCTCAGATGCCACCTGTGCGGCAGCAGCTGGGGCCGGCACAAATCGAGCTTTGACTGGTACGCCGCGACAAACCCCTATCAGGATTGACGTCATAAAAGTATTATTCTCAGTCTTTAAGACTGTTTACTTCATTATTAATCATTAATTCAAAAAGCTATGAAGAAGTTTAAGTTTATTCTTTTGGCAGCAACAGCGCTGATAAGCGCGTCTGCCGCAGCGAGTGCAAGCAACAGATGGCCTGTAACGGCCGAGTATGAGAACCACCCCAGCTGGCCCGTAGAGGCAACGAAGTATCCCTCATGGCCGGTGGAGAGTTCCAAGTTTCCAAGGTGGCCTGTGAAAGTAGCCAAGTACCCCTCATGGCCTGTGGAGGCAACGAAGTACCCGGCAGATGAGGCTAAGTTTCCAGGGTTCCCCTCGTCTGAGGACAACAAATATCCTCACCCAGGGTGTTGACATCATCACTCCTGTTCCCAGACGCAGGAGCCTCACGGTATGATTACGATCCCAAGTTCCAGCCAGCAGTCCCAACAACTCCTTACCTGTGAGTTAAGGATGAAGGCTCTTCGCGAGGTGAATGTGCAACTTTGGCACATTCACCTTTTTTTCAAAACAGACAGTTAATTTTCGTTAATCTTTTCTAGATTATTTTGCAAATTAGAAAAAAAGTTATACTTTTGCAAATATCACCAAAACAGTTGGCATAGCCAGATGCTGTTTGGGTGGAGACATCGTGGAATCCGAAGGCCGAAACCTTTAAGGAGATGGCTGCCGGGAAAGACGTTTTCACAACGCCACTATCTGTAGTTCAGACTTCGCAATTTGAATATTCGCACAGATGTGAGGCAACTGAGAGGCGTCGCGTAGGTGGGTTATATCCCAGTAAGTACTATATATATTTATAGCCTTGCTGCATATATAATATCACTTGACGTGGGCTGTCTTGCGTTGCTTATCCTTGCGAATAGGCAATGCGAAGGCCGGAACTTGGGATAGGCGCGGAGGAATAAACTCCCACGTCTTTTTTGTTTCAAAACCTAATTTATTATTAACGCTGAATTCGGGAGTTCAGGAAGCACCTAAAATGGAGAAATTTCCAATTCACGAGTATGGGATCAATATGGATAGATGATAATAGTATTAGAAACACGAATGTTCGACTAAGTTTAGCCTTGTCGGATGGCATTAGTAAGGCCGATGCAGAAGAGGGCCAGGTGATTGTGATGGCGATACAAGATGATTCATCCTGTAGTCCTATCGTGGGACACGCATCTCTGAGGATAAATCGCGGTGAAGGTGGGTTTGTGTGGCGAGCTTATACCGTAAAAGAATCAAATTCTATCACATTGACTTTGGGCGACGCAGTAGAATATGTTGATGCTAAAGACTTCCGGTCTTTACGGCTTGACATCATTATGCCTGTAGTATCATTCCTCATATTATTGGAATATGGCGCACAACCTTGGGAAACAATAACATGGAAAGAAGGCGCCACGGAAGAAACAACAAGTGTAGAGGACTTATTCTTGCAGGGACGTTACTGGCCATTGGTTGATACTGTTGAGAGTATTTTACCCAATGGAATTAACACACTAAATGTTATTATGTCCAGACTCGGTCTTTTAAGCGCTCCACAGGATCCTCCGACGCTGAATCTGTTAGAGGTAATGAAGATGTATCCTTTTCAGATGCTTAACTGGATAAACCAGTTGGCTATTGGCGAGGGCTTATCCAATGTTTTTCAGACAGAGGCAGACAATCCTACAGGGCCTCGGAAGAGTATTCAAACACTTCAGGAATTGCTAAAACGTTGCGGTGCCGATGCCATGAGTAAAGCTGAGGGAGATGGCGGAACACCCGTTAGCGGATACTCTTATGTATCAATGCCAGACAAAAATCACTATCGTGATATTGCTTTCTGTGGATATTTCCCCGCCGACAAGCCCAAATATAGCATAATCGTTTGGCTGAAAAAGGAAGAAGATAAAGAAGAATTAAAAGGCAAAGACCGTCCAGAACTTGGAGTGTATGCGGCGAGTGTATGCAAGACGATTGTAGAATACATGATGACTTATACAAAACCATTGGTATAAGGATGAATGTTAATGTTTTCTGGCATTCCTTCTATATGAGCCTAAAGCTGACATCAGCGAAAGACAATGGAAATCCTATGTCAGCAAATCGTATGATAGACAGCCACAATACATAGAGCTGGCAAACAACGGAGGTATATTAATCAGAACATAAAACTCATAGCACGGAAGTACGATGGAGCGATGCGAGAACAAAATGCAACGATACATTTTGCCATATAGAATAAAATGTGTATTTTTCTTACTGCCTATATCAGGTATTCGCAGTAACTTTGCATCGTCAAACACAACAGACGTACATGCGTACATTAAATAAAATATAAAAGAGAAATGAAAAGGAGTTCGCTCTATATATTTATTTACTAACTTTTAACTATTAATTATTATGAAAAAAGCTTTTTCTCTGACAGTTCTGATGGCGATAGCCATCTCTGTCTCCGCAGCAACCAGGTGCAATGATGCTGCAGGCAAGCACCCGACACACCCCCAATCCCCGTCTTGGCCCACCACGGTTGTCAGTTGGCCAATGAACTAAACTTCAATTTCCTACCCGCATTCAAAGTGTGGGTAGGGAACAATTGCAAAGGCAAAGAAAGAGTTCGAAGAGAACAAGTAGGAAAACACGAATAATATGAACTTTATTAATGATTATAAGTCTGTGACAATGGGCAGAGTTGGACGCTTAGGTTATTTTCTGTCATATATTCCCTATTTAGTATTAACTTCGGTTAATCCTTACAAAGAAATGCAATTAATTATTGCTATCATCTTCCTTTGCGTGATATTGGTAATCGGAGTTAAACGCTGTCACGATCTTGGTCATAGCGGCTGGTGGCAGCTCATTCCTCTCTACTTCATCTGGATGCTGCTTGCTCCTGGCGAGAAAGTTGATAACCAGTATGGTCCGAGATTAGATGAGTGAATCTGTAGAGACCATATCGTTGAAAATCATCATAAAGAGCATGAAGATGGGTCATACGAATCAAGGATTACTTCGCTAAAGACCGATACATGAGTGTCTGAGAGGGGAAATCGTAGTGTAAGAAGTCAGAAGAAGACATAAATCAATAATACAATTATTATGCAAAGAAACGTGTTTACAACAGAGGAACTAAAAGGAATTATTGATGGCTTATACAAAACCATTGGTATAAGGATGAATGTTAATTTGAACAATTATCCTTGGATTGATGGCCGCTTCAGCGTAGAACAGTCTTCGTTTTGTGACATATGTAAAGTAATTACTGACCATCTGGAACTGCCAATCGTAGTTATGCCTACATTTTCGCAGACTTTTAAGACTCAAGGTCTTGTACAGAACGAAGGAAATGGCACACTTGGCATCGGTGCGCAAATACACATTCCCGGTAATCTGCCTTATTACAAAACAGAAGCCATGAAGAATTTCCCTATTGCTATCACAGTACCGCCAGAAGCATTAGCGCAGGGGCAATACTATCTCATGACTCAGCTAAGTCACGAGTTTTCACACATCTACCTTTATAGCAGGCGAGACCCACAGAAAGATAGTGAATGGGCAACTGATTTATGTGCGTTGATGATGGGATTTACACCCCTATGGATTCAAGGTCGAAAACAAACAATAAGACAAAATGACTCAAACAGCATAGACATCATGACTCAAGGCTATTTGTCTGATTCCGAATTCTCCTTTGCTGTGGACTACATTAATACGCTACGCACATCATTCGAACAAATGAGATTAAACATCTCTGATTTGAAAAATGCTATACAACACGAATGCGACGACATTTCCCAGTATCTAAACGACGTATATTTACTACATGACTTCCATTATAAACATCCGAATAAGTCTCTCATGCACAAAGACGACGCTAATGTCTTTTCGAGACTGGCCCAACCTCAATATAGGGAAGAGATAGAAACTCTGCTGAAAGATAGCAAGCGTGATGTCAACAATGTCATTACACCTCTGAAGTATCAAAAAGAGTTTTATAAGAAAGATGAAAAATTGATGGAGGAAAGTTGTGAGTTGCTTAAAACGATAGAAGAAAAGCTGAGAAACACTTTCGATGAATTAAGAAACGACCTTAATGTAGTATTACATCACATTGAAGTGGAATACTATACTGGTATTCATATTTCTCGCATCAAATCCATGAAGAAAGGAATAAAAGCAGGAACAAAGTTAATCCAAAAGTTAAGTAAAAGAATTGATACTTTGGACAGAACTCTTACTTTCTATAAAGAAAATAAAAAAGTAAAGGGTCCAACTGAAGCAGACAGAAAGACTATTTCACTAATTAATGCTGATTATGTAGGAAGTTCACGGGCTTTTGTAAAGAAGATGCAAGAGAAGATTGATGAAATAAAAGGTACGCTGGAAAAGGCACGATATTTCTACAGCATAGACGACAGTATTCTTATCGCGCAAGTATCGGAACTTGAGAATGCAAACAATACGTTGAACTATTGTTTGGCAGAACAGGAAAGTCATCTCCGCGTGCTAATTCGCAATCTCAGTTTCCTCGGTAAGATTAAATATCTACTTTATAGGCGTTTACTATAATAAAACGACAGGGCTGCATATAAAGAATTAGTGAACTTGAAACTCAGCTGTATAATTAAAATTTGTATCATATGTTTAGGGATGGTAATTTTAATAATGAAGCGGGAGAAAAGCTGAACCGTCCAGTATTCCTTGCTTTACTCAATGGCGCAGCGCAGGCGCAGGCATCAGAGGGCGAAGTTTGTGTAATGGATGTTAAGGACGGTTCTATACTTAGCCTGGCACACCTGAAAGAGGGAACAGGCAAGCCTGGACAACTTACATTCACTGTGAGCAGAGTCACTGACAGCGATTTCATCCACATTGAGACGGAGGATGTTCGCAGCTACGTAGAAGTTCATGGAATCACCGAAATACCCTTTGAGGCAATCGTTCCTGCTGTCTCCTATCTCGTATATATACAGTGTGGAAACCAACCTGAGAGCTACATTGAATGGGAAGACGAAAAAATTCCCATAAAGGAGGCATTCGTTAAAGGGCAATACGAAATATTAACTAGTGCCCTCATGAAGTTTTTCCCCAATGGTATTCCAGAATTGCTTGGCTACCTTGGTAAACTGGGATTATTAGCAATCTATGAAGATCGATTACCTGCAGACATTGGGGAATTTAAGCAATCTAAGTTCTACGTCTTTTATACAGCAGATTGGTTTAGCCAAATTGCGACAGATTTAGTCAGACTCGATAGTCTGTCTCCGAACGACGACTCTGCACCAAGTCCCGTTCAAGCGCTCAGGGATATTCTCTGCCAATGTGGAAAGGATGGTTTTGCCAAGGAGGCATCAATAAGCGGATACCCATTCTGCGGGTATACTTATGTAACAGCACAAGATTCAGACCGCAACCGTCAAATACTTTTACTCGGATACACGCCAGCTGACGCACCTATGTATAGTATTATGGTATGGCTGAAACGACATGAACAAATAGATGACCCCGTACGGGGCGACTGGCAGGAACTTGGAGTTTATGCGGCCGAAATTGGTAAAAAAGTAATTGAAATCGTTACAAGTGAACTGTAGTATCGAATATTCCGATTCGTCGGAAGTATTAGAATCGAATAGACGAAACCATATAGTACAAACATAATACAAACAATTATAGCATATGAATAATGACGAAACTTTGGGCACTCCCATGAATAACAGTAATGGAGGACGGTCTTCTCAAAACAGTCAACATGCCGAAGTCTTATTTCAGCGGGGACTTGGCTGCTACTTGAACTACAATTTTACAGAAGCCTTTCATTGGCTTTCTCTGGCCGCAAATTATGAGCACCCAGAAGCACAATGGCTCGTTGGACGACTCTTAGTTACAGGCGATGGCTGTACGAAAGATGTAACGAAAGCCGTCGAATACTTTAAAAAGGCTGCTGATCAAGGTGTAGCTTCTGCCATGTTTGAATTATCAGCATGCTACTACGAGGGGGAAGGAGTAGAGCGTAACTTGGATAAGTTTGTCCAACTGTTAGTTGCAGCCGCCGAAGCGGGATATGCGCCCGCAGCTGAATGCCTCGGGATGGCATACAGAGAAGGAAGTGGAGTGGAACAGGATTATGTCCAAGCAGTAAAATGGTTCAGAATTGCTGCCGAAAAAGGGCTGCCAGAATCTATGTATGCTCTCAGCGTCCGTTATGAATTAGGTCAGGGTGTAGAACAAAATACTGCGGAGAGAATGCAATGGCTAACAAAAGCTGCTGAAGCAGGTCACATGATTGCTCAGCGTAGGTTGGGAGATACCTATAACTGGGGGAAAGGAGTGCCTATTGATAGAAGTCTCGGCTTTTATTGGTGTTGGAAAGCCGCAAATCAGGGCGATGCTGAGGCCTGCTACTTGGTAGGCTCGAGCTATCAACTTGGAGAAGGTGTTGAAAAAGATATCGATGCCGCTAAGTCCTGGTTAAAGAAAGCTGCTGACCAAGACTATACTGAAGCCATTCTTCGGCTTTCTAGTATTCTGCTATGCGAAAAGACTCAAACTGCGTTTAATGAAGCTATACAGTTACTTAAACGGGGAACTGACTTGGGGGACAAGGAATGTAAACATGGGCTTGAATTATTAAGGGAGATACAGGATCAGCGTATACCGTTAGAAGACTTACCCGGCAACCTTTAAGATAAAAGAATAATTTACTAATTCTCTTTAAATATCCAAACTATGAAACGAAGATTTTCTATAGCTATAACAGCGGCCATATCTGCATTTTCTGTCATGGCGCAAAACTCATTGTCTACCAAAGTCGACAACGAACAGATGCTTGAAAGATTCCTTTCTTATGTAAAGATTGAGAGTCAATCCGTTGATGAGCCAAGCATGACGTCATTCCCCATGACTGAGGGTCAGAAGAGAATAGCTCAATATATATATGATGAGGTAAGGGCTTTTGGAGGAAAAGGAGTGAAGGTGACGCTTTCTGACGATTACTACGTCTATATCGACATCCCTGCGAATATTAAGAGAGCAGTTCCTTCCATTCTATTTATGGCACACACGGACGTAACTCCTGAGGCTCCTGGCGTTGGAATCAAACCAACGATTCATAGGAACTATGATGGAGGTGACTTGATACTTCCCGGAGGCATCACCCTAAGTCCGAATATTCCACAAGGATCCCATCTGAAGGATTTAATTGGAAAGACCATCATTACCAGTGACGGTTCAACCCTGCTTGGAGCGGACGACAAGTCTGGCTGCGCCATTCTGGTTTCTATGGTAGAGAACATTATTAACAATCCCGATTTCAAACACGGTCGGGTGATGGTTGCACTGACACAGAACGAGGATATTGGCAAAGCGGCGGTCCGCTACGATAGGACTGTATTCGGAGACAAGCCTGATATCGTAATAGACATAGATGGTCAAACTTTTGACCGATATTCCATTGCCAACTTCTCCGCTATCGGGCAAAGCTACTACTTTAAAGGCAATCAGGCCCATTCTTCAGAAGGCAAGAAGAACAGATACGCAGATGCATTGACTGCTGCCTCATATTTCATTGGCCTGGTTCCTCCGGAGATGAGTCCAAGCGCTACAGAGGGTCTTGAGGGGTATATACATTGTTACAGCATGACTCATCCTATTACAGCTAATAAAGACACCATCAAAACAGACTATGTCGTAAAGGTTCGGTTGCGTTACTTCGACCAAGAGGAAGGAGCTTACCAAAGAAAAATTATGGATTACAACCTAAAAAAGGTTCAAGCAGCCTTCCCGTTTGTAGAAGCAAAAAAGACCGATGACCTGATGCAATACGAAAACATCGCCTACTCCATGCCTGACTATGTCCCTGACTTGGTTAAGAAGGCCGCACACGATGCAGGAATGGAGATGGAGGAGAAATATACACGCGCCGGCACAACATCTGCCATGATGGTGGCGTTGCATCCTGAGGATATGCCAGGAGGACCTGATTTCTACAGTGGACAAAACGCCGTTCATAGCCCATACGAATGGTGCTGCATCGAAGAACTGATTCAACTGACCAAGGCTGTTGAGAATATGATTACTGAGGTAGCCAACATGCCAAAAACAAAATAACAGACACACTGAGCCCGCTATAAAAAGTGGGCTCAATAATTTATAATGAACAATATGAAACATCCTAAAGGACTATACGTCTTATCCCTAACTACTGCAGGAGAGCGGTTCAGCTACTATGGCACAAGAGCCCTTTTAAGTCTGTATCTCATATGTGCTCTATTTGACAAAGATACAGCCTCACAGATATACGGCACTTTCACTGGTTTGGTGTATCTAACGCCACTTTTAGGAGGCTACATTGCCGACAGATACTGGGGAAAGACAAAATCGATCATTACCGGCAGTTTTACAATGGCCATCGGTCATTTTCTTTTGTTTGCCAGTGCTTTGTTTGTGAACCAATCAATATCATATCAAGGAGGCACTATTGACCCATCTGTCGACAATTTGCTTTCTAAAGTATTCCTCTTCTCGGGCCTTACCTTTCTAGCTTTTGGCAATGGATTCTTTAAACCTGTAGCCTCATCTATGGTGGGCGACCAATATGAAGCTGACGACCAACGTAAAGACTCTGCATTTACCATATTCTATATGGGAATAAATCTGGGGGCATTGACGGCCCCTCTTATTTGCGGAATCTTTGAAGGGGATTGGAACCACCCCACCCGTTTTATGTGGGCTTTTCTGATTGCAGGAGTAGTGATGCTGTTTTCCGTTATATTGTTTATGCTGAAGAGAGATGCCTGCGAAAAAAACGTAAGATGTATTTCGTTAGAGGATAATGTATCTCTGTCATTTGACGAACATAAACCGAAGCACGAAAAAAAGAGTATTAAAGTGACGAGAATAGCCTTGAGTGTGGCAGTGGGAAGTCTGCTCATGTTCCTTTTTGTTAACGGCGCAAGTTCTGTCAATGACTATATAACATCTGCCGTTTATGCTATATCAGTCGTCATTCCCTTGCTTATTATTACAGATAGAACACTCAGTAAGAAAGAAATCTCACGAATTGTGGTCATCTATGTCACAGTAGCCTTTAGTATCGCCTTTTGGGCAGCATACGAGCAAGCAGGTATCTCTCTGACCTATCTTGCCAAGGAACATATTGACTGCAATTTGTTTGGATGGGAAATGCCTGCGTCTTGGTTTCAAAGCGTAAACCCTGTATGCGTTGTCGCATTCGCTCCGATTGTCGTGCTACTTTGGGGGAGATTAGCCAAAATTGGAAAGGAGCCTTCATCAATAGCAAAACAAGCTATAGGCCTAATCTTGCTATCATTAGGATATGTTGTAATCATGTTCGGTACAGATAAGATTGGGACTTCAACAAAGATTAGCATGTTTTGGTTGATTGCATTGTATGCAATTCACAGTTTAGGCGAGTTGGCATTGTCGCCTATAGGCATGTCGATGGTGAACAAGCTGTCGCCGGCTCGTTTTTCCAGTTTGTTTATGGGGGTATGGTTTCTCAGCTCTGCCACAGCAAATATTCTCGCCGGAGAGTTGGCAACACTATACCCTGAAGTAGGAAAGCCCACTAAACATCTTTTCGGCTTTACAATAAGCAACATGCACGATTTCTTCTTGGTCTTCGTCGTTTTGTCGGGTCTCGCCGGAATCTTGCTCTTGTGCCTCAGTCCATTACTAAATAGAATGATGAAAGAAAAATAATATGTATAACACAAAATAAATAATATTATGAAACAGATTATCATATGCCTTGCATTCATGTTTCTCAGTCTCAATTTGAATGCGCAGTCGTTTATCGACCAACAAACAGAACAGATTGCTCGCCAAGCATTAGTCGACGGTGCTGCCCCCTATAACAATGACATAGATTACGTTGGGGCTGTTGTAATTGAGACAAAGACCGGGAAGATACTGACAAACGTAGCAACAAAATATGACGGTGCAAGGTCTGTCGACTGGCCGGAAGGTAACTATGAGGCCGTACCGTCGGGCCTCACCCGCGCCGCCATCTACCTTGCCCTGACGGGATACGTCAAACCTAATCTTGAGATTGAAACAGGCAACGGGACATACACCGACAGCATCTCACGTTGTCGCATCAGAGACCTTTCGGAAAAATGGGGCGGATACGGGTTGCTCACCCTCGACGAGTGCCTGGACAAGAGTAACGTCGGCATGATAAAAGCTTCTGAGATAGCTTTTCATAAGAATGCGAAACGCTTTAGCCGTGCCCTTTATGAGACAGGCATTCTGTTCGGCAGTGAGCCTTACGATGATAATGGCATGGACGAGGAAGAGAACGTCTGGCGCCCCTGCGAGATTATGGGCTACAATCCATATAGCTTACTTCAGCAGGCAGCATGGGTGAACATGGTGGCCAACGGCGGTCGTATGGTATTACTAGAAACAGAGAACGACGACAAGCGCCCCATCTTTACCATACGCAACCGGGAAGGGCTGAAATGCCTCAGGCTGGCAATGGAGAAAATTGTCAAGCAGGGAACGGGGCAACACATGCAATGTGACTCCGTACGAGTATCCGGACTTACCAACGCCACTGTCACCACGGCACCAAATACATATTACTGTTTTGCTGCCGCGTTCTTTCCCGCAGAGTCGCCAAGATACACTGTCGCTGCATATGTGACTAAGCAGAATCTGCCAGCTGGGCGTATGCTGGCATCAAAGATTGTCGGGCAAGTCATCAACGGGATGGTTGGCAACGGATTCTTGAAAAAGTCCACATCTGACAAGACACCAAGAAAAATCCATCCTGCTGAAAAATAGACTCTTGGAAGAAGAAAAAGTGTGACATCCTTTGGCTCTTTCATGTTTTGTTACTACCTTTGTACATAATCATCAATAATAGCTAACAGATATGGGCATATTCAGTTTTTTCAAGAAGGACAAGACAGCTGTGCAGACGGAACTCACCGAAGACGGCCGACCAAAATACACGCCTGAACGTATCCGCTCGCTGGCCGAAGACGAGGTGTTTGTTTTTGGCAGCAATCTGCGTGGATGGCATCAGGGAGGGGCTGCAAAATATGCATACGACTGCTTCGGTGCCGTATGGGGACAAGGTATTGGAATGCAGGGGCAGTCGTATGCCATCCCGACCATGCAAGGTGGAGTGGAGACTATCAAACCATACGTGGATGAATTCATTGCTTTTGCCAAAGAGCATCCCGAACTAAGATTTCTTGTCACCCGCATCGGGTGCGGCATCGCTGGTTTCAAAGATGAAGAAATCGCTCCGTTATTTGCTGAAGCGACAGAGATCGATAATATCGTTTTACCCTTAGTATTTGTAGAAATCATTAAGCATCATGATTAACGTAAAGAGATTTAGTTTCAATATCAACAAGGCGAACTGCTACGTGTTGAGCGATGAGACCAAGGAGTGTGTCATCATTGATCCCTGTGCACAGGATGACAGCGAAAGGGACTTGTTCCGTCGATATATACACGACGAGCAGCTAAAGCCCGTTCGGTGTTTGTTAACGCATGCGCATTGGGACCACCTCCTTTCATGCGACCAAGTACGCAATGAATATGGACTGTTCCCTGAAGTCCATTATAGAGATATACTGTGGATAGACCGTATAGAAAAAAAAATTGAGGAAATCTTTGGCGAAGGAGGCTTCAAGTTTGATATTGTCAAGCCTGAGCATTATCTCCAAGACAATGAGGTTATCAGCTTTGGCTCTCACTATCTCATCACCCTTCATACTCCAGGCCATTCTCCCGGCAGTGTCGTTTTCTATTGTGAGAATGAACACGTCGCATTCACTGGCGATACATTGCTTCGCAAGACTATAGGCAGGAGCAACTTGCTTTTCGGATATGAAATGGACTTGATGAACAGCCTGAAATACATTACAACGACGTTGCCCAATAACTGCACGATATATCCTGGACACTATTCAGATTCAACAATTGGTTTTGAGAAGAAAAAGAACTCTTATCTCTTGCCGTGTTGGTATAAGAGCAGCGAAGGTATGAAGCATTTAGTCGTATTATCTGGTGCGGGCATAAGCAAGGAATCCGGCATATCGACTTTCCGGGATAAGGACGGTCTCTGGCAGAACTTTAATGCCCAAGACTTGGCCAGTATTCAGGGATATAGGCGAAATCGGGAAGCTGTGTTGGATTTCTATAACGCAAGAAGGCAGAACTTATTGACTGTTAAGCCAAACCATGCCCACAAAGTTCTTGCCGAGTTGGAGAAGGATTATAGAGTTGACATCATCACGCAGAATGTGGACGACCTGCACGAGCGGGCCGGATCAACAAATGTTCTGCACCTTCACGGAGAATTGAGGAAGGTTACAGGATCGAATAACCCCAATGACCCCAAATGCATTATCGAGAAGCCTCTTGATGAACCAATCATGATTGGCGAAAAGGCTGCCGATGGTTCGCAACTCAGGCCGTTCATCGTGTTCTTTGGCGAAAGTGTCCTCCCTAACATGTACAAGGCGAAAAGAATCGTCGAGGAGGCGGACATCTTTGTTGTCATCGGCACTTCGCTGCTCGTATATCCTGCTGCGAACCTGATTGCCTCCGTACCGCCCAGCATCCCGTGCTTTGTAATCAATCCTGGATACTTTGACAGCGAGAAGTTCTACGTCTTTGAGCACATCAAGGAGAATGCCGTTGCTGGAATAGACACCCTTAAAGATAAACTTTCCAGACTTTCGTAAGAGATGCTTAAGATTGAGAAATGGGTGTTCAATCCGAATCAGGAATGTACCCACGTGGTATCGGACGAGACGGGCGAAGCTGTTATCATTGACTGCGGGGCGTTCTACGCGAACGAGCGAAAACGCCTGCTGAACTACATCAGGGAGGCAGGACTGCGACCTGTGCGCCTTCTGCTCACCCATGCACATCACGACCACTTGTATGGAAACGACTTGATATACGAGAATTTCGGCCTTTTGCCGGAGGTGCACGAGGATGACAAACATATCATGCTTCATATGCTGCCACTTCGTATCAAAGAGCTGTTCGGGGAGAAGTATCCGTATCAGATTCCTCTGCCTGAGTATTATCTGCATAGCGGAGAGATTATCCACTTCGGCAACCATCAACTAAGAGTTATCTCAACTCCGGGGCATACTCCTGGCTCAGTCGTTTTCTATTGTTGGGAAGAAAAAATTGCGTTCACAGGGGACACACTTATGAGTATGAGCGTTGGCAGGACAGATTTCCCTGGCGGAGACTTGGAGCAGTTGGAAGAAAGCCTCGACTATCTGAAACGTAGACTTAATGATGAAGTCGTAATATATCCTGGACATGGAGGTAAATCGACTATCGGACACGAAAAGATATGCAATCCATACTTTTGAAGTGCTGCTCCACTTTGCATGACTTTCATTCTTGCCATAATGTCAAAATCCAGAGGATTTATAACTATGATTAAAAATGGTTGTGACCAATTTGCAAGGCGGTGACTTAGGGCTGTAGGAAGATAGCATTGTCTGTCTGTATCGCATGTTCGATGTGCGCCAGGGCGAAGTGGCGGCATGTGGATACGAAAAAGGCCGGCTCCCTGTTGGAACCGGCCTTTTCGCAGGTATTTGCTTGCGGTGAGTTACTTGATGATTACCTTGAACTTCGTTCGAGCTTGCTCACGTTCGGAAGAAGTCAAGCAAGCTTGGTTCGTCACTCACTTAATCGCAATCTTTTTGCCGTTGCGTACATAGACGCCCTTCATTGTGGGCTGAACACCGAGGCGGCGTCCGCCCAGGTCGTACCATTCGCCTTCGGCATTGTTCTCCTGCTGCAGCTTGTCGATGCTCGTGGCGTAGGTGATGTCCAGGTCGAACCTTGTGATGTCGCCTTCATTGTATACGGTTGACTCGGCATAGCTGACGTCGATGTCGTTCTGCAGAGTGATGTATGTGTTGCATGCGCCCAGTGTGATGTCCTTTGCGGGGTTGCGGAACACGCCGTCCTCGTCGAGGAAAAGTGTCTTGCTGTCGCCTGCCTTGAAGGATACGGCATCGTAGGAGCCGTAGATGCTGGCAAAGTCATAGACTCTGGGGCTGTACCAATCTCCTATGTACAGCTGTACGTAGTTGAAGACGGGGTCGTCGATGTCTTCTCCCTTTTCGAATCGGTAGATGAAGGGCCAGCCGTTGTATATCTGGTCTTCATACTTCTCATAGTAGATGCTCAGTATTCCGTCCTTATAGTCAGGGTTTTTGGCGAATTTGCGTATTTCAGCGCCTTCGAGGGGCGTTCCCTTGAGATCCTCGATGTCGAAAGGCAGGTAGAGCGAGTGCCAGTTGCCATCCTTGCGGAATGTGGTGCCCGAGAGTGTGACGTGGGCAAGCATTTCGTGTGCTGGCTTCAGCGTCTGGATGTTGTCGGTGGCATCTTTCTTGATGTCGATGTTAAGCAGTTCCACGCCTTCGAAGTCGGTGTAGTCCCTCGTTGTCTGGAGCATTGCTCGGTAGGGGTGTACGGGCTGCTCGACCATGGTGAACTTCATGTTCTCGGCTGTCGGGATGAGCTGCTTCTGGTTTTCAGCCTTGCCGTCGATGGTTCCTATGAAGGTGAAGGAGAAGCGGTCGTTGACAGCCTGGATGACGACGTCCTGGTGTCCGGCCTTGTTGGGCTGCGTCTCGGAGTCGATGGTGACGGCCACGTTGCGTTCCTGGTAGGCACCTCCGTTGTTGACGGTGATGGTGACGGTGGCAGAGCCAAAGGCGTAGCCTGCAAAGACGGGCACCTTGAAGGTTTGCTCCTCTACGTTCTCCTTGATGTCTCCGATGGACGGACGCACTCTTGGGCGCAGCCACGGCTGAATCGAGCGAAAGCTACGGCTTCCGGGACACTTGTTTCGCTGTCCGGCTCCGTTTTGCATCCGAAACAGAGATGGCAATAAGAAGGCGAAACGGCAGTCCCCCTTTCGAGGCAGCTAATTTTGCGATATGCCAGTCTCCTAATCTGAGCAGGGCGCCTTCACGCAGATTTTGCGCACTGGAACTGGTTTGCCGTCCACGGCCATGCAAGGTTTGTGGGCATCGGAAGGAAAGAAAAGCTGTATGCTCTCTCGGCTCACCGCGACGCGCCTCACGTCCGTGGCGTCGGCGTAGAGAATGCAGTCGCCCGCCTCATCGAAGCTCCCCTGCGGCTGCAAAGCGTTCTCCTTCGCCGCCACATACACCCATTCGCTGCCCGAGGCAAGCACCTGGACGTCAATATACTGGCGGTGCAGCTCGAAGAGGTTGGCCGTCTTCGTCTCATACTCGCTCACGTTGGCGTAGGCTCCCGCGCCAATCTCGTTCCTCCCAAGCGGAAGGGCATCGAGGTCGGCCTGCTGGAGGAACCTCGCCACCGCTTTCCACGTCTCCGGCCGACGCTCTATCTGGGCATCCAGCTGCTGCAGGTCGTTCTCCTCCCCCAGCGGCAAAGTGCGCCAGAGAGCCTTGATTTCAGTTGTCGTCATAGTTTGGTCGTTTGGTCGTTTGGTCGTTTGGTGGTTTAGTCGTTTAGTAAATTGCCTGCAAAATTACAAAAAGATTAAAGAATAAGGAATAAAGCGTGGGGAAAATGCGCGAAAAGCTCATCGAAAAGAAAAATTCTTCATTCTTCATTCTTCATTCTTATTTTTTTTTCGTACCTTTGCACGCAATTTGTACAGCACAAGGATAACGTACTGGTAGGTTGCTCCTGTAGTTCAACGGATAGAATAGAAGTTTCCTAAACTTTAGATAGGGGTTCGATTCCCCTCGGGAGTACTACTTCGGAAGTTCATAGATCATAGTTCAAAGTTAAGAGTTTAAGGGTAACAACTCGTCAACTTGTTTACTTGTCAACTACAAAAAGATATGGAAATAAAAGAAAAAGAGTCAGTAGTAGTTAGGTTCTCAGGCGATTCCGGCGATGGCATGCAGCTCGCCGGAAATATTTTTTCTACGGTGTCTGCCACCGTGGGCAACAGCATCAGCACGTTCCCGGACTACCCCGCCGACATCCGCGCTCCGCAAGGCTCGCTCACCGGCGTCAGCGGTTTCCAGGTACACATAGGTGCCGAGCAGGTCTATACGCCTGGTGATCTCTGCGACGTGCTCGTGGCGATGAACGCCGCAGCACTCAAGACGCAGTATCGTTATGCCAAACCCGACGCCGCCATCATCATCGATACCGACAGCTTCGGACCCAAGGACCTGGAGAAAGCACAGTTCAAGACCGACGACTACCTCGGCGAGATGGGCATCGACCCCGACCGCGTCATCGCCTGTCCGCTCACAACGATGGTGAAGGACTGCCTGAAGGACAGTGGCATGGACGCCAAGAGCATCAGCAAGTGCCGCAACATGTTCGCGCTCGGACTCGTCTGCTGGCTCTTCGACAGAGACCTCGATGTCGCCTTCAACTTCCTCAGGGAGAAGTTCGCCAAGAAGCCTGAAGTGGCTGAAGCAAACATCAAAGTCATCCAGGCAGGCTATGACTATGGACACAACACGCACTCCAGCGTGGCCAACGTCTATCGCATCGAGACGAAGCACAAAGTGCCAGGCCGCTACATGGACATCACCGGAAACAAGGCCACGGCCTATGGCTTCATCGCCGCTGCCGAGAAGGCCGGACTGAAGCTCTACCTCGGTTCCTATCCCATCACACCTGCCACCGACGTCCTCCACGAGCTCTCCAAGCACAAGAGCCTCGGCGTCGTCACCGTTCAATGCGAGGACGAGATAGCAGGCTGCGCGTCGGCCGTGGGCGCTTCCTTCGCCGGAGCACTCGCCGTGACCAGCACCAGCGGCCCGGGCATCTGCCTCAAGAGCGAGGCGATGAACCTTGCAGTCATCATGGAGCTGCCCCTCGTCGTGCTCGACGTACAGCGAGGCGGACCCGCAACCGGCTTGCCTACGAAGAGCGAGCAGACCGACCTCTTGCAAGCCCTCTTCGGGCGTAACGGCGAGAGCCCCATGCCTGTCGTTGCCGCAGCCAGTCCCACCGACTGCTTCGAAATGGCTTTCGCCGCCTCGAAGATGGCCTTGGAACACATGACGCCCGTCATTCTCATGACCGACGCCTTTGTCGCCAACGGCTCGGCGGCTTTCCGCCTGCCCGACCTGAAGCAGTATCCCGCCATCCAGCCCCCGTATGTTCCCGAGGAACTGCGTGGCTCGTGGACACCTTATATGCGCAACGAGGACGGCGTCCGCTATTGGGCTGTGCCTGGGCGAGAGGGCTTTGAACACATCTTGGGCGGCCTCGAGAAGGACGACAAGACAGGTGCCATCAGCACGAACCCCGAGAATCATGACCTCATGACTCGCAAACGCAAGGCAAAGATTGATGCGATTCCCGTGCCGGACCTCGAGGTGGAAGGCGACAAGGAAGATGCCCAGCTGCTCATCGTCGGTTTCGGCGGCACGTATGGACACTTGCATGCCGCCATGGACGAACTCCGATCTCAAGGCAACAAAATTGCCTTGGCACACTTCCGCTACATCAATCCGCTTCCCGCGAACACTGCCGACGTGCTCCGCCGCTATCCGAAAGTCGTCGTGGCCGAGCAGAACATGGGTCAGCTCGCAGGCTGGCTCCGCATGAAAGTCGACGGCTTCGTCCCCGAGCAATACAACGAAGTGAAAGGCCAACCGTTCAAAACCTCCGAACTCGTCAAAGCATTCCAGACATTAATATATAGACAGATAATATCTTAACCACGAATTGCACGAATTACACGAATTGAGATGCGAGGCCTAATCTATAAACATGAAGTCTTCCAAATAGTCGGCGCAGCAATGAATGTGCATCGCTACTTTGGTCCGGGCTTCACCGAGAAGGTCTATCAGGAAGCGTTGGAGGCAGAATTCCAAAAGCAGCAGATTCCATACAAACGTGAAATTCCGATACGTGCAAAGTATCATGACATAGAATTAAAAGCAGAGTTCGTTCCCGACTTCATCTGTTACGATGACATAGTCGTAGAGTTGAAAGCGGTAAAGGAACTGGATGACATACATCGTTCGCAAGCCATCAATTACGGAAAAGTTGCAGGAACAAGGCTCTCGTTGCTCATCAATTTTGGAGAGACATCTCTTCGTTATGAACGATATGTCACTAAATAATATAATTCGTGCAATTCGTGTAATTCGTAGTTAAAGAAAAGAAAGTACAAGTATTATGGCATATACGAATAATGATTTCAAGAAGGGACAGCCGCGGTGGTGTCCTGGTTGTGGCGACCATTTCTTCCTCGCCAGCCTTCATAAAGCGATGGCAGAGATTGGGGTGCCGCCTTCGCAGACGGCCGTCATCAGCGGCATCGGCTGCTCCAGCCGTTTGCCTCACTACATGGCGACGTATGGCATGAACACGATTCACGGCCGTGCTGCTGCGATTGCTACTGGTTGCAAGGTGGCAAACCCTGACCTCACCGTCTGGCAGGTCAGCGGCGACGGCGACGGACTGGCTATCGGAGGCAACCACTTCATACACGCCAACCGCCGAAACATCAATCTGAACATGATTCTGCTCAACAACAGAATCTACGGCCTGACGAAGGGTCAGTACAGTCCTACCAGTCCGCGCGGCTTCGTGAGCAAGTCGTCGCCATACGGAACTGTTGAGGATCCTTTCCGTCCCGCCGAGTTGTGCTTCGGAGCGAGGGGTCATTTCTTTGCCCGCGCCGTTGCCACCGATGCCCCGGGAACCGTGGAGATTCTCAAGGCGGCCCATGCTCATAAAGGTGCCAGCGTGTGCGAAATCCTGCAAAACTGCGTGATATTCAACAACGGCACGCACGATGCTGTGTACAGCAAGGAAGGCCGTGCCAAGAATGCCATCTATCTGCGTCACGGCGAGAAGATGCTCTTCGGCGAGAACAATGAGTACGGCATCGTGCAGGAAGGCTTCAATATCAAGGCCGTTAAACTTGGTGAGGAGGGTTACACAGAAGCCGACGTTCTGGTTCACGACGCTCATCAGGAGGACAACACCTTGCAGCTGAAGCTTGCCGAGATGGAGTGGCCCGTGGCCCTCGGCGTCATCCGCGACGTGGAGGCTCCCACCTACGATGACTGCGTCTGGCAGCAAATCGAGGAGGTCAAAGCAGCGAAGAAGTACCACAACTTCGCCGAGCTCCTCGAGACGAACGACATCTGGACCGTCAGCGAGTAAGCACGATTCACATCAGATAGTCCTGTACAAGATGACGTGCCTTGATTAACGACAACGGATAACACAGAGTTGACGGTTGTCCTAGAGGCTGATTGTCAGCGGTGTCTGGAGGGCTGCCCTTGGGACCGACTGAGTTGCCGGACGGCACGACGTATTTCCCCGACAGTGCCGAGCAGGAGGTAATACTCGTATTCCACTACGCTGTCTGGCGTCATCTGTTGGGTGCGTATGGGAGCGATGTATGATGTGGCATCATCGTCCGATTCGCCCTGCCGCGAAGACTTGTAGCGTCCGGCAAGGAACGATTCTGCCGAGGGGCTGTAGACTCCGATTCCCCAGCCGTCGTCGCCGACGAATGCTATCCATTGCTCCGTGATGTCCGGGTAGCTTCCCCAGCCGTGGCCGTTCTCTCCGAAGACAAGTTCTTCGACTTCGATGCTGTCTGCCGGTTCCTGTGTGAAGGGCTTGTCTCCGCGATAGGCGTAGAGGTGGTTGAGAGAGGAGATAGGGTAGACGGCAGGTATCTCTTGATGATTCATGGAAGAGGAGCCGTAGATGGTGTCGGTGCGGTGGCATGTGATGCGGCAACGCACATGGACGGTGTTGCCTTTCAGTTTTGTCCATTGCTCCATTACGGCTTCTGCGGGACGGTTGTCCATGTCCCACAGCATGGGGATGCACTTCACGTACGTCGACGTTCCGTGTTGTCGGCTCTCCAGTATCTGTGCGCGGTTGCATTTGTAGTCGCCTACCTGAATGGGGTTCCACGCCCAGGGCGACCAGAACGGGCTTTGCCCTTCGTGCTGACGGTTCACGCTTTGCCCGGCATAGTAGGACTGCTGTATGTAGCGTCCCTCGTCGTGAGTGTTGACGTAGTTGCGTGTTTTCGTGCCGCGCCCCAGGAAGGAGATGGCTCCTCCGCGCGTCAGGTCTTGTCGCAGGGTAATGTGCCGGTTTCTTAATTCCAGAGTTTTTCCCTCCGTTGCAGCGTTTGCTGCCACAGTGCTTGCAGCGATGATGAGGAGCAGGAAGAGTTGCTTCATTGTGTTTCCTCCAGGTTGTTTTCCATGATATGATGCTGTTGTCCGGTTCTATCAGAAGCGGCCTCCGCCAAAGCCCCCGCCGCCCCCGCCGCCGAAGCCGCCTCCGCCGCGTGGTCCTCCTCCG
>FLNY01004820.1_pt1 | contig 72018 bp, 67 predicted proteins | sample 1140381 | NCBI WGS metagenome assembly FLNY01 (sample SAMEA3878172, study PRJEB12797) | bioreactor metagenome | biome: Moose rumen | place: Sweden | collected 2011-10
AAGGAACAGCAGAACCAGAGCGAGACTGCTGACCTTTGTTTCCCTTACCAGCTGTTGTACCGAGTCCAGAAGAAGAACCTCGTCCTACTCTCTTCGGCTTTTTGTTAGCACCTTCTGGCGCGTGCAAAAGAAAATCTGACATTATTCGGCCTCCTCTACTTTAACAAGGTGTGCTACAGCGTTTGCCATTCCGAGAATGGCTGGGGTTGCTTCCTGTACGACTGAAGAATTGAGTTTTTTAAGACCCAAGCTTCGGACAGTTGCCTTTTTTTCCGGTTTCTGACCGATAACGCTCTTTACGAGTGTAATTTTTACTTTCTTAGCCATAATTAACCCCACATATCCTGCAGAGATTTACCTCTGTTAGATGCAATTTCTTTTGCGTCCATAAGATTTTCAAGAGCATTGAATGTAGCACGAACTACATTGACCGGGCTTGAAGATCCCAATGACTTAGAAATAACATCTGTTGCACCAATCGCATCCATAATAGCACGAACTGTACCACCAGCGATAATTCCAGTTCCTGGACAAGCTGGTTTAAGAAGGATTGATGAACTCTTATAGTTACCGAGCATTTCGTGTGGCAAAGTTCCGTTCTTTACAGGAACGAACATCAAATTTCTCTTTGCTTTGTCGATGCTCTTACGAATTGCCTCAGAAACATCATTGGCTTTACCAAATCCGTATCCAACGCGACCTTTTCCATCACCAACTACAGTAAGTGCTGAGAAAGACATTGCTCGACCACCCTTTGTGGTTTTTGCAGTGCGGTTCAATCTTACGAGTTTTTCGATGAATTCTTTCTGTTCTTTCTTTGAATCTTTGTCAAATTTATTCTGGCGTTCCATAGACTCTCCTAGAAAATGATACCTGCTTTGCGGGTTCCATCGGCAAGGGCCTTTACAACACCATGATACAGATAACCGTTGCGGTCAAAAACTACAGTTGTAATTTTTTTGTCCTGCAAGCGTTTTCCGAATGCTTCACCGAGTTTTGCAGCACCTTCAGTATTTGGCTTAAGGTCAGCAAATTCTTTTTCCAATGTTGAAATTGAAGCAAGGGTGTGTCCCTTATCATCATCAATAACCTGAACATAAAGATTCGTGTTGCTGCGGTACACAGTCATTCGTGGGCGCTCAGCAGTTCCGTAAATTGACTTACGGATGTGAATCTTACGATGCAAGCGTTTTCTTGCTTTTTCATTCATCTTTTTAATGAACATGTGTTACCCCGCCTTATTTAACGCCGGTCTTACCGACTTTGCGTCTGATGACTTCAGTTTCATAGCGGATACCTTTGCCTTTGTATGGCTCTGGTTTTCGCAATTTACGAAGCTGAGCACTGAATTCACCTACCAACTGTTTTGAAGTACCAGTGATAGTGACTTTACCATTTGCGTCTGCCGTAACAGTGAGACCTTCAGGAATAACTGCGATGAAGTCAGATGAGAATCCGAGGTTCATTACAAGCTCTTTGCCCTTAACTTCTGCACGATAGCCGACACCAGTGATGATAAGAGTTTTTGTGAATCCCTCTGTAACACCTACGACCATATTATGAATGAGATTGCGGTACAAGCCGTGAGCAGCACCTGCATTCTTTGATTCATTTGCTGGCTTTACAACCAATTCGGCACCATTTACTTCAACAGTAACCAAATCGTTGATTTTTTCTTTAAGTTCGCCTTTAGGTCCTTTTACTGTGACAAGACCTGGATTTACAGTTACTGTAACTCCTGCTGGGATAGAAACAGGAAGTTTACCAATTTTTGACATTTCTTCCTCCTATTACCAGACTTTGCAAACTAATTCACCACCGACCATCTTTTCGCTTGCTTTCTTACCAGTTGTAACACCGGCAGAAGTTGAAACAATCAATGTTCCCAAGCCATTATAGATTCGTGGCAAATCTTTATAACCAGAATAAACTCGGCGACCTGGAGTAGAGATTTTTTCTACACCGTGAATAACCGAATTGTTTGAATCGTCATATTTCAAGAAGATTCGGATGATGTTTTTGCCATCTTCTGTAACTTTCTTGAAATTCTTAATGTAACCTTCTGTTTTCAGGATTTTAACAATTTCCAGCTTAAGTTTTGATGTTGGAACATCAACCTTTTCGTGGCGAACCTGAACAGCGTTACGAATCTTAGTCAGCATATCTGCGATTGGATCTGATACACTCATTTCTATTCCTCCACTACCAGCTAGATTTTGTTACGCCTGGCAAGAGACCTTCTCCAGCCATTTTGCGGAAACAAATACGGCACATCTTAAACTTGCGCAAATAACCGCGAGGGCGACCACAAATTTGACAGCGATTGTATTCCCGTGTCTTGTATTTCTGTTTGCGGTCAGCCTTGATAACCAATGATTTCTTAGCCATACTTCCTCACTACTTCCTGAACGGCATGTTGAACTTGGTAAGAAGTGCTTTAGCTTCTGCATCAGTTTTTGCACTTGTTACGATAGCGATATTCATACCAGCAATCTTAGTGATTTTGTCAAAGTCGATTTCTGGGAAGATAATCTGTTCAGTAATACCAAGAGAGAAATTTCCGTGTCCGTCAAAACCAGTTGCTTTGATTCCGCGGAAATCCTTAACACGAGGCAATGCAACATTAATAAGGCGGTCCAAAAATTCATACATATGGTTACCGCGCAATGTTACCATTACACCTACTTCATTACCCTCACGAAGTTTGAAGTTAGCAATACTCTTTTTCGCTCTAGTTTTTACAGCATGCTGTCCAGTAATCTGAGAAATGTCAGCTACTGCGGCGTCAAGGAGTTTCTTGTTGGTGAGAGCTTCGCCAACACCCATGCTGACAACTACCTTTTTGATGGCAGGAATCTGCATAACGGATGTGTAACCGAGTTCCTTAAAGAGCTCTGGGGCGATTTTGTCCTTGTAGACTTTCTTAAGCCGTGGTACGTAATTATCCATTACAGTGCTTCTCCACATTTGCGGCAGACTCGAGTTTTCTTGTCGCCGTCAATTTTATAACCAGCTCTAGTTGGTCCGCATTTTTTGCAAACGAGGGCCACATTAGAGATGTGCAACGGAGCCTCAATCTCGACGATTCCGCCTTGATCCTGCTGGCTTCGTTTTCGCATTGCCTTTTTGACAATGTTAATTCCAGAAACGATAACTGCATCTTTTTTGGTAACCATGCGAACTACTGTTCCACGCTTACCCTTGTCTTTTCCTGCAATTACCTGGACGGTATCGTCCTTATGGATTTTGAATTTTTTGTTCATGATTCAATTCTCCTTACAGAACTTCCGGAGCAAGTGATACGATTTTCATACAATCCATATCACGAAGTTCACGGGCTACCGGTCCAAAAATTCGTTTTCCCTTAGGATTTTTGTCTGCATCAACGATAACGCAAGCATTGTCGTCGAAGCGGATATATGTTCCGTCTGGGCGGCGGTACTCTTTCGCAACACGAACGATTACAGCCTTTTCTACTGAACCTTCTTTGATAGTAGAAGTAGGAATTGCTTCCTTAATTGCTACTACAACAACATCACCGATTCCGGCATATCGGCGGTGTGAACCACCGAGTACCTTGATTACCTGAGCTCTTTTAGCTCCGGAGTTATCGGCAACTGTCAAATTTGATTGCATCTGAAGCATGTCTTTAACTCCTTAAGCTTATTTAGCTCTTTCGATGATTTCTGCAAGTCTCCAGCACTTGTCTTTGCTGATTGGACTGCATTCTACGATTCGAACTGTGTCACCAATGTGAGCTTCGTTCTTCTCATCGTGTGCCTTACACTTCTTTGTTCGTGTAACATATTTTTTGTAAAGGGTATCCATTTTTTTCGTATCGATTGATACAACGATGGTCTTGTCCATTTTGTCGCTAGTAACAAGACCAACGAAAGATCGTTTACCACCCTTTTTCTTCTGAACTACCTGTTCTGCCACGGGTCAGCTCCTATTTGTTTTCTCCGGCAATTTCTTTTGCACGGATAAATGTGTTCAAGCGGGCAATGTCGCGACGCATAGCACGCTTCTGCATAGGGTTATCTACATGACCGATTACCATCTGGAATCGGAGATCCATGTATTTCTGTTTAAGCTCATTTCGCTGTGCAACCAACTCAGCGTAAGAAAGCTCTTTAAAACTCTTTTTAGATTTTTTATCAGCCATTTCTTACTCCTTAGTCTTTAGTCGGTTTGAAAGCGATTTTAGTTTTGATAGGAAGTTTGCTAGCAGCAAGCTCTAAAGCTCGTTCAGCCAACTTAATATCAATTCCGCCAACCTCAAACAAAATTACGCCTGGTTTTACAACTGCTGCCCAGAACTCTGGAGCACCCTTACCTTTACCCATTCGAGTATCAGCAGGCTTTTTTGTAATCGGTTTGTCTGGGTAAACTCGAAGCCAGACATTGCCTTTTCGTTCGAGCTTACGGTTGATAGCAACACGAGCTGCCTCAATGTGCTTTGCACTCAACCAAACTGGCTCAAGAGCTACGAGAGCGATTTCGCCGAAGTCGATTGTATTTGCTCGTGTGGCACAGCCTTTGATTCTGCCGCGCTGTACCTTGCGGTGAATTACTCTTTTAGGACTAAGCATTTACTTTACTCCTTTGACTCAGCTTCTTTTTTGTCTGAAGCTTTTGACTCACGAGGTTTTCGGCTCTTTGCTTTGTCTGAACCTTCATTCTGTGAGCGGTCGTGACGAGGCTTTCTTACAAGCTGACCAGCATCTTCCTGAAGATCTTTGCCATATTTCATGCCATTGTAGACCCAAACTTTGATACCGATTTTACCGTATGTTGTATGTGCCTCGAATGTGCCATAGTCAATATCAGCGCGAAGAGTATGAAGTGGAACTCGTCCCTCTTTGTGCTCTTCAGAGCGTTTCATATCTGCTCCGCCAAGACGACCTGACAAGCGAATCTTGATTCCCTGTGCTCCGCCTTTCATTGCGTTAGCTGAAGACTGTTTGAGAGCCTTGCGGAATGAACCGCGACCAGAGAGCTGGCGACCAATATTCTGTGCAATGAGTGACGCATTGATGTCAGCGCGTTTGATTTCCTTAATCTTAATCTGAACCTTTTTGGTCAATTTAGACTGGATTTCGGCACTGATTTTTTCGATGTTAGCACCCTTTACACCAATAATAACACCTGGGCGTGCTGTATGAATTACGATAGTAACACGCTGCGGATGACGAACAATTTCGATTTCTGCGATGTCAGCATTCTGACATTCTGGCAAAGCACGAACCATATTGCGGATTTTCATATCCTCAATAACGAGGTCTGCATATTCACGAGGATTAGCATACCAGCGTGACTGCCAAGTCTTGTTAATACCAAGACGCAAACCGATTGGATTTACTTTCTGACCCACTTTATTCCCCCGCCTTCTCGTCAACAATGACGGTGATATGACACATTCTCTTTAAGAGCTGATCTGCTCGACCACGAGCGCGGAACCAAACTCTCTTGAGACGAGGACCTTCGTCAATGCGAATTTCCTTTACAAAGAGCATATCTTCATCGAGATTCTTGTTAGCGAACAGAGCGTTTGCTACAGCTGATTTAAGAGTACCTTTAATCAAGCGAGCACCTTTCTGTGGCATATTATCAAGAATTGCCAATGCTTCTGAGCATGACTTCTTATAGATTACACGAGCAACTGGGCGAACCTTTGTTGGTGATGCAATCAGGAATTTTGTAGTGGCGACATAACCTTTCTTTTCAGCCATAATATTCACCCCTACTTACCAGCTTTTTTGTCTGAACCGCCGTGGCCCTTGAATGTACGAGTTGGAGCGAATTCGCCGAGTTTGTGACCGACGAGGTTCTCCGTTACATAAACAGGAATCCATGACTTACCGTTGTAAACACTGATTGTGTTTCCAACCATCTCTGGAATGATTGTTGAGCAGCGAGAATATGTTTTAATCATTTTCTTGTCTGACTCTTTGTTCATTTCCAATACTTTCTTATAAAGACTCTTTTCAATGAAAGGTCCTTTTTTAACAGATCTTGACACCGTTAACTCCTATTGATTTTGAGGACCCGCCACTACTTCTTACGACGAGAAATAATGAAACGGTTAGAAGTCTTTCGCTTATTGCGAGTTTTGTAACCTCTACATGGCTGACCCCAAGGAGTAACAGGAACATGTCCCTTACCAGCGCCTTCACCACCACCAAGTGGATGATCGACTGGGTTCATAGCCATACCACGAACTGTCGGACGAATACCGAGCCAGCGTTTTCGACCAGCTTTTCCGAGCTGAGCGTTCATTCTTTCTTCGTTTCCAACGATACCGATTGTAGCATAGCATTTGCCATGAATTCGGCGTGTTTCGCCAGAAGGAAGACGAACGATAACATACTCACCGTCTTTACCCTGAACTGTAGCACCAGCTCCAGCAGAGCGAACAAGCTGACCACCACGACCGAGGGTGAGCTCGATGTTGTGGATAGTGAAACCTGCAGGAATTGCTTCGAGCGGAAGTGCATTTCCGACAGTTGGAGCTGCATTTTCACCAGCCATAATTTTCTGTCCTACGACAAGACCTTTTGGTGCGATAATATAGCGTTTTTCGCCATCTGCATAAGCAACAAGAGCGATGTTAGCACTTCGGTTTGGATCATATTCAATTGTCTTGACAGTTCCAGGAATACCGTGCTTATTGCGTTTGAAATCGATTACGCGATACTTTCTTTTGTGACCGCCACCCTGATGACGAACGGTAATTCGTCCCTGTGAGTTTCGGCCTGCATTTGATTTAAGACCTGATACCAGTGTTTTTTCGGGTTTATCTGTTGTCAGTTCTTCTCTTACCAAATCAATGCGGGTACGAGTACCTGCTGAATATGGTTTAAAAACTTTAAGAGCCATCTGGTTCCCCTTAATCTTCGATTAAACAATACTAAAGTTTTTGCGATTTTAACTAGAACTAAAAATCTAATTAAACGCCTTCAAAAACTTTAATCGTTTCTCCTGGAGCAAGCTTAACAGTAGCTTTTTTCCAGCTGGCAGTTCTTCCAGGTTTACCACGAACCCGTTTTTCCTTGCCACGAACATTTACAGTTGTGCAGTCCACAACTTTTACATTGAAGAGCTTTGCAACAGCTTCCTTAATCTGGAATTTGTTTGCACTTGGCGCTACTTTGAAAACATACTTGTTCTGTTCGCGCAAAGCAGTTGCTTTTTCTGAAAGCACAGGCTCAATAAGGACATCATGCATATCGATAAACATTATTTAGCCTCCGCAGTAGTAGCACCTGATTTTTTCTCATCAAGTTTAGTATAGAATTCTGAAAGATTTTTTGCAGCACTTTCAAGAACGATAACTTTTCTTCCGTAGAAGAGAGTGTGTGCCTGAAGTCGGTTGTATGACAAGAAATACAAATTCTGGATGTTTCTAGCAGCCTGTTTGATTTTCTGATCATCATCTTTCAAAATAAGAACTGTGCGTTCATCCTTCGCAAAGTTGTTAAGGATTTTTACCAAGTCCTTTGTTTTTCCGCTCTCGACTGTGAAATCTTCAACGACTGTAAGTCGGTCGCTCTGAGCCTGAAGGCTTAAGATTGATTTCATTGCAAGGCGTTTTTCTTTCTTTGGAATTGAGTAGCTGTAATCGCGTGGTTTTGGTCCAAAGATTGTACCGCCGCCAACATTAATTGGTGATTTTTTGTCACCACGGCGAGCGTGACCTGTTCCCTTCTGTTTGTACGGCTTAGCATTTGAGCCATGAACTTCAGCACGAGTTTTTGTACAAGCAGTTCCAACGCGCTTATTTGCTAATTCGTTTGTGATGGCGTAGTAAATGACATCTTCGTTTACAGGAAGTCCGAACACTTTATCATCAAGATTGATTGTGCGGAGTTCTTTACCATCGATTGAATAGACTTTCTTTTCCATTTGTACTTATCCTCTCGATTATTTTTTTACCGCAGACTTGATAATCAGCGTGCTTTTTTTATTTCCTGGAACTGCGCCACGAACCAACAATACTTTGAGTTCCGGATCGATTTTGACGATTTTAAGATTCTGTACCGTAACTCTTTCAGATCCCATTCGACCAGCCATTTTAATATTCTTCATGCTGTGTCCTGGAGTTGTACAATTTCCTGTACCACCTGCTTCTCGATGGAATTTTGAACCGTGTGAAGCACGACCACCGTGGAAGCCCCAGCGCTTCATAACGCCCTGGAATCCTTTACCTTTTGAAGTTGCTGTAACATCAAGGAAAGATGTTTTTTCGAACAATTCAAGACCAATCTGGTCTCCAACTGCAACTTCTTTTTCTGACTCGAAGTCTCTGAATTCTTTCAGAATTTTCTTCGGTGAAACATTTTCAGAAAACTGACCCTTGTATGCTTTGTTGACTTTTGATTCTTTCATATCGTCAAGACCAAGTACAACAGCATCATAGCCATGCTTTTCTTTTGTCTTAGTAGCAATCACGGTATTTGGTTCAACCTGAATGACGGTTACTGGTGTAAGATTACCATTCTCGTCGAATACCTGTGTCATTCCTACTTTTTTTGCAATCAGACCTTTCATTCTGATAACTCCTATAGAAGAAAACCTCGCTTTAACTCAATTTTCTTCTTTATCGGCCGCCATTCTGGGTCTACAGAACCGTACCGTTTTTTAACAGCAACCCGCCTGCAACGCAGTTAAGACTTACTGTTTGATTTAAGATTTTATGAAACCAAATAATTACTGTTTGATTTCTACGTCTACACCGGCTGGCAATTCAAGCTTCATCAATGAATCCATAACATCTGAAGATGGATCCAAGATGTCGATAAGGCGTTTGTGAGTTCTCATCTCGAACTGCTCGCGTGATTTTTTGTTTACGTGAGGTGAGCGAAGAACTGTTACCTTATTGATTCTTGTAGGAAGAGGAATTGGTCCTGAAACCTTTGCCCCTGCCTTCTGAACAGTCTGCACGATGGCTTTTGCACTCTGGTCAATCAACTCTACATCAAATGCTCTAAGTCTGACACGAATTTTGCTGTTAGCCATTTTAATTTTACTCCAAAAGAACAATTTGCGCAGGGCGGAAACCGTCATTCTTTGATTTACTCAGAATGACGGCCCCTTTACCCTGCCTAAAAACCGATTAGCCTAAAAGACTATTCGATGATTTTTGTAACCTGACCAGAAGCGATTGTGCGTCCGCCTTCTCGGATAGCAAGTTTAAGACCTTCGTCCATAGCGATTGGGTGGATAAGTTCACCAACAATCTTTGTGTTGTCGCCTGGTTTTACCATATCTGTTCCGGCTGGCAATTCAACAGTACCTGTGATGTCAGTTGTTCGGAAATAGAACTGTGGTCGGTAACCAGTGAAGAATGGAGAGTGTCGTCCACCCTCTTCCTTTGAAAGAACATAAATCTGTGCTTCGAATTTTGTGTGTGGGTTGATTGATTTTGGAGCTGCGAGAACCTGTCCTCGAACAACATCTTTCTTTTCAACACCACGGAGAAGGATACCAACATTGTCACCAGCGATACCCTGATCGAGAGTTTTCTGGAACATTTCGATACCTGTAACTGTTGAAGCAGCAGTTGGGCGGATACCAACGATTTCGACTGGGTCGTTCATATTAACAACACCGCGTTCGATTCGTCCTGTAACTACAGTACCACGACCAGAGATTGTGAAGATATCCTCGATTGGCATCAAGAATGGTTTCTGATCGTCGCGAACTGGGTCGTCGAACCAAGTGTCCATTGCAGTAAGGAGCTCTTCGATACATTTTGTATCTTCTGCAGAAGCGTTGTCCTGGAGAGCTTTGAAAGCAGATCCCTTGATGATTGGTGTATCAGCAGAGAAGCCGTATTTCTGAATTGTGTCTTTAACGTCTTCTTCTACGAGCATGAGCATCTCTTCGTCGCCGTCGAGCTGGTCAACCTTGTTCAAGAATACGATAATCTTTGGAACGCCTACCTGGCGAGCGAGGAGCAAGTGCTCTTTTGTCTGAGCCATAACGCCGTCAGTAGCAGCGATTACGAGAATAGCACCGTCCATCTGAGCAGCACCAGTAATCATGTTCTTAACATAGTCAGCGTGTCCCGGGCAGTCGATGTGTGCATAGTGGCGTTTGTCTGACTGATATTCCAAGTGACGAGTATTGATTGTGATACCACGCTCTTTTTCCTCTGGAGCGTTGTCGATTTCGTCATACTTAAGAACTTTATCACCATACTTTTTAGCACAGTATGAAGTGATAGCAGCTGAAAGAGTTGTCTTACCATGGTCAACGTGTCCGATGGTACCAACATTCATGTGAGGTTTAGTTCGGTTGAACTTCTCCTTAGCCATGTTTTTCTCCTTTGCCGATTCCTTTTCGGCAGATTAAAAATTTTATGTGTTGCACTTTAAGCCAGAATATGAACATTTTTTAACTAAAAAAGCCACATTCGCAGACACACTAATTACAAACTAAAAATATTTGAAGATAAAACGGAATGATTTTTAGAAATCAAACACTTTATAAAACCTCAAAGCGTTTCTTAGAAATCCACCGAATCATCGTCAAAAATGACAACTGGTCTGGAATTCAGATTCGTCATATAGATTCTGAGGTGACTCAGAACGACCGAATTAAGGGAACTCCTAGAACAGTTTGTTCTTTGAATATACAGAAGAAGCTGCAGTTCCTGAAGGCCTAAGCCAACTTTACGAAACCCGCCAGACTTACTTTTGAAAAACCAAAAGGAATGAAGTCTGCCCACCAAACTCAAAGAACTACTGCAAAATTGCAAGTCCTTAATTTATATAATATTTGAGAATTTTGTTCAAGAGAAGAAATAGAAAATTTTGTAAAATAATGCGGAAAATATGCAAGATTTTCTAAACTTTTCAGAAAAAGCCGTGTCGGGTATGGAGCTGTGCCGAAGGCAGTCGCCTGCGACTGAGGGTTACCGAAACAGCGGAACACCCGTTGCGAGTTGAGTTCCGCCATAATCTTTAAGACTTCTCTTAGTCACCTTGTTTTTGATTTTTTTTCGGTTTAAAATTATGGGTATCTCTAAAAACTCACCTTCGGTGATTTTTTAGAGAACCCGACGAGTTTTAATTCCTGATAATAGCAGGAATTAAAACATCGCATTTTCAAAGTTACCTCTAAAAATTGCAATTTTTAGAGGTTCCCCTACTTTATTGTTTTATGGGAGGTGTTATGAAAAAATCTTTTTTGGTTATTTCGCTTTTTTCCATATTTTTGTTTTTTTCCTGCGAAAAGGAAGTCGCGCACAGGCTTGAAATCGATACAGAGTCTGTGAAGGCTTTATTTAATAAGAAGATTTCTATTGAGCCGATGGACGAAAGCGTTAAAATTTCGGGCAACAAAATCACTCTTTCCCCTCATTCTGAAGACACGACTTACACGATTTCAGGATATTTTGACGGTCAGATTATCGTAAACACAAAAAATACGATTTTAAAGCTTAAGGATGCATATCTCGAGAATTCTTCAGGTAAGGAAGCTGTCATTGCGAAGGCAAAAACTGAAATTTCTACTGGCAAGGACAGCACGAATTATATTGTTTCCCGTGGTCGCGGATTTTCTAAAAAAGCGGCTCTCGAAGCAAAAAAGACTCTCGTGTTTGGTGGCAGCGGAACCCTTTTTGTGAAAGGAAGCGTTTGCCACGCCGTGGAAGCAGAGGATGTCAAAATAAAGGGGAGCGGGGTTTTCTATTTTGAAGGAACTAAGCGAGGCTCGGCGCTCACCTGTCAAAGCCTTGAGGTTGAAAAGGACAAGAACTTCTCGGCATTTTTCCTGAATTCAAAAAACGGAATCAAGGCGGATCAGTCGATTCTTATAAACTCAGGAAATTTCCATGTTTATTCAAACAAATTCGCTTTCAAAACAGACACAAAGGATAATGCTCCGAAGAAAACTCATTCTATCAAGCTTTTGGGCGGATTTTTCGATTTGGCGGAAAATGAATCGGACTTTCTGACCGACGAACTTATTAGAAACTAGAAATAAGGGTTATGGAGGAAAATTTTATGAAAAAACTTTTTGTTTTGCTTGCGGCATTCTCGCTTGCTGCGACTCTTTTTGCGGAAAAGCTTAATATTAACGCTTCCGACGCAAAAAAATCTTATGGAGAGAAAATCACAATCACTCCAAACGACAATACAGTTTCTGTTTCAAAAAATAAAATCGTTTTAATGCCAAAAAAAGAAGGTGTCGAGTACACGATTTCAGGATATTTTAACGGCCAAATCGTTAACAAAACGAAGAATACAGTTATCAAATTAAACAATGCCTTTATTGAAAACACTTCCGGCGAAGCTGCAATTTATGGCGAGGCAAAGACAGAGCTTTCCAGCGGAGGCGGAAGCAAGAATTATGTCGTTTCTTCCGGAAAATCAAGTTCGAAAACTGCGGCGATTCAGTGCAAGAAAAATCTTGAAATCGGTGGAAGCGGAACACTCTACGCTGTCGGAGATGTGTATCACGCCGTAAAAGCTGATGATGTCAAAATAAAGGGCAGCGGAAACTTTTACCTGCAGGGAACAAAGGAGGGAAGCGGAATCAACTGTGAGAATTTAATCGTCGAAAAAGACAAGACCTTCAAAGTTTATATCGTGAATTCTAAAAATGGCGTAAAAGCGGACTTTACGATTAACATCGCTTCGGGAAATTTCTATTTATTCGACAACAAAACGGCCTTAAAAACAGACACGAAAAAAGACGATCCGAAATCACCCCATTCAATCACTTTGTCGGGCGGTAATTTCTTCCTGGAGCGAAACGAGGCTTTGTACAAAACTGAAGAAAATGCCTATAAAGCAAGCGGGGCGAAAATCACAGAAAAAAACTAATAGCCTAAATATCGACTTTCGTCACTCACAAGAAAATTGTGTTTAAAATCGAAAAAGACACGTTCGCTTCACACGCGCAGCCTAAAGCATTTATTTTTTATGCGATTGGTGGGGCTAATAGGGTTTTGCTCCATGAGGGATTTTCTCACCTGCGAGTGTTCCGCGCCCGCACTGTTTTTTCGTTTAAAAACGCTATTTTTTCAATAACTGTAAAGGAAAGTCCAGTTCTCCTGAGATCTCTAATAATGTGGCGGCTTTCTGTTCGGGATTTCAATATTTTCTGATAAATCTTGAATTCTAGAAGACAGGACACGGTTTTCTTCCCGTAAAATTTCAATCGTGCGCTGGTTTTCTACAGCCTCTGACTGCAATTTGAGGAGGAAATCCTCCATATAGGCCAGCTTCATTTCTAGTGCAACAAATCTTTTTTCGGTTTCTTCGTTCATAATTATGGAAACGGACTGTATGAATAGCTTTTCGGGCCGAGCCCGAAAAACACTATTCGCAAGTTTTATTTACTCTGCAGGAATCAAAATGTCTGTTCCAGAGATAATCAAATCTGGATTTTTGATGTGGTTATAGTCGGCGATTTTCGGATATTTCCATGGAGTTTTATAGTAAGACTCCGACAAATCCCAAAGAGTATCTCCCCATCGGATGTGATATTCTACATCCTTTGATTTTTTAACCTCTGGTTTTGCTTCTTCGACAGGAGCTGGCGTTGGCTCAGGAACAACCTTTTCTGGCTCAGGAGCAATTACGATTTTGTCTTCTTCTGCCACAGGAGCAGGCAAATCCTTTGGCTCTTCAACGACAACATCAACATATTTTGTTTCTTCTTTTGGCTCTTCGATTGTCTTTTCGACAGTTGTTTCCTTGTGGAAGAATTTGTCGAGAATTGAAACGCCGTTCGTGTTTCGAGAAGCAAGAAGATTGTATTTTGAAGGAACGATAAAGAGAAGCAAAATTACCGCAATAATACAGATAATCGCACAGATGATGCAGATAATCATTGGTGTATGGGTTTTCTTTTCTTCTTCTTCCTCATCGTAAAGGGAAGCGTGCTCACCGGCGAGGGTTTCTTTATCGTAAAGGTCAGAGAAATCCATAGCTCCGCCGGCAGAGGCTGCTGAACCTGTGCTTGAGTCAAAGTCATCGAAAATTTTGTCCTCTGGCTCAGAATTCAAAGAGTCCAAGGTTGAGTCAAATTCAGTTGAATCAAAGTTGACATCGTTCAAGTCATCAAAATCAAGGCCGGTAGTTTCGGCTGATGAATCTGAAGAACTGGAAGTAAGCTCGTCAAAATCCGGAACTTTAAATTCTTCAAGGCTTGCGTCCGATGTATCTGAATCCGAAGTATCTGAATCTTTTGCGAACGGGTCGTCCATTGTGTCAAGGCCGTCGAGAGAATTCGGGTCAGATGAAGTGTCTATTTCGGGGAGAGAAAAATCTTCGGTTGAAAAATTATCACTAGAAAAATCGTCAGAGGCAACAGTCTCGTCAGAAGGAGTCTCTTCTGATAAGGCAGGGCTTTCCGTTCCGACATCGTCTGAAACTTCGTCGTTCAAATCTTTATCTGAAAAATCAACGCCTTCGAGGGTCGTGTCCTCAACAGGAATGTCGTCCAATCCCGAAAAATCAGGAACTGAGCCGTCAATTCCGTCGTCTGCAACAGAAGGCTCCTCTGCTTCAGTTACGGCTTCTGATGGAGAAGATGAATCGAAGCTGAAAGGCATATCTTCAAGGGCTGTAGTTCCCAAATCCGGAAGCTCGTCAGAAGAATAAGTCGTTTCGTCGCTTGCTTCGTCAACAATTTGGTCAGCGGCCGCATCAGTGATTGCAAAATCTGCAGGATTGGCCCGCTCAGCCTCAGTTCTAGAGACAAGATTTACTTCTGTCTCGCTTTTTTTGCCAGTTTCAGGGTCAACGACTTCGGCAGTGAGATTATTTTCTTCGTCCAAACCGACAGAAAGGTGAAGTTCAGGCTCTCCATTCGGGTGCGGATTGAGCTTTGTGACTTCCAGCGTGTCGACATATTCAGCATCTTCCATCGTGCCGTTTTCTGAGCGGTACAAGTCAATCTGAACTTTTGTCTGATTATCCTTCGCGGTCGTCAAATCCAACATTCTCTTTTTTGGAGTTCCCTCCTCGAGAATTGGGTAAAAAGTTCCGTCTGCAAGCTTAATTCCGATTGTTTTCATATTTTTCCCCTATGACACACTTCGTAACACTATTTTGCGTCAATCACAGATGTATTCGTTGTCGTTGTTGTCGGCGTGCTTCTTGGTGTGCTTGGTGTAGAAGGAGTAGTTGGTTTTAAAGAAGGAGCGTTGCTGGTTCCGTAAGAATATTCTGCGATTCCAGAAAGTTCGTTTACCGTCGTACCGAATTTTTCTGCGACATTGTAACTTGTCGTTTTGATGATGTTTCCGCTGTCATCGTATTTGTAGATTACGCGAATCGCAAGCTTGTTGTCTGAATTGTATGTCTGCTTTTCTGTAATCTGATAAGAAGCGTCAAATCTGAAAACGATTTTTTTTATCTGGGCGCCCAGACCGTTTGTGTAAGAGATTTCCGAAAGTTTTCCGGCATCATTGTATGAGTAGACCTGCTTTTCTTCGAGATAGCCAAGGGCGGCATACTGAGCGATTTCTACGACTCGGTTCTGCTCGTCATATTTTGAGATGATTTTTGAAAGAAGAGAACCATCGGCATTGTAATACGACTCGTCAATCTGCTTGCCGTTGATGCGCCAGATTGTTTTGTTTACGAGATTGTTGCTTGCATTGAATTCTGATTCCTCGGTTTTGTTTCCGTTTGAATCGTAAAGAGTCGTGATTTTCCATGAAAGCTTGCCGTCTGAATCAGTGCAAGTAACTGAAGTTACATTTTCACCCTCGTAAGTGTAGACAATTTTGTCAACTACCACATCCTTGCTCGTAAGCTCGTAAGCTTCGGTCTCAAGCCCGTTTGAACCAAAAACATGGACATATTTTGAGCGTGGAGAGCGATAGTAATCACCGAACTTTTCTGTGATTTGATAGTCAATTTTTGTGTATTCGCCTGTCGGAACAGCAGGTTTTAGCGATGGAAATGGGTCAAAAGCAAAAACAGATGCTCCTAAAAGGGCTGTAGTTAAAACAAAAATTGTTTTTTTCATATATTTCCTCCCGAAAATTCTTTTCGCATTATTTTATTTTGTTTAAATATCGGAAAATTAAAATAGAACTAAAGAGTTTTATTTTCCGAGATATTTTTCAAATCCTTTAGCAAAATCAGATTTTATCTTCTGAGTTATTTTTTGCTTTGCCCTAACCTCTGCATTCTCTGAAGTCTGAGAGCCTTCACGCCCCGTAACACTCAGCGGAACTAAAGTTTCGCCTGTAAAAGTGTCAATAAGCGCACATTCAGCTACATATTCGCAGAATTTCGTCTTTTTGTCGCCACTCTCGCTATGTACAAAATGATTTTTGCAGGAAATCTGATACCGCTCGTTCGTTCCAAGGGTCGTGTTAAAGCCATAAGAACTCATGACCTCCTGAAAAGCTTTTGCGATTCTTCCGTCATTGTCAGAGTCAACGGAAACACAGACGGGAATTTTTGAAGCCATTTCAGATTTTTCTTTATGAAGAGAAGCAGAGCTTGTAATTGAAGCGAATTTCTGAGCCTCCACAGGATTTAAAACCATTAGTCGCTTGTAATAGCCTTCGTTTACTAAGGCTATTTCCTCGGCAAAGTCAAGACGAGAGAAATTTAAAAGCGTGTTCGGGTCTTTATCTGACTTTATCTGCTTTTTTATTGAAAGGATTTCATTTTCATTTTTTTGAAGCATATTAGAGTAAATCTGGCTGCCTTTTTCACGGCTCATCACCGCAAGGGCGTACCATCTCGCTTCTTTTTGAGACTCATAAACCTGAGGAATTTCTACGGCGATAATATCGTTCTGATTTACTTCGCGTAAAATGTTCTGGTCAAGTTCATTTTCCTGTGAATAAGAGACAAGACCTTCTTTTTCGGCGCGTTTCATTCTCTGGGAAGTGTCTGAGCTGGAAGTAACAGTTTGACCGAAAACAGAAACCAGCTCGTTTATCGCCTCCAGCTCGCTGGATTTTTTGTCGGCCCTGCGTCCGATTCCTGTAAGATATGCAGATTTTGGATAGGCCGCGCTTATGCCAGAAACAACCCAATCAGGCGGACTTTTTGAAGCTGAGGCTTTTGCGACATTTTCAGAAGAAGCGCATGAGGTGAGCAAAAAAGGAATGAGGAAGAAAAAAGCTAAATAACATGACTGACTTGCTATGACAGTTTTTTTTATTTTTGACATGACGACTCCACTAAGGTTGGTTTTCCTTGTTTTATTTCTATATCTTTAAAATACTCTTCTTTGATTATATCACCTTTTTGAGATAAATACTGAACTTTAAAAGAATAAAATCCTGCTTCAAGCTCGATTCCGCCAGCGTAGCTTTGGGCTGGAAGCGCGTAAACCTGGCGAATGTCTGCCGTTTCACTTCTGTCGATTTGGTCTGCCGCCTTCGCCGCGCTCAAATATGTCGTGGCATAAGCGGCGATTGTAAGAAGATTTTCCTGTTTTTTGACTGCTTCTTCTGCCAGAAGAAGGGTTGCCGTAGCACCTGCAACTGCCGTGAATTTTTTGACCATACTTCGCTTTACGCTGCGAGAATAAGCCTTTCTTGCCTTTGAATGGACATCTTTTTTAACGGCGTAGTTAAAATCTTCAAGAAGGGAAAGGGTGAAGGCTTGATGAGGAAGGGTATTTCCTTTTTCAAATACAACTCTTATTGAAGAAACGGTGTTTTTTGGCATTGGGATGAGTTCATTTTTACCAGGATAAAGAGTGAAGGAAGGGCCTCGTCCAAAGGTCGGCACAATGACAGGCTTTATTATTGTTTGCGGAGCAGGAAATTCTGGCCAAACGAATTCCAGGTCAAAGGCGGGAATATAAACAAAATGCCTTCCAGTCGGAAACTGAATACCAGGGAAGGGGCCGATTCTAAGACGCCTTTCCCCCCTGCGCCCGATAAGTCCTGCAAAAGAAAGTATGTCGAGCCTGCCTTTTCCGTCAGATATTTTTGTTTCAGAAGAAACGTCAAAGGTTGGGTTTAAGGCGAGCAAGGTCCGGCTGTCTGACTCGATATTCCAGCTGTTGTTTACGCTGTCGTCCATCATTCCAAAGACAATGCTAAGGTATCGCGCCGTTGACGAATCCCTGAAAATGTCGTCCTCGGTCGCTTTTTCGGGAACGGAAGCATAAAGAGCGGCGGTGTCCAGATTTAACTTTTTGTAGGTTTCGTTTATTTCAAGCTTTTCATTGTCATTCTTAAGCCATTCGCCGTACTCATTCAGATATTTCCGCTGCTTTTCGTTTAATCTTCTGACTTCAACCGCCGCTTCCTCGACATTTCCTGCGTTATAATAATTGAGCGCATTAAAAACATTGACATAGACATATTCGTAAGGATTTCCGGCGTACTCTTCGGCATTATCATTTCCAACTGCGGCGGCAAAGCCCTTCGTAATGCTTTTTGTTACGGCATCGTCCATAAGCCTGTCTGTTTCTCCCAGAATTTTCAGGGAAGTTTCGTAATCTTTTTGATAATGCTTTATGAGAGCTAAATCAAAATTATCACGAATTCTGTCATCGTTCGTCGTTTTTGCGTTCCGTCTTTCAAGCTCAGAAGTACAGGCCTTATAATTTTCTGAGTCTAGATTTTGAAGATACTCAGGCAAGGACATAGTAGTTGCGCATGAAAGCATGAGAAGAGAAAATAAAACAATAAATGAAAGTTGAAAGCTGAAATATTTCAATTACAGTTTTTTAGCAGCTTTTTTAATGTACTTGCTGATTGTTTTTTCACCCTGCCAGAGGATTTTGTTTGACTCGATGTCGATTAGCTGTGCGTCAACCTGATAAGTTCTGACGGCCTCTCTTCCATTTTCGTCTACATGAGAATAAACGGTTCCCTGAAGCATAAAGTCGGCGGCCTGCTCATTTCCGATTGATTTTGCAGTCTCGTAAGCATTTTCTGCCTGATCAACCTTTTCTTCGCGAAGAGCCAGGCGTTGCTCGCTGTCTGCCACAAATTCCATAGTGCCGCTGTTGATAATCGCAGTCTGAAATCTTTTTGCAACCATCGCCGTGTCAATGTGCTCGCTTGACTTGTTGGAGATTTTTCCGACAATAGCGATTGGGTCCCGCCCGTTTGAAGCCTTAAATCCTGAAACGCGGGGGGAAGCAATGCAGCCGGAAATCAATTCGTTGCATACCAGCTGAATGTCATTCTCGTTCCAGTAACCAGTGAGGTCTTTTACAGAAGAGCCGTCTTCATAGCGGGAAACTTCGTTTGTAGAAGCGCACGAAACAAGTGAAAAGGCAAAAAATGCTGCCAAAACGAATGAAACAAATGTCTTTTTCAATTTTTCCTCCTGATGCAAAAGCTGCAATGTATGTATATTACTCTAAACCGTCAGGATTTTAAAGAGTTTCCGTTACAGAGTCCTTTTTTATGGCCGTCTGCACGACAGTTTTTAAGAAATCTCCGGCGATTTTTACGGCTTCGTCACGGATTTCTGTGTCAAGCGAGGCAAAGGCCTTTATGATTTTTCCTGAATTTTTAAACCAGTCACGGCTTAAATCTGAATTAGTGACGGCATTCGTCGAGCCTAAAAGACCGAAAATCGTTTCGACAAACTGCTCGCGCTGAGCCGGAGTAATTTTTTCGAACCAGAGATTGAAGGACTTAAAGAAAAGCTCGCTTCCGGAATCAAGCCCGTCCTTTTCTTCAAGGGAAATGCCTTTTACGAACCAGGAGAAGGGATTATGCTGCATTACAAGTTTTTCGTCGCTCAGAACGATTTTTCGCGTCTCATAATGATGAAACAACATTCCGACAATCGAGAACTGAGGAAAAAACGAGCGGATTTTTGATTTTACTGAGAAAAATTCATTTGAATCCAGCGATTCCTGAGAAAAACCGGGTCCGTCAAAATTATAAACGGAAGCAAGATTCTTTTTTAACTTTTCGTCTAAATGACTGGCAGAGTAAATAGCCAGATTTCCGCCCTTTGAATGTCCTCCGACAAAAAGCTCAGCTTTTTTGTAAGTATCTGCGACTTTCTGAAGATAGGCCTTAGCGTCCTCTTGCGCGGGAACTTTTTCCAAGAATGCCAGATTAAAATCTTCTTTCCAGCCTATAAGAGTGTCATCGGTTCCCCTGAAGGCAACGAAAACCTGCTGTTTTTCCAAAAGCCCGCCTTCATTAAAAATAAAAGTAGTTGCTGAAAATTGCTCCTCGATTTTTTCGTCATACTCGCTAAGAAAGCCCGTGACTTCAATATCACCAAAACGAGCAGAGCTGCCTGATTTTTTCAGAAGTTCGTTTGATTTTGGGTCGATTAACATTCCCAAATCACTTCGCTTTTCAAAATCTGAAGAAGCAAAAAACAGCTTTGAAAGCTCCGAAAGTTTTATTGAAGAGTCAAATGAAGAGGGAGCAAGTTTCGTAAAATTCAGATAGGAAAGCTGACACAAAATAAGGGCGTCAACCTCATTGAAGGGAGAGACGGCAAAAGGAAGGTCACCACGCCAGTCAAGATAATCACAAATATCTGACTTTGATTTTTTTGTAGACATAGTAACATTTTATCACAATATTTGTAGAAAAAAAATAAAAAAATCAGTAAGATTGTGCTTTCATTTTCTATAAAAAGTGAAATAAGAGGAGCTAAAATGAAAAAGATTATTTCTTGTGTCCTGTCACTTTTAGGACTCGCAGTAATGGCAAACGCTCAGGTTCTCCCATCAGAACAGATGAAAAACACCGCCTGGACAGGTCTTGGTTGTCCGATTGACGGCGACATTATGTTTTACGGATTCACCGACACTTTTCAATCTCGCTTTGACAGAGGCAAGTTTACCGTAGAAGCAATGCTCAACTGGAGCTTCCTTTCTTACTACGATGACAACGGAGACATGGATCATTTTGTTTTCGGAACATCAAATCTAAACCCTCTTTCAATAAAATATGGGACAAGAAATGGTGGATATATAGCCGGAGACAACAAGGTTTCAAGCGCAGAAGCTGCTGACGCCTATGCTGCGACAGGAATAAATCCAAGTGATCAGGCAAATGTCTCAAACACAATTCAAGACTCTTACTATGTCAATTTTATTTATCATCTGAACAAGAATTTTGATTTCGGAGTCGGAACAAAGCTTAACTGGCAGGTAGGACCAGCCCCCCGCTATGGAAGCTGGCTCTGGGAAAGTGACGCTCATGTCAGACAAGGAGGCTTTTCTACAAGCTACGATGACAGAAGCGGAGTTTTATGGACAACATCTTCAGAAGAAACTCATTCATATAGATTCTCGGTTGACGCTCCGGGAAGCGCAGATGTAGTCGGATTCGTTCCCTATGCAAATAAATACGCAAAAAGAGCGGCCGGCTTTCGTTTCGTTGCAGACGATAATGTTCTTGAAATCGGTGCGGCACTTCCGAACGGCTTTAACACAGATGATTTTGTCGTAAACTCAGGAATTAAATTCGCTCCTGCAGAATGGATTTTGCTTGCCGCAAGCATTGAGGGCGCTTTTGACGATGCGGCAAATTTCTACACTGGCGCAACCCTCGGAATGAAGAATTTTATTCTTGACCTTTACTTTGCGGCGGACACTCTCTTTACCGATGCAGATGACGACCAGGCCTACGGAACAGGCGCGGCAATTACATTCACAATTCCTAACACAAAAATCTCGCTTCGTCCTGAGCTAGGCATAAACTTCTTCCAGAACGACAATTATACTCCTGCCTGGTACACTGGCGCAGAATTCGACCTTCCTTTAACAAAACAGCTTGCCTTAAATATCTGGGGCTCATTTGCAGTCGGTTCAAAAGACAAACGCTGGGATGATTCGGACTCAACAAAGGACTGGGGAACGGGTCACATAATCGACATTCGTCCAGCCTTAACATTTGACTATTCAAAAAATACAACTTTTGCAGTCTATATAGATTTTGAGCAGAGAACGGCATTTGATGATATCAGCCGTCACTGCTGGTCAACAGGTCTTTTCTGGACTTATATTTTCTAACTTAAAGCGTCATTCGGGCAAAGAGTGTAAGATAAAAACGGCGTAAAAAGTCAAATCGGAAATTGATATTTCCTCATTGACTTTTTATGGGAGGTATAAAATGGGCGGAATTTTTGGTGTAGTTTCAAAGGATGATTGTTCCTTGGACTTATTTTTTGGCGTTGACTATCACTCACATTTGGGAACTCGTCGCGGAGGCCTGGCCGTCTGGCGGCAGGATGAAAAATTCCAGCGGGCGATTCACAATATTCAGAACTCTCCGTTCCGCACAAAATTCGAAAGGGATATCGAAGAGATGAAAGGTCATGTCGGAATCGGCTGTATTTCTGACTACGAGCCTCAGCCGCTTTTGGCACGCTCTCACCTTGGGCGATTCGCCGTCACGACTGTCGGAATTGTCACGAACAAGGATGAGCTTGTAAAAGAGCTTATGGATAACGGCGGCGCTTTCCTTGAAATGAGCGGTGGCGAAATCAACCAGACAGAGCTTATTCTTGCGATGATAAACACCCAAAAAACGATTGTAGACGGAATCCGCTATGTTCAGTCAAAAGTCAAAGGCTCAATCACGATGCTCGTCGCAACTCCGGAAGGAATTTACGGTGCCCGTGACAAAATGGGGCGAACTCCTCTTCAAATTGGAATCAAAAAAGATTCAAAAGGCTCAATTCTTGCCCACTGTCTTTCTTTTGAAAGCTTCGCGTACATAAATCTTGGTTACACGGACTTACATGAATTAGGCCCTGCAGAAATCGTTTATGTGACAAGTGACCGCTACGAGGTCTTACAGAAACCTCAAAAAGAAATGAAAATCTGTACATTCTTGTGGATTTACTACGGATACCCGACGGCTTGCTATGAGGGTGTTAATGTCGAGGCAATGCGCTACAACTGCGGAAAATATCTTGCTAAGCGTGACAAAGACGACAATATTCACCCTGATTGTGCGGCTGGTGTCCCTGACTCAGGAACGGCTCACGCTGTAGGCTACGCAAACGAAGCCGGCATTCCCTTCACCCGCCCCTTCATCAAATACACTCCTACCTGGCCCCGGTCATTCATGCCAACGAATCAGGAGCAGAGAAATTTAATCGCCCACATGAAGCTTATTCCTGTTCAGCAGCTCATAAAAGACAAGAGCATTTTGCTCATTGACGACTCAATCGTCCGGGGAACTCAGCTCCGTGAAACGACAGATTTTCTGTATCAGTCCGGGGCAAAGGAAGTTCATGTCCGCCCTGCCTGTCCGCCAATCATGTTCGGCTGTAAATACTTGAACTTCTCCCGCTCAAAAAGTGAAATGGACTTAATCGCCCGTCGTGTCGTAAAGCAATTTGAAGGCGACAATGTCAGCGAAGAAGTTCTGGCAAAATATTGTGACCCTGACACTCCTGAATACGCAAAAATGCAGGAAGAAATCCGAAAGCAGCTTCACTTTACGACGCTCCGCTTCCACCGCTTAGACGATATGCTTGACAGCACAGGTCTCGACCACTCAAAGCTCTGCACTTACTGCTGGAATGGTAGGGAGCGTTAAAAAATCGCACGAGGTGCGATTTTAGCGACTCTCGGTGAGAGCTGTGCTCGAACCGCGGAAGGGAGTGAAAAAAATAGGCTGCCCTGTTTTGAAGGACAGCCTATTTTATTTCCAACTAGCTCCGTTATTTCTGCGGGAATTTTGCCTTAAATTCAGCCAAAACCTTTTCTGGAGCCGGCTTTGCGTCAACATCTACGAGATTTCCTTTGTTTTTGTAGAAATCAATGAGAGGCGCGGTTGACTCGCGGTAAACTTCAAGACGATGCTGAATTGCCTCAGTCTTGTCGTCATCTCTTGTGTAAAGCTCGCCGCCACATTTGTCGCATTTTCCGCTGACTTTTGGCGGATTGAATTTTATATGGAACATCTGGCCACAGTCTTTACAGCAAACTCGTCCGCCAAGTCGCTCAACTACGGCATTGTCTTCAATGTCAAAATTTACGGCAGCATCTATTTTTGCAAATGTGTCGAGGGCTTGGGCCTGTGGAATAGTGCGCGGAAAGCCGTCCAAAATGTAGCCGTTTTTTGTGTCATCTTTTGAAAGACGGTCTTTTACAAGTCCGATTGTAATTTCATCGCTAACCAAGCCACCTGCATCGATGATTGCCTTCGCTTTTTTTCCAAGTTCAGTTCCGTTTTTAATGTTCTCGCGGAAAATATCTCCCGTTGAGATATGTGGAATTGAGTAAGCGGCAGCAACTTCCTTAGCAAGAGTGCCTTTTCCGGCCCCTGGTGGTCCTAAAAAAATAAAATTCATAATGTAACTCCATTTTTCTCAAGGAACATCTAAGTTCCCTGAGATTTTCGTAAATACTAGCATAAAGGCTCTTTTTTGTCAGTAAAAAATACAAGGATGTGTTTTTTCACAAGGATGTGTTTTTAGTCCATATAGTCCTCTGTGCTTTCTTCTGATGTGTCTTCGTGGGTTTGATTTTCGCTTTGCTCACTCTGAGCGTTCTGCTTGTCGGCGGCAATTTCCTGCTCAGTTTTCTTTGAGTGCCCCGTAATCTGACCTTTAAAAACATCGCACAAAATTTTTACGGAAGCCGGAGCGGTCTGCTCGATTGGAGGAGACTGAACAACCTGCCTTAGGTTGACTTCAAATTGAATTTGCTCACCGAGCAATGCAGAAAGAGATTTTGCAATATCAGCCTTATGAGAATCAATCTGCATTTTTAGATAAGATGATGAAACTACGGTAGAAACCCTTCCGCTTGACCTTATCCATTCGCCTGTCTGCAGCAAGGAAGTTCCAATCATAGGATTGCTTACAGAAAGCTCTTTTATTGCAAGAGAACGGAAATCAGAGGAATTGTTGACTTGAACTGAAGGTGCCACCGCTGTTTGTTGAGGCGGTACAGCTCCGCCGTCGCTAAAAGATTGCTGATTTACAGGGGCTGGTGCCGGATTTTCTTCCCGAGGAAGCTCCGTAATCACTCGATTAAGAAAAGGATTCCCGCTCTTTTGGGGAGCATCTCCGCCAGTCATTGCAGGGCTTGCACTTCCTGTCATTACAGGGCCCGTCCCTCCTGTCATTGTCGGGCTTGACCCGACAATCTTGTTCCCCGCCATCAAAAGGCTTTTCGCTTCGTCAATCGCTTTTTTGACTTCGGAGGGCGAAACATACTGATTCAGCCAGCTTAACCTTGAAAAAGCAAGCTCAAGCTCATAGCGAGGAGAAAGCGAATAGCGGATGTCCCGGTAAAGCTGTAAAAGCAAAGAAAGGGCTCGTTCAAGCTGAATCGGATTCCAGCTTTGCAAAACAATTTGAGAAAATCGTTCGCGAGACTGTCCTAGCAAGGATTCCTTTGTAATTCCAGAGCGGATAAGCAGAAGAGAGCGAAGGTAATCCGTGCAGTTTACGATAAATTGCTCAATGGAAACTCCGTTCTGCAAGAATTCGTCGATTTTTAAAAGAGCGTCCTCCGCCTTGTTTTGGGCGGCATCTTCAAAAATCGCATTGAGCCTGTCAACTCCGACAAGGCCGAGCTTGTCACGGATTTTGTCGTAAGTAATATGGTCGCCGGAAAAAGCGGCAACCTGATCAAAAAGAGTGTAAGCGTCACGCACTGAGCCAGTTGATTCCCGTGCGACCCAGTAAAGAGCTTCGTCATCTGCCTTAATGTTGATTTCTGCGGCAGCCTCTGCCAAAAGCTGCTTTACGCGTTCAATCGGAACTAAACGGAAATTAAACTGCTGACAGCGGGATTTTATGGTTGCGGGAACCTTCTGCAATTCTGTAGTAGCAAAAATGAAAATACAGTATGAAGGCGGTTCCTCGATGGTTTTTAAGAGAGCGTTGAAGGCCGAAGTCGAAAGCATGTGAACTTCGTCGATGATGTAGATTTTGTATCGGGAGCTTTGAGGAGGAAAAAGTACCTCATCCTTGATTTGCCGGACATCGTTTACAGAAGTATTTGAAGCACCGTCGATTTCGATTACATCAGTGCTGGCGCCACGGGTAATTTCCTGACACTGCTGACAAACGCCACAGGGAGTTGCAGTAGGGCCATTCGCGCAATTTAAAGCCTTTGCCAAAATTCGGGCAGTTGAGGTTTTACCACAGCCACGGGGTCCCGAAAAAAGATAGGCATGAGCAATTTTTTGTGATTGAATCGCATTTTTGAGCGTTTCGGCAACGAATTCCTGACCGGCAAGAGCTTCAAAAGCCTGCGGGCGACGACGGGTCGCAGTTACTTCATAAGACATAGAAAACATTTTATCCAAAAAACTAGATTTTTACAATTAGAGCGGGTACAATTCACGGAATGACAATCCAAGAAGCAAAAATTTTCGGCAAAAAAGAGCTTATATCTTCTCCGACGCCATCTCTCGATGCAGAGGTTATTCTTCAATTCATAATGAATCTAGATAAAACACATCTTCTTCTTGAACGAGATAAAATTCTTTCACAAGAACAAGAATACGCTTTTCAATCGGCAATCAAAAAAAGGAAAACGGGGCTTCCGGTCGCTTACATCACAAATCACAAGGAATTTTTCGGCTACGATTTTTATGTCACTCCAGATGTTTTGATTCCAAAACCAGACACAGAGCTTTTAGTAGAGCTTGCCCTTGAAACTCTCGAAGATAAATTCCGCGCAAGTTACGAAAAAACCGGCCTTCACAGTGATTTTATTCCGTCAGTCTGCGATATGTGCGCGGGAAGCGGCTGCGTAGGGCTTTCAATCCTAAAAACTATAAACAGCCCTGAGCGAAGCGAAAAAGATGCCAAGAGGTCTGTAAAACTCTCTCTGGTCGACATAAGCGAAAAAGCACTTGAAGTCGCTAAAATCAATGGGGACCGCCTTCTCAATTCTCCCCCCTCAATACTCAATACTCCCAACTTCATTCAGTCCAACTTATTCGAGAATATTCCTCAAAGCTTTGATTTAATCGTCACGAATCCGCCTTATGTTCCTCACACAGAAAGCCTTGAGCTTTTAAAAGACGGCAGAAGTGAGCCGCTTTTAGCCCTTGACGGTGATGTAAATGAAAATGGCGAGCCAAGCGGCAGCAACGACGGATTGTCGCTAATCCGCAGGCTTATCCCGCAATGCTACGAGCATTTAAATCCAAAGGGGCTCTTAATAATGGAAACCGGAGAATATAATGCCGAAGAAACAGGGCGGCTTTTCAAAAAAACTGGCTTCCGCTCAGTCCGAATAGAATACGATATGAACGAAATGCCGCGGGATGTCATAGGGGTAAAATAATGCGGAGACCCTTTGCTGATTCCACTTTTCTCTTTCCTGAATTTTCATTATCTTTACTATATGAATAACACAGATTTCCTAGAATTTAATGATATATCTTTTACCTACCCTGCAGTTGAGGGCGATTTAGACGAAAACGGCAATCAGATTGAGATGAAACCGGTTTTCGAGCATTTTTCTGCAAGCCTTCCGAAGGGGTTCGTAAGTTTTGTCGGTCAAAATGGCTGCGGAAAATCAACGCTAATGCTGCTTGCAAGCGGACGACTTACTCCACAAAACGGAAAGGTCTCACTTTTAGGAAAAAATCCTGCTGCGCTGGATGACGAGCAAAAAAATCTTCTCGCTTCTGTCATCTACCAGAATATGGAATTTGAAACCGAAGACAAAGTCTGCGAGCTTCTCTCTTATGTCTACCAGAACGGCGCTTTAAAAGGCAAGGCAAGCGCAATCCGTACTGCACCTGCAATGTCGGACAAGGCCGAGACATCTCTCCTAAACGAAGTAATCGATATCTTCGAGCTAAAAGCAGTCCTCGACCACCCCCTCACTCATCTCAGCAAGGGCGAAATTCAGAGGGTTTTGCTTGCCTTCGGCATTTTATATGGCAGTGAATCTCTTTTTATGGACGAGCCGCTTTTTGCACTTGAGCCGCACCAAAAAGAAGCTGCCCTCGCCTATCTTAAAGAATTCGTTCATAAAACCGGAAAAACTATTTATATTTCAATGCACGAGCTGGACTTAACTAAAAAATACGCTGACACGGTTCTTCTTTTCTATCCGAACAGAGATATGGCACTTGGCACTCCGGAAGAGGTTCTTACGCGTGATGAAGTAGAAAAGGCCTATGGTGTCCCATACGCAATGCTGAAAGACCACGAAAATTTAAGCCGTGAATATCTTAACAGCCTAAGCCAGACAAAAAAAGAATAGGAATCGCCTGGAAAATCGCCCAAGACGAGTTTTCAGAGAACCCATATATTCTCAAAATTGCAACAAAATTGTACAATCTCCCATTATGAAAACATTTCCACTTTCACACGAGCAATTGACAAAATTGACGGAAACTTTCCCGACTCCGTTTTATCTGTATGACGAAAAGGCTATCCGCGAGAATATGCGGAAATTCACGAAGGCATTTTCTATTTTCCCGGCTTTCCGCGAATATTACGCCGTAAAAGCCTGCCCTAACCCTTACATTTTAAAAATTTTGGCAAGCGAAGGCTGCGGCGCGGACTGTTCAAGCCTTCCTGAGCTTATGCTTTCTGCTATGAGCGGAATCAAGGGAAAGCATGTAATGTTCACATCGAACGAAACTCCTGCCTCAGAGTACAAATATGCCGCCGCAAACGGAAATATCATAAATCTTGACGACATTACTCACATTTCATTCTTAAAAGAAGCCCTGGGCGGAGCCTTACCTGAAACAATCTGCTTCCGATACAACCCCGGCTCGCTAAAGCACGGCTGCAACTCAATCATCGGAAAGCCAGAGGAAGCAAAATATGGTCTGACACGAGAGCAGATGTTTGAGGCCTACAAAATCTGTAAGGAAGAAGGTGTAAAGCATTTCGGCCTTCACACAATGGTCGCTTCAAATGAGCTCAACCCTGACTTTTTCGTAGACACGGCAAAACTCGTTTTTGAGCTTGCCGCCGAAGTAAAAGAAAAACTCGGAGTCAGAATCGAATTCGTGGACTTGGGAGGCGGATTAGGAATTCCCTACAAGCCGGACCAAAAAGCCGTCGATTACGATGTAGTCGCAAAAGGAATTCGCGCCGAATACGACCGCGTTGTAGTTCCGGCAGGCCTTGACCCGCTGGAAATTTACTGGGAATGTGGCCGCCCGATTACAGGTCCATACGGATGGCTCGTAGCAAAGGCTATCCACGAAAAGCACATCTACCGTGAATATATCGGCTTAGACAGTTGTATGGCAGACTTAATGAGGCCTGGAATGTACGGCGCTTACCATGAAGTCACTGTTTCTGGAAAAGAAAATGCCCCAAAAGACCATATTTATGATGTAGTCGGCTCTCTTTGTGAAAACTGCGACAAATTTGCCGTTCAGCGGGAATTGCCGAAAATCGATATGGGCGACCTAGTGATTATCCATGATGCCGGCGCTCACGGGCGGGCAATGGGCTTTAACTACAACGGAAAGCTCCGCTGCGGAGAATTGCTTCTTCGGCAAGACGGCAGCATAAAAGAAATCCGTCGCCGTGAAACAATCGATGACCTTTTCAGCACGCTTGATTTGGGCGGACTTGACGATTTTAAAGCATAGCCTCAAAAATGATTGAAGTTCATAAGCTGAATCAGCTTCAGCCAGGCCAAAAGCGAAGGAAGCTTGCCTTAACTTTTGGTGCCCTGGAGCGTGATGTTGACGGAATTCCGGAAAAAGGCAACGAATACAACTTTAAAAACATTTCTCGTGCAGATTACATAAAAAAACTCATTTCGATTGTAGTTCAAGACAAGGAGCTTATTCCCGAAAGGAAAAATCAGCTCGAAGCCCTTCTGTCTCTTGAACCCTTTGACGAAAAGCGGGCATGTAATCTTGCGCGCAACGCCCTTCTTTCAATTCTGGGAACCTTTCCCGCTGAATGGGATTTGATTATCGCTCCTCACCCTTCTCCTCTCGATGAAAATGGTCTTGTAAGGCAGCGGGATTTTTTTCCCGGAATCTATGTTTATGCAGAAGATATTCGCTCGCCATTCAACTGCGGTTCAATTTTCAGAACGGCGGAAGCTATGGGTGCCGAAAAGGTTCTGATTTCTCCCATGTGCATTGACCCAAATCATCAAAAAGCGCTTAGAAGCGGAATGGGCTGCATAGAAACGATAGGTTTTGAAAAAAAGAGCGTCGATGAGCTTGAAGAATTCGCCAAAAAAAACGACCTTCCAATTTTCGTCCTTGAAACTGGCGGAACTCCAATCGAAGAATTTAATTTCCCTAAAAAAGGAATCTGTATTATCGGGTCAGAAGAGCTGGGGGTCAGCCCTGAAGCGTTGAGCAAAGCGACTTACGGAAGAGTTACAATCCCCATGAAAGGCTTAAAGGCCTCGCTGAATGTGGGCGTTGCCTACGGGATTTTAATGCAAAAGTGGGTTGAGGCTATTTCTTCAAAATGATTCTGATTCTGTCTCCGACCTGCACTTGGTAGACATTCTGGGCGGGGCTTCCTTCTGCAATTGTCTGAGTCACTACAAAGCCCTCCCCGTTCTGAGCGATTGTACCGTCAGAAACATGCTTGTTCCCACTCAAAATCTGAACAGGACTTCCTTCACCGACTTTTATTCTGCTCATCTTTGCTACATAAACCGTGAAATTCGGTGAATTTTCCGTACTTTCAACGATTCCGTCACAAGAAATTTCAGAAAGATACTCATCAATAAAACTGTCTTTTACAGCAGCTTCCGTTTTTAGGGAATTCACCTCGTTCTGGAGCTTTTCGCCGCTTTTTGCCAGCTCACTCGCAATCTCATAAGACTGATGCATCATCGCAGGAACATAATCCTTGATTGAGTTTTCCATTGGGATTGGCTTAAATCGGTAGGCGATAGTCTTAAGCTCCTGAAGCTCGTCCTTTGCTTTCTTTACAGATTCTGCAAAAGCATTTGAGCTATTTTCGTCTGTAAAATCACTTTCCTTAAAATCAAGATTTTCAACGGATTTCCAAAGAGTTGATGAAGCAAGGCTGTTTTTAATTCCCACATCCAAAATGATTTTATTCTGCTCACGGCTTTCTTCCCGCGCCTTAGGGTCAAGAAGGTCAATTTTTGCCTGATAAATGCTCCGGACTTCCTCGACAGCGTTTTTCTGGTCTTCTGCGGCCTTTAATTGCTGCGCAAGCAACTGAGAGCGAAGCTCATGGATTTTCTTTTCGTATTTGTCGCTCTGGTTTTTCATCTGCATATCGTGGAGCTGTTTAGTTGAGTCCAGAGAAGATTCTGCGCTCTGTGCCTCTGAAAGTTTTGTCGCGTCATAAGAGTCGAGAGCAGTCTTTATTTTGTTTATTTCCTCATCTGCATTCGCAATTTCCGCGTCATAAGAATTGTTAATGCTCTGAACAGTCGTGTTGTAATCAAGCTCGATTTTTGCTTTTCGGTCTGCGATGGAATCTTTTGTAGCCACTGTTGAAACTGACTGCAAGGTGAACAAGTCCATCTCGCGCTTCTGCTCAGCCTGTCTTAACTCCTCATCACGGTTTTGAATCAGACTCTCTTTGTTTTTTAAGGCATTTTCATAAAGATTTTGAACTCGACCTGCAGAACTCAGCAGGGAACGCAAATTCAAGTCATCAAAAGAGTCGATATTTATCGTAATTTTATGATTTGAATGAGAAACAAGACCGATTGTCGTAAAAGTTCCTGCCCCGACAATAAAAAAACAAGCGGCAAGCAAAATCCAGACAAAAGGATTTTTGTGCTTTGCGGTCTTTGCATACTCCTCTTCCAAATCGTAAGTTACGACGGCTTCATTATCCTGATTTTTTAAATCATCTCCCAAAAAAAGGGCGACTTCCTTGTGCGTAAAATCTGCGCTTATTTCGTTTGCATTGTCCATATTCCGCTCCAATTTTTAGGTGCCTTGTCGTTTCCGATTCGTTCAAGGAAAACCTGAGAGGCCTCAATATCGCATTTTTTGAACTCGCTCCGAGCCCTATCCCAATCGCCAGAGTAGTAGGCTTGAAGTGCTTTTTCGTAGATTTCAAATTTTTCTTCGCCGCTTTGCCTTTCTGTATCCATCGGGAAGTAAATTTTCTTTCCTTCGGTTTTGCCTTTAACCTGAACAGTGTCAATTTCAAAGAATTTGTATTTTGTGACGCCCGCCTGTTCAATTTCGTCTTTTATATAACCAGAAACAATTACTGGCAGATGATAGATTCTCGTTAAGCCTTCAAGCCGGCTGGCAGAGTTTACATTGTCGCCGATTACGGTGTTAGTCATGTGCTCGTCTGAACCGATATTTCCGTAGAAAACATTTCCGCCGTCAATACCAACTCCGATGTCAATCAAAACGGCCTTAAAGATTCTTTCCTCGCTTTCGGTCAATGCCCTCTCTTTTTCGATTTCTGCCCTTCTCTCCATCATCCTTGTGCGGAGTTCTGCCGTTACCCGCGTAATTTGCCATGCACATTCAAGCGCATCAAGGGATTTATTTTCCGTGTTCCCGGTTCCGTAGATTGCAAGGATTGCATCCCCGATAATTGAGCCAATTACGCCCGAATTGTCGTGAACCTTTTTGATAACCTTGTCGTAGTGAACATTTAAAAGGTCGATAATGTCGTTTCCTAGAGTTTCCGTTCGGTAAGTGAAGCTTTTGATGTCAGAAAAAAGCATGACGAGATTTCGCTGGCTTCCTTCCAGCCGGATTTGATGCTCGTTGTAAGCCTTTGCGACGACATCCTTTGAGGCAAATTTTTGGAAAATGCCAAGCAAATTGTTGATTGTAGAAGAAAGAGAGTTAAAGCTTGCCGCAAGGTAAGTTACATCATCATTCGGAGAATCTGAAAGGTCAATTATGGAAAGCCTTTGATTCGCCTGCATTTCGTACAAGTCGTTCGTAATTTTGTGAACATTCTGTAAAATCCGCTTGTACATAAAAATTCCCGCAAGCAAAAATCCGCCGACAATACACACAATTACGATAGAAATAATTCCGAAAAGAATGTTATTTGACTTCATCGTGTCAGAAAGAAGCTCAGCCCTCAAAAAAAAGCATTTCCAGTCTTCCTGATACTTGTAAACGCCGTAGTATTGACCTGAATCTGAAACAAAAAGAATCGAGCTGTCAGTAATTCCTTTGTCAAAATTCTGATTCATAATTGAGAGCGCCTCAGAATCTGAAAATTCTGTAGAAAGCTCGTTCAGAGAAGGAATGTCGCCTTCTTTTTTTTCAGGCATATTTTCCGGAAGAGGCGCCGCGCTTGCACAAAAAAGGATTTTCCCCTGCCTGTCAAAGGCAGCCGCAAGGCTGTTAGGAAGCTCGAAGCCCCGCTTTGCTGTGGCAGAAAGAGCCTTTATACTGTCGTCTCTATTTCCTGTGAATGTAAGGATTTGGAACTGATTTCCGCTCGCCGTGTAAATATCCTTTAGCTGACTTACCATAATCGAATTGTTCAGTTTGATAATCTGGGCGCGGGAAAGAAAAGAATTCACGAAGTTTGTCGCAAAGTTTGAAAGAAGAAGAAGTGATACGAAAATCACCAGAAGCTTCAGCGAAATTGGAATGATATTTGTTTGACCGACTTTTTGAAAAGGGCTTTTAGACATAGCGGGAGATTCCTCAGCCCAATTATAAACGAAAAAAAAGTAATTAGCAAATAAATATCGTGTTAGAAAAAAAAATGAAAAAGATTCTCTCTGCGTTTTGGGGCTGTCCAATAATTATGAGTCATAGCCCGGCTTGACAACCTGTCATTGCCCGGCTTGACCGGGCAATCTCACGCAGGGGATTTTCGGGTCAAACCCGAAAATGACACTTTTTGAACTTATTGGACAGCCCCGTGTTTCGGCAATTTTTTCTCTAGTGAACATTTTTTTTTGCTTTTGATGATTTTTGTTAAAATAACAAAAATTTATTGAGTTTCATTTCCTAAAATCTCTTTTCTTTTCATATATATTTTTGGAGGCACTGATGAACAATCCACTTACGATTACAGATTATCCTTTTTTTGAAGATGAGAAAAAAATTGAGATTCGAGAGCTTACTATAAAAAACGGGCTTTCGTTTCCGACGGATGAAGAGCTGATAATGCTGATTCTTGGGAGCGGAACAAAAAAAACTCCCATAAAGGAACTTGCGCATCAGATTTTTGAAACAGTGCTTTCTTCAAATCGTGAAAATCTTATTGAAAATTTAATGAAAATCAACGGAGTCGGACAGAGCAAGGCGCTTATGGTCGCTTCAGCCCTTGAATTCGGAAAAAGGCTGAACAGAAATCCGCAGTCTTACTTTCACACTCCGGCTGATGTAATTCCTTTTATCCAAAATTATGCAATGCAAAGCCAGGAGCATTTTCTTTGCATAAGCCTGAACGGAGCCAGGGAAATTCTTTCTATCCGAGTTATTTCCACCGGGGCAAGCAATATGGCAATAGTAGAGCCACGGGAAGTTTTTTGTGAGGCAATAAAGGAGCATGCGTCTGCAATCATTTTGAGCCACAATCATCCCAGCGGGAACACATCCCCTTCCTTTGAAGATGTAAAAATCACCCTAAGGCTTGCAAAAGCGGCGGACATTCTTGGAATCAAGCTTCTGGACCATATCATCATCTCACGGACAAATTATTTCAGCTTTTATGAGAACAAATTTATGGATATGGACTCAATGCTCGTTACCCTCGAAAAATATGCCGTTCTTTGCGAAGAAACTGACCGCAAATTGCATAGAGAAAATTCAATGTCAGTATAAAAGAACTGCAAAATTTGACAAAATTCTAAATCTGTAAGAGAATACGAATATCATAATAATATTATTTTAAGGTTTGTTTATAATGAAAAAATCGCTATTTTCAGTTATGTTCTCTATCGTAGCACTCACAACATTAATTTCTTGCTTCGAAAAGAAAAATCTTAATGACGAAAAAGAAATCACTCTCGTTATGGCGGAGGTAAATCCTGCAGAAACTATCGCAGGTCAAATGGACCAGGCGTTTAAGCAAAAGGTCGAGGAGCTTTCAAACGGAAAAATCAAGATTGATTTGCAATGCGCCGGAATCCTCGGTGATGTTGACTCAGTTATGGCACTAATGCTAAAGCCAAATTCAACGATTCAGATTCACAGAATGTCAGCAGTAAATATGGCTATGTATGGCTGCAAAAAATCATCTTTGCTTTCTGTTCCTTTCACTTTTTCAAGCAAGGAGCATTTCTGGGACTTCGCCTCTTCAAAAGAAGGGCAGGAGATTCTTAACGAGCCGACTGAAATAGGACTTGGCCTGAAGGGGCTTTTCTATGGCGAAGAAGGCTTCCGTCACTTTTTTTCAACAAAAAAAATCGAAGGTGTCGGGGATTTTGAAAATCTTAAAGTCCGCGGAACAAATGACGAGGCAATGCAAGGCCTTTTGGCTGGCTTAAAAGCAGATTCTATTCCCGTAAACTATGCAGATCTTTATGTTGCCTTACAGACTGGCATAATTGACGCCGCAGAGCAACCAATCGCAAATTATCTGGCAAATCATTTTCACCAGGTCGCTCCATATATGATTTTTGACGGACACACTCTCGGAGTTATGGAAACAGTCATCACGAGCGAATGTTGGAACTCACTTACACAAAATCAGCAGAACATCCTTCTTGAAGCGGGAAAATATGCAAGCGATTTCTGCAAAAATCTTTCGCAAACCGAAGAAGACAAGGTTAAGGAAGAGCTTTTAAAAGAAGGAGCGACTTTAACCGAAGTAAAGGACATAAAACCTTGGCAGGAAGCTTGCAAAAATGTCATCAAGAAAGGTGCCGCCGTCGACGAAAAGCTATACGAAGAAATTTTAAGCTACGCAAAATAGGAGTCGAGTTATGAAAAAAAGTTTATCAGTTTTAGGGGCAGTCTTAATCGCAACAAGTTTATTTATTGGCTGCAAAAAAGAAGAAAAAGAAATCACTCTCGTTATGGCGGAGGTAAATCCAAGCGACACCGTTTCGGGCAGAATGGACACAGCCTTTAAAGAAAAGGTCGAGGAGCTTTCAAACGGGAAAATCAAGATTGATTTGTATTTTTCTGGCGTTTTAGGTGACGAAAAGCAGGTAATGGCGATTATGATGGCTCCCGACAGCAATATCCAACTTACACGCGGGCCGGCAAATCTTTCATCATACTCTGGTGGCAAGCAAGTAAAATCAAGCCTTATTTCAATTCCCTACACATTTTCAAGCGACGAGCATTTCTGGAAATTCGCTAATTCAGATTTGGCAGAAGAGATTTTAAATGAACCTTATGAGCTTGGGCTGGGCATTAAAGGACTTTTTTATGCCCAGGAAGGCTTACGACACTATTTTTCAAATCAGGAAATTAAGACCGTCGAAGATTTAAAAGGCAAAAAAATGCGGGTTTCGGGGCAGGTTTTAAAAGCTCTTGCTGATTCTTTTGGCTCGCAAAGTGTCGAGGTAAAATTCACAGATTTGTACGCTTCCTTCCAAACCGGTGCGGTAGAGGTCGCAGAGCAGCCTATTTCAAATTATCTTTCAAATTCTTTCAATCAGGTTGCCCCGTATTTAGTTCTTGACGGACACATGATTGGCGCAATTTCTGTAATGGTGAACTCAGAATGTTGGGATTCACTCACCCCCAAGCAGCAGGATATCTTAACGGAAGCAGGAAAATACGCCTCTGATTTCTGCCGTCAGATTATGGACGAGGCCAACGAGCTTGCAATGGTCATTTTAAAGTCAGAGGGCGTTCAGGTTACAGAAATTCAGGACATAAGGCCCTGGCAGGATGCCTGCTCACAAATGCGAAAAGAAGCCGCTTCCATTGACTCAGAGCTTTATCAGAAGATTTTGGATTTAGGAAAATAGATTTAATCCGTCAAAGACAAATTTCTCATTTCCGCACACTACACTCGCTCTTGTCTTAGAGATAGTCGAGAAAAGTCTTTTCCTGTATAATGGGAACTTCAAAAAACTCGCCTTCGGCGATTTTCCGAAGTTTCCGACGAGTTTCTACGCTTTGCTTCGATTTCTGAAAATAGCAGAAATTAAAACATCGCACTTTCAGAGTTACCTCTAAAAATTGCAATTTTTAGAGGTTCCTTAATACAGTTCAATTGGAGTATATATGAATCGTTCTAAGATTGTTGTTCTTGATTTTGGAAGCCAGTACGCTCACCTTATTGCAAAGCGTTTCCGTGCTTTAGGATATTATTCAGAAATTGCTTTACCGAGCGCAGATTTATCTGTTTTTGAAGGCGCAAAAGGCGTAGTTTTTTCGGGAGGGCCTTCAAGCGTTTACGAAAAAGATGTTCCTGAGTTTAATTCAGCGATTTTAGATTTAGAGCTACCGATTTTAGGCCTTTGCTACGGCCATCAGCTCATGGCTTATTCTTACGGCGGAAAGGTCGGAAAGGCTGAAGTGGGAGAATTCGGCTTTGCAGAGCTTAAACTAAACGAAAATGGCAAGGCTTCCCCGCTTTTTAAGGGCGTTTCTCCAAAAACTCAGGTTTGGATGAGTCATCAGGACGGCGTTTTGTCCCTTGGAGAAGGCTTTGAAGTCATCGGAACGACGAAGGACTGTCCTTACGCGGCTTTGCAGAACCTGTCTAAAAAACGATTCAGCCTTCAGTGCCACTGCGAAGTAAAGGACACTCCGGAAGGAAACACAATCTTTAAGAATTTTGCTGAAATCTGCGGAATGGAAGTAAACTGGGATGAAGACACAGTTTTAAATCATATTCTGGAATCCATAAAAAAAGACTCTAAAGACAAGAATGTACTTCTCTTTTTAAGCGGCGGAGTCGATTCAACCGTTGCCTTCGCGCTTTTAAATAAAGCACTTGGACAAAATCGGGTGCTTGGCCTTCACATCGACAACGGCTTTATGCGAAAAAACGAAAGCAAAAATGTCGCCGACGCTTACAAAAAATTCGGCTTCAACAATTTTATCGTCGAGGATGCAAGCGAAAGCTTCTTAAACGCAATCAAAGGCCTCACCGACCCTCAGAAAAAACGAATGGCCGTGGGCGAAAACTTTATCACAGTGCGAGACAGTGTTGTTAAGGCTCAAAATCTTAACGAAGAAGAATGGATGCTGGCTCAAGGAACCCTTTATCCTGACATCATCGAGTCGGGCGGAACAAAAAATTCCCACACAATCAAAACCCACCACAACCGGGTTGACGGAATTCAAAAACTCATCGCAAAAGGTCTTATTATTGAGCCGCTCAAAGATTTGTACAAGGACGAAGTTCGCGCCATCGGAAAAAAACTCGGACTCGACGACAAACTCGTTATGCGACACCCTTTCCCAGGTCCCGGACTTTCAATCAATGTTCTCTGCTCAAAGGGCGTTCTAAGTGAGGAAGACAAAAAAGAGCTGGAAAAAGCCCAGAAAGAGCTGGATTCTATCAAAATCTCCCACTTCTGCGAGCACTGCACGGCGACAATGCAAAAATATGTTCTTCCAGTAAAATCTGTGGGTGTTCAGGGAGACTTCAGAACTTACAGATTCCCTGCCGTTCTCCGATTCCGCAAGGACGAGGAAAATGGCTTCTGCCACTTCCCCAAGCACTGGAAAAAAATCGAGGATGAGTCAAGCAACATCACGAACTCAGCAAAACTCATCAACCGCTGCGTTATCGCTCTCTGGCAGAATCCAAAAATCAAGGACGAGGATTTACGCTTGCAGGAAGGCTATTGTGACCGCCGCCGCCTTGACCAATTGCGGGAAGTTGACAACATCGTTCTTAATAATCTCCACGAAAGCGGCTGGTATGGCAAAATCTTCCAGCATTTAACGATTGATTTGCCATTCGCCTCTAGCCCGGAGCGTGCAAGCTTCGTTCTGCGCCCTGTCTGCTCAGAGGATGTAATGACAGCCCGATTTGCCCAGCTTGACCGGAATTTGCTGAACAAAATCGTGGCAGAAATTGCCGCCCTTCCATTTGTGGACGCCCTCTACTTTGACGCCACAAACAAGCCGCCTGCAACTTTCGGCTGGGAGTAAATGCTCAAAAAATTTGCAAATTGCGCGCGTAAGGACATCCCTGCCGAGGAAATCTTTTTAAGCTTATTTTTAAATTATTTTAAGAGTTTCTAAGGCAAGCAGAGCTATCATTGATTAATACTTTACAACAATTTTAGGAGGCATTATGCGCGTATTGCTCGTTGAAGATGAAGAAGGCCTTTCTCAGGCATTGGTTGAGATTTTCAAGAAGAACAGAATCAGCATTGACGCTGTTTTGGACGGCAGAGAAGGCTTAAAATATGCCGAATCTGGAATTTACGATGTCATCATTCTTGACATTATGCTTCCTGGAATCGACGGAATCACGATTCTAAAAACACTTCGTCAGAATCACAACAATGTTCCGGTTATTTTCCTTACGGCCAAGGACGATGTTTCTGACAAAATCACCGGTCTCGACACAGGTGCCGATGACTATCTTACAAAGCCCTTTTCAAGCGACGAGCTTCTTGCCCGTGTCCGTGCCCTTTCAAGGCGAAAGGGTGAGTTAAAAGAGGATTCCGTTACCTTCGGCGATCTTACTTTAAACAAAAAGAACTGTGAGCTTCAGTCTGGAAAGGGCGAGGCTATCAAGCTTTCTCTCAAAGAATATCAGATTCTCGACCTTCTCTTCGAAAATCCCCATCAGATTATTACAAAAGAGCAGCTTATCGAAAAAATCTGGGGTGGTGACTCGAATGCAGAGTACAACAATGTCGAGGTTTACATTTCCTTTATCCGCAAAAAAATCGAAAATCTCAATGTAGGAATCCGAATCCGCACAGCACGGGGAATCGGCTATTCTCTCGAAGACGAAACAAGATAAAAGGACTAGCGGACTATCTGAATGAAGGTCATAAAACAATTACAAGTCAAATTTATCTACTCAATGATTCTAATCGAAATGATAGTCTTTGCGGCAATCATTTTCTCGCTCAATTTTGCCATTACAAAGCGTGAAGCAGATGAAGCCCGCGAATTTTTGACTTTCCTTGCAAAAAACAACGGGCATCGACCGCCGCCAAAGCAATTTCGAGGTAAAAATTCTGGTAAGGAACAAAAAACTTCCAAAACACCACCTCAAAGCGATGACTTTCTGATGATAGACGCGACTTCTTCCGCAAGCCGGGAAAATCCAGAGGATTTCTTAAAAAATTTTGTAGATTTTTTCAACCTAAAACATTCTAATGCGACAGATTTGCGAAATTATTTTTCTGTCAGAATCACCGTAGAAGGAAAGGTTCTTGAGCTTATTCAGGATTTCCCGGTAAATTATACAAACGATGAGATTCAGGTTTTTATCAGTCAGATTTTAAATCAGTATCACGAAAACGGCAAAAGATGCGATATGCTGACAGGAGTCATGTATTATGTGCTTGACCTCTCCCCCTTTGAAAAGCTCGTCTGTATCTTAAACCTGAATTCAGAGCTTAAAACGCTGGGAAAATTCTATATGTATTCTGCCTTGCTCTACATTCTGAGCATTGTAGTTTCAGTTCTTATCTCTCTTCCAATTTCAAAATTTATGATTCGTCCGGCCCAGGATGCCTTCATAAAGCAAAAGCAATTCATTGCGGATGCAAGCCATGAGCTTAAAACGCCAATTGCCGTAATCGGGGCAAATATCGATGTTCTTGAAAGCGAAATCAAGGGAAACAAATGGCTTGAATACATCAAAACCGAAAACCAGCGAATGGGAGAGCTTGTCAAGGATTTGCTTTATCTGGCAAAAAATGATGCCGGACGAAATGACTTGAGCTTCTTTGACTTTAACTTTTCAAATGCCGTAGAAAATTCCGTTCTTCCTTTTGAAGTCGTTGCATTTGAAAGCCAGAAGACACTTGAACTTGATGTTCAAAAAGGAATCATTTGCAACGGAGACGAAAAATCCTTAAAACAGATTTTTATCATTCTTGTCGACAATGCGATTAAAAATTCAGAGGAAGGAGCAAAAATCCGGGTTACGGCAACAAGCGACGACAAAAAAATCGTCCTAAAAGTCTACAATACAGGCTCTGGAATTCCAAAGGACGAGCTTGAAAAAATCTTCCTCAGGTTCTACCGCTCAGATTCTTCAAGAGTACGAAAAACTGGCGGCTACGGACTAGGTTTAGCCATAGCGAGAACTATTGCCGAAGACCACGGCGGAACGCTTACAGCCACAAGCGAAGTTGGTCACTGGGCGGAATTCACCCTCACAATTCCAAAGAAAAAATAAATGAAACTTTAAGGGGACGACAGGGGTTCAAGTGCGGCAATGACTCATACTTATTCCTTCAAAGTTCCCATTATTCTCTTTACAAATCCGCCATCTGTTTTATAATTTAAATATGAAACGAGTAATTTTTATTTTATCAATTTCACTTGCTTTTATTCTTTCCAGCTGCTCAAAAAAAAATCCCGGAGCTTCATCCGACGGCCGATAATCCCGTCACAATTTCTCTCTGGTATAATGCAACGGCTATCGAAGCAGGCGCGCCTCCAGCAGACTGGAAGGCATACAAAATCATACGCGAAAAATTCGGAATCAACCTTGAGCTTACGATGATGCCTGTTACTCCGACAGACCGAAATGTCAAAATCAATGCGGCGGCAGAAGGCGATGCTCTTCCAGATATGGCGGTCGTAAACAGAGAGCCACTTTTAAATCTAATCGACAAGGGCTTAATTATGGCGGTTGACGATTTGTACCCGCTCATGCCAGACAGAACTGAAAAAATGTACAATGAATCTTCACGGCGTTTTGCCACAATAAAAGGAAAATGCTACGGTTTTTCAACGCCAGGCGGAAACATTCAGAAAAACGAGGGCGTTCTAATCCGAAAAGACTGGCTTGATAAGCTTGGCCTTTCTGTTCCAAAAACAATGGACGAATATCTTGATGTTATGAGAGCTTTCACTTTTAAGGACCCTGACGGAAACGGAAAGGACGACACTTACGGCTACGGAGCATTCGTGGAAATCAACACTTACGAAGAAGGACTTGGCCGCCGATTAGACCCGATTTTTGGAGCATTCGGAGTTCCCGGAACCTGGAACCTCAGCGAAAAAAACGCGGGCTTAAATGTAAGAAAACCGGAATATTTTGAGGCTTTGTCTACTGTCGCAACAATGCAAAAAGAAGGCTTAATCGACCCGAACTGGCTTGGCTACAAAAAAGACGACTTTAGGGCTGCATGGAAATCCGGCAGATTCGGAATCATGCGCGAGCAGCACAGTGCCTACGCTTCAGAGGCAAATTACGCTCCATTCGACAGGCGCTTCCCGGACGGCGAGTGGATTGTAATCGACCCGCCAAAAGGGCCGGAAGGGAAAAGTGCGGTCGGAGTTTACACGATTCCATACACAACCCTCGTAATTTCAAAAAAAGCCGAAAGTGAAGGAAAAGCGCCTTTAATCGCAAGGCTTCTTGAATGGATGGTAAGCGACGAAGGCTATTATCTTATGGGCTGGGGCGAAGAAGGAGTCAACTTTGTTTTTGACGAAAATCACATTCCTGTCGCAGAAGGAATTCCTGACCCGTCAAAGAGTTTTGCAAAAATCGCGCAGCAGCCGCTCACACAGCTTCGCAACATGGTCTTTTGGCACAGTGACGCCGAGCTTGTAAGCCGCTACCCAACCTACAAAACGGAAGTGAGCCACAAAGAGATGAGCGCGCTCAAAGTTCTCAGGGAAATGCAGAAAAAAGAATGGGTGAACGCGACAGGCTCAGACACCCTTCCTCTTCCAGATGCGGAGCTAAAAAAATTCTACGAGGACGGAGTTATCGATTTTGTCACGGGAAAGAAAGAGCTCACAAAAGAAAACTGGGCGGAATGGCTTAAGGAATTCGACAAAATGGGCGGCGAAAAGTGGGAAAAAGATGGAGTTGAAAAAGCCCGTCAGTCGGGATATTTGAACTAGGGCGTTCCCCACGCTTTGCGTGGGTCGCTATGTCTGTCCTTACGCTATCGCTCCATTCCTTCGCTACGCTTCGGAACGCTCTATCGAGCGGGACTACCAGCGCTAACGCAAATTCCTAGAAAATTTTCCCTGCCTATGTTATAATTTCCTTATGAAAATGAAATCCATACGCACAAAACTGACTTTCCTGCTATTTTTTATTGCGCTTATTCCTTTAATCTTTGTAATTGGCTTTTATTTTTTAAAAAACATCTCAAAGTCCATTGACAACGCAAAATCTGACGGCTTATTGCGAAACTCAATCATCAACGAGCACATAACAGAGCATTTCGAAAAAACCTTTGCCGTCCTCCGTACCGTTGCCCGAAATCCTATGACGATTGATTTCGTCACGAAAAGTGAACATACGGAGCCTGAGCTTATGGAGCAGACTCTCCGCCGCACGAACGATGTTTTTAACGACCTCGACAATATGATTATCACCGACAAAGAAGGCGACCAGCTTGCCAGAAGCGATTCTTACCCGCTCATAAATGTCGGTCACCGCAGGTATTTTCACGAGGCAATGCACGGCTCAGAATACATTTCAGATGTTCTTATCAGTCTCGCAAACAACCGCTTAATTACAGTTCTTGAAGTTCCTGTTTTTGACGAGCAGAACAATGCGGTGGGTATGGTTCAGCGAGATTATGACTTATCAGACCTTCAGAACTTAGTAAAAAATCTTTCTACCAAAAATACCCGTGTCATAATTACAGACGGAGTTGGAAATGTCGTCTCAAATTCAGAAGACGAACTCGAAAGCAATCAGCTCGTTCCAATGGCAACCAATCCTGCTGTCTCAGCAGGATTAGCCGGGAAAACCGGCTCTATGTATGTCTTGTCGTCTATTTCGCAAGGCTCAAAAAGGGAGCGTATGCTTGTCACTTACTCCCGAAACGAAATTTCTGGCTGGGTAATCATAACCGAACGCTCCTACAGTTTCATTTGGTTTGATGTAATAAAAAGCGCCACAACGGCAGCGACACTCGGCGGAATTTTGATTCTTGTGATTGCACTTTTGGCAGCATTTATCGCAGAAAAGGCAACCCGAAAGATTCGGGCTATTTCAGCTCTTCTCGAAAAATCCGAGGATTCGGATAATTCTCTGTCCCTTTCAGACCTTGGCGACGACGAGCTTAGTCAGATGGTATCTTCAATAAATAAAATTCGTAACGCGCGGGACTCATACCGAAAGGATGCCGAAATCGACAAGCTAACAGGACTTCTAAACAAAGCAACATTCGAGCGGCTTTGCCGGCGAAAGATTTCTGAAAGTCAACCCGGAACATTCAGTTCTTTAATCATCATCGACCTTGACCACTTTAAAAATGTAAACGATTCCCTCGGTCATCAGGCAGGCGACGCCCTTCTACATGACTTTGGCGAAATTTTACGCCGTCTTTTCCGTCCGACAGATTTGGTTGGTCGATTCGGCGGGGACGAATTCGTTGTGTTCCTTAATGATTTACCAGGGAAAGAAATTGCCATTAGCAAGGCAAAACGCATAGTTGAGTCAGCAGCTTCCGTCCTTACAGGAATTGAATCAATCAAAATCGGCGCAAGCGTTGGAATCAGCTCAACTCCCCAGCACGGAAATGATTACGACTCACTGTTTTCAGTTGCAGACAAAGCCGTTTACGCTGTTAAGGAATCAGGCCGAAATGGAGTCTGTTACGGAAGTGATGGTGCCATAAAACTATAAAAGGCTCCAGTTACAAAAAGGGGATGACCAATAAGTATGAGTCATTACCGCACTTAGGGAGCGACACCCCCTGTCATTGCCCGGCTTGACCGGGCAATCTCTTGTACTGTAATTAAATAGATTTTCGGGTCAAGCCCGAAAATGACACTTTTTGAACTTATTGGACAGCCCTTTCTTTTTTTTATGCCTGAAGGGCTGTAACTGCTACTGTATCGACGATTTCGTCTACATTACAACCGCGGCTAAGGTCGTTGAGCGGTTTTGCAAATCCCTGGCAAACAGGACCGATTGCCTTCCATCCACCCATGCGGGCTGCGATTTTGTAACCGATGTTTCCTGCATTGATGTTAGGGAAGATGAATGTGTTTGCGTGACCAGCGACTTTGCTGCCTGGAGCTTTGAGTTCGCCGACTTCTGGGGCGATTGCGGCGTCAAACTGGAATTCGCCGTCCAAAGCCAAATCCGGTGCCTTTTCGTGAGCGATGTTAGTTGCGTGAACGACCTTTTCGACAGTGTTTCCGTCTTTTGGGTCAGCTCCAGAGCCTTTTGTTGAGAATGAGAGCATTGCGACTCTTGGCTCGATTCCTGCGATTGCCTTTGCTGTTCCTGCAGATGCGATTGCAATGTCAGCCAGCTGATTCTCGTCTGGGTTGATGTTGATTGCACAGTCACCGAAAACTGCGATTCCCTCTGAGAGATATTTGTTTCCGCCCTCTGGAGCGACCATAATGAAGCATGAAGAAACAGTGCTACATCCAGGAGCTGTTTTGATAACCTGAAGTCCAGGGCGGAGAGTGTTTGCCGTTGAGTGGCAAGCGCCAGAAACGAAACCGTCAGCGTCTCCTGCCTTCAAAATCAAAGCGCCGTACATAGTGTAATCTTTGAGAGCGGCAGCTTTTGCGGCAGCTACATCAGCGTATTCAGGAAGACCAGTCTTTTTGTTGAGTTTGCCTTCGCGGGCTTTGTACAAGATTTCTGCGTATTTGTCTGCGTTTGAATCTTTTGTCGGGTCAACGATGTCAACGCCAGCCATGTCAAAGCCGAATTTTTTGATGTCATCTTCGTTTCCAAGAAGGGTGATTTTTGCGATTCCTTCTTTAACGATGCGTGAAGCCGCCTCAACGACGCGTTTGTCTTCACCTTCACAGAGAACGATTCTTTTGCCAGCGGCTTTTGCCTTGGCACGAAGTTCAGATACGAAATCCATTTTCTTCCTCGATATATAAAAAATTTTTGTGGTTCAAAAATTTGAATCCTAATTAGTAACCGTCACTCATTGCCCGGTTCAAATCACGCTGATAAAGTTCGGCGTAGACTGGACTGCGCATTTTGAGGTCGTCTTTTTTGGCCTGATTGAATGGAACGAAACGCCAGAAAACTGCGCGCAACTCTTTGTCCATTCGCTGAATACCGTCAACTTCTTTTGTCATCCACAAAACATAGTCGGCGATGAAGTAAGATTTTAGGTCGCCCTTGAGCTTTTGCCGCTCAATCCACTGGTAATACTGACCGGTAAGACCTTCTTCCATCCAGTAGTAGCTGGCCTTTTCTTTTGCAACCTGCCAGCGCAAATCAGCCACTGCCATAAGGATTGCGATTTTAAGGTCGCGGGGATACATTGGAATTACGATTCGGCCACGGCTTGTAACTCGGTTGTAGCGGTCAAATGGCTCCCAACAGAAGCCAAAATCACCGTAAGTTGGCAAGCAGAGAACATAAGGAACGATTCTGTTTTTTGTGTTCTTGTGAATTCGAACAAAACACTCAGGGTCGTTTTCTTCTACCCATTTTAAGATGCTAAGGACATTTTCGCGGAAGCCTGTAAGCCGCGGAACACAATGGAAAAATTCCCTCGTAAAGACAGGAAACTGATTTCCCTGCCGGCCACAAGTCATTTTTGCCATTTGGCGCACGGTCTGGAATTCAATCATCAAATCACCGTCACTGACTTCGATTGATTCCGGCTGCCCGGTCATTTTTTCGTCGAGAGAAGAGCCGATTGCCTTTGCTTCTTCAAATTCCTTGATATATGAAGAAAGCTCCTTGTCATTTTTCTGCAAAGCACGCAATTTTTCTTGAATTTCAATGAAAAGCTTTTTCTGAGCCTCTGTGTATGGAGACTTATGTGGCTCAAGACTCAGCATTGTCTGATGCTCACAAAGCGAGTCGATTCTGTTGCGAAGCTCATTTTCGAGCATCTGCCGCTCAACCTCTTTTGAATTGAGTAGACTTTCAGCATTCTGTAATTTGCCTTCATTCTTGCTTTTAAGCTGCTGAATTCTCTGAGCTTCTGCAGCCGGGTCATTTTTGCGGGGAACACGGGCTTCGTCCGTAGCAGAAAGATTTAAGCGCCCAGTTAAAATTTCGGTGAACCATTCGTCAAGATAGTAAACAGGCTCGCCCGTGTTATTTTTAAAAATTACGGTAGAAAAAAGCTGCTTTTGTTCAGGTGTAAAAAGAGACGGGAGAACGACCCCAAATCGGAGCAACATTCTTTTTGGGATTTCAAGATTTTTATCAGCAACCTTTTTGCACATTACCCGAATTAATTCCCACCAAGAAGTAATGAGCTGCTGACGATAAACAGTGCGGTCCTTTGGATCTTGGCAAGTAAGATATTTAGAGAGAACCTTGTGAACTCGCTGAGCCTGCTCTCCCTCACCACCCAGCGCAATTTTGTAGTAAGAAGGATTGTCAAAATAGTGATTTGACTCTTCTTCGTAGAATTTTGTGATTTCTTTAAAGCCAGTCAGTGACAAATCAACCTTATGGGCAGAGTCAGCGGCCGTATCTTCTATTTTTTTCTGTGGTTTTTCTGAAATTTCTTTAAAAGTAGGCAAGTCTGCAGGGGCAGTGTCAGCCTGTGTTTCGGCAAGCAAAGCCATGATTGTCGGGTCTAAATCTTGATCGTTCATCTATTGCAATACCTCGTTTTTTAGGAAGAAAGACATTTAAAAATGTTACTTCCATTATAACATACCTTTATTTTTTTTTCATCACATTTTTAAGAAAAAACTGGCCGAAAAAAGCAGGCACCCCTTATTTTTTGTGTACATTGCTTATTGCACTTGTTCCGTCCGCAAAATAAGCGATTACTACATAGCTTTTTGCATCCGCTGGTACATTTTGATAGCCATTGTAATTGCTTGTCACAGAAATCTGAACTGGACTGACTTCTCGCGCCCGTCGTTCCCATTCATTGATGTCGTTTCCGTAGCCTTCTTCCCTTATGCTGTAAAGCGTGTGCACGAATGCAGGCGCATCGCAGAAAACGGTGATTCCGCCGTTTGCGTCGAGAAGATTATGATAATTTCCAGTGTCAGAGCCGACGTATTTGTAGACTGGATATGAGTTGATGTCGCCGTTGAAGACATCGATAGAATTACGCTCAGATGAATAATCTCCTCTACTATTGCGACCTTCGCGTTCCTGATCATAACAGCCATAATCCCCTAGATAAGCCTGTATTCCGCACTTTAGGAATTTACCGCTTGCGGCCGAGACATTCACTCCGCTTTTAGTGGTGGTGTATGAAGAATAATTGCTGTCCGATAGGTAGAGATTTAAATTAATATCTTTCCAGCCCTCAGAATTATCAAAGTATTGAATTCCTGCAATAAAATTCCTTCTTTCATTACTCCAACCAACTCTTTCTGTCACATAACGCTGATCTCCAAAAGTCTGTTTCATAGTTAATGTAGTTCCAGACAAGGTTATTTCCGGTAGATTCTTATATGTTTCGACATCATGATAAGTGACGGCTTTCAAAAGATAATTACCATTTGAGTCTGTGAGTTTTATAGCAAGCACATAATGACCGTCATCCATATCGTAAACAGGAACCCACATTTTGTAGTTCTTGTTTCGCTCTGTATCAAGCGGGTAAATCCAGTCAAATGTAGATTTTCCTTTTCTAATGTAAGAAAAAAGTTCCTTTCCATCGGAATCCACTTTTAGAGTAGGAAGTTCATACTGCATCGAAGTTGCATCATAAGGTATCCAATAATATTCAAAATCGTATGAGCCTGTTGCTTCCCTCAATGCAGAAGAGCCTTTGTCCGTAAAAAGATAATCAATCTTGCTGTATGTTTTGCTGTTGTTGTTGTAAGTGCAGCAATACCACTGCAAATCTATGAAATAGTTTTTTCCCGTCTTGTCGTAATCGAATAAGTTGTAAGTGGAATATGCGTAAGCCCAATATTCGTTCGGTTCCGGGGCGTAATTGTCGATTACGGGAATTGTGAGCGGTTTTGATTCATTTACGACTATTGAATTGTCAGATTTTAAAACTGCAATCACGCCTGCCGTATAATCCCATTCAACAGAATATGCTGAGTCGAATGTCAAATGCGGCTCGTCGAGTGTGTATGTCGTTCCGGTTGATGTCGTGTAAAAATATTTGACATCGAAATCTGACAGTCGGTCGTTGTTTTCCGAATCTTTTATGGAAACATTCTTTATAGTTGCCTGTGCTTTTCCCGTATTTTTTCCCATTGATGTGACATCTGATATCTCAAAATCCAATGTGTAATCAGTTGAATATGAGCCTGAATACAGCATAACCTGCGATTTTATAGGCTTTCCGTAGATGTAATGAGTGTTTGTGTCCGTGTATTTATAACGAGGAACTGCATAGCAAGTTATGGAAGTAACTTTTTCCTGATACAATTCCGACAAATAAAGATAAGAATCGATGTTATTGTCTGAAGTGTCATTTGCAGAAAAAATGATTTGCGTGATGAAGCAGTCGTTGCTTTTCGGCTCTGGCCCGTAACCGTAAATTGTTCCAGCGCTTGGTCCTAGATTCAGAGCCGTGTAAAAATCTGCTATGTATTTTTTGTTTTCTTCGATGTGACAAATATTCAGCAATCTTCTTGCGGCGTTTTTTTCGTATTCATCTGCGCTGATTTCGTTGTACCAAGATTGGTCGCTGTAACCTTTCATTGTCGTTACTGCCGTTGTAACTGAACCCTGACTGTTGAAAACTTCCTCTTCTTTTTCTGTCCAAGTGAATTCATAGAAATACATGAATTCCACGGAATCTGCGGAATTCAGAGTTGATTTTGATACGACCGGGCTGATGATGCCGTAAGAGGAGACTCCGTAACTGACGCTTATTCCACCTGCAGGAATATATGTTGTCACTTCCTTTGAATTTCCGACTGAGTCTTGAATCACAGCCCTGACGTATGTGTCTTCGTTTTCGCTGAATTTGTCCATAATGAAGCAGCTTGCATAATCATCCGAATCTTCTTCTGAATATTCAGCCTTGTATTCAGTTCCGTTGACAGTGTAATAAACGCTGACATCTTTTTTTCCCGTTATTTTATAAGATTGTCCGCTCCATTCGTCATTTTGCAATCCTTTTATGAAAATCTTTTTGTAGTAAGAATTGAAATTTTCTTCACTATAATAAGGACGCGCACCATTTATGCCTGCCTGATAATACTGATCCGTGCCGCCTTTATACTGCCCCCAAAAAGTCATCCTTTTATAAAACCATGTTTCTATATCCGCAAATTCATTATACAAATACACATACGGCTGCTCGATTTGTGTGTCTTTTATAAAAGAGTACGACTTTGTATCGGGGCATTTATTGTCGCAATAATCATATAAGGCAAACTCAACATCTATTTTTCCGTCCTCGTATTCGTCGCTTGGAAACTCCAGCTTGTACGGGCCGAATTCGTAAATGTTTTCAGCAGTGGAAACGAAATTCTGCGTTTGGTCGCCGCTCGTGTTGTAGTATGTGCTGGGAATTATTTTGCCATTTGCAGTCAGATAATATGCTCCGCTGCCCTTGTCCTCCGCCTTACAATACACCCAAACAAAATCCTTTATGTGAAAATCTTCAGATTCTTCATAAGCGCTTGCTTCTCCCACAAGGTTTTGAATCTGTCCGCTTTCTAGGCCAAGTCCTTCCAGTGTTTTTGAAACATAAAAGTCAACAAAAAGAGGGGCATCGGAATCGTGGGTAGAATTTAATTTGAATTTGTAGCCTTCAAAAGGTTCTAACTTTTCCCCCTTTGAATTTTTTATTCCACTTTCAATATTTATGTATACCATTGCAGTCCCGCTTGTAATTACAGGCCTTTCCCGCTTGCTGGAAAATTTTAGGGTCATACCATCATTAACAAGAACCGCCTCTTCATAGTAATCAGAAAGGCTCGCTCCATTCGCATCAGTAATTTTAATTTTTCCCTGAATCATCTCGGCAAAAGTTGACTCATCCAATGAATCTGAAAAATTTATGAGGATTGTGGAGTCTCTGGCAACACCTCCATCTTTATTTTCCGGGAGAACAGATTTTACAACGAATTTTTCGGTACAGACAGGAGTAATAATCGGAGAGCCTTGAATTAGAGAGCCGGATTTTATTGCCAGGATTTTCGTCGTAGGATTCTCAGGAGAAAGGATTTTTATTGCAGAAGAGTCCGTACAAGTCCATTTTTCAAAGGCAAAGCCAACAGCCTCTGTAAAAACAAGCTCAAATTCATCATCTTTTTTCAGTGTTTTTGAAGTAACATTAACCTGCCCATGCAGCGGGTCAGCGAGAATTACATTTACGGTAAAAGGAGTCTCCGAAGCATATTCAATCTGATTCTCTAGTTGTTGTTTAAGCTCAGCTCCCGCCATAAAATTTTCACAGGAGAGCAAAATTGATGCCATACAGAATGCAAGTCCCGTCCCTAAAGCAATAGCCATTCTTCGGTAGGACTTTGTTAAATCACATAACTTTTTCATAATCACACTCCTTTTGCCAAAAGATTTATAAAATATACTTAAAATATAATTTTAACATACTTGTTTTCACTTTTCTAGTTTTTGTGGTAAAATGTTACGGATTTCGAGGAAATTTATGTTCAATCTATTAAAATCTGGCGGAGTCTTAATGATTCCGATTCTTATCTGTGGTCTTTTTGCGACTTACATTATCATCGAGCGGCTCGTTTACTTTGCTTCAGTTCAAAAACGAGACAAGGAGCTTCGAAAAAATCTTGAAGAGGTCTTGGTTTCCGGGGATTTTAAAGCTGCACAAGAATTCTGCACTCAGGCTTCAACGCCACTTTCACAGGTTGCTAAAAAAGCAATTGACTGCCGAAAGCTTAGCGAAGACGACATGAAGGAAATAGTTCAGTGTGAAATCGACTCGGTCGCCCCTCAATTTGACCACTGGCTCACTCTTTTAAGCACTATCGCAAATATCTCAACTCTTCTAGGTCTTTTCGGAACAGTAACAGGCAACATCAAGGCATTCGGCGTATTAGGCTCAGGAGGCACAATGGGAAACCCGGCCCTTCTTGCAAGCTCAATCTCAGAAGCGCTCATGACAACGGCCGCAGGTCTTTTCGTAGCAATTCCGTCGCTTATTTTCAGCAATTATCTTTCCCGAAGGGCCGACAAATGCGTTACCGAAATGGAAGGAACAGTCACTAAATTAATCTTGCGTCTCACAGGAAGAGTGCTGTAATGAAAGTTCAGAATAGAAAAAAGCGCGGAGCTGGCGTTGACTTAACTCCGATGATTGATGTCGTTTTTCAGCTGATTCTCTTTTTCTTAGTTTCCACAACCTTTGCGATTCTACCGGCAATAAATGTAAACCTTCCTGAAAGCTCAACCTCTCAGGGAGCAGAGACGGCTGGAATTACGATTATCGTACAGGAAAACGGCAAAATGTGGTTTAACGACGAGCAGGTTTCAATAAAAACCTTAGGAGAACGGCTCTCTATCTTTGACACAGAAGGCCGCCCAAAGGAAGAATATCCTGTTACCCTCGAAGCAGACTCAAATGTCACGAACGGCTCAATTGTCAAAATTTTTGATGTTCTCCGTGCAGAAGGATTCGTGAGCATAAACTTAAGGACAAGCGACAAATGAGAGATGTCGAGCAGAAAAGCTCTGCCGTAAGCCTTTTCGGCACAGTCTTAGTCTGGATTCTAATTTTTCTCTTTTTTTATTTCGGGCAGGCCTTTTTTAAGCCAAAGGAATTCAAAACAATAAAAATCCGCCTGGACAGTCCCGCTGAACAAGTCGTGAGCAAAAAGCAAGAAGAAACCCGTCCTTCTGAGCCAGAGGCGCTTCCCTCTCCCGCGACAGCAACAAAAGCCGAGTCAGTTGCAAAAACTGAGGCCAGTACAAAAAAATCAACAAAAGGGGAAAGCTCCTCTGCTGAAAAAATAAATAAAAACAGTGCTTCGTCACGGCAAAATGCCAGCAAGGAGATTGGTAAAAGCGAGAAAAAAAACGAGAATTTAAATTCTCGCCCTGACAGGATGTCAGAGACGACCCTTCAAAAATCAATAGACGAGCTTATAGCTGAACAGCAACAGGCAAAAAAGCCTGTTCAAAAGAAAAAATCTGCAGAAGAAATATGGGCAGAAATGGAAGCTATGGAAGGAAACTCATCGTCTTCTCCAAGCCCTACCGCCGTCGCAAAAAACAGCTCAACAAGCCAGGCCGCTCAAACTGCTTTTTCCGGAAGTGCCGCAAGCGCAAACACAAACAGCACGGCGGCAAAAAGCGAGAGCAAGAGCAACTCAAAATCCGGCGACAATCAAACAGCAAGCTCTTCGACAGCGGCTGCGCTAAAAAACGCGATGGCTGCCACAAAATACTCTTCTTCTGCAAACGGCATTTCTTCTTCCGTCACGGCGACAAGCTCACAAACAAACGGAAAGGTCTCTATTCAGATGTCAGACGGAAAAACAAGAATCTTGCTTGAACCGAGTGAGCCAAAAATCACTCTTTCACCGGAAGCCGCAAGCCAAATCGACAGCACAAAGCAGCTTACGATTACATTTATTGTAACAGCAAGCGGAAATGTTCCTGTTACGAACATCAAAATTTCGCCAGATATTTTACCGTCGCTTGTTTCGATGGAAATAAAAGAGCAAATTTCTAACTGGCGATTCCAATCAGCCGAAACGGCGGGACAGGCTCAGTTTTCCTACACAATCCAAAAGCAATAGAATGAGTCTTTTGCTTATCTTCGCCGTCTTCCCCGCTGACTAAGCATTAAAATGCGGACGAAAGAGCCGATTGCGCTCAATGCACTTGCGACATAAGTCATAGCGGCAGCCCAAAGAACATTTTTTGCCCCGTCAATTTCGCTTTTATCTACGAAAACACCGGCTCCTTTTAAGATTTTTAACGCTCTCCAAGACGCATCAAATTCAACGGGGAGAGTGACAAGATAAAAAAGAGTCGCTCCCGCAAACAAAAGCAGGCCTATATCAGTGACAAGCTGCATCACGGGAAGATATTGCTCAGCCTGAGCCGAATAACCAAAGCCGATTCCCAAAAGAACCAGCAGAGGTCCGAGCCTAGAGCCTAGATTTGCCACAGGAACAAGAGCACGGCGAAAATTAAGGGGAAAGTAGCCCACATTGTGCTGAATGGCGTGCCCCGTCTCGTGAGCCGCAACGCCCACAGCCGCGATAGACGAGCTTGAATAGGTTGCATCGCTTAAAGAAAGAACTTTTGTGACAGGATTGTAGTTGTCAGTAAGACGCCCTGAAATATGGGCAATTTTCACATCTGTAATTCCATTCGCACGAAGCAAAATTGCAGCGGCTTGGGCTCCGGTAACTCCTTTTTTTGTGCGAATCTTGTCATACTTTGCAAAGCGAGACTTAACCGCCGAGGAAGCCCAAAGCCCCAATAAAAGAGCTGGAAGAGCAAAAATCAAATAAGTGTAATCAATTCCGTAATACATAGGGTAATTATAAATAAGCAATGAGAAATGAGCAATAAAATTAGACGCGGATTAACGCTGATAGACGCAGATTATATTTGACAAAAAAATCACCCTGACGAAGAGTTTCCCCCCGACAAGGTGATTAATTGCTAATTCCTAGTTCCTAATTTAAAAACTGTATCCCGCTCCGGCGTTGCTTGACACACTGCTTTGAGCACTTGATGTGCTGTCGAGGGAGTATGAGTAGCTTACCGAGAAAGGTTTGCTTGATGAAGTCGTTGATGTGCATCCGCCTGAAGAAGAATCTGAGTTACCGCTTGAATAGAGAGTTCCATAAGAATCCTTGAAGCTGTACTTGATTCCGCTTGAGAAGATGTTGTTCTCTGCCACGATAAGAGCATTCTTCCGCACGCCAACCGCATACTGCTGGGTGTAAGTCGGGCTTGAAGCGTGGTAGTAGTTGTTGAACATGTGAAGCTTGGCGTTTCGAACCATTGGCAATCGCTGACCGCAGTTGTAGAAATAGTTGTGATGCAAAGAAATCGTACGAGTTGAGTTAGAGCCGTCTGAATCGCTTGAGCCAATCAGCATCGTTTTGTCATGGTCCTGGAAGCGACACCATGAAACCGTAATATTGTAAATTGAGCCTTTCATGTCACAGAGACCGTCATAAGTCTGCCACTTTTCGCTACTTGAACCGCCCGTGCTTACATAAGAAAGTCCCATTGAGTCTTTGAAAGTACAGTGGTCAATCCAGACATTGTATGAAGAGCCCTGGATTACCACACAATCCCACTGGGCGTTGTAGCCGTCATCTTCTTCGTGGTGAGGGAAAGGATCGTAAGCGTCCTGAATCGTAAGGTTTCGGAGAACGACATTTGAAACGCTGGAAATGTTGAGCATACCGCCCTTTACGCCAGAAGATGAAGTCTTACCGATAATCCATGTGTTTGAAGCCACATTCACCTTAATCATTGAGCCGTAAGCTGAGTTACAAGCCCAAAGATATGAGCCGAGGGAGCTTTCTGGAGAAGAAGATGAAGAATCATCCGTAGATGTAGAGCAAGATTTCGCATAAGCAGTCTTGAATGTTGAGTAAGATGTATATGCGTTTGAAGTGTTTGTCGCAACAAGCGAGTCGAGACCTGAAGTCGTTCCGCCAGCTGTTGAAGGCATATATCCGTTTGAAAGGTCAATCATTCCGTTTACATAGATGATATATCCGCCTTTTTTCGCATAAGTGATGAAATCTGAGCGGCTTGAAACAGTGACAGTGTTAGAGGGTGTGGTAACACTTGCATATCCTGTTGGCGTGTCGCTGATTGAAAGAGAAGTTGAGCTTGAAGAAGAGCTGGATGATGAAGAGCTGGATGATGATGAACTTGAAGTTGAGCCTACGGAACACTTAATGTAGTAAAGCGAAATTGCTGAGCCTGTAGACATCAGATAGTAAGTTCCGCTTGATGAAATTGTGTAAGAGTATGAGGCAACTGATGAAGAAACCTCGTTTTTGCTTACCAAAGTTCCGTCTGAATCATAAAGTCCTAAATAACGACCGCTTGCTCCGTCAGCATAAACAGTGACTGTTGCGGCATCGCTTGTAGTAAAGCCCACGCATCGGTAACTTCCAACGCTTCCCGCGCCGCCAAGATTGATTTTCCGGTCAATTTCAGTGCTGTTAATTGTTACCGCCGTGATTGAAGGAATCGTCACAGTTTTTGAAGATGTGGCATAAATCGTGTATTTTCCTGCCGTTGTGTTTGAGGTGAGTGTCGCACTTTTTGTAAGGCTTGTCGCATAAAGTGACGAAGTTCCTGAAATTTCGCTTGAAGAAGATGATGAAGAGCTGGATGACGATGACGAGCTTGAAGAAGAGCTGGATGATGAAGAATCAAAAAAGCCGTTATTCGTTCCGAGAGTGTCAACATCCCAAGTCGAGCTTGCAGCGGCGAAGGTTCCGCTGGTCGTTACAGTTCTGTTCAAGATTACATCCCGGCTTGAATATTCAGCTGATTTTATAGAGCTGGAAAGAGTTCCGATTGAGCTGAGCATTGAAGAATAAGAAGAAGCGATTGTTGAATCAACCTTCCAGCCGATGTATTGCTGGTCGCTACTTCCCATTGCCGCAGATTTTGCAAGAGCACTTGCCCATGAGCCACTTCCACTAAAGGTACAGTCAACTACGGCGCCCTGATTGTAATAGCTTGAGTTTGTCCCCCAAGGATTTCGGAAGAGATAAGTTGTCTGACCGCTTGCAGAGGTGAGGGTACAGTTAAGAAGAACGACCCCCTTTCCCATTGTTGAAGCGACAGTCGCGCGGGGAGCCATAATGTAAGAATAGTGAGAAGAAGCAGCGCTGTCATAAACAGAGGCAATCGTACATTCTTCGTAGAGAGCGACAACTCCGCTGGACTCCATCCAGATAAAATCTACATCCCCTTCAACATAGCATTTATAGAACCAGGTTTTGCCCGTAGTCCTCACTGTGTCTTGATGGCCTTTGAAAGCACAGTTATAAGCCGCAAGGGTTCCTGTTGAGTCAAAGCCCAAAACCTCAGACTGCACATCGCTAGTTCCGTAAGTTGCACGGTCATAATCGCTTTCGAGAGTAAGATTTTTAAGAACGATGTTGCAAGTTCCGCACAATTCCAAAAGCTCACGGCCTTTTTCTGTTGTCATATCACTTCCGTGACCCTTGATAACTGTGTCAGAATAAGAAGAAGAGTCACCGCGAATCGTGATTGAAGCCGCACCGTAGTAATAAATGTAGTTTTCGTTGTAAGTTCCTGAAGGAATGACAATTGTGTAGCTTCCAGAAGAAGAGCCAACTGCATTCAAAGCCGCCTGAATCGTTGAGTAAGTTCCTACTGTAGATGAAGAATTGTAGAGCGTAATTGAAGAAGAAGAAGAGCTTGAAGATGATGAAGACGAGCTTGATGAGCTTGATGAGCTTGAAGAAGAGCTGGCATCAGTTTTGATGTAATAGATATAAATAGCAGAGCCAAGGGATTCAAGATAGTATGTGCCTGCAGAAGAAGCGGTGAAAGTATAAGAGGCAATTGAAGAAGAAACCTCCTGGCTGTCAACAGTTGAACCGCTTGAATCAACAAGAGCCAAATAACGGCTTGAAGCGCCCTTTGCAAAAACCGTAATTTCTGCCGCATTTGCCGTCGTAAAACTTACGCATCGGTAGCTTCCGGCATATCCTGCCCCTGCAAGATTTAATGCTTGTGTAAAACTTTTGCTTGAAAGAGTTTCAGAACTGTAGGGAGTAGACACGGTCTTTGAGCTTGTAGCGTAAATCGTGTAATTTCCACAGGTTACATTCGATGTGTAAGTGCCGTGATCGAGATCATCAGCATAGAAAGAAGATATTCCCGATATTGCAGCCCTTTCGCCTGAAGAAGCTGCGGAAGCTGCCCTTTCGTCCTCCACAATATCCGAACAGCCGAATAAGAGCAAAGCAGCCGTGGCGAGGAAAGCCAGGGCAATCTTTTTGAAGAAAACTTTTTTCATTTTAGTACCTCAAAACTTTTTATGACAGAATATTTAAGATTTAGGGATTATTATGAAAATAACGCTCAAATCTCAAATATCTTTGAACTCATTTTAAGCACAAAAGTACAAAAGTCAACAAAATTTGGAGATTTTGGAGATTTTTAAGAATACTCTTATACATCCGATAGTGCCGCTATTATTTTTACTGATTAGAAAAACTCCAATTTGTCAATTTTTAGTAAATATGGTAAAATATGACCTAATAATTTTTATTATAAAAACAGAGGCTTTTATGGCACAATCTATTCGCGAAAAATACGCAGATATGTTCAAATCGCTTGCAAACCTTTCGGTTGCAGCCGCCAAAATCGACGAAACGAATGTTTATCAAAAAGAAAATCCACACACACGCAAATTTATGGACAAGCTTGTAGCTGACAATATGGCAGAAGGCAGTCACCTTGCCGGCAAAGAAAATTTCCTCAGCTTTTTAGATGCCGTAAAATCTGGCAAGCACGGTCTTATCTTAATGGAGCATTATTCAAACACAGATTTGCCGGCACTTTGCTATCTTCTAGAGCATGATTTAGGAGAAGAAGGCAAAGACCTTTCAAAGCGAATAGTCGCAATCGCAGGAATGAAGCTGAACGAAGCCGATCCAATGGTTCGGGCCTTCGCGGAAAGTTTTACGAGAGTCGTAATCTACCCTACCCGTTCTCTCGACAAGGCAGAAGAAAAAGCAAAATCTGAAGAAGAACGGCTCGAAGAAGAAAAACGGGCAAGGACAATCAACCTTGCTGCAATGCGCGCAATGGACAAATGCAAGAGGGACGGCGAAGTAATCCTGGTTTTCCCAAGCGGAACCCGCTACAGGCCGGGACATCCCGAAACAAAACGAGGCTTACGCGAAATTGACTCATACCTGCGCATGTTCGATGTAATGATTTTAGTCACAATTAACGGAAGCGCGCTTACAATCGATATGAATAATCCTGACGATATGCTCGCAGATATAGTTGCGCCTGCCGTACAGATTTTCGGAGCAAGTCCTGTAATTGACTGCAAATCCTTTAGAAAAGATTATCTTGCAACACTGCCGGCCGACGAAGCCGACCCAAAGCAAAAAATGATTGACCATGTAATGGCACTTTTCGACGAACAGCACGAAAAAATCGAAAAAACAAAGTAAAACGCTAAAAATAATAAACAAAAAATCCCGCAAGAAAAACTCCTGCGGGATTTTTTTTAGTCTCTGTCCTGCATCTGCAAGATGCTTGTGTATCCATTCTCTGGAGGAGGCTCAACAATTGCGTGCTGTCGCTCCCGCTCCAATTCCTCTTCAAGCTTTCGTTTCTGGACGATTTCTTCCATTTGGGCGTCCAAATCCTGATCATCATCGAAGAGCTTAATATCACGATAATTTCGGATACCTGTTCCTGCCGGAATCATGTGACCGATAATTACATTTTCCTTCAAGCCATGCAATGTGTCTCGTGAACCAGAAATTGCCGCATTTGTAAGAACACGGGTTGTTTCCTGGAATGAAGAAGCCGAAATGAAAGAATCTGTAGCCAAAGCGGCTTTTGTGATACCCTGGAACATTGGGCGCGCAACTGCCGGCTGACCGCCTTCCGCAATAACTCGTTTGTTTTCCTCGTGGAAGGAATATTTGTCAACCTGCTGTCCGTAAATGAATCGCGTATCTCCAACAGAAACGACCTCGACTTTTCGGAGCATCTGGCGAACAATGACACCAATGTGCTTGTCATCAATAGCAACGCCCTGAGCTGAGTAAACCGACTGAATTTCGTCCATAAGGTAATTCATAAGTTTATTTTCGCCCTCGATTGCCAAAATGTCGTGCGCACTTGGTGAACCGTCACAAAGCTGCTCTCCAGCCTCAACTTCGTCACCGTCACGAACCAACATTCGTCGATTCATCGGAACAAGGTGCTCATACTGCTTTCCGTAAGCATCTTCTACAATAACGATTCGTTTTGCCTTTGAAATTCCCTTGAACTTTACGACACCCTTAATCTGTGAAAGAACACAAGGAATCTTTGGTTTTCGGGCCTCGAACAATTCAGAAACTCGTGGCAAACCACCGGTAATATCGTTTGTCTTAGCAGCGGCAACTGGAAGACGGGCAAGCTCATCACCAGCCTTTACCTGCTGTTTATCATCAACTTCAAGAATTGCATCTGCCGGCAAGAAATAAGAACCCAGCTCATTTCCGTCTTCATCTGTAATAAGAAGTCGTGGCTGTTTTGTGTCAAGGTGAAGGTCAGAAATTGATTTTTCAACCTGTCCCTGCTCAAGAACCTTCTCAACGAGAGTTGAACCGGCGATAATATCCTCATAGTGGATATAACCAGAAACTTCCGCAATAATTGGCTCTTTGTTCGGGTCAAATTTTCCGAGGTTTTTGTCTGCCTCGACAATATCACCTTGTTTTACGAATACCTTAGAACCGTTTGGAATTTCGATTTTCTGCTCATCGTTGCCAGTAAGATATAAGGTATCTCCGAGAATAAGGATTTTTCCGTTTTCTTTTGCGACAAGGCCCGCTTTACCATCAATAATGAGGCCTCCCTTAAGGATTTTAGCCCCGTCAGAAACTGCCAGCTTTGTGCTCTTTTCGATTTTGAAGGAATCAATGATTCGAGTAACCTTCATTGAGCCTTTTCGAGTAAAGAGAACATTGCCGTCATCTGTCGGTACATTTGTACCATTGATTTCATTGATGATAGCCGGATATTTAAGAACGATTCGGTCGTTTTCTGTTGCCTTATCAGCCGTACCACCGACATGGAATGTACGCATAGTAAGCTGAGTACCAGGCTGACCGATAGACTGAGCGGCGATAACACCGACAGCCTCACCGATTTCAACGATTTTGTTGCGAGCCAGGTTCTTTCCGTAGCATTTTACACAAACGCCATGCTCTGCCTCACAAGTAAGAACCGTTCTGAGCTTAACCTTTTCAACGCCAGCTTCCTCGATTTTCTTAGCAAGCTCATCGTTGATATAGTCGTTTACATCACAAAGAATTTCGCCCGTAACAGGGTGAATTACTCGTTCAATAGTGAAGTGTCCTGCAATTCGTGAAGAAAGAGGAACCGTAATTTCATCACCATTTTTGATTGCAGTGTAATCAATTCCGTTGATAGTTCCACAATCCTCTTCGTTTACGACGACATCCTGAGCGACATCGACAAGACGACGAGTCATGTAACCAGCGTCTGCAGTCTTAAGAGCCGTATCGGTAAGACCCTTTCGGGCACCGTTTGAAGAAATGAAGTACTCGATGACCGAAAGTCCCTCTTTGAAGTTTGAGCGAACTGGAAGCTCGATGATGTCGCCGTTTGGTTTAGCCATCAAACCTCGCATAGCCGCAAGCTGAGAAATCTGCTTTTTAGAACCTCGCGCGCCGGAATCTGCCATCATGTAGATTGTGTTGAAGCCGTCTTTATCGGCCTTAAACTGCTCCATCATTATGTCAGTGAGCTTTTCGTTTGTTCGCTGCCAAACATCAGTTACGCGGTTGTAGCGTTCGTCAGCGGTAATGTCACCACCAGACCACTGGCTAACGATTTCTTCAACAACCTTATTTGACGCATCGACCATTTCCTTCTTTTCGTTAGGAATGATAATGTCGTCCATAGAAAGGGTTGCGCCGAAGAATGTAGCATTTTTGTAACCAACATCTTTGATAGCGTCGAGCATTTTGATTGTTACCCAAGCGCCCTTTTCCTGATAGACAGTCGCAATCATTTTTTTGAGGTCTTTGTCGCCCATACCTGTAGTAACTTTCTTTTCCAAGTCCTTTTCAGAAAGATGGGGGTTAATATAACCAACCTCATTTGGCATTTCTGCGTTGAATCGAATTCGACCGGCAGTTGTCAAGATAAGGTCTCCGGCCTTGAATTCACCGTCTTTGAATGAATCTTTCGGAGCCGGAACTTTAATAAGAGCCTGCCAGCTGATATATCCGTTTTCCGCAGCCATTGTCGCTTCGTCTGCGCTTGAATATCTTTTTGCTTTTGACAAATCGATTAATTCTTTTGACTCACCGGTTTCTTCGTTTTTAACGATTACAGGAGTTCCGTCTTCATTTTTAACGAAAACAGGAGCAATGCGCTTAACAGAAGTCATATAGTAAATACCCAAGACCATATCCTGAGAAGGAAGAACGATTGGGTTTCCGTTTGCAGGGTCAAGCAAGTTTCGTGCTGAGAGCATGAGTGTCCAACATTCCATCTGAGCGGCCTGTGTCAAAGGAACATGGATAGCCATCTGGTCACCATCGAAGTCGGCGTTGAAAGCCTTACAAGCGAGTGGGTGAAGTTTAAGAGCCTTTCCTTCTACCAGAACTGGCTCGAATGCCTGAATACCCAAGCGGTGCAAGGTAGGAGCTCGGTTAAGCATAACAGGATGCTCACGGACAACTTCGTCAAGGATTGCGTAAACTTCAGGAGCTTCCTGCTCTACAAGGAGCTTAGCCTTTTTGATATTGAAAACGACTTCTTTGTCAACAAGCTTTTTCATGATGAAAGGCTTGAAGAGCTCAAGAGCCATTTTTGTCGGAAGACCACACTGCCAAAGCTTGAGTTCCGGACCGACAACGATTACAGAACGGCCTGAGTAGTCAACTCGTTTACCAAGAAGATTCTGTCGGAATCGTCCCTGCTTACCTTTGAGCATATCAGAAATTGATTTTAACGGACGATTTGAGGCACCTTTTACGACTCTCTTTCGTTTTGAGTTATCGAACAAAGAGTCAACAGCCTCCTGCAACATTCGTTTTTCGTTACGAATGATAATTTCCGGAGCAGAAAGGTCAATAAGTCTCTTCAATCGGTTATTTCTGTTAATAACGCGACGATACAAATCGTTCAAATCTGATGTTGCGAAGCGTCCGCCGTCAAGCTGAACCATAGGTCGCAAATCTGGCGGAATAACAGGAATTACATCGAGAATCATCCAGCTTGCTTTGTTTCCAGAAGAGATAAAATCTTCAACAATCTGGATTCGTTTGAGCATTTTTTTGTCAGAGGTTGCTTTTGTAGCGCTTCCGCTCTTCTTTTTCTTTTCGCCGTCCTCAATCATCTTTGCACGAAGCTCTTGTTTGAGTTCTTCGAGATTGAGATTTTCGAGAAGAGTTTTTACGGCCTCAGCACCCATACCAGCCTGGAAAGACTGACCATGGCGCTCTTCTGCTTCCATGTATTCGTCTTCTGTAAGAAGCTGATATTTTTTGAGATCAGTGTCGCCCGGATCAATTACGATATATTTTTCGTAGTAAAGAACTGAGCGCAAATCACCAACCTTAAGACCAAGAAGAAGGCCCATTCGGCTAGGAACCGAGCGATAGTACCAGATGTGGCTTACTGGAGCCGCAAGCTCAATATGTCCTGTGCGCTCACGGCGAACCTTAAAGTGAGTAACCTCGACACCACAGCGGTCACAAATTACGCCCCTATAGCGAATTGACTTGAATTTTCCGCAGTAACATTCCCATTCCTTTGTTGTACCGAAAATGCGCTCGCAGAAAAGACCGTCTTTCTCTGGTCTGAGAGTACGATAGTTGATTGTTTCTGGCTTTTTTACTTCGCCATAAGACCAAGCACGGATGTCATCCGGAGAAGCCAATTTAATTTTAATCGAGTCGAAATCCTGAATATCACGCATCTTCATTCTCCTTGTCGAAATTTGAATTTGCCTTGTCAATCAATTCCTGATCGCGTTCGGTAAGAGCAATTCGCTTGCCCTTTGCGTCATAAATTGTAAAGTCCAAAGCCAATCCACGAAGTTCCTGAACCATAACATTGAATGATTCCGGAACGCCAGCAGGAGCAGTTGGATCGCCCTTAACGATAGATTCATAAATCTTTGAACGACCATTCATATCGTCAGATTTAATTGTCATCATTTCCTGCAATGTGTTTGCAGCGCCGTAAGCTTCCAGTGCCCAAACCTCCATCTCACCAAGACGCTGACCACCGAACTGAGCCTTACCACCAAGTGGCTGCTGAGTTACGAGTGAGTAAGGACCTGTTGAGCGGGCGTGCATTTTGTCGTCAACCAAGTGGTGCAATTTAAGATAGTAAATGACACCAACGAAAATCGGGTTAATGAAGGGTTCACCAGTGCGTCCGTCACGAACAACCTGAGTACAATCTGGAGAAAGACCAGCTTCCTTGAGCTTCTCGGCAATCATTTCCTGGCTAGGAGTCTGGAATGCAGGACATTCAAAGTACTGGTTCAAATAGCGGCCAGCGATTCCAAGCTCAGATTCCATAATCTGACCGATGTTCATTCGAGAAGGAACACCAAGAGGGTTCAAACAAACATCGAGAGGAGTTCCGTCCTCCAAGTATGGCATGTCTTCTTCCGGCAAGATTCGTGCAACGACACCCTTGTTTCCGTGTCGACCAGCCATTTTGTCGCCTTCGCGGAGCTTTCGCTTGTTAGCGATAAGGACTTTAACAACCTCGTCAACGCCTGGGTTCAAATCATCGCCTTCGCTTCTCTTCAATCGCTGAACATCAATTACGACGCCTTCAACGCCATGTGGAACGCGGAGTGAAGAATCACGGACTTCTTTAGCCTTTTCACCGAAGATTGAGTTAAGGAGTTTGAATTCCGGAGTAGTTTCAGTCTCTGATTTTGGTGTGACTTTACCAACAAGAATATCGCCAGAGCGGACTTTTGCGCCAACTCTGATGATACCTTCTGCGTCAAGATTGTCCAAAGTCTTTTCTGCAGTGTTGGGGACATCGCGGGTAATTTTTTCGGGACCAAGCTTAGTCTCACGGATTTCAACCTGGAATTCTTTGATATGAATAGAAGTGTACATATCTTCTTTGACTACGCGGCGGCTGATAAGAACAGCATCCTCATAGTTATATCCATTCCAAGGAACGAATCCGACCAAAAGGTTTCGTCCGAGAGAAAGTTCACCGTTGAAGGTAGCAGGTCCGTCAGCAAGGACAGCGCCTTTTTTGACTTTTTCGCCACATTCGACAGTTGGGCGCTGATGATAACAAGTGTCCTGGTTAGTTCTCTGATATTTAAGAAGAGGATATTCGTCAAGAAGTCCATCCTCATCTCTCTTAATCTTAATCAAATCGCTTGTAACCCAAACGACTTCACCGTCATGCTTAGCCTTAATCAAAACGCCTGAGTCATAAGCTGCCTTCTGCTCCATACCAGTTCCAACATAAGGTGGCTCCGGGAAGAGCAAAGGAACACCCTGTCGCTGCATGTTACAGCCCATGAGAGCACGGTTAGCGTCATCGTGTTCAAGGAAAGGAACGAGAGAAGCAGAAACGGAGATAACCTGTCGTGGAGAAACATCCATGTACTGAATGTCTCTTGCCGCGCGAGTGGTGTAGTCGCCCTGATGGCGGACAGAAACCATTGTGTCAGGTCCGTTTGCGAAAGAACCGTCTTCTTTCATACCTTCGGCAACCTGACCGACATAGTAGCGGTCTTCGTCCATAGCAGAAAGATACTGAATCTCATCAGTTGCCTTACCATTCACAACCTTGCGGAATGGAGTTTCAAGGAAACCGTAATCATTAATTCTAGTGTAAATAGCGAGAGAAACGATAAGACCGATGTTCGGGCCTTCAGGAGTCTCAATCGGGCACATTCGTCCATAGTGAGTGTAGTGTACATCACGGACTTCAAAGCCAGCTCGGTCTCGGCTCAAACCACCAGGTCCCAAAGCGTTAAGTCGTCGTTTATGAGTAAGCTCAGCAAGAGGGTTTACCTGATCCATAAACTGAGAAAGCTGTGAAGAACCAAAGAATTCTTTGATAGCCGCAACGATTGGCTTGATAGAAATTAAATCCTGTGGCTTCATTGTCTCAGTTTCTTTGAGACTCATTCGCTCTTTTGCGATTCGCTCCATGCGGGCAAAAGCTGTTTTAAGCTGATTTGTCATCAACTCACCGACAGAACGAATTCGGCGGTTACCCAAATGGTCAATATCGTCAGTCTTTTCAATGTCGTTATAAACATTGATAAGATGCTTCATTGTCTGGATAATATCATCCTTTACGAGAGTCAAATCTTCATAAGGTGTCTCGTATCGGAAGCGTTTGTTGAGCTTATAGCGGCCAACGCGTCCCAAATCGTAGCGTCGGTTAGAGAAGAACATAGACTCAAGGTCTTTTTCTGCATTTTCGACAGTCATCGGCTCACCAGGCTTTAAGACATCGTAAACTGCAGCAAGAGCATCTTCCTTTGTAGGCTCGTCATTTTCAGAGCCTTCTTTTGTATATTTAATGTCTTCCCGCTCAAAACAATTAATAATCATCTCGCTGTCGAGCGATGGATTCCATTCATCCTTGTTGTCAGGATTTTCACGAGCATCAAATTTGATGACACAGATTTCAGAAATATTCTGAGCAAGAAGGTCATCGATGTCATGAGGATGGAGCTTTGTACCAGCCGGGAATAATTTTTTCTCTTCGCCATCTTCAGATTTTACGAAAATAGCGCTTGCGAGAACCTTGTCGATAAGAGAATCCTTTACGCTCTCGTCAACCTTGATATTCTCAGTTTTATAGAAGCAGCGGATAATTTCCTCGCGTGTGTTATAGCCCAATGCACGAAGGAAAATTGTCGCGAGAATCTTCTTTTTGCGATCAATTTTAGCGAAAATAAGCTCTTTTTTCTGGTCGATTTCAAATTCCAACCAACAACCACGGTCAGGAATGATTCGGCTAGAGAAAACACCCTTTTCGTTCTGGAAAATTACGCCAGGCGAACGGTGAATTTGAGAAACAACGACTCGTTCAGCACCATTGATAATAAAAGTGCCTCGGTCAGTCATGAGCGGAATGTCGCCCATATAAATGTCTTTCTGCAAGATAGCGCCAGTTTTTACGATAGTAAGATTGATTCTTGCTTTTAAAGGAACTGCGTAAGTCTGGCCTTTCTGCTTACATTCAAGCTCAGAAAATTTAATGTTCTCTTCATCAAGCTCATATCGCTCAAATTCGAGGCTCATTTCACCATCAGGACTGTTAATTGGGAAAGTTGTAGAAAAAGCTTCCTGCAAGCCCTGCTCAAGCGGTGCTTCACCGCGGTCTAATCTGTCTTTTTGAAGGAATGATTCGTAAGACGAGGTCTGAATGTCAATAAGATTAGGAATCTCCATAAAGCTATGGATGTCTTTTCCGTAATATTGACGGTTGATTGTTCTGCTTTTAGCGAACATTCATGTCTCCTCAATTTTGAAGGGGATTTGCCTAACTACCTGCTACATCACAAAGCCAATTTGTATGACATACAAAGGGTAAGGACAGCACAGAATAGCAAAGCCTATAAAAAAACAATTTTATGCTAAACGAACAAAAGCCTACCTGCCATAACAAAGATTTTGCCTGACAAGTAAGCTTATTTTTTTATGCCACATTAAGTGACAGTGACTTATTTGATAGAAACTTTTCCGCCAGCTTCTTCGACCTTCTTTTTGAGGTCTTCAGCGTCAGCCTTAGAAACGCCCTCTTTGAGTACTTTTGGAGCACCTTCAACGAGAGTTTTAGCTTCACCAAGTCCGAGACCGAGAGCATCTTTAACGAGTTTGATAACAGCGATTTTCTTTGCTGCGTCAAAGCTGTCGAGAGTAACAGTGAATTCTGTCTGCTCTTCAGCTGCTGCTCCGCCTGCTGCTGCTGGACCTGCTGCTACTGCAACTGCTGCTGTAACACCAAATTTCTCTTCCATTGCTTTAACGAGTTCTGAAGCTTCGAGAACTGTCATGTTTGCGATTGCGTCAAGGATCTGATCCTGTGTGATTGCTGCCATATTATCTTCTCCTAATTAGGCATTGAATTGCGTTTTATTAAGCAATTCTAAAAATCTTTTGTACGGACGGAACAAACTGAACCGTTTTTCCATACAGAGCGGAAACGAAGTTTCCAGTTTTATTTGTCGCCCGGACAGTCCGACAGCTACGAAGTCTGACCGGGCTTTCAGCATTAGTTAGCGCCTTCTGCTGATTTTTTATCAACGTACGCCTGCAAAGTAGCTGCGAGCTTCTGAACAGGACCATTGATTGTAGACATGAGCATAGCGATAAGCTGCTTTTTGCCAGGTACTTTTGAGTAAGCCTCGATTTTAGCAGAATCGTAAATCTCATTCTGGATGTATCCACCCTTGATAACAAGAGCTTCGTTGTCTTTAGCGAAGTCAAAAAGAACTTTTGCAGCTTCGTTTGAGTCTTCTTTTGCCATTACGACAGCAGTAGGACCAGTAAGATAGTCTGCAACATTTTCGATTTTGAGTTCTTCAAAAGCAACCTTTGCAAAGTTGTTCTTTACAACTTTAAGAGGAGCCTCATGCTCACGGAGTTTGTTTCGGAGAGCAGTAATCTGCTCAACTGTCAAACCACGATATTCTGTGAAGATGAAGTCATTGTATTCTGAGAATACTTTTTTTGTTTCTTCAATAGCCTGAGTTTTTGCAGGCTGGAGTGCTTTTGCCAAAATAGCCATGATTATGCCTCCTCCTTAACATTTACCCAGACGCCAGGACCCATAGAAGAGCTTACTGAAACTGAGCGAACGAAATCAGCCTTTGCATCGATTGGCTTTTTGCGGTCGATTTCTGCAAGGAGAGTTTTTGCGTTCTCTGCAACCTTTGCAGCGTCCATAGAAACTTTGCCGACAGCGATGTGGATGATACCTGTTTTGTCAGCACGGAATTCTGTACGACCTTTTTTGAGTTCGTTGATAGCAGAAACGATGTCGTTTGTAACTGTTCCTGTCTTTGGGTTAGGCATAAGACCTTTGCGACCCAAAACCATACCAAGACGACCAACATCTTTCATCATATCCGGAGTAGCGACAGCGATGTCGAAATCGAGCCAGCCACCCTTTACTTTGTCGATGTACTCAGCGGCACCTGCATAAGCGGCACCAGCGTCCAAAGCCTCTTTTGCTCTCTCTTCCGGACAGAATACGAGAACTTTCTTTTCTGCAGTGAACTGATTTGGGAAAACCAATGTATCACGCATTGTCTGGCTTTTTCCAAGCTTCAATGCAACATGAAGTTCAACAGTTTCGTCAAATTTTGCGAAGTGAACATCTTTTACAATCTGGCAAGCCTTTTCTACATCGTAAGCCTGTGTCGCATCAAATTTTTTGAGCGCATCAGTATATTTCTTACCGTGTTTCATTAGTTAGCCTCCACTTCTACGCCCATTGAACGAGCAGTTCCGGCGATGATTTTTTTAGCTGCCTCAAGGTCATTTGCGTTTACATCAGGCATTTTTGTTTTTGCAATTTCTTCAAGCTGAGCCTGTGTAAGTTTACCAACCTTGTCTCGGAGCGGGTTTCCAGAACCTTTTTCGAGTTTAAGCGCTTTCTTGATAAGAACAGCAGCTGGTGGAGTTTTGAGAATGAAGGTGAATGATTTATCCTGATAAACTGTGATTACAGCCGGAATAACCAAACCTTTTTCCATGTTCTTTGTTCGTTCATTGAACTGCTGACAGAACTGTGGGGCAGAAACGCCTTTAGGTCCGAGAGCAGGTCCAATCGGTGGAGCAGGAGTTGCAGCTCCGGCTGGCGCCTGAATTTTGAACACTTCAACGATTTTTTTTGTAGCCATTTTATAGCTCCTTATTTGGTATGAAAGCCAAACGACTTTCTAGCGGAATGAAGCGGTCCAACGGACTTCCATTCCTCCCAATTTATAAAAATCTGTCAGATTAAGCACAGCAAAAACATCTAAAAAGTAGATTTTCCGACTACGCTCGAAGTGACATTTTTACTGAACTAATTTTTCGACCTGAGTGATGTCTACTTCGACAGGTGTTGCGCGGCCAAAAATCTGAACCATTACGCGCATTTTGCTTTTATCTGGATAAATTTCTTCGACAACACCAGAGAATGACGCAAAGGGTCCTTCATTAATCTTAACCTGATCATCAACATTGTAAGCCTGCATAACGCGAATATTCTTTTCGCCTTTAATTCGACCACAACGAACCAAGATTTTTCGGGCTTCATCATCAGAAATCGGGCGAGGACGAACATTCGGGTCAGTTCCAACAAAGCCATTTACACCCTGAATTCTTCGGATTGCAGAACAAGTTGCCTTCCAGCCTAAATCTGGCAAATCCAACTCCAGCATTATGTAACTCGGAAGGAACTTTACTTTTCGTGTCTTTTTTTTGTTATCTTTTATTTCTACGACTTCTTCAACAGGAACCAAAATGTCGGTAACATATTCTTTATTGAGTTCACCATTTTCAAGCTTTAAGTGCAGAATTTTTTCGATTTTATTTTCGTAGCCTGCATAAGTCTGAACCATGTACCAGCCTTTCGCCATACAAAACTCCTATGCACCAAAAACAAGACTCATACCAGCACTGAACAAGAAATCAAGTGCACCAAGGATAATAGCAATAACAATAGTAGATACAAGAACAACCTTTACAGATGAAATAACATCATCTCGTGTTGGCCAAGTAACTTTTCTAAGTTCCACACCGCATTCTTTAAAAAATCCGAAAACTTTTGCCATAATAATCCTCAATAAAAAAAGAAAAGACTTTGCACGAAAGTCCTTGTCTTAAAATTATCAGGCCCGGCAGGACTCGAACCCGCGACACTCGGTTTTGGAGACCGATGCTCTACCAACTGAACTACAGGCCTATTTATATCAAGCCGCCTTTGACTGGCAGCCTAATTTATATTTTAAAAGCTTATTTTGCTTTTGTTTCTTTATGCAAGACTTCCTTGCGACAGAATGGGCAATATTTATTTTTTTCAAGCTTGCCCTGAATATTCTTTCGGTTTTTTGTAGTAGTGTAATTCTTGCGTTTGCATTCTGTACACTGAAGGGCGATAATATCAATCGCTGTCTTTTTCTTGCTACCCATTTTATTACTCCTAAAATATATTCTTTATTAAAAATCTAGGTTTAGCTCCCGAGCGGAATCGGACCGCTGACCTCAGCACTACCAATGCTGTGCTCTACCAACTGAGCTACAAGAGCACACAAAGATGTGTTCAAGAAATATATCTGACGCGGGGATTTGTGTCAAGAGAGCGGATAGGGAATTCAAGATTATTGTAGTATTTTTTTTCTTTTTATGATAGTCTCACTGAAATAAAATTCATGGAGAAACAGCATGAAAATCGATGAGCTCGTAGACAACATTTTGAAATCTTATGAAACCGACGGCGGAATCAACAAGGCGGGGAACGAAAATTTCCCCAACCGCGAAAATGTCGTTTCGGTGCTCCATGACATTCAGTGTCTTATTTTTCCGGGCTACAAAACGGCGGAAGAACTTGATTCCGTGAATTTGCGCTACATTACCGGTCAGCGCGTGAACCGAATCGTCTCGCTCCTCACAAAGGAAATCGAAAAAGCCCTCGTCTACAAATCGATTCAGCATGACGAAAATTCCCATGTCAAAGATTCACACTGCTTCGACCTTGCTGAAAAAACCGCGCTCGCCATGATTGAGGCAATTCCCGAAATCCGAAGGCTTGCCCGCCTCGACGCAATCGCGGCTTTCAACGGAGACCCGGCGGCAAAAAGCGGAGACGAAGTGATTGTCTCGTACCCTGGTCTTCAAGCGATTATCGTGTACCGAATCGCGCACTTTTTGCATGAATGCGGTGTTCCTGTTATTCCACGCATTATGACCGAGCATGTTCACGGAAAAACGGGAATCGACATTCACCCAGGCGCAAAAATCGGCGAAAGTTTCTTTATTGACCACGGAACGGGCGTCGTTATCGGCGAAACAACAATTATTGGGAAAAATGTAAAAATTTATCAGGGCGTAACGCTCGGCGCACTGAGCGTAAAAAAATCCCTCAAAAACACAAAACGACACCCTACTATAGAAGATGATGTAACAATCTACGCAAACGCAACAATTCTCGGTGGCGAAACAGTCATCGGCAAAGGATCGGTAATTGGCGGCAACTCGTGGATTACAGAATCTGTCGCCAATGCGAAATGACTTCGCATTGGCTTACGAGAAAATCCTTTGGATTTTCTCGGTCGTCAACGCAAAATAAGAAAAAAAACGCTTAGGCACAAAAAAACAGAGCTTCCTCGAAGTAACACTTAAAGGAAGCCCTGCCGTCCAGCAAGCTGGACATCGGAGAGAGTTTATCAGCTTTTTACAAGCTGAGATAAATATAATCCGATGGTCGGCATTTGTCAAGATTTTTCAGCAAAAAATCTCCATTTTGTCCAAAATCTCCAACTTATAACAAGAATTTATGGCAATTTTAAAGCTTTATTCGACTTTTGAGCAGAAATTTGCTA
>FLNY01003999.1_pt1 | contig 71892 bp, 60 predicted proteins | sample 1140381 | NCBI WGS metagenome assembly FLNY01 (sample SAMEA3878172, study PRJEB12797) | bioreactor metagenome | biome: Moose rumen | place: Sweden | collected 2011-10
CGTCTTCAGAAGTAATTAACCTTAAAACTAAGAAAGGAAACATAACAATGAAAAAGACATATATAGCTCCACTCGCGGAAGTGGTAAAGATTAATGCAGAACAGATGATCTGCGAATCAATTGATAATGTGAATAGAGCAATCGACAAGAGTTCAACAGTTAATGCTGGTAATGCTCTTGGCAAGGACGACTTCGATGATTTCGACGAAGACCTCTGGTAAGTAAATGGTGAGGGGTGAGCCTTGTGCTTTCCCCTCGCTTTAAGATAAAGCTGGTGAAAGCCAGTGTATTTTCTAAAGTAAATTTAGTTAGTTAATTAAGTTCACCTACTAATGTGTCGCGAGATACAAGGTGAAGAAAATTTTAGGCTCCTGCGCAGCGATGTGCGGGAGCCTTTTTTGTTGGTTGCCTGCAAGAAGCTGTGTTTGTGGACTTTGTACAAGGATAAACGATTAATTTTTTTTGTCATCATAATGGCCATATGCAGTGAGTACATCAACACAGACCTCGGTTTCTAGCTCTTAACTCAATGCTTTTGATTTCTGCCATGAATAATCAAACAAAACAGATATAATTATGAATGTTAGCAATCCTTTACCTTCTTACTGAAATGCGATTTTTCGACTATTCTTTTGTTAATAATTTACAATTTCGTACCTTTGCGGCGAACTATGCGCATTATCGGATGCCAACTGGTTCGAGACTTTATGGGTTAAAGTAGAGAAATTCATGCTTATTCTTGCTGATTGAAACCTAGGAAATTTCAAACAAAGCACACAAGATATGCATACAGATTCTCCGCGCTATAGCGTGGGATTGTTGTATCACTATATCTTTGTGCAAAAGGTTTTCCTAGGACCGCAATCAGGGGATGTAGAAGTGAAGCAGTTCTACGCCTTTTTTATGCGTGTCGGTATCCTTATAATAAATAATGTGTACTTTTTCGCTGAAGGCAGCCCACAGTCCTCAGCAAGTTTTTTCAAACTTATTATACATTATTTATTATTAACCTAATTTATTAACTCATTTAAAAATGAAAAAATTTACTTTTTCTTTTAAGTCGCTTCTTCTTGCAGCCGGATTGCTGTTGGGAAGCGCAAATGCGTGGGCAACGGATTATGCTATTGCATGGCAAAACTTATTTGATGATGCTGGAACATATCAAACGGGATGGAATGGAGTAAAATCAAGAAGTCAAGCTACATGTACAGTGAGTCAAGGTACGAGAAGTGGTGATCAAAAGTACATTTCTTTTTCTAATTCTGCCTATAATACAGCGTGGACTTATACACTTTCTGATATTTCTGCTATAAGTTCCGCATCTGACTACATTTTTGATATGGATTTTGCATTGACTCGATGCAATACTGGTGGTACTACAGAAATGAAAATTACTAATTCTAGTGATGGCGAACTATTTAAGGTTTCTGCTCCTGGAGGAGATACTGGTAGGGGAAGTACGACATTGGTAAGTGGTTCTGTTTATATCAATGGTAGTGCGTCAGCAGAAGCAGAGAATGTTACTATGAATACTTTCCGTGGTGGTGCAATACAATGGTATAATATTCATATAACAAGTAATGCAACAGATGGAACAGACCTGACGCTAACGAACTGTGCCGATGCATCAGAAACTAAAACATATCATCTTTCTGATGGTGTTGTTGCCCTTGGCAAAATTATTTTGAATCCGGCAAGTGTAAACAGCACTATATATGGAGGTGGATGCTTTGACAACTTTATCTTTAAGACTCCAGAAGATGCTTCATCAGTAAGTGAACCTACATTTACAATTACAGATTTCAGTGGTACATCGAGAACTATTGAACTCTCTACACTTACAGATGGTGCGGACATTTATTATTCAGAGACAACAGATAATCCAGAAGAAACAGCTGAATGGACAGAATACTCTGAAGCTTTTGCTACAACGACTTCCCCAATTTATGCTTATGCAAAGAAAGGTGCATATAGCTCAACTGTTGCTACGATAGTAACAGGTGCAGGTACTTCATTCACGTTGAATACTCCAACATGGACTCGTACTGGTGCTAATACTTATAGAATTACAGCTACTGCTACTTCTGCATTAGGCGTAACTGCAACACAAACTATTCACTATACTGTTAATGGCGGTGCAGAGCAGACTTCCGCATCACCAGCTGATATTAGTGATGTTGATGGTGATATTGTTGCTTGGGCAACTGCAGACAAATTTGGAAATTCTGCAAACTTGAACATTACCTATGTAAAGGCATATGATTTAGCTTCTGAAGCAACATGGACATATAACCTGAATTCATATCCAAAGGCACATTCTTGTACTGCTATTGCTTCTGCCCTTGATACAGAACATGGTAAAGATATGAATGGTACAGAAATGTACAATCTGTTAGAAGAGAGTTATCCAAACCTTTTTATTGAGAATGCAGGAGGTTGGCTGCTCCGTAATCAGGCATCAAATGCATGGAAGTGTCAATCTGCTAAAACTTCTATTGCTTTCGATAACGTTACGACATCAGATGTTATTTATATTTATGCAATTAACGATAATGGTTCTGTAAATTGCATAAATAGTGTAGTAAATGGTGAAGTAAAATATAATTATTGGTTACAGCATTTTTATATTATACCTACTTCTGACGGTGCTGTAAATGTAACATTTAATATAGGCTCATCTATCAATGATGTTGCAGTATATTCACAAGCAGTTCCTGTAACTGTTTCTGCAGCAGGTTATGCAACATTCTCTTCTTCTTATGCTCTTGATTTGACTACAGCAAATACTCCTGATGGTTTGACAGCATATTATATTGAAGGTGGCAAATTGACAAAAGACAATGCCCCATTCACAACTATAGATCAGACAGTAGCTGCTGGTCAGGGAATACTTCTTAAGGGTGATGCAGGTACATACAATATTAAGGTTGCAGCATCTGGTGACGCTCTTGAAGACAATGCTCTTGTAGCTACTAATGGAAGTGCAATCGCTGAAGGTAACTATGTGTTTGCTTATGAAACAGCAAATCCATCAGCTACAGCTGGATTCTATTATGTAAGTGCTGATACAGCTCCAGTTGCAGCAGGTAAGGCATACCTTAATGGTTCCTTGATTCCACCAAGTGTTAAGGCCTTCATATTTGATGGTACTACAACAGGAATCGAAACTGCTCCTGCTGCTGAGGCAGAAGAAGACGGAGTGTACTACAACACTGCTGGTCAGGTAGTAACAAAGGATTACAAGGGAATCGTAATCAAGAACGGTAAGAAATATTTTAATAAGTAAAAGACCCTCTCCAACTCCCCCTGTTTTTGGGGGGGAGAGAAGGGAAAGCTAATAACAAACTTTAGAAAAATCCCCGATCTCACAACTCCTCCCCCAAAAGGGGAGGTCGGGAGGGGTTCTAAATACTAAAATGAAAAAGACATATAAAGCACCACTCACAGAAGTGGTAAAGATAAATGCAGAGCAGATGATTTGCCAATCAAGTTTTTCATTAAGTACAAGCAGACAATTCAACTCTGAAACAATGCAAATAAGCAGTAAGGAAGACGAAGAAGTCGACGAAGATCTCTGGTAAATAAACGGTGAGGGGTGAGCCCTGTGCTTTCCCCTCGCTTCAAGATAATACTGGCGAAAGCCAGTAATTTTCTCAAGTTAAATTAAGTTAGTTAATTAAGCTCACCTATCAATGTGTCGCGAGATACAAGGTGAAAAGAAAATTTTAGGCTCCTGCACAGTGATGTGCGGGAGCCTTTTTGTGTGTCGTCTAAACGTCAGATGTTATCTTAAATTTGTTTATTACAAAAGTGGTACCATATAAATAGGCACCATCAGTGTCTCTTTGTCCTTGCGCAAATCCTTCGTATATACCAGGTATCGCCATAATATTTCTTTAGAGTATTTATTGCAGAACTCATCGAGAGATATGTGAGCCTTATAACCAGACGACTTTACCTCTATTGGACATAGTTTATTGCTGCGCGATAATAGGAAATCTACCTCATAATTGTGTTTTCCGCTTGGTGTGGGCCATGTGTGATAAAACAATTCGTTGCCACCAGCCTTCAACATCTGAGCCACCACATTTTCATAGACATAGCCCAAATCGGCACTCAGCTTGTCAGAAAGCAATTTCTGATAAATGATATTCTCCGTTACATCTTTGTCCCAAAATGCGAGCGTGATAAATAAACCTGTGTCACCAACAAACATTTTATATTGGTTCTTGTCTTTATGTAAAGCCAGTCCAACCGACGGATTGTTAGCATGGTAGGCAAAGTTTACACAAAGGCTATCCTCCATATCCTCCAACAACTCGTCCATATTTGTATTTTCCGCACTGCGCCCCAGTACACTCATTACCTGATAGCGAGAAGTATTTTTCGACAGTTCTGATGGTATTGCTTTGAATAGTCGTGATGCCTTGCCCGATGGGTCAATCTTGCGGAAATCGTCTGTATAAAGGTCAATAATTTCTCGCTTGATCTGATCCACTTCACTCAGATTGTTAGTATCCAAATAAGTGTTTACTGCCTGTGGCATACCTCCAACCAGCATATACAAACGGAAATCTCGCAGCAAAGTTCTGCTCACCTGGTCACCAATAGAACGTTTAGTCTCAAAAGCCTCCTTCAGCAGCGGCAATGTTACTTCATCACCCAATGCCCAACGAAACTCTTCATAGTCCATAGGATACATTGTGATGCGAGTTTCTTCACTAGGTATAGTGATGCCTTGAGTATTCTTCTTGATAGATAGTAGCGATCCTGTTTCGATGAAGTCATAACGATGGTCTTTTACCATATACTTGATGGCCTGACGCACTTGTGGAGCCTTCTGTATTTCGTCGAAGATGATCACAGACCTGCGCTCCACCAACTTTACTTTATAGATAAACTGCAACTGAAAAAAGAAGTTGTTCAGATCAGCAATATTCTTAATTGCCTCCCAAACTGAATCAGGTGCATTAGCAAAATCTACTATAATGTATGAGTCATACTCACGTTTGGCAAACTCTTCTGCAATCGTTGATTTGCCTACGCGCCGTGCTCCCTTAATCAGCAGTGCCGTCTTGCCGTCTTTGACCTTTTTCCAATTCAGCATCCGTTCATAGAGTTTCCTTTTGAATATGCGACAACTTGTATCCATTCCTCAAAATGTTTTAAGTTTTTTGAGGGCGAAATTATACATTTATGTAGAAATCTCAAAATGTTTTTGTGGAAAATATGTAGAAATCTCAAATTTTAGGCTCCTGCGCAGTGATGTGCGGGAGCCTTTTTGTATGTCGCATAAAAAACGCACATCGAGTTTGTTGCAGTTTAGGAATATTTACGTACCTTCGCACACAATTAACGATAACGCTAATAATTATGCATTATGCATTATGAATTGTAATTGTGCATTATGCATTATGAATTATGCATTATGAAAAGTGTTGCTAATATACTGAAGAATACAAAGGAGACTTTGTTTTCGTTTGAGGTTCTGCCACCGCTGAGAGGTAAGAGTATCGAACAGATATATAAGACTATCGACCAGTTGATGGAGTTTAAACCTGCGTTCATAGAGGTGACTACCCACCGCTCGGATTATACCTATAAGGAGATTCAGCCTGGGCAGTACAAGAGGGTAGAGGAACGACTCCGTCCGGGTACTGTGGCTATCGCCTATGCCATTAAGCAGAAGTATGGTGTGCCTGTGGTGCCTCATGTCATCTGTAGCGGTTATTCGCAGCAGGAGACGGAGTACGAGTTGATGGACCTCTCGTTCCTCGATATGAAGGATTTGCTCGTACTGCGAGGTGATAAGTCGAAGCAGGATTCGAAGTTTATCCCTAAGGAGGGAGGACTCAGATATGCCAGTGAACTATGTGAACAGGTGAGCCGATTCAATGCCGGACATTTGCTTTACGGAGAACAGCGCGAGGTGGCTGACGAACGCCCATTCAGTTTCGGTGTTGCTGGTTATCCGGAGAAACACGAGGAGGCGATGAGTATGGCTGCCGACCTGAGGGCTCTGAAACGTAAGGTAGAACTCGGTGCCCAGTATGTGGTGACTCAGATGTTTTTCGATAACAACAAGTATTTCCGTTTCGTAGATCGCTGTCGAGAGGCAGGTATAGATGTACCTATCGTTCCAGGACTGAAACCTCTGGGTACACTGAACCACCTGACTACTTTGCCTCGCACATTCCGAGTAGATTTCCCCGATGAATTGGTGGAAAAACTGGAGGAATGCAAGACAAATGAAGATGCCAAGGCGGTAGGTACGGAGTGGTGTATTAAGCAGTGCCGCGAACTCATGGAACATAATGTACCTTGCCTGCATTTCTATACGATGAATGCCGCCGCACAAGTGGCGGAGATAATGAGAAAAGTGAGGAGTTGAAAACGAAAGACGATAACCATTAACCATTAACCATTAACATGTCATTACGGGAGAGTTTACAAAAGAGAATTCTGTTGCTTGACGGAGGAACCGGGTCGGTGCTGATGTCAGGCAATAACGATGCTTTGTGCATAACTCAACCGGAGGCGGTGAGGAACCTGCATCGCAAGTATCTCGAGGCTGGTGCCGACATAATTACTACTAATACCTTTTGTGCTCAGAGAATTTCGCAACGAGAATATCATCTGGACGATAAGATTAGGGAGATAAACCGTGCCGGTGCCCGACTGGCGCGCGAGGAGGCTGACCGCATGACGCAGATGACTCCTGAGCGACCAAGGTATGTGCTGGGAGATGTGGGACCGACAAATAAGATGCTCTCCATGAGTGAAGATGTGAATGTGCCAGAGGCACGTGCCATTACATTCGATGAAATGGAGGCAAACTACATAGAACAGATTGAGGCGCTGATGGAGGAAAGGGTGGATGGAATCCTCGTGGAAACTATCTTCGACACCTTGAATGCCAAGGCTGCCATTTCTGCGTTTCTTCGTGTAAAAGAAAAACTCGGTACAGATACAGAACTGCTGCTGAGTATGACTATAAGTGATTCAAGTGGCAGATTGCTCAGCGGACAAACCGTTGAGGCTTTCATCACTTCGGTAATGCATGCCAATCCGTTGTCGGTAGGTCTGAACTGCGGTATGGGTGCCAGCGGAATGATGCCTTATCTGAGACGAATGGCGAAGTTTGCTCCGTGTTATGTGTCTTGCCACCCGAATGCAGGATTGCCGAATCAGTTTGGTGAGTATGATGAAACTCCCGAAACGATGCGACCACAGATGCAGGAGATGGTGGAAGAAGGTCTCGTAAACATCATTGGTGGCTGCTGCGGAACGACTCCAGCTCATATCGCTGAAATGAGAAAGATGCTGGATGAGGGGGGCGCAGACCCTAAAGACCCTCCTAAATCCTCCCTGTTTAGGGAGGACTTGAGGATGTCGCCCGCATGGAGTTCTCCCCCTAAACAGGGGGAGTTAGAGGGGGGCTTCTCCCTTGCCGGTTTGGAGCATTTCGAGTTTTCTCCTTCTGACTTCGTGTGTATCGGTGAGCGATGCAATGTGGCTGGGTCGCGTAAGTTCCTCAGACTGATAAATGAGAAGAAGTATGAGGAGGCTCTGAGTATTGCCCGCAAACAAGTGGAGGATGGTGCTCAGGCTATCGACATAAATATGGATGACGGATTGCTTGATGCACAGACGGAGATGCGTACTTTCGTGAATCTGCTGATGAGCGATCCTGCTATCAGCCGTGTGCCATTGATGATTGACTCCAGTCGTTTTGAAGTGATTGAGGAAGGACTGAAATGCTGTCAGGGTAAGTGTATCGTGAACAGCATCAGTCTGAAGATGGGTGAGGAGGATTTCCTAAAGCATGCAAGGGTGGTGAAACGACTTGGTGCTGCCGTGATTGTGATGTGTTTTGATGAGGAAGGACAAGCTACAGACTACGAACGCCGTGTTGCCATCTGCCAACGAGCATACAGACTGCTGACTGAGGAAGTAGGATTCAATCCGAGCGATATAATTTTTGACCCCAATGTGCTTACTATTGCCACAGGTATGGAGGAACATGCTGACTATGCTAAGGACTTCATCCGTGCTACGAAGTGGGTGACGGATAATCTGAAGGGAACCAGAGTGTCGGGCGGACTCTCAAACCTGAGTTTTGCTTTCCGTGGAAATAACTATATCCGTGAGGCTATGCATTCCGTTTTCTTGCATTATGCAATTCAAAACGGCATGGGTATGGCTATCATGAATCCCGCCACAAGGGTAGATTACGACACTATCCCTGCCGAACTGCAAAAGGCAATAGCTGATGTGGTGCTTAACAGCGATGCGGAGGCAAGTGAACGCCTGATAGAACTGGCTGGGAAGTATTCGCAGAGTACCCAGAGCGCTCAGAATGCTCCGAGTGCGCCGACTGTTCAAAGTAATCTGACAACTGAGGAACGCCTTCGTCAGGCTCTTGTCAAGGGCGGGTCGGACACTCTGAATGCTGACATCATGGAATTGATTGGCAGAGGCGATAAGGCTATTGACATTATCTCCGGTCCGTTGATGGAAGGAATGAACGAGGTGGGTGAGTTGTTCGGTGCCGGAAAGATGTTCCTGCCACAGGTAGTGAAGACTGCCCGCACTATGAAACAGGCGGTTGACATCTTGCGACCATATATGTTGCAAGGTGATGATAATAAGGCTTCAAAGGCTGCAAAGATACTGATTGCAACGGTTAAGGGCGATGTACATGATATAGGAAAGAATATTGTGGCAGTGGTTCTCACCTGCAATAATTTCGAGGTGCTTGACCTGGGTGTGATGGTGCCAAAAGAAACCATAGTTGAAACGGCAATTAAGGAGAAGGTGGATATGGTTTGTCTGTCAGGACTTATCACTCCATCGCTTGAAGAAATGGGACATACCGTTCAGGCTATGAAAGATGCAGGACTGGATATCCCAGTGATGGTGGGCGGTGCCACTACTTCGGCTCTACATACAGCTGTGAAGATTGCTCCGCTGTACGGAGGAAGTGTGTTCCATGTGCGAGATGCCTCAGCTGATGCTGTAATGGCTATGAAATTGGTTGACCCTCAACAGCGCCAAACTGTTATTGACGAGAATTATAGGGAACAGGAAGAACTTAGGGTTCATGGTTCAGGGTTCAAGGTTCATGGTTCAAGAGAGAAAGAGGTTCAAGAGGTTCAAGAAGTTCAAGAAGTTCAAGAGGTTAAAGAGGTTAAAGAGGTTAAAGAAACCATTAACCCTGAACCATTAACCATAAACCAGCATCCCTCTCCTCTCTTCTTGGGACAGCGTGTGCTGCAACCTATACCTGTGAGCTGTTTGCTACCTTATTTTAATTGGAAAATGTTCTACCTGCCTTGGAAGGTGAAGGAGGATTCGGAACAGGCTCTGGAACTGAAGAAGGATGCAGAGGCTTTGCTCGACGAACTGAAGGATAATCCGGTGTATGGAATGAGGGCTATTCAGGCTTTCTATCCGGCTCGCAGAGGTGAGGACTCGATAGTAATTACTAAGAGTGATTGTCCTTGTTGCACGAATCGTTTGTTGCATAAACTACGTACAGTGGAAATTCCTACTCCACGGCAGCAGTGGGGTGAACACAAGAGTTTGTGTGATTATGTTTCTTCTGATGGGAACGACTATATTGGTATGTTTGCAACCACAGTGAGTCAGGCTTTCATCGAACGACTGGAACACCTGAAAAAAACGAAGGGAAACAGTGATTATGATGCGTTGTTGATGCAGACAGTGGGCGACCGATTGGTTGAGGCTGCAAGCGAATACCTGCATCGTCAGACTGGCTGGGATGGCATTCGTCCTGCTATCGGTTATCCGTCTTTACCTGATCAGCATAGCATCTTCATACTGGCTGAGGCAATCGATTTCAAGAGGATTGGTATCAGTCTGACGGAAAACGGTGCTATGTATCCGCAGGCATCTGTGTGCGGACTGTACATAGGCAATCCGAAGGCGGAGTATTTCCCGGTAAACGAAAAATTATGAATTAATACAACTGCTATGAAAACAAGAATTTTCCTTTCCCTTATTTGTTGCGCGATGTCTGTTCAGACATTTGCACAAAGTACGGTGCGTAAGTTCACTTTAACAAACTCCACAGATGGACAGTCGGAAATAACAGTCTATCTGCCAAGTGCTGAAAGTGCGGCACTGGCAAATGGTAGAGCTGTTGTGGATTGTCCAGGAGGTGGTTACACCCATCTGTCTATGGATAACGAAGGACATAACTGGGCTGAGTTCTATAACGAACAAGGTATAGCTTATGTAGTTCTGAAATATCGTATGCCATACGGAAACAGGAATGTGCCACTGAGTGATGCGTACAGAGCTATTCGTACTGTACGCGATAGTTGTAAGGTATGGAATATCAATCCATATAACGTAGGTATTCAGGGTTTCTCAGCTGGTGGTCACCTGGCTTCTGCTGTTTCTACCCATGCACCTTTTGATGCCCGTCCAAATTTCTCTATTCTGTTCTACCCAGTAATCACGATGAATACGAGGATTTCTCATACTGCTTCGTGTGCCGGATTCTTAGGCGAGAATGGTGTGCAGGACGAAAAACTGGTAAGGGAGTGGAGCAGTGATAAGGCTGTTCGCCGTCACCTTACACCTCCTGCAATTGTTATCCTTGCCAACGACGACCGAGTAGTACCTCCAGCACCTAATGGCGCTGCATACTACAGTTCGATGCGTCAGGCTGGCAACAACTGTTCGTTCCTTGCTTATCCTTCTGGCGGACATGGTTTCGGATTTAAGGATACTTTCCGTTATCACGAACTGATGAAGACGGAACTCCGCCAGTGGTTGGCTGACCTTCGCATGCAGAAGGAATCGGATATCAGAGTGGCTTGTGTGGGTAATAGTATCACCGATGGAATGGGCATAGATATGGCAAGTAAGTTCGGTTATCCAGCACAACTTGGTGTGAGACTCGGTGAAGGATATGCTGTGAAGAATTTTGGTGTGAGTGGTCGCACTATGTCGGAACATGGAGATTTGCCTTATCAGAAGGAACAGGCTTGGAAGGATTGTCTGGCTTGGCAACCAAATATTGTTGTCATCAAACTGGGTACTAACGACGCTAAGACTGCCAACTGGAATTATGCTAAGGATGATTATATCCAAAGTCTGAACCAAATGGTTGATTCGCTGAATGCTCTGCCTTCAAAACCACGTATTATCGTTGCTTCTCCTATTCCTGCTTTCAGGGATATATGGACTATTACAGACAGTGTCATCACAAACGGAATCATTCCTCTGCTGGAGAAATATACAGAGAAGAAGAATCTGGAATATCTCGACCTGCATTCTCAATTTAAGAATATAGAGAAGGTGATGCAGCCAGACGGAATACATCCTACTGATAAGGGTGCTGCACAGATTGCTTCACTCGTTGCTGCCGCTATTAAGACAGACCCGAAGAAGGCAACCAATTCGAAGAAGTCAAAGAAAAAGAAATAACAAATGAGCCCACTGTTAAGGTGGGCTCGTTTGTTGTTAATCCATGTGGAACATCTCAGGCAGTGGAATGCTGATTGGAGAGTTGTCTGGATTTGTCTCCATGATGTCAGCCATGTAAGCCCACCATTTCTTGCATGCTTCAGTCTCGCCAAGATCCTGGCTTCCGCCTTCACCTTCGAGCTCCTGATAAGCATACAGAACGTTTGTTTCCTCATCTAAGTAGATGCTGTAGTTGCGTACTCCACTTTCTGTGAGCAAACGACGCAGTTCTGGGAAAAGGTTTGCATGACGACGTTTGTACTCTTCTGCGTTTCCTGGTTTCAGGAACATTTTAAATGCTTCGCGTTTCATAGTCTTTTTTAATTGGTTATAGGTTATTGGTTATAGGTTATTGAGATTATCCTCCGATGATTGTGGTGAAACCGGCTTGGGTAAAGGCTTGTTTGCAGCGGTCGAGAGTTTCGTCAGAGGGAGCTTTCATTTCGTATCCCTTAGGGTTATACTGACTGCCCATTCTGATGTGTTTGTCTTTACCTACATCGTGATAAGGAAGTAGGTTGACAGTTTTCCGTTCCCAAGGAAGAGTTTTCAGAAACTCTATAGAGTCATGTATGTTGGTTTCATCGGTGTTTACTCCTTCTATCAGTGGAATGCGAATGAAAAAGTCGGCACCCATTTCTGCCAACATCCTTATGTTTTCTAAAATAATTTTGTTGCTCACCCCTGTATATTGCTTATGCTTCTCGTCGTCCATCAGCTTGAGGTCCACAAGGAAGAGTTCGCAGTTGGCTGCTATCTCCTTAATTACCTCTGGTTTTGCATAGAGTGTAGTATCTACACAACGGTGCAGATGGAGTTTACCCAGTTCTTTCAACAGGGCGAGAGCATCTTCGAAGTGCATGAGGGGTTCGCCGCCACAGAGGGTAACTCCGCCTCCGCTGTCCTCCATTATGTCGCGTTCCTTCTCTATCTCCTTGATGAGGTTGGGAAGAGTCCATTCCCTGCCGCATATCTCTCGGGCTGTTGTAGGACATTCGTCCGCATTCTTCCCAACACACTTAGGACAATGGATGCATTTGTTCTTGTTGAAGAGAATCTGCGGTTCTGTGCTCCACGATTCAGGATTGTGGCACCAAACACAACGCAGTGGGCACCCTTTGAAAAAAATGGTGGTTCGGATGCCCGGACCATCATTTATGGCGTATCGCTTGATGTCGAAGATTATCATACAGCACTGTTTTCAGTACGGGCAATGATTTCGTTTTGCAGTTGCTCTGTCATATCATTGAAGTAGTCAGAGTATCCAGCTACACGAACCAATAGGTCTTTATACTGGTCTGGGTGTTTCTGAGCATCGCGCAGAGTCTCTGTATCTACTATATTGAACTGAATATGGTGCCCGCCAAACTTAAAGTAAGTACGCACAAGACTTGCACATTTCTTTATGTCCTCATCGCGTTTGAAGAGGGCAGGGGTAAAACGTACATTCAGCAATGTACCTCCACTCTTTGTCTGGTCGAGTTTTCCGAGTGACTTAATCACTGCTGTCGGTCCGTGACTGTCACTTCCGTGAGCTGGCGATGTGCCGTCGCTGATTGCGAAATGTGCAAAACGACCATTAGGAGTTGCTCCGCACACAGAACCGAAGTAGTTGTGGCAAGTGGTACTGAGCATATTCAGATGAGTCTGACCACCACGAGTGTTAGGACGACCTTCTATAGCATCCACAAGGTCGTTATATACCTTCACTGCGATAGTGTCGGCATATTCATCATCGTTACCGAAGAACGGAGTGTGGTTGCGAATATACTGACGCATCTGTTCTTCGCCTTCGAAGTTCTTGTCGCAAGCAGCAAGAATCTGATCCATTGTGTAGCGATGATCTTCAAAGACGTGTTTCTTGATAGTTGTAAAACAGTCTGTGATAGTTCCCAAGCCAGTACACTGAATATATGTAGTGTTGTAACGAGCTCCTCCACTGTAGTAGTCCTTACCCTTCTCAATGCAGTCGTCGATATACAGGCTGAGGAAGGTAGCAGGGGCATAGAGTGAGAACATACGTTCGATGTAGTTGTTTACAGACAGTTTCAGATTTACGAAGTAAATCATCTGCTTGTGCCAAGCATCGTAGAGTTGCTCGAAACTGGTGAAGGCGCGAGGGTCGCCTGTCTTCAGACCGAGTTGTTTCTTTGCGATTGGGTCGTAACCGTTGTTGAGGGTGATTTCCAGAATCTTTGGAGTATTCAGATAGCCTGTAAGCAAGTATGCTTCCTTACCGAATGCACCGACTTCGATACAACCTGAACAACCGCCTTCGCGTGCGTCTTCGAGGGTCTTTCCTGCTCGTGTCATTTCCTTTACATAGGTGTCAGGATTGAACACAGAAGGATAACCGTGACCTTGACGAATCACCTTCAGTCCTGCCATCAGGAAGTCGTCAGGAGTATTCTCAGCAATATGGATAGAGAGTCCTGGCTGCAGTTCGTGCAGTTCTTCCTGAATCTCCAGAATCATATATGAGATGTCGTTGATAGCACTGTTGCCATTCTTGTCAATACCTCCGATATTGATATTCGTGAAGTCATTGTAAGTACCCGATTCCAACGCAGTAACACCTACCTTTGGAGGTGCTGGCTGGTTGTTGAATTTTATCCAAAGACAAGAGATGAGTTCCTTTGCCTTATCGCGAGTCAGAGTGCCGTCTTCGATACCTTTCTTGTAGAATGGGTAGAGGTGTTGGTCGATATGTCCCGGATTCATACTATCCCAACCATTCAGTTCGGTTACAGTTCCCAGGTGTACGAACCAATACATCTGAATAGCTTCCCAGAGGTCGCGGGGGGCATGTGCAGGTACCCAGTGGCATACATCTGCAATTTTCTCCAACTCAGCTTTACGCTGTGGATTGGTTTCCTTTGCTGCCATCTTTTCTGCCAGTTCTGCATGACGTTCTGCAAAGAGTATGGCTGCATCGCAAGAGATAGCCATAGCCTCCAGTTCCTGCTGTTTGTCGGTAGCTTCTGGGTCGTAGATATAGTCGAGTTCGGAAATCTTCTTTTCGATACGAGCCTTCACGTCGAGCAGACCTGTGTGGTACATCTTACCGTCCATGGCTGTGTGGCCGGCAGCACGCTGTTCCATGAACTCAGTGAATACTCCGGCATGATAAGCCTCTTCCCATTCCTTTGAAACGTGGTTGAAGATGCGTTCGCGCTGGGTCTTGCCTTTCCAGTAAGGAATTACTTCCTTCTCGTATGTGTCGATATCCTCCTGACTGATGGTGTAGCGCTGCAGTTCACGACTGTTTAGTGTGTGCAGGTCCTCTACCGAGTGACAAGTCAGTTCTGGGAATGTAGGTACAGCCTTTGGCACTGGTCCGCGTTCTGCTACGATGAGTTCGTCGTCACCGATGTATATTGTTTTCTTCTTGCATATCTCGTAGAAGTTTTTTGCACGCAACACAGCAACAGGCATAGTGCCGTAGTTCTCTTTGTAGAATGCTGTTTCAATCAGAGCACGTTCGATGCTCAGTGTGGTTGGAGTGTCGAAACATTGTTTGCGCAGTCTCTTTATGCGCTCGTTCATACCCCCTTCATTTTCGGGGTTCTTAATCTGGAAATTCATTATATTTGTGTTTTATTTCAGCAGTTTTGCAGCTGGATGATTAATTGTCTTAAGTCCTTTTGCAACGCTCTTTGCGTTGAGTTGAGCACCTTTCAGAGAAGTGTGGGTGTGGTCGTGGTTGAAGTAAGCAGCAGCCTTCTCCTTACCGAGTTTGTCGAGAGCATCAGCTGTGATGTTGTGCACATCGACGAATGCAACACCATTCTCCTCTGCAATTTTCTTGTCCCATTCTGGAATATATTTGTCGTTGCGGCGTTCGATATACTCTTTGTTAGCCTTCTCGTTCACTGGGTAGAAAGTACCTCGTACTTCACCCTTGCCCTGATGCCACTCGTTGCGTGGAGTGAAACTGAGGATGATAGGTGTAGCACCTTTCTCCTGAGCATCGCGAACCATCTTGCGGATATACCATCCGAAAGAGTATATGACTTTGTACTTACCGTTTGATTCCATGTGGTAAACGTGGCAAGTGTCTTTATCTGTTGCGATTACTCCGCGTTCTTTCTGTTTGTCGATACCACCAATGTCGTTATGTCCGAACTGAATGAGTACGAAATCGCCTGGTTCGAGTGAGTTATACACTTCTTCCCAACGTTCTTCATCGAGATAAGTACGAGTAGAACGACCAGCCTTTGCTTGGTTCTGGAACACGCATTTCTTCGCATCGAATACGGTGTAACCCTGTGAACCCCAGCCCCACATGCCGTCTGGTTTCTTATCTTCGTTCTTGCCTGTAGAGTCGCCACAGAGGAATACCATTGGCTTACCCTTCTCACGATTCTGGTCACAGCGTTTTGGTTTTACTCTGTCGTTCATGAACGACTTCAGGCGAACGAGTTGCGGGTCGTTTGAAGCAGCAATACCTTCTGCAGCACTGCGGGCATTCATCATAGCTCCGAAGGCAGAAGAGTGAATCTTATCGAGGAAGAAGTGATAGTCGGTCTTCCAAGTACCGTACTTCTCCAATTTCTTTGCTGAAATATCGTTCAGGTCGATAACCGGAACACACATCTCCTTGCCTATGGCGAAGATGGCAGGAGTGAAGTCGGAGAGTTTGCGCTGAATGGTCTTTCCGTCTGCTTCGTAAGCATTGCGTGGAGTGAGTGTGAAGAGCACAGGAATACCGCCCTTTGCACGTACTTCGTTGATGAAACGGCGAGTGTAACCTCCGAATGTATAGATGGTGTCCATCTTGTTTGTACGCTTATTGATGCGAACAATAGAATCCTCTGCGATGCTTAGTACTCCGTCGGGCTTATATGAAGCACGTTCGCGTACCTGATTCTTTGGTTCGTTATCGTTGTGTCCGAGTTCCAGAAAAACATAATCGCCCGGACGAATTGCTGCTGCGATAGGAGCCCACAGTTCGCGATAGAAGGTACGAGGAGAAGTGCCCCCGAGTGCAAGATTCTCAACTGTTATCTTGTCGGCATCGTAGTATTCGTGAGCATAATATCCCCATCCCCATTGTCCGTTGCTTCCGTCACCACGAGTACCGGTACGCATAGTGGAGTTCCCGACAAGGAAGAGTACTGGGTTGTTGCCTTTACGTGACGAACCCGGAACTGGGCGAGCCTGGTTAGCTATCTCGATGGAGTCGGCTGTGAGGTCGCGCACTCCATTGATGTCAAGCCATATTTCTCCCTGTTCGTTCTTGTTATTCTGTGCCGATGCAGTGATTGAAAGCATCGTGAGCAGTGTGAAAAAGATTTTTCTCATAGTTTTTTATATTAGATTTATACGTTTTATCTCGTTCTCGAAATTGGGTGTGAACACCCCTTTACCCATGTTCTTTCTTATGTCAGCAAGAGTCCAGAATCTGCCTCCGTCGAGCTCGTCTGAAGGGGTGATGTCTGAATCGGTCACGGTTTTGAATGCAAATATAAGTTCTTTTTCTCGTTCCGACTCAAAAATATACGAAGTAATCTGTTCTGCATTGAAATCTTTTATTCCAAGTTCTTCTTCCGCTTCACGTTTCAATGCATCGTCAACACATTCGCCAAGATCCACGTGACCGCCTACGGCAGTGTCCCATTTTCCCGGTTGTATATCCTTCCATTCGGGACGTTTCTGTAGGTATAGTTCCCCTTCATTGTTGAACACGTGCAGATGCACAACTGGGTGGAGCAGTTTCTTTCCGGAGTGACATTCGCCTCTTGTCGCCGCTCCTATGATATTCCCGCTTTCATCGACTACAGGAAACATTTCTTCATTATTGTCTTTCATTTTTCAACTTTCAATTTTCAATTTTCAATTAGTATCGACGAGTCTCCGTAACTGAGAAAACGAAAATCATGACTCAGTGCATAATCGTAAATTTTGCGCCAATCACCCTTTACGAATGCTGAAACCAGCAGGAGTAGGGTAGATTGTGGTTGGTGGAAATTGGTAACCATTCGTTTTACAATATGATATTTGTACCCTGGTGCAATGATAATCTGTGTAGAAGAATGTAAAACATCCATTCCCCGCTCCTCCATATATCGGAGTAATGCCTTGAGAGCATCTACTGTAGCTACTTCAGGAGTCTTCTCGTCGTATGGCATCCACTGTTCTATGTGCAGATTTTCTTCCCCTTGCATAGCCTTAATTCCCATGTAATAAAGGCTTTCCAGAGTGCGCACTGATGTGGTACCCACTGCAACGGCTTCTCCTCCATGTGCGATGAGTCGTTCGATGGTAGTCCGTTTCACAGCAATATGTTCTGTATGCATATCGTGACCACCGATTTCATCGCTTTTTACGGGTTTGAATGTACCGGCTCCTACATGCAGTGTCAGTTCTTCGCGTTCTACGCCTTTTTTATCAAGACTCTCCAACACATTCTGTGTGAAGTGGAGTCCTGCTGTAGGTGCTGCTACCGAACCTTTTATCTTCGAATACACTGTTTGGTAGGTAGTCTTATCTGACTCCTCTGTCTTGCGGTTCAGATATGGAGGAATAGGCAGTTCACCGATGGCATCGAGTATTTCTGCCCAAGTATAATTGCCATTCCATCGGAACTCAACGATATGACTCGTTCCGTGTTCTCCCTTTCGTTCGCACTGCAAAGTAACAGTTTCTCCAGCTATATCTATCTTGCGCGACAAACTGCCAGTTTTCCATTTCTTCAGGTTTCCTACGATGCAATACCACTGTACACTACCTTTGGTCTGAAAATTTGTTTGGTACTCCTCCGGAACGGCTGGTTCCAGACAGAATACTTCAATAAGTGCTCCTTCATTGTTCTGTCCTGGCATACTCTCCTTGCGGAAATGTAGTCGTGCCTGGATTACCTTAGTGTTGTTAAACACCATCAGTGAACCCTCTGGTACATACTTAGGCAACGAAGTAAACACATCTTCACTCACTGTGCCCTTGTCGTACACCAGCAACTTACTGCTGTCGCGTTGCTTCAGTGGGTACTTGGCAATGCGTTCGTCGGGTAAGTCGTAATTGAAGTCTTTAATCTGTATATGTTGAGTAATCATTGGTTATCGGTTATTGGTTATTGGTTATCGTTGATAAACCTCACTTCCTTAAATTCATATCGGCATGTGTTGCCATTCTCAAACCTCAGTACGAGGTGGCCTGTAGGTTCTATGTCGTGGATTTCCGCCATGAAATCGCCTCTTACATCGGCATATCTATGCATTCCCTCCTTGCGATATAGGTGTAGCATATATTCTTCCCTCACCGTTTCGTACTCTCCAGCCTTAATTTTTTCGTAGTAGGTCTGAAACTCAGCAATGATGGAGTCTAACAATGTGTCCCTGTCATAGTTCTTTCCCGTGATTTGCTTAAGCGAAACGGGATTGGGTGCGTCAGAAATAAACTTCGTTTGGTTTACATTCACTCCCACACCGATGATGCAATTTTCGATTTCCTTGCCACGAAGATCGCATTCGATAAGAGTGCCACTTACCTTGTTATCACCAATGTATATGTCGTTAGGCCATTTTATGCTTACACCTTCGACCAATGCTGACAGACTCTTCCAAAGGGCGAGAGCCATACATTGCGACAGTATAAACTGCTCACTTGCCTTTACAAATCCAGAGTGACAGAGTAGTGAAAATGTAAGATTCTTCCCAATCTCCGACTCCCATTTGTTTTCCTGCTGTCCTCTACCTGCCGTCTGTGCCTCTGCCACAACGAGAGTCATTCCCCCGATGTTATCGCCAAACGAAAGCATATCTCTGCAGAAATTATTCGTCGAATCTACCCTTGGCAGGTTTATTCTTGTCAACTGTTCCATAATTAAGGTGCAAATATACGGCATTTTTCATTTATATAATGTGATTTTTTTACTTTTAACTCCTAAAATTCGTATCTTCGCGGCAAATAACATTTGCTATGACTGACGAATACTATATGCGCAGGTGCATCCAACTGGCTAAGAATGGCAGGCAGACTACCGAACCCAATCCGATGGTTGGGGCTGTGATAGTGCATGAAGACCGAATAATCGGGGAGGGGTATCACATTCGCCCAGGGGGTTCGCATGCAGAGGTGAATGCCTTTGCATCGGTTCGCCCTGAAGATGAACACTTGTTGCCCCAAAGTACTATCTATGTCAGTTTGGAACCTTGCAGTCATTGGGGAAAGACTCCACCCTGTGCAGAGTTGCTCATACAGAAGGGTGTAAAACGTTGTGTGGTAGGTTGTCAGGATCCCTTTGCAAAGGTGCAGGGACGAGGTATAAAGATGCTTCGCGAAGCAGGACTTGAAGTTGTAGTTGGTGTACTCGAAGAGGAGTGTTTGCACCTGAACGACCATTTCATCACTTTTCATAGCAAACACAGACCTTTTACTACGTTGAAATGGGCACAGTCGGCAAACGGTTTCATCGATGGGAAATTCTCGAATTACTATACTCAGGCTCTCTGTCATAAACGTCGTGCCGAACACGGAGCCATCATGGTGGGCAGCAAGACTTGGGAGAAGGATCAGCCACGACTTGACGTACGCTGTTGGTATGGAACGAATCCCAGGGTGTATGTAGCTCACGGAGGTGTACCCGAAGTAGAGGAGATGTCGCTGCTTGTCGAGGGTGGTGCTATACTGCACCAATACTTCATCGATAATGGTTTGTGGGACGAATGTTTCGTGGAAATTGCTCCTTTTGATATCGATGGAACCGTAGAGGCACCTGTTTTGAAAGATGCGGAACTGGTGGGGAAAGAAATAATTTGCGAGCGCACAGTTTTGCATTACCGGCCGAAAGAAAGACAGCAATTATTATAATTGATATAATTTTAAAAGAAAGAAATTGGAATAATTAGAATAATTTTTTGCTCAAGTTTAAATTCTTAATTCTTAGTTTTCAATTGTTACTACCACATTATTATACAGGGTTGATTGAGGCTGGCTGCGACGAAGCAGGCAGAGGCTGTTTGGCTGGCAGTGTGTATGCAGCAGCTGTAATACTGCCTGACGATTACCACAATGATCTTTTGAATGATTCCAAACAGCTAAGTTCCCGACAACGCTATGCTTTGCGAGAACAAATTGAACACGATGCCATCAGTTGGGCTCTTGGAATAGTAACCGCAAAGGAAATTGATGAATTCAATATTCTGCGTGCGAGTATCCTTGCTATGCATCGGGCAATCGACGGACTGAAAATACGTCCCCAGGCTCTGATTATTGACGGAAATCGGTTTACCCGTTATCAAGACCTGCCTCATACTACAATCGTCAAGGGTGATGGAAAATATCTTGCAATAGCAGCAGCATCTGTGTTGGCAAAGACCTATCGAGATGACTACATGAAAGAGTTGCACACCCGGTATCCATACTATGGTTGGGATCATAATGCAGGTTATCCGACAAAGGAACATCGTCGGGGAATCGCAGAATACGGACCTTCGCCCTATCATCGCATGACTTTCACTCTCCTGCCTCCACAACAATTGGAATTGTTTTAAGTTTCAAATTACTGGCTCTAAATATCAAAGAGGGATATCCTCCTCTTTTTATGATAAATCCCCTTGCAAATAGGAAATACCTACATTGCAAGGGGATTATGTTGCCGTATCTTTGCAGTGTTCAAAATCTCTCTTTCTACTATATTTACACTTATTTTTATTGGTTCGAAGGCTGCTTTTCGTGAGAAACGCAGTCTTTTTAATTGTTAATTATTTCCTGTTTCTTGGGTGATGGAGAAGTATTTCTTCGCGAAGGTGTGAAGTGTCGATATGCATATAAATCTGTGTGGTGGAGATAGATTCGTGACCGAGCATAGCTTGGATGGCTCTGAGGTTGGCTCCGCCTTCGAGCAGACAAGTGGCAAAGCTGTGGCGAAGGGTGTGGGGCGAGACTGTTTTGTGTATGCCTGCCTTCTCAACAAGGTCGCGAATGATGTAGAATACCATGATGCGGGTGAGTTGTTTTTTCTGACGGAAACTGAGGAATACATAATCTTCGTGTCCTGGTTTTATATCGATGTGGCAACGGTCATCGAACCAGAAATTCAGTTCTTTGATGGCAGCCTGACTGATGGGTACAAGTCTTTGTTTGTTACCCTTTCCTTCTACTTTTATGAAACCCTCATCGAGGTATAGGTTCGACATCTTCAGATTGCACAGTTCGCTTACTCGCAGTCCGCAACTGAATAGCACTTCGATGATAGCTTTGTTGCGATGGCCTTCCCGTTCTCCTAGGTCGATGCACGCCTCCATAGCATCTACTTCCTGCAGGGTGAGTACATCGGGCAGGTGTTTGGGCTTCTTGGGAAACTCCAATAGTTCTGTTGGATTTACTTCGATGTAATCGGAGATAACGAGGAAATGGTAAAAACTGCGTAATCCGGACAGAATGCGTGAGAGAGAAGTAGGTGCGATACCTATGTCGTGCATGATTGATGCAAAGGTGTGGAAGTCTTGCAAATCAGGATGCAGCATATCCTTTCCTTCGTCGTCAAGAAAGTGCACAAATTTGTCGAGGTCTCGTTCGTAGGCCTCGATAGTATTCTTTGAAAAATTCTTTTCTAATTTTAAATATTGATAATATCGACGGAGAATTTTCCCGTTTTCTTTGTTCATAGTGCAAATGTAATTACTTTTGCGCAAATTTATCAACTGAAAGAATGAGAAAATTACTTTTTATATTTGTATTGTTCATGTCGTTTGCTTGTCGTTTGTCGGCACAATGTCCTGCGGTGAACAAAGCTTTTAAGAGTGGGGAAGAATTGGAATATACTCTATATTTCAACTGGAGTTTTATTTGGATAAAATGTGGTTCTGCTACATTTAGCACTCGAGCTGCATACTACAAAGGACAGGATGCATATCGTTGCGATTTGCTATTTAGGACGAACGAGAAGTTTGACCACTATTTCACTCTTCGCGACACGCTTGAGGGGTATGTAACAAAAGACCTTGTTCCACTCTATTTCTATAAAGCATCGCTCGAAGGGAAACAGCACAGACTGGAAAAGGTTTGGTACTCGTATCCGGAAGGAAAGTGCAACGTGAAACTGGAATATACCAATCCGAGTAACGATGTGTTCCGCAATGAGGTGACAAAGAATGAATGTATGTATGATATGATGAGTATGATGGCTTTGGCACGTTCGTTCAATGGAAATACATATAAGAAAGGAGACCATTTCTATTTTGATATGACTTCGAGTGATGAAGTGTGCAGGCAGACTATGATTTATCGTGGAAAGGAAAACTTTAAGGCAAACGACGGAGTGACTTATCGCTGTCTTGTCTTCTCAATGCTTGATTGGGAGGAAAAGAAAAAGGAAAAGGAGATTCTGCGTTTCTACTTCTCTGACGATGATAACCACCTGCCGCTTCGTATTGACTTCAAACTGAAGTTTGGTACTGCAAAGGCATTTTATACGGGTGGAAAGAACATTCGCAACCCGATGAATTCTATCGTAAAAAAATAAATTTGCAGTTTGTCATTGTATATAAATGAAATTGTTGTAATTTTGCAGAGTGTACTTTTTTAACCAAAAATAATTGTAATATTTATGGATTTATCAAATTTCTCACTTGAAGGTAAGAATGCGTGGATTACAGGCGCATCTTATGGAATTGGCTTCAACATTGCTAAGGCATTTGTGAAGGCAGGTATCAAAAACATTGTTTTCAACGATATTAATGAGGCTGCTCTTCAGCGCGGACTTGACAACTACAAGGAAGCAGGTATCACAAACGTAAAGGGATATGTATGCGATGTAACTGACGAAGTAGGCGTTAAGGCTCTCGTAGAGAAGATTCACGCTGAAGTAGGTCAGATTGATATCCTCGTGAACAATGCAGGTATCATCAAGCGTATTCCTATGCACGAAATGAAGCGTGCTGAATTCCAGCAGGTAATCGACATCGACCTCGTTGCTCCATATATCTGTGCTGCTGCCGTGCTGCCAGAGATGATGGAACGCAAGGAAGGAAAGATTATCAATATCTGTTCTATGATGTCAGAACTCGGTCGCGAAACAGTAAGTGCTTATGCTGCTGCTAAAGGTGGTCTGAAGATGCTTACTCGTAATATCTGTTCTGAGTATGGTGGTTACAATATCCAGTGTAACGGTATTGGTCCGGGCTATATTGCAACTCCACAGACTGCTCCACTGCGTGAACGTCAGCCAGACGGAAGCCGTCACCCATTCGATTCATTCATCTGTGCAAAGACTCCAGCAGGACGTTGGCTCGAACCAAGCGAACTTGGTGGTCCAGCTGTATTCCTCGCTTCTAAGGCAAGTGATGCAGTCAATGGTCATGTGCTTTATGTAGATGGAGGTATTCTTGCATACATCGGTAAGCAACCATAATCTTTTCGAAGAGAAAGCCTTATCAAGTATAAGTTCTTTTTAAATGCTCCGAGTAGTGCCGCAGGAGTGAAAGTGCGCATCTACTCATCGGATAGTGCTGTTGAACCAGAGAGAGAATTCTGGCTCAACAGCATTGCTATTGACTACTGGGAAAAGGAGGAAGAAGACGATTTCATCGGTAAGTATTTTACCTATGAGATGTATCCGAAGGATAAGGAACACGGTCTGGGCGAGACTCCAGGAGTGTTTGCTACAGCCGTAGGGGTGAATGGGCGGCGCTGTGCTATCATTGATATGGAGACTACTAATCCTGATGGTTGGCACGAAGATATACGACCCGAGATAGAGAATCCTGCTGACTTGGTAGTTTACGAACTGCATTACAGAGACTTCTCTGCTCACCCGCAGAGCGGATATGTACATAAGGGCAAGTATCTTGCTCTGACTGAACCAAAGGCATTGTTCTATCTGAAGACCTTGGGAATAGGGGCTGTGCAACTGATGCCTTCGTTTCAATTTGCTACGATTGACGAAAGACACCTTTCATGGTCTGAATACAATTGGGGTTATGACCCATTGAATTACAATGTACCCGATGGGTCATATGCCACAGATGTGCACGATCCGTCTGTTCGTATCAGAGAATTCAAACAGATGGTTCTGGCGTTGCATAAGGCTGGCATCCGTGTGATTATGGATGTAGTGTATAATCATTGTTATTCTGTAGGGGATAGCAATTTCCAACGGACCTATCCTGACTATTATTTTAGAAAAAATACGGAAGGAGATTATTCCAATGGTTCGGGATGTGGAAATGAAACAGCCAGTGAAAAACCGTTGATGCGTCAGTTTATGATTGAAAGTGTGACCTATTGGGCAAGGGAATATCATGTGGATGGGTTTCGTTTCGACCTGATGGGAGTACACGATGTGGAGACGATGCAACTTATACGAAAGGCACTTGATGAGATAGACCCTTCGATAACGATGTATGGAGAGGGGTGGAGCGCTGGTCCTTGTGCTTTAGACCCGGAACTGCTTGCTACAAAACAAAGAGTTAAGAATATGCCTGGGGTAGGTGCTTTCGGAAACGAGATGCGCGATGCCGTAAGAGGACCCTTCGACGATGATACTCAACCAGGTTGGCTCGCAGGGAGGGATGGTTATGCGGAAAGTATAAAGTTTGGAATTGCAGGTGCTATAGAACACCCTGATGTGGATATGGAGAAGGTGAACTACACAGACGAACCATGGACCATAGAACCTTGGCAGCATGTGTCGTATGTGAGTTGTCATGATGATATGTGTCTTTTCGACAGACTGACCAAATCGTTTCCAAAAGCAGATGAGGAAACAATAGTCAGACTGGCTATGCTGGCATTTACTCCAGTACTGCTCAGTCAGGGCATCCCATTCCTGTTTGCTGGTGAAGAAGTGTTGCGTAGCAAGCAGGGAGTACGCAATTCGTATAATTCTCCTGACATAATAAACCAAATTGATTGGGGAAATTTGGCGCATTATTCAAAATATTTTTTGTACATTCGCGAGCTGATTCATTTGAGAAAGGAACATAAGGCGTTTCGTATGGGAAGTGCGGAACTGGTGCGAGAGCATTTGCATTTTATTCCTGCAGAGAATAATATGGTAGCCTTTCGACTTGATGGAGAAGCTGTAGGAGATACATGGAAAACGGTATATGTGGTGATGAATCCAAATAGAAAACGACAAGAATTTGTTTTGCCGAAAGGAAAATATAAAGTTGTTTGCAGGAATGGGGAGATAAATCTCAATGGACTTTCCACAACGAATAGCGGAAAGATTCTGGTAGGCAAACAACAGGCGATGATAGTTGTGGAGCAGATATAGATCTTAAAGAAGATAGTAATATAAAAAAGGAAGTATGAAACTTTCTACTTATTGTTTATTTGCGTTGTATCTGAATGTGATGACATTGCAGGCACAGGATTTTGTGGTACCTGACGACGGTGACTTTGTAGCTGCCATAAATGCTGCTAATAACCGTAAGGACTACAATAGGCGATTCACAATACTTGTGAAGGCAGGAACTCATGTGAGTAATGGTTCTGGCGAACTAATCAGTACGAAGGTGAAGACCAGTCAGGGCGCGGACTCTACAATATGGTTTCCATCACCGATAGTTACTCTGATTGCTCCCAAGGTTACTATTATGGGTGAGGGCAGGGACAAGAGTATTGTGGAAAACCGACCAACATATGAGGGAATAAGCATAACCAGTGCTTTGTTTGTTGATGGTGCAGACAGTACTATCATTCGCGATATGACACTTCGTTGCAATTTCAATAACGACCCTACAGCTTTTGCTAATCGTGCTGTTGCGCTGAGGGAGAGAGGTTGCAAGGGAAATTATCTAAGGAATGTACGCTTGCTGAGTACCCAAGACACATATTATACTAATGCAGGAGGAGATACGACTCTTGACAGTTGTGACATTCATGGAACTGTAGATTTTATTTGCGGAGGCGGAACTGTGAGGTTTAATTCCTGCACAATTCACTTGGAGCCAAGAGGTAAGACTGGTTCGAGAGATGTAGTGTGTGCTCCTGCTACAAATCCCGATGAAATGGGGTATATATTTAAAAATTGCACCATAACTGGTTCGCCGGAACAGGATGGACGCTACCACTTAGCACGTCCTTGGAGAAATGCTCCTACATGTGTGTTTCTGAACACGCGAATGCTTCTTCTTCCTGCCGTTGCCGGTTACTGTGAAATGCATGGAAATCTGCCCCGACTCTTTGCAGAATATGGAAGTGTTGACAAAGACGGGAAAGCGGTTGATTGTTCCCAGCGGAAAACAACTTTTAAGAATAGGGCAGGGGAAACAGTTTCTATGCGGTATTCTCCTGTACTTTCCGAGAGTGACTATCAAAAATATTAATGAACAATCTTTTGTCATCTATCATAAAACCTTTAGTAAAATGATTAAGAAAAGTCTTCTTTTATTTGCTTTTGCAGCTACATCTGCCTTTGCAGCAAACAGGGTCACTATCACAGTGCAGAATCCTATAAATACTGCACGTAAGTTTGAAATTGTCGAAGTGCCTATGGCAAGTATCACAAAGACATTAGGTATGGACGATTTCATAATCACAGATGCCGATGGCAGGGAAGTGCCTCTGCAGGTTACATGCAACAACACAGTCTTGTTTCAGGCAAGTGTAGGAAAAAAGAAAAAATCCACATATTATGCTATTAAAGGCACTCCAAGTCAGTATGAGTGTAGGGTGATGGGCAGACTGTTTAAAGAACGTGAGGATGAATTCGGTTGGGAAAACGACAGAGTGGCATATCGTGTTTTTGGACATGGAGCAGCTGTAGGTTATGATGTATTCAATAAAAGCACTTCAACACTTATGCTTGACTCCTGGTATGCTTCTGAACAGGATCAGGAGATGCGTTCGCTGTGTAAGAAACTCACAGCACGCGGACAGGCGGATTTGGCAGACCAGGTGTATAACGCATTCAGTTATCATATAGATCATGGACAGGGAATGGATTGCTATACTGTAGGTCATACCTTAGGAGCTGGAGCTAATGCATTGGTTAATGCCGACGGTTCGCTCTGTATGCCACATTGTTACAGTTCTTACGAGATTATGGAAGACGGTTTGTTGCGTTTCGCTGTTAAGTTTACATATCCTAAAGTGGATTTTAACGGAATGAAGATTTTCGAAACCCGTACTATAACCATCGATGCCGGTACTTCGTTCTGTAAAGTAGATGTTCGCTATTATCTGGTGTCAGACCCTGTAATGATGGCTTCTGGAGTCGTAGTTCATAAAAACAATCCTACTGCATTCGTGATAAACAAAGAGGCAGGTTATCTGGGTTATGAAGACCTTGGAGATGCGAGTGTGTATAAGGAGAAATACCGCAAGGTGTTTGAGAAGCAAATGGGTAAGATATATGTGGGAACTGTCTATCCGAAGCCTCTTGCCGACATGAAGTATGTTGAATATAATGGTGGATTTGCTATCGGACATGTTCTTGCTTACTCGCAGCTGAAACCATTTGAAGACTATACTTATTACTTCGGTTCGGCTTGGAATAAGAATGAAGAAACCGGTATTAAGTCGCTTAAGGATTGGGAGGAGCTTCTCAGTAATCAGGCTACACTTGTAAGAAACCCATTGAAAGTGACTGTGAAAGTAAAATAATTGAAACAGTTGGAACTTTTTAATACATAAGTCCAAACTGCCAAAGTGGTAATTTTTTTGACGTTCCATATTCGATATTGTCCATTGCGATGTACGAATATGGAATGTCTTTAATCCTGTTTCTGTATATTTCTTTCAGCTCTTCCATGTTTTTTAATAATTTTGGATGCAAATATAAGCAAAATGTTCATTGTGATGAACAATTTTGTGTAAGGCAAGAAATATAAGGCAAAATAGAACACTTATGTTGAAAAAACATTTGTTTTTTAAGGCATAGGTAAAAAAATATGTCATGAAGTGTAACTTTTTTGTTAAAAAATTGGTAAGTTACACTTTTTATTTGCACTTTTGCTGCCGAATTTGATTCATTGGTATGGAAGCGCTATGCAGTGAAGTGTAGAGATACACATTATTAAGCATAAAGACAAATACTGGCGGTGCGCAAGTGCTGTCATCAGAATAAAAATAACCTTATTGTTTAACTAATCTTTAAAAACTAACCAAAGTTATGAAAAAATCATTACTTACGTTGGTAAGCGTAATGCTTACAACAATGAGTGCTTTGGCATTGCCAACTAAGCCGGAGATTACTTTTTCTGCTTGGGCAAGTGGACAGACAGTTTATCTCTACAATGTAGATGCTGGTCTTTTCCTTACCGGTGGTAATTACTGGGGTACTCGTGCAGCCGTTGTTTATAATGGTAGCAAAGATGGTGGAAACTATGTGTCTTATGAGAGATTCCTTGTCGGAGATGCCAAGGCTAATGGCTACAAGTTCGAAATCGGCGAAGAAGAAAACCAAACTGTTGGTGAAGAAACAGTTGCTTGTTATTCTTTCGCTAACAAAACAACTTCAAATTACTTGACTGCAGATAATGCAGATGGAATCTGGGTAGATGGAGGTACTGGTCGTCCATACAACAAGTGGTATGTGAAGAACCTTGATAACAACACATTCCAGCTCAACTATGTTGACATGGGTATGTATGGTCTTCAGAACTTTGACAAGGGCGACACTAACACGTTCTTGGATAAGGAGAACAATGCTTACACAACATGGGCTATTGTTTCAGAGGCTGTTTATGAGGCAGTAATCGACCAACTCAATCTTTACTACATTGCTCAGGGTTTGAACAATCTGGTAACTGATGGAAAGGGTCTGGGTATTGAAAAGGACTGGACTGCATACGATGCAATCCTTGCAAACGATGCTTCAACCTATGATGAGTACAAGGATGCAGCTCAGGGTCTTTATCCAATCGTAAATCTGGGTAAGTCTATTGCAGAGGCTAAAGCTCTGGATGCAACACACAATTGGACTGAGTTTGAAACTCTTTTTGCAAATGCAGAGACAACTGAAGAAGAAGCTGCTACTGCTCTTGCAAATATTAATTCATTTATTGCTCTGAAGAAGGGACTTACTGCTGAAGATATCGATGCAGATCACGATTATTCTTCATTCGAGACTATTTACAATGATGCAAAATCTACAACTGCTGTGCTTGACTCAGCACTTACCAACCTCAATGCATATAAGTCGTTGAAGGCTAAGATTGATGCTGCAAAGGCCGATTATCCTTCTCTTGACATTTCTTCTGTAGAAGCTGTTTACAATGCTACTATGAAGAAAAATGCAGAATTGGCTGATGCTGAGAAGGCTCTTCAGGCATTGATTACTGAGTATGAATTGAGTTTTGCTTCCCTAGATCATCCTGCCAACATTACATCGCAGATTTCAGGTATTGATGGTACTTCAATCACTGATTGGAAACGCGTGTTTATTGGAAATGGGTCAACAGGTTCGCTTTCATGTAACACTTGGTCAACCGAAGCTACAGAAGACGGTATGGTAACTCCATTTATCGAGAACTGGGTAAGTGCAGGTGGTACTCTGTCTGATCAGAAAGTTTATCGTGATACTGTAACTGTTAAACCTGGTGCTTATAAGATCACAGTTAAGGGTCGTCTCTTCAACGAATCAGCAGGTGCAACATATCTTAAAGGTGCAAATGTATTTGCAAACATAAATAGGAAATCAATAACCAAAGAAGGAATTGAGGATCCAGAAAATGCTATTGATGGTGCAAAGTATGCTGACTTTAATGGTAAACTCTACTATTACAAAGATGATTTTGAGGGTTATGGTGTTGTAGGTAGTGATGGTAAGTTGATATTTGGTATGTATATAAAGGATGCTAATTGCAACTGGTTAGCTCACAAGAACTATCAAGTATATTACCTCGGTGATTCATTCGAGTCTCTTGATTATGTTCGTCAGAACACAAATCTTCTTGCTGATGCCTATGATGAAGAAGTTGTAGCACAGAAGTCTCTCGTTGGTGAATACAATGCAGCTGTAGCTTCTTATAATGCTGCTACAGATGCAGCATCAATTATTTCAGCATCTGCTAAGATTGCTGAACTGCAGGATAGTGTTGCTAACAACATTGCTGCATACAAGGCATATACAGATCGCCTTGATTTTATCTCTAATTACATGGGTAACGAGGGTGCCACTCTTGAAGGACCTGAGGTTGACCTTCTGACTGACTACCTCGATGGTGATGAAGGTCCATGTGATGAATATCCTAATGGATACTCACACTACATCCTTGATCAGCTGACATTAAATACCCCTGAGATTAAGGCTGAGCTTGAATTCTTGAACCAGCTTTTCAATTCAGCACTTGAAAATGGTATGTCTGAGGGTACAGACGTCACTAACCTGCTTGTCAATCCTTCATTCGCTGATGGTTTCAATGGTTGGACAAGTTCAACAGGGGGTGAAGTTAAGGGTAACATTGATCGAACTTGGAAAGATGTAGAGTTGTTCGGTAGTACTAATCAAGCACCTGTTGATTGTCAGCAGACAGTTAAAGCTAAGCCTGGTATCTATGCCATTTCTGTAAAGGCATTTGAACGCCCTGGAGGAAATACTACTTATGATGGAAGTGAAAAAGTAAAGACTTCTATCTTTATGAATAAGTTCAAGACTCCAGTTAAGCATATCGTAGTGGATGCTTTGGATCCTGACCTTGCTGAGGATAAGGTTAATTGTATGCTGTCCAATGACTATAAATTCACAAATGAAGATTTAGGAATGACTGAATGGCTTGTTCCAAATTCAATGGAAGGTGCAAGATATGCATTTAATGCTGAGCGTTATGTCAATACTTGTTACGGACTTGTTGAGGATGGTGAAGATATGACTATCGGTATTACGTCTGATGGTGTTATTCCTCACTGGGTAATTTGGGCTGAGTTCAAACTTACTTACATGGGTAAGAATGCAGATGCTGTTGCTGCAGTTCTTGAAGCTAAACTCGATGAGTATAGCGCTTATGTAGATGAACAGAAAGACAACGAGTTGATTAATTCAAAAGAACAGGATCTTGCTGATGATGCAATTGATAATGCTGAAGGAGCCCTTCAGTCTGGTGATGCAGATAAAATGTGGGATGCACTTATTGCTATAAATGACGCTTATACTCATACTCAGGAGCATGTTGCTATCATGACAGAGTTGTTGAATGATATTGATAATCTTTCTGACGCAGTAAATGAGTATGGTGAAACTGCATCTGCTGCAGCAGTGAATAAAGCAAACGAAATTCTTGGTACTGATTACGATGAACTTACTAACGAAGAACTTTCTGCTCTGAGTGCAAGTGCTAAGGATGCTATCGCTGAGTTGAAGATTCCTGCTACTCAGGATGCAAGCGATGATAATCATATTGACTTCACAAGTGTTATTATTAATCCAGGCTTCGAGGAGGGCTTTAACACAGGATGGAAGAACACTCATAATGGTGGTAACGCTCAGATTCTTTCATCTGGTATCGAGAAACAGTCAGCTGAATTCTGGAATGGTACAGCTGCTAACCTCAAGTTCAACATTTGGCAGGATATCGCTCTCCTCCCAGCTGGTAAGTATGAATTGACAGCTGACGCTTCTAACTGTCTGGTAGGCAATTCAACGAATAATCCAGATGCACTAGGTCGTGCATTCCTCTATGCTGGTACATTCACATCTGAGAGCGATACTACTTACTTCTCTTCTGACCCAGTAGTACTTCAGGAAGAGCAGTGTACAGAAAAGTGGAATAACTATTCTGTAATCTTCACAGTTAACGAAGGTGAGACAGTAGCTATTGGTTTCCAGACTTCAGGTACTATGGCAGCTGGTTGGTTCGTATGCGATAACTTCACATTGAAGTACTTCGGTACAGAAAGTCAGCATGAGGATTCTGAGAATCCAATGAGTGTTGATGGTATTGAAGTAGCAGAAGGTGCTCAGATTGTAGCTATCTACACAGTATCTGGTGCTCCAGTTGCTACTCTCCAGAAGGGTCTGAATATCGTTAAGTATGCAGACGGCTCTGTAAAGAAGATTTTCGTAAAGTAAATATTTACTAGTTACTCTTATAAGGACACAAGGTCAAACGACCTTGTGCCCTTTTTTTCTTTTTAATTTGGGTTAATTAAATATTTTCTTATACCTTTGTGGCATTAAACTTCAAATAACATGTCAAGACTGATTGTAAATTATAATCCTGATAATGCTCTTGCTATAAGCGTTATTGATGTAATGAGGAAGTCTGGAGCTTTTACTTTTGAGAATGACAAGGAATCTGCAGTTGTGAAAAAAGCTCAGAAGTATTTCTCTGGAGAAGAGTATGAAGAGGTGGCTACAAGAAATTTTCTTGTGAATGAACCTGCTCCGTGCCTCTGTAATACTGAAGAAGATGTCATTCAACGTATTCAGGAATCTGAAAGAAGTGGAGTGGCAAGTGAGAGTGATGTCAATAGATTGTTTGCTTTATGGGACGAGTAATCAGATGGAATAAAAAGGCCTTAAAACGGTTTAATGAGCAGTTGTTTTGGTATGAAGTAAATAAAGGACACGATTTCGCAATTACTTTTTCGAAAAATATACAGTCATCAGTATTGGCTATCGTTCAAACACCTACGATAGGGAGAATAGAATATACTATTGATGGTAAGGAATATCGAAGGTTTGTAAATCATCCAAGATGTAAAATATTTTATTGGTTTTCATCAAAGGAAGTTCGTATAGTTGATATAGTAATTTCTAATGTAATATAGAGGTACATTGAAAGAATTTGTAATTTCAGAGGCAAAGGTGGAGACTGCTGTGTTGGTAGGACTCATCACACCTGAACAGAATGAACGGAAAACTCAGGAATATCTTGATGAGTTGGAGTTTCTGGCAGATACGGCAGGAGCTAAGGTGATTCGTCGTTATACCCAAAGAGTGAACGGACCGAGTGCTGTAACTTATATAGGTACAGGTAAGCTGGAAGAGATTGCCCAGTTTATTAAGGAAAAGCAGGATGAGGTTGACCAGTATTGGGAGGAACAGATAGCTCTGGGTAATCCGTATAAGGTTACTCAGCATGGCGATTTCGCTGAGGGACCGCAACCCGTGGGAATGGTTATCTTCGATGATGAATTGTCGGCTAAGCAACTGCGTAACATTGAAAAGGTGTTGCAGGTGAAGATTTTAGACCGTACTTCGCTCATCCTTGATATCTTTGCAATGAGAGCTCAGACAGCTGCTGCAAAGACTCAGGTAGAGTTGGCACAGTATAGATATATGCTTCCACGACTGACCCGACTTTGGACTCACTTGGAACGTCAACGAGGCGGTAGTGTAGGATTGCGTGGTCCTGGTGAAACACAGCTCGAAATGGACCAGCGAATCATCCGTAATCGTATGGCTTTGCTGAAGGCTCGTCTGGCTGAGATAGACACTCAGAAAAGTACACAAAGGAAGAACCGTGGCAGGCTGATTCGTGTGGCTCTCGTAGGTTATACAAACGTAGGAAAGTCAACTCTGATGAATCTGCTCTCGAAGAGTGATATATTCGCAGAGAACAAACTATTTGCTACCCTCGATACAACTGTAAGGAAGGTTATTATAGATAACCTGCCTTTCCTCCTAAGTGATACTGTCGGTTTTATCAGAAAACTGCCTACAGACCTTGTGGAGTCGTTCAAATCCACTCTTGACGAAGTACGCGAGGCTGACCTCCTGCTTCATGTCGTGGATATATCACATCCGGAATTTGAAGACCAGATAAAGGTAGTGGAGAAAACTTTGGCAGATTTGGGTTGTGCAGAGAAACCACAATTGCTGGTGTTTAATAAAATCGATGCTTATACCTGGGTAGAGAAGGAGGCTGACGACCTTACTCCACGAACAAAGGAAAATATTCCTCTCGACGAACTGATGCAGACTTGGATGGCAAAGATGGGCAAGGATGCTTTCTTTATTTCTGCACGCGAGAAAACGAATATAGATGCTTTCCGACAACTATTATATAATAATGTACGCGAACTACATGTTCAGAAGTATCCGTACAACGATTTCCTATATAGTAATTATGACAATGAAGGCAATATCTCGTGATATTGCCTTCATTGCTTTTTATGCTAACTGTGTATTTTCCTGTATAGCTTGTTGAAGATGTAGTATAGCAAACAAGCTGTGACGAAACCTCCGATGGAATCGACGCAATAGTGTGCCATAATATAAACTGTAGCGAGACAGAGCAGGATGTAGAACGGCAGCAGACAGAAGAACAGGATTCTGTTGCGTGTGTTCCATGCTACTATCATAGTTACAGTACTCATGCCGACATGACTGCTTGGGAATGCTCCTACAGGATTTTCACCTACTACCTGTACTTTGTGTACGAGTTCGCTGAATACACCACGAATCTCAGCATGAATGAGGTCGGTATTCAAGTCGTTGTGGAATGAGAAGTAGTTGCCCAAATCAGGATAAATACCCAAACGTGCTGCCTCTAAGCCTATTGCCTTGAAGTAGTAATATGGACCTGCTACAGGCATGAGTTCGAACCAAAGGTAGAAGACAAAGAATGATGCAAGGAAGATGCACATGTATCGTTCTGAGTCGTGGTATCTGCGAAGAAGGCAGAAGAGCAGAACTGCTCCCATCATGTAGTAGTAGCTGTAGTAGCCCATGTTGAAGGCTTCGTACCAGAAGAGTGAGGTTACGTTTTTGCTGAATTCTATAGATGGCTGGTAGCCAAACAGAACCCAATCTGCATGTGCAAATATGTGGTCATAGTATGTGTGACATCTGGCAAAGGTGTACGTTTCCGGATACCAATATCCAAGTAGTAAGAGGTATGGCAGTATGCGCAAGAGCCAGGTGACTCTGCATGGGTAGATACGATGTATTCCATAGCAGAGACACATAAAAGCTACGATGCCTAGTCGTGTGTAAAGCAGGTTTGCGGGTTGCTCGATGGAATCCCATAGGAGCAATGTCATAACTGTTGTTATGGCAATATAGAGCATAGTTACGATTTCACCGATGGTAAAATCATTTCGCTCTTCACGTATAATATATCGTTTTAGTATCATCAGTTGTGAACCAGGGTGCCTATGTCTTCTCCTTCAATAACTTTCTTCAGGTTGCCTACAATGTCCATGTTGAAGACATATATAGGCAGGTTGTTCTGCATACACATAGCTGTAGCAGTAATGTCCATAACCTTCAGCCCTCTTGCTATCACATCTTCGTAGGTGATGTCTGCAAACTTTGTAGCTGTAGGGTCTTTCTCCGGGTCAGCTGTGTAGATGCCATCTACTCTTGTGCCCTTCAGCATTACATCGGCTTCGATTTCGATGCCACGAAGGCTTGAGCCTGTGTCTGTGGTAAAGTAAGGACAACCTGTTCCTGCTGACATGATAACTACCTTGCCTTGTTTCATAGCTTCGATAGCCTTCCACTTTGTGTAGAATTCACCGATTGGTTCCATGCGGATTGCTGTGAGGACTGTGTTAGGCTGCCCGATAGCATCGAGGGCACTACTTAGTGCTAGAGAATTGATAACTGTGGCACACATTCCCATCTGATCACCTTTTACCCGGTCGAAACCCTTGCCGGCTCCGCTAAGTCCGCGGAATATGTTTCCACCGCCTATGACAATGCCGATTTCAACGCCCATATCAGCTATTTCCTTAATCTGGCGGGCATAGTCGTTGAGACGTTCTGTGTTGATACCTTGTTTTTGTTCTCCAGCCAAGCTCTCGCCTGAGAGTTTCAGCAGTATTCGTTTGAATTTTTTCATATAGTTATATGTTTTTTATTTTCTCCAGAAACTTCTTGTGAACAGAATCATGATAGGGAATATCTCCAAACGTCCGATGAGCATGAGGAAAGAGCACATCATCTTGGCGAATGGTGTAAGGATAGCCCAAGAGTGGACTGGCCCATAGTAGCCCATACCTGGTCCTACATTACTTATACTCGACATGGCAAGTCCGAAGGCTTCGTAGTAGTCAAATCCTGGGTGTACATCGTTTGGTGCTACACCGAAGAGGGCTAAGATGAATGCACCCACAAAGAGAGAACCCACGAAGAGGGTGATGAAGCCAATCAGAGTCTGTGTGATGGATGGCGGCATAACTGCTCCGTTGATTCTTACTGGCATTATAGCTCTTGGATGTAGGATATGTGTGAATTCGTTTTTCAGAATTCTGTAAATGATACTGAGTCGGATACACTTGAAACCACCACTGGTGCTACCTGAGCAGGCTCCTGCAAACATGACGAAGAGGATGATTGGCATGAGTTGTACAGGCCAGAGTGTGTAGTCGCACGAAGCCAGACCTGTTGTTGTCTGCATGGAAACAACTGTGAATATACTCTCGCGGAAGGCAAGTTCTACGTCGTGTGACGGGTTATAGAATACTAAAGTAGTTGTGCAGATGAATGTTGCAGCAAAGACGATGAAGAGGTAAGCCCTTGCTTCAGCATCACGCAGGAACGAACGGATTCGTCCCTTCAGGATGGTGTAGTATATTAATGTGTAGTTTATTCCGGAGACGAGCATGAAGAAAGTGAGTACATACTCGATGGCAGGTGAGTTGTAAACATCGTGAAGAAGTGCTGAGTGAGTTCCGTAACCACCTGTGGCAGTTGTGGCGAACGAGTAGTTTATGGCATCGAACCACCCCATTCCGCAGACGACCAATGAGAGGATGCAAAGAACTGTGAGCATGATGTAAACAGAGCCAATCCATCGGGCTGTTACCGATATGCGAGGATGCACTTTGTCGTGAAGCGGTCCTGTGCTTTCTGCGGCAAACAGTTTCACTTCGCCTATGCCAAATGCAGGCAGAATGGCGATGGTGAAGAAGATGATTCCGATACCTCCTACCCATTGGGTAAGGCTTCGCCAGAAGAGTACTCCCTTAGGCAGACTGTCGATGTCATCGAGGATTGTAGCACCAGTAGAGGTGAATCCTGACATTGTTTCGAAGAAGGCACTTGCCACATCCGGCACGATTCCAGAGATGAGGAATGGCAGCATACCAATCAGGGTGAAGATAATCCAGACGCTGGAGACGATGATGTAACCGTCTTTTCTGCTCATATTTGTGCCGGAATCCTTACCTGCATAAAATCCGATGCAACCGAGAACTAAAGAGATGATAATCGGAGGGGTGAATTCCATCACACCTTCGCCATAGAGCCAACTGACAAGCTGACACAGGCACATCAGTCCAGCCTCGATGTAGAGGAGGGAACCAATGACTTTCAGTATGAGTCTCCAGTTAATCATTTCTTTACTTTTTTGCTTTATTTGAATAGTTTGTCCAACTTCTTCAGGGTGTTGCCTATACAGAAAGCTACGACCTTGTCGCCTGCCTGTATCTGAGTCTTACCGCCGATAAGCATTGACTTGCCGTCTCGAATCATTCCACCGAGGTTTACACCATAAGGGATGTCGAGTTCCATGATAGGCTTCTTGGTTACTTTCGAATTTGGTTTTACAACAAACTCTGCCACATCGGCATCAGCGAACGAAAGCATCTTAACATTATCTACATCGCTCTTCAGCAGCATCTGGTAGATGTGGCTGGCAGCAATCATCTTCTTGTTTATGATGGTGCCCACATCGAGGTCTGTTGCCATATCGAAATATCCGAGGTTTTCCACCTGGGCAATAGTCTTGCGAACACCCTTTCGTCGTGCTGCCACACAGGCAAGGATGTTTTCCTCATCGTTGTTAGAAAGAGCTATGAATGCTTCGAGGTTGTTGAATCCTTCGTCTGCCAATACATCCATATCATATCCTTCGCCATTGATGATGAGAGTTCGTGAACGAGTCAGACCGCCCAGTTGCAGACAGCGATCATGACTTGGTTCTATGATTTTCAGGGTGAGGTCTTCAGGTAGAGCCCAGTCTGTGCGGACAGAGAGTTTTCCTCCACCAATGATTACTCCATGTTTTACGTGCGGATAGCTGTCCTTGCCTGACAAGTGACGGATTTGGTCGATTCCTTCGCGAGTTGTCATGAAGAATACCAAGTCGCGAGGCAGGATTTTCTCCTCACCATAAGGCACAACTGTTTCTGTGCCTCTTCTGATGGCTACTACATGGAAGTGGTGACCATAGGTTATACCAATCTCCTTCAGAGTGCGGCCTACGAGCATGTTGTTCTCGTTTCGTATCTCCTTGTCGTAGAGTGGAGTGGAATCGTGCATTTTCACGCTGAGCATGACAAGGTCGCCTTCGTCGAATTCCCACAACTGTCGCACCCAACTGTAGCGAGCTGATGCAGCTATGTCTCTGGCTGCAAGCAACTCAGGATAGATTAGTGAGTCGATACCTGACTGAGTGAACAGTTTGCGGTTTTCCGACTTCATGTATTCATAGTTGTCCACTCGTGCCACAGTCTTCTTTGCGCCCAACTGTTTTGCCAGAGAGGCACAAGTGAGGTTCTCGCTTTCGTTTGGAGTGACAGCAATGAACAGGTCGGCATCTTTCACGCCAGCATCCTTCAGAGCTTCGATGCTTGAAGGCGGTTTTGGCAGAGTCATGATGTCGAGTGTGGAGTTGAGGCGAACCAGCTTCTCCACATCTTCGTCCATAAGGACTACATTCATGTTGTCGTTTGAGAGCAGTCGTGCCAAGTGGGTACCTACTGCTCCTGCACCAGCTATAATTATTTTCATAACAGTTTTGCTATGCTTTCTGCATCCATTCCGCAGATTTTATATAATTCTTGTACTGTTCCGTGTTCTACGAATTCATCGGGCATTCCCACCCTGACGACTTCGATGTCTCTGTAGCCATTGTCGGCGAAGAACTCCAATACAGCAGAACCCAGTCCGCCTTCGATGACTCCGTCTTCTACAGTTATGACCCGTTTGAATTTCTTTCCCACTTCGTGCAGGATGTCCTCGTCGATTGGTTTGAGGAATCGCATGTCGTAATGTGCCACACTCTTGGTGTGTCCTGCCTTCATCTCTGCAATGAGGATTCCCTTCGCAGCCTCCATTCCGATGGGTCCGAGGGAAAGGATGCAGACTTCTGCCTTGCCTTCCTCTTCGCTTCTCAGTTTTACGCCTTTACCTACAGGTATGGCTTCGAGTTCGCAACGCCAATCGACTACAGAACCACAGCCTCGAGGGTAACGGATTACGACAGTTCCCATATCCTTCTGTTGCGCTGTGTACATCATGCGACGGAGTTCTGGTTCGTTGAGTGGCGAACAGATTGTCAGGTTAGGTATTGGTCTGAGGAATGCAAGGTCGAATGCTCCATGATGTGTTGGTCCGTCTTCGCCTACTATTCCGGCTCTGTCGAGACAGAGTACCATGTTGAGTTTCATGATTGCAGCATCGTGGATGATGTTGTCGTAAGCCCTTTGCATGAAACTTGAATAGATGTTGCAGAAGGGGAGGAGTCCGTCTTTTGCCATTCCGCCTGAGAAGGTGACGGCATGTCCCTCAGCTATACCTACATCGAAGGTGCGTTCTGGCAGAGCCTTCATCATTATGTTCATCGAACAGCCTGTAGGCATTGCCGGAGTTACTCCTACTATTCGTGGATTCTTCTGTGCCAGTTCGAGGAGGGTGATGCCGAAAACGTCCTGAAAACGTGGAGGATGGGGCGTCCCGTCGTTCTTGTGTATCAGTTCGCCTGTGTCGAAATCGAACTTCCCAGGTGCGTGCCAGATGGTGGCATCCTGTTCTGCTGGGGCATAACCCTTGCCTTTGGTTGTGATGACATGAAGAATCTTCGGACCTGTCATGTCCTTTATAATGTTGAACACACGAACCAGTTCCTTGACATCATGTCCGTCAACAGGACCGAAGTATCGTATGTCCATTCCTTCGAAAATGTTCTGCTGGCGGGTCAGCAGGGACTTCACACTATTGTTGAAACGGATGAGTCCCTTGCGGCGGTTTTCTGTCAGCAGTCCCCAGCTGGTAAGCTTTCGTGCCAGTCGGTGGCGAATGTTATTATATGTGCTGTTCGTACTGAGTTGGAGCAGATACTGGCGCATTCCGCCTACGCTCTTGTCTATCGACATGTGGTTGTCATTCAAAATGACAAGCATGTCGTTAGGTATGGCTCCGGCATTGTTTATACCTTCGAAGGCGAGTCCGCCACTCATTGCTCCGTCTCCGATTACAGCTACTACTCTGCGCTTCTCGCCAAGGAGTCGTGCACTTACTGCCATTCCCAATGCAGCAGAGATGGAATTGCTGGCATGTCCGCAACAGAAAGTGTCGTATTCGCTTTCAGAAGGGAAGGGGAAGGGCTTCAGGCCGTGCAGTTTTCTGTTTGTGCAAAATTTATCGCGACGACCTGTCAGTATCTTGTGTCCGTAGGCTTGGTGTCCCACATCCCATACTATCCTGTCGTTGGGCGTGTCATATGCATAATGCAGGGCTACTGTGAGCTCTACTGTACCGAGGCTTGCTCCCAGGTGTCCGGGGTTTTCTGCCAGTTCCTCCAGTATGTCAGTTCGCAATTCTTTACACACAGTTGGCAATTCGTCGGGTTTTAATTTGCGCAGGTCTGTAGGAGAATCAATATGAGACAAATACTTATATTCTATCTTATCGCCCATTTCTTTGTTATTCTTTCCAAGTGCAAAATTAGGAAATATTATTGAATAAACTCTTAGTAAAACCCATAAATGTTATAAATAATGTGAGAAAGAATGTAATCTTGTACTCGGGAGGAAATATTTTTGTCCGTTGTGGAAAAACTTTTACTACGCCTAGTATTTTATGTTCACGGCTTATGAACTTATGTTCACAACTTATGAACACATGTTCATGACTTATGAACTTATGTTCACGGCTTATGAACATAGAATTCTGCGAGAAGAAAAATAAAATACATAGCGTAGAAAAATAAAATGTGTAACTCGGCAGGAGAAAAAGTATGACTTGGAAAGAATGGTTCAGACTGACAAAATGTCACGACTTTGTGTCATTTTTTCTGCTGGCATAGTATTTGAAGATATGTGGCAGACAAACTTCTGAAAACTCATAATCCTAAAAACAATAAAACTATGAACATTAAACCATTGGCAGACAGAGTGCTTATCCTGCCTGCAAAAGCAGAAGAAAAGACAGTTGGAGGAATCATCATTCCTGACACAGCAAAAGAGAAGCCTCTGAAGGGCGAAGTAGTTGCAGTTGGCAACGGAACAAAAGACGAAGAAATGGTGCTGAAAGTAGGCGACCAGGTTCTCTACGGAAAGTATTCCGGTACAGAAATCGAGGTGGCAGACGAGAAGTATCTCATTATGCGTCAGTCTGATGTGCTCGCAGTACTCGGCTAATTCTGAAAAATTACACAACATTTAAAAAACAACTAAAGAAAAATCATTATGGCTAAAGAACTCAAATTTAATATAGAAGCTCGCGAAACTCTGAAACAGGGAGTTGACCAGCTTGCAAATGCAGTTAAGGTAACCCTTGGTCCTAAGGGTCGTAATGTGATTATCGAAAAGAAATTCGGTGCTCCACAGATTACAAAGGATGGTGTGACAGTTGCTAAGGAAATTGAACTTCCAGACGCATTCCAGAATACTGGTGCTCAGCTTGTTAAGAGTGTTGCATCAAAGACTGGTGACGATGCTGGTGACGGAACTACTACAGCAACAGTTCTGGCACAGAGCATTGTGACAAACGGACTGAAGAATGTGGCTGCCGGAGCTAACCCAATGGATCTGAAGCGTGGTATCGACAAGGCTGTGGCAAAGGTTGTTGAGAATATCAAGAGCCAGAGCGAGAAGGTTGACGACAACTACGACAAGATTGAGCAGGTTGCAACTGTTTCTGCAAACAACGACCAGGAAATCGGTAAACTCATTGCTGATGCGATGAAGAAGGTAAGCAAGGATGGTGTCATCACTATCGAAGAGGCTAAGGGTCGTGAAACTACAATCGGAGTGGTTGAAGGTATGCAGTTCGATCGTGGCTACCTCTCTCCATACTTCGTTACTAACACAGAGAAGATGGAGTGTGAGATGGAGAACCCACTCATCCTTATCTACGACAAGAAGATTTCAAACCTGCAGGAGTTCCTGCCAATCCTGAATCCTGCTGCTCAGACAGGTCGTCCTATCCTCGTAATTGCTGAGGATGTAGAGAGTGAGGCACTCACAACTCTCGTTGTAAACCGTCTGCGTACTCAGCTCAAGATTTGTGCTGTTAAGGCTCCAGGCTTTGGCGACCGCAGAAAGGCTATGCTCGAAGATATTGCCATTCTGACAGGTGGTGTAGTAATCAGCGAAGAGAAGGGCTTGAAACTCGAACAGGCAACTCTCGAAATGCTCGGAACTGCTGAGAAGGTAAATGTCACAAAGGACAATACTACTATCGTAGGCGGCAAGGGTGACAAACAGCTCATCCAGGATCGTACAAACCAGATTAAGAACGAGATAAAGAATACTACCAGCGACTACGACAAGGAGAAACTCCAGGAACGTCTGGCTAAGCTGAGTGGTGGTGTTGCAGTTCTCTATGTTGGTGCTGCCAGCGAAGTAGAGATGAAGGAAAAGAAAGACCGAGTTGACGATGCACTCTGTGCTACTCGTGCAGCTATCGAGGAAGGTACAATTCCTGGAGGTGGCGTAGCTCTGATTCGTGCTATTAGTGCACTCGATGGTCTTGAAGGCGAAAATGCCGATGAAACCACAGGTATTAAGATTATCAAGCGTGCTATCGAGGAACCACTTCGTCAGATTGTAGAGAATGCAGGTCTCGAAGGTTCTGTAGTAGTAGAAAAGGTTCGCGCAGGCAAGGGCGACTTCGGATACAATGCTCGTAAGGATACTTATGAAAACCTCCGTCAGAGCGGTATCATCGACCCAGCTAAGGTTTGCCGTGTAGCTCTCGAAAATGCTGCTTCTATCGCAGGTATGTTCCTGACTACAGAATGTGTAATCTGTGATGCAAAGGAAGATAAGCCAGAAATGCCAATGGGTGCACCAGGCATGGGTGGCATGATGTAACAAATTTTCTTAATAATTTTGCAGTCCGTTCAAATTGCATTACCTTTGCAACTTGAACGGGCTGTTTTGTTGTGAGATACAGCAGACGACCGTTAAAATGACGATTTCATCGGTAAAAACGACAACAAACAATATTAATGAAACTGTACAGAATCGCAAACGATGTCACAGGTTGGCTCGTTTTCTTAATTGCTGCCTTCACTTATTGCTCAACTATTGAGCCGACGGCAAGTTTCTGGGATTGTCCAGAGTTTATCACCACAGCTGCGAAGTTGGAAGTAGGTCACCCACCTGGTGCACCATTCTTCATGCTTATGGGTAATTTCTTCAGTATGTTCGCATCAGATGCAACTCAGATTGCCAAGATGGTGAACACAATGAATGCATTGCTCTCAGCTGGTTGTATCCTGTTCCTCTTCTGGAGCATCACCCATCTGGCAAAGGCTCTCTTCTGTCAGAAGGGCGAGGAACCAACTCTTGCTCAGACCATTGCCATCATGGGTAGTGGTATTGCAGGAGCACTCATCTACACATGGTCCGACACATTCTGGTTCTCTGCTGTAGAAGGTGAGGTTTATGCTTTCTCCAGTTTCTTTACAGCTCTGGTGTTCTGGCTTATCCTGAAATGGGAAGACAGTGCCGACAAACCCCACTCAGACCGTTGGCTGGTATTCATTGCTTATCTGATAGGTCTTAGTATTGGTGTGCACTTGCTCAACTTGCTGTGTATCCCTGCCATCGTGCTGGTTTACTACTATCACAGAACCGCAGAACCGACTACGAAGGGTTCGTTGCTGATGCTTTGTGTCAGTGCCTTGATTATAGTAGCTGTGATGTATGGAGTTGTGCCTGGAATCGGTAAGGTTGGCGGTTGGTTCGAACTGCTCTTCGTCAATTCTCTTGGCTTTAACTACAACACAGGTCTGTACATTTATCTTGTGATACTGGCTGTAGTCCTTATCTGGTCAATGTATGTGACACAGAAAGGCGAGAGTCGTGCCCAGATGAACATAGCTGCTCTGGCAAGTTTCGCTCTGCTCGGCATTCCGTTCTACGGACACGGAGTAAGTAGTGTAATCATAGGTCTCGTTGTGCTGGCTGTCTGTGCTTATTTCCTCTTCACCCTGAAGCAGGTGACAGCACGATTCCTCAACACAGCTATCCTCTGTATGGCTCTCATCACAATCGGTTACTCTTCTTATGCGGTAATCGTGATTCGTTCTACAGCCAATCCGCCGATGGATCAGAATTCGCCTGAGGATGTGTTCACTCTGGGTGAATACTTGGGTCGCGAACAGTATGGCGATCGTCCTCTGTTCTTCGGACAGACTTATGCGAGTCAGCCGAATGTGGTTGTAAATGGCGATGGTGACCTTGTGTATGAAACCGTGAAGGGAGCTCCTGTTTATCAGAAAAAAGAAAAGGAAAACCCCGATGAAAAGGACAAATATGTAGTGATTCGCGAGAAGTTGCAGTTGGCTTATCCGGCTAATCAATGTCAGCTCTTCCCGCGTATATATGATGAGACTCATACTAACGACTATAAGGCTTGGCTCGGAGATGTGAGCACGAAAAGTGTGAGATATGACATTCCGGGTAATGGCAGCCGACAGTTAGAGATTCCTACTATGGCGGCTAACCTGAAGTTCTTCTTCTCATACCAGATGAACTTCATGTACTGGAGATACTTCATGTGGAACTTCGTGGGCAGACAGAATGACATACAGGGACACGGAGAACTGGAGAAGGGTAACTGGATTACCGGTATCAATGTTCTCGATGAAATGCGACTGGGCGACCAGACAAAACTGCCTTCAGACCTACGAGAGAACAAAGGACATAACGTATTCTATGCTCTGCCGCTCATCCTCGGTTTGCTTGGCTTCTTCTGGCAGGCTTTCCGCGACAAGAAGGGCATCCAGCAGTTCTGGGTGGTATTCTTCCTGTTCTTCATGACTGGTATTGCTATCGTGCTGTATCTGAACCAGACTCCTGTTCAGCCTCGTGAACGAGATTATGCTTATGCTGGTTCGTTCTATGCATTCTCTATATGGTGTGGACTTGGTATTGCTGCAATTTATGAGTGGCTCAACAAAGTCTTTGGCGAAAAGATGTCGAAGGGTGCTCTCGTAGCTGCCGTTCTGAGTTTGATTCCTGCTGTGGCAGTACCACTCCAGATGGTTTCGCAGACTTGGGACGATCATGACAGAAGTGGCAGATATGTTTGTCGCGACTTCGGACTCAACTACCTGCAGACAGTTCCTCACGATGGTGTCATCTTTACAAATGGTGATAATGATACCTTCCCACTTTGGTATAATGAGGACACAGAGGGTAATCGTACAGATGTGAGAGTTTGTAACCTGAGCTACCTGCAGACAGACTGGTATATCGACCAGATGAAACGTCCTGCATTCAGCGGCGAAGGACAGTCGAGTCCTCTGCCAATCTCATGGACTCGCCTGCAATATACAAGCGGCAAGAATGAGATGGTTGAGGTGAATCCGACTATCGGAATGGGTGGCGAAGGCATGAAGATGGAAGATCTCGTAAAACAGATTTATGCACAGGATAGTGCTACAGCAAAGAAAATCTGGGGCGATGATCCTTTCGAGGCTCACAATGCTATCCATAAGTTCCTGCTCAAGGAGGATATTCCTGAAGAATATAAGCAATTTACAGACAATATACCTGCATGTCTGCCAAGCGATACCTTATATCTTACTGTAGATAAGGAGGCTGTCAGAAAGTCTGGCATGATGATTCCTAATGACAGCATACCAGACTGGATGCTAATCGATTTGTCGGGACAAGGCAGGGTGTCGAAGAGTTTCCTGATGATGCTCGAGATGATAGTAGAAAGCAATTTCTCCCGTCCTCTCTATATGTCAACTACTGTAGGTTCAAGCAACTATGGTAAGTTGTTCTACAATTTTATGCAGGAGGGTATTGCATGGAGAATTACTCCATTTACATTCTCACAGAATGCACCAATGACAACCATTGTGGATTCTGAGAAGATGTACGACAATATGATGAACAAATATCGCTACGGAAACCTTACTCAGCCTGGCTTGTATATCGATGAGACAACAATGCGTATGTGTTACACTCATCGTCGCTGGTTTGCCAACCTGATTTCAACCCTCGTGAGTGAAGGAAAACTGGATAAGGCAAAGAAGGCTCTTGCAAAGTGTGAGAAGGAAATTCCTGAGTATAATGTTCCTCATGATGTTGGAGGTGGTTCACTCGACTTGGTTGATTCCTATGTGAAGTGTGGCATGTACGACAAGGCTGCTCATATCATGGATGCCCTGACAAAGAAGTCGGAAGAGTATGCAAATTGGTATCTTTCGCTGAATGCGCCACGATTCATAGCTGCATACAAAGACTGCTATCAGGAAATAAGTATTCTGCTCAGTATTGTCAATACTTATGACAAGATGGGTGAGAATAATAGTGAATATGCTAAACAGGCAGACAAACTTGACGGCGAATTGACAGCTCTGTATCAGGCATTCGTGGCTAAGTCGCAGGCTGTAGGCATAAATATGAAGTAAAAAACGGAAGATGATTATAGAACAACCATCTAAGTGGTTGCGCTGGTTGTATCCGAGTGCGATTTGGAGAATGAATCATAATGAGAAGGCAGTATATCTGACCTTCGACGATGGTCCTATTCCGGAAGCTACCCCTTGGATTGTAGAAACTCTGGATAAGTATGGCGTTAAGGCGACCTTCTTTATGGTTGGCGATAACGTAAGAAAGTATCCAGAGCTGTATGAACTGATAAAGAGTCACGGACATCAGGTTGGTAATCATACATATAACCATATTGGTGGACTCAGGCATTCTTATAAGAATTATCTGAGGAATGTGCTGAAGGCTGATGATTATATTCACAGCAATCTGTTCCGCCCGCCACATGGATGGATGCGTACAGACCAGTACTTGTATCTGCGAAAGAAGTTTACCATTATCATGTGGGACTTGGTGACTCGAGATTACTCAAAACGCTTGAATGCCGATGAGGTGTTTGAGAATGTGAAGGCATATACCCGACCTGGTAGCATAATCACCTTCCATGATTCGCTTCGTTCGATAGACAAACTGAAGACGGTTCTGCCCAAGTCGCTCGAGTGGTTAAAGGCACAAGGGTATGAATTCAAGATATTCGATGATGACCAACAGAGGTCAAGACATCTGAAATGAAACATAATGAAGAAGAGTTAAAGTACTGATGCTTTAACTCTTTTTTATCCTGCCACTAAGCCAGGGAACTCGTTCTATATATGGAACCAGCAGACGACAAACGATGAGGATGAGAATAGTGAGAATAACACAATCGTACCAATGGTGGCGAATGTTATGACCGAAAGCTATGCAGGTAAACCTATATATAAATATGATAGGGTAGTGGACTACGAAGAAAACCATTGAGTGTTCACCTATGTAATTGATGATAGGAATGCGATACTTCACAATAGTTAGCATAAGCCCGGAAATGCCCACAAGAGCACAAGTGGCGTTGATGCCTGCTCCCCACGGACGACCTACCCATTTGTTCAGACTCATGTCGTACTGCCCGTGACAATGTTTGTTGAAATATATAAACTCTGCAATCAGAAGACAGGAAATGATGACAAGAGTAAGGTGGGTAATCGGAATGCCAAGAATAGATTTCTTGCCCTGAGAATTCTGCAGCAGTCTCCACCAATGACCCAGTTGGAAGAAGAACAGTCCCATGAATATGTTGTTGAGAGAAAACCATAACGGATTCTTCATTGTAAACAGGTAGTAGCTGATGAATGGAAAAGTAGGTACCAACAGATTATACACCTTGTGAAGATGGAGTTTGTTGACAGTTCCAATGACAATATAAGACCAGAAAAAAGAAAAAAGAAACCAGCAAGGCGGATTACCATAGAAATGGCTAAGCATATAGACATGACTCCATCTCAGTTTTCCTAATGTGGGATGCAGAGCTGGAACGAAAAAGAGGAACGAAAAATAAATGATTGTGCCGATAGTTCCCCATACAAGATAGGGGATGAGAAGACGACGAGTCCTGTCGGTTATATAGGAATGGTAGTTTAGGACGATGCCTTTGTTGAAATAACCTGCCTTGAAAAAGAAAAACGACATAAAGAAAAAAGTCCAGCCCATCAGTTTGCCAAACCAAAACTCGCTACGAAACCCACACATGCTTACAGTATGTAGCAATATCATGCGAAGAATACAAAGTCCGCAGAGAAAATCAAATGCGTGGTTGCGTTGCTTCATGCCTGTTTTTCCTTTTCTGGCGCGAAGGTACGACATTTATTTAAAAGCAAGGCTGAAATCGAGTGAAAAGAAAAAAGTTTTGTTAAGTTTTGTCAATTCAAGTTTTTGCCGTATCTTTGACGCTCGTTGGGAAAATCCCAGCATGGGGTATGCCTTGTGGTGAACAATGTTGCCTCATATACATTATTAATATAATAACAACTAAAAAACAAAATTAGAATGATCATCGTTCCTGTAAAAGAAGGTGAGAACATTGAGCGCGCGCTCAAGAAGTTCAAGAGAAAGTCTGAAAAGACTGGTGTTATCAAGGAAGTGCGTACACGCAAGCAATTTGTAAAGCCTTCAGTTGAGAAGCGCATCAAAATGCAGCACGCAATTTACGTTAACAAGCTCCACTCAGCTGAGGAGTAATATTTAAATCGTATTAATTTTCTTGATTTTTCTGCGTCAAACACTTGTTGTTTGAAATAAAAGTCCTAAATTGGTCGCGTGTTTTAGAATACGCATGACAAAATGGGAATGTGGATTGATTCCTTCTTGGAATACTTGAGGTCAGATCGGGGGTATTCACCCCTGACAGTACGAAAGTACGGAGACTCTCTTGTGGCGTTCCAAAAATTTTTCGAAGGGTTGGATAAAACCCTTACATGGAGTACTGTTGACGCCTCTGTAGTGAGGGAATGGATAGTCTTCATGTTGGACGAAGAAGGAAAAGACGTTTCTACGGTAAACTATGGAGGGCTGAGCCCTTTGCGTACTTTCTACAAGTACCTTCGCCGAATGGGGTGGGTGGATGCAAATCCGATGGAGAAAGTAGTCGCACCAAAGATGCCAAAGAAACTGCCTTCGTTTGTAAGAGAAGCGGACATGGACCACTTACTTGACGAGATGAAGGAAGATACTTCGTTCGAAGGAATCAGAGACAGGCTGATTGTGATGATGTTCTACGAAACGGGCATTCGTCGTGCTGAGCTTCTATCGCTAAAAGATGCTGATGTCGATTTAAGAGCGATGCAACTGAAAGTGACAGGTAAGCGAAATAAACAACGTATTGTTCCGTTCGGAGAAGAGTTGAAGGGAGAAGTAGAGCAGTATCTTTCTTCAAGACATGAACTGCTTGAGAGTATTCCGGAACGACTCTTTGTGAAGAAAGACGGCAAGCCTGTGAGTTACGCAAAAGTTGGTGAGATAGTGAAAAAGAATCTATCGTTAGTAACCAAACAGAAAAAGCGTACTCCACACGTGTTGCGACATTCGTTTGCAACAGCAATGTTGAATAATGATGCCGACTTAGGCTCTATTCAAAAATTGCTCGGGCACGAAAATCTGGCAACTACGGAAATCTATACCCACTTGTCTTTCGAAGAATTGAAGAATGTGTATAAAAATGCACATCCTCGTGAATGAGAAAAAGGAAAAATAGTTATTTAACTTGGCAGTGAGTTGTCCTGTGGACATCTGAAGCCGTAAATCCTAAGATTATGGACATTAGTGTAAAGACAATCAAGTTTGATGCAACAGACAAGTTGCAAGAGTTCATCCAGAAAAAAGTTGGTAAACTGGAGAAATTTTGTGATAATATAAGAAAGGTAGAGGTGTCATTAAAGGTTGTAAAACCTGAGACTGCAATGAATAAGCAGGCTGCTATAACAGTCTTTCTCCCAGGAGATGAACTGTATGCAGAAAAGGTTTGCAATACATTCGAAGAAGCAATACAGGAATCGTTGGCGGCACTTGACAGACCGCTACAGAAATATAAAGAAAAACAGGCTGGTAAATAAAAAAGTCTGTAAAAATTTTGGCAATCAAAAAATAAGGTCTAACTTTGCACCCGCTTTGTATGGAGTAATCTATGCATAGCTCAATGTGCGCTGATAAAAGCCAAAAGGAATAAGCTCTAAAATGTTGCTGTTATAGCTCAGCGGTAGAGCACTTCCTTGGTAAGGAAGAGGTCCCGAGTTCAAGTCTCGGTAACAGCTCCATGAATGAGTTTAAAAATAAAAAAAGTAGTAGAAATACTGTTTACACATTAATTATATAATAAATAGACATTTAATTATGGCAAAAGAAAAATTCGAACGTACCAAACCGCACGTAAACATCGGTACAATCGGTCACGTTGACCACGGTAAGACAACTCTTACAGCTGCTATCACTACAGTTCTTGCTAAGCAGGGTCTGTCAGAAGTTAAGTCATTCGATCAGATTGACAATGCTCCAGAAGAGAAGGAGCGTGGTATCACTATCAATACTGCTCACGTTGAGTATGAGACTGCTAAGCGTCACTATGCTCACGTTGACTGTCCAGGACACGCCGACTATGTAAAGAACATGGTTACTGGTGCTGCTCAGATGGACGGTGCTATCATCGTAGTAGCTGCAACTGACGGTCCTATGCCTCAGACTCGTGAGCACATCCTGCTCGCTCGTCAGGTAAACGTTCCACGTCTTGTTGTATTCATGAACAAGTGTGATATGGTTGACGACCCAGAAATGCTTGACCTCGTTGAAATGGAAATGCGTGACCTCCTCGCTCAGTATGAGTTCGAAGACGATACTCCATTCATCCGCGGTTCCGCTCTTGGTGCACTCAACGGTGTTAAGGAGTGGGAAGACAAGATAATGGAACTTATGGACGCTTGCGATACTTGGATTCAGGAACCAGTTCGTGCCGTTGATAAGCCATTCTTGATGCCAGTTGAAGACGTATTCTCTATCACAGGTCGTGGTACTGTTGCAACTGGTCGTATCGAAACTGGTGTTATCAAGGTTGGTGACGAAGTTCAGCTCCTCGGTCTCGGTGAAGACGCTAAGTCTGTTGTAACAGGTGTTGAAATGTTCCGTAAGATCCTTGATGAAGGTCAGGCTGGTGATAACGTAGGTCTGCTTCTCCGTGGTATCGATAAGAAGGATGTTAAGCGTGGTATGGTTATCACACACCCAGGAGTTATCACTCCACACAAGGGCTTCAAGGCTTCTATCTACGTACTGAAGAAGGAAGAAGGTGGTCGTCACACTCCATTCAAGAACCACTATCGTCCACAGTTCTACCTCCGTACAATGGACTGTACAGGTGAAATCTCTCTCCCAGACGGAGTAGAAATGGTTATGCCTGGTGATAACGTTGAGATCAAGGTTGAACTCATCTACCCAGTAGCTATCAACGTAGGTCTGCGCTTCGCTATCCGTGAAGGTGGTCGTACAGTAGGTTCTGGTCAGGTTACAGAAGTATTCGACTAATCAACGACTCTTGGTCAGACGTTGCTCTGACATCAAGATAAATAATGATAAGTTGAGGGCAAGGGTCCCGGACATAAGTTCAGGCACTTAACCCTCAACTAATCTACGGGAATAGCTCAGTTGGCAGAGCACTGGTCTCCAAAACCAGGTGTCGGGAGTTCGAGCCTCTCTTCCCGTGCTAATAGTAAGAATATAGGTATGCTTAGAAAAGTTATCAATTATTGCAAAGAATCATACGATGAACTTGTTCATAAGTGTTCTTGGCCTTCATATAAGGAGTTGACTAACAGCGCAGTGATAGTTTTATCTGCTTCCATCATCATTGCTGTTGTTGTCTTTATCATGGACTCTTTCTTTGAAGAAGTTATGAAACTTGTCTATTCACTCTTTTAATTATTTCGTCAGGAGGGTAAATATGGCTGAGATTGAGAAGAATTGGTATGTGCTGCGTACTATAAGTGGCAAAGAGTCTAATGTCAAGGAATATATTGAACTTGACATGAAGAATCATGGTTACGAACAGTATGTCACACAGGTACTCATTCCAACAGAGAATGTCATCAAGACTACTGCTACAAACAAACGTGTTGAACAGAAGAGAAATCTTCTGCCAGGTTACGTTTTGGTTGAGGCTGCTCTAGTTGGAGAAATCCCTCACATGCTCCGTAATACTCCAGGTGTTCTCGGATTTATTGGTGGTATGGATAAACCATCACCAGTACGTCAGTCAGAATTGAACCGTATGCTCGGTGTAGGTTCTGAAGAAGAGACATCAACTATGAATGTTCAGACAGACTTTACTGTTGGTGAAACTGTAAAAGTTGCTGATGGTCCATTCAGTGGTTTTGACGGAACAATTGAAAGTGTAAATGCAGACAAGCAGAAACTCAAAGTGTCGGTTAAGATTTTCGGACGTGTAACTCCGCTCGAATTAAGCTTTGCACAAGTTTCAAAAGAAATGGCTTGATGTTACGCGAGCTAGTTCTTTATCGTTAATTAATTAATAAATCAAACAAAATGGCTAAAGAAGTTGCTGGATTAATCAAATTACAGATTAGGGGTGGCGCTGCAAATCCATCTCCACCAGTAGGACCTGCTCTTGGTTCTAAGGGTATCAACATAATGGATTTCTGTAAAGCATTCAACGCCAGAACTCAGGATAAGGCTGGTAAGGTACTTCCAGTCGTTATTACTTACTATGCAGACAAGTCTTATGATTTCGTGATTAAGACCCCTCCTGCAGCAGTACAGTTGATGGAAGCTGCAAAATTAAAGAAGGGTTCTGCTGAGCCAAACCGTAAAAAGGTGGCTACAGTAACATGGGATCAAGTACGTGCTATTGCAGAAGATAAGATGCCTGACCTGAACTGCTTTACAATTGAGTCAGCTATGGCTATGATTGCTGGTACAGCAAGAAGTATGGGTATTACTGTAAAGTAATGGTGTCCCTGATAACAATTTAAAAATTCAATCAAGATGAGTAAACTAACAAAAAATCAGAAGGCAGTTGCTGACAAGGTTGAAACAGGGAAAGCATATACTCTTGCAGAGGCATCACAGCTTGTGAAGGATATCACTTTCACTAAGTTTGACGCATCGCTCGACATCGACATCCGTCTTGGAGTTGACCCTCGTAAGGCAAACCAGATGGTACGTGGTGTTGTATCTCTCCCTAACGGAACCGGTAAGGAGGTTCGTGTGCTTGCACTCGTTACTTCTGATCAGGTTACTGCTGCTACAGAAGCTGGTGCCGACTATGTTGGTCTTGAAGAGTACATCGACAAGATCAAGGGTGGTTGGACTGACATCGATGTAATCATCACTATGCCATCATGCATGGGTAAGATTGGTGCTCTCGGTCGTGTCCTCGGTCCTCGTGGCCTTATGCCTAACCCAAAGAGTGGTACAGTTACAATGGACGTAGCAAAAGCTATTCGTGAAGTAAAGTCAGGTAAGATAGATTTCAAGGTTGATAAGTCTGGTATCGTTCATGCTTCTATCGGTAAGATTTCATTCTCTGCCGAGAAGATTGCACAGAACGCCCAGGAATTCATCAATACAATCATCAAACTGAAGCCTGCTACCGCTAAAGGTACTTACATCAAGAGTATTTTCCTATCAAGTACAATGAGTAAGGGTATTAAAATTGACCCAAAGTCTGTTGAATAATTAAAACGCAAGGAATCATGAAGAAAGAAGATAAAGCTTTACTTATTGATAGCCTCGTTGAGACGCTCAACAGCTATCCTCATTTTTACGTAGTTGATGTAACAGCTCTTGACTCTGCTACAACAAGCGAACTTCGTCGCGAATGTTTCAAGAATGAAATCAAACTCCAGGTTGTAAAGAATACTCTTTTCATCAAAGCCCTCGAAAGAAAGGGTGGTGAGGAGTTTGATGCTCTGAAACCTATTCTTAAGAATACTACAGGTATTATGTTCTGCCAGACAGCGAACGTACCTGCTAAGATGATTAAGAGTTTCGCAAAGGATCATGGCGATATGCCAGCTCTGAAGGGTGCTTACGCAGAAGAAAGTTGCTATATCGGTGCAGATCAGCTCAGCACACTTGCAGCTATCAAGAGCAAGAACGAACTCATTGCAGATGTTATCGCTGCTCTCGAAGGTCCAACCAACAGCGTTCTTTCTGCACTCGATGCTGGAACTACAGTTCACGGATTGCTTGATGCAATCGAGAAAAAAGGCTAATTGCTAACAGGCAAAGCCAACCAAATTTTATTTAAAGTAAAAAATAGTACAAACAATAATTAAAAATTTTAAGACGATGGCAGATATTAAAGCTATTGCTGAAGAATTGGTAAATTTGACAGTAAAAGAAGTTACAGAACTTAAGGCTATCCTCAAGGATGAGTATGGAATTGAACCAGCTGCTGCAGCTGTTGCTGTTGCTGCAGGTCCAGCTGCAGGCGGCGAAGCTGCTGCTGAAGAGAAGACATCTTTCGATGTAGTTCTCAAGAGCGCAGGTGCTGCTAAACTTGGTGTTGTAAAGGCAGCTAAGGAAGCTCTTGGTCTTGGTCTGAAAGAGGCTAAGGATCTTGTAGACGGTGCTCCTTGCAACGTTAAGGAAGGTGTAGACAAGGCTACAGCTGAGGCTGTTAAGGCTGCACTTGAAGCTGCAGGTGCTGAGGTAGAGATTAAGTAATTATACCTTAGATAACTCTATAGGTTAAGAATCCTCAGGTTGAGGGTTCTTAACCTTTTTGTGTCTTTTTACGACATAAGAAAAAAAATAAGAGAATCGATATCTACTCTTGTTACAGTTTTAAATTAATAAAATCAGAAGATGTCTAAAATCATCAACAATCGAGTAAACTTTGCAACTGTAAAGAATCCGATGCCTTATCCAGACTTTCTGGATGTCCAGTTGAAGTCGTTTAAGGATTTCTTGCAGCTTGACACTCCGCCAGAGAAGCGTAAGAATGATGGTCTTTACAAAGTTTTTGCAGAGAATTTCCCTATTCAAGACACTCGTAATAACTTCGTACTCGAGTTCTTGGATTATTATATTGATGCACCTCGCTACACTATTGAAGAGTGTTTGGAGCGTGGCCTGACTTATAGTGTGCCTTTGAAGGCAAAACTGAAACTTTACTGTTCAGACCCAGACCACGAGGATTTCGATACCGTTATTCAGGATGTATTCCTTGGCCCAATTCCTTATATGACCGAGAGTGGTACATTCGTTATCAATGGCGCTGAGCGTGTTGTTGTATCTCAGTTGCACCGTTCACCGGGTGTATTCTTCGGTTCGAGTGTTCATGCTAACGGTACACCACTGTTCTCTGCACGTATTATCCCATTCAAGGGTTCATGGATCGAGTTTGCAACAGACATCAATAATGTGATGTACGCATACATCGACCGTAAAAAGAAATTACCTGTAACAACTCTTCTCCGTGCTATCGGATTTGAATCAGATAAGGATATTCTGAGCATATTCGACTTGGCTGAGGAGGTTAAGGTTACAGCGACAAATCTTAAGAAGGTGAAGGGTCGCAAACTTGCTGCCCGTGTTCTTAAGTCATGGAACGAAGACTTTGTTGATGAAGATACAGGCGAAGTTGTATCTATTGAACGTAACGAGGTAATTATCGATCGTGAAACTGTTCTTGAGCAGGAACAGATTGACATGATTCTTGACTCTGGTGTTGAAACTATATTGGTACATAATGAGAATGTCAACAGTTCCGATTTCTCTATCATTTTCAACACTCTCCAAAAAGACCCAAGTAACTCCGAGAAGGAAGCCGTGGTTTACATCTATCGTCAGCTCCGAAATGCTGATCCTGCAGATGATGCCAGCGCTCGTGAAGTAATCAATAACCTCTTCTTCTCAGAAAAACGTTACGATCTTGGCGAAGTAGGTCGTTACCGCATCAATAAGAAGTTGGGTCTTAACACAGATCCAGACATTCGTGTCCTTACAAAGGAAGACATTATCGAAATCATCAAGTACCTTGTTGAGTTGGCAAACTCAAAGGCTATAGTAGATGATATCGACCACTTGTCAAACCGTCGTGTACGTACTGTTGGTGAACAACTCGCTAATCAGTTCGCTATCGGTCTTGCACGTATGAGCCGTACAATTCGTGAGCGTATGAATGTGCGCGACAATGAAGTGTTCACTCCTACAGATTTGATTAATGCAAAGACTATTTCAAGTGTTATCAACTCGTTCTTTGGAACCAACCCATTGTCTCAGTTCATGGACCAGACCAACCCACTTGCTGAGGTAACTCACAAGCGTCGTCTCAGTGCCCTTGGTCCTGGTGGTTTGTCTCGTGAACGTGCCGGATTCGAAGTTCGTGACGTACACTATACTCACTACGGTCGTCTGTGTCCAATCGAGAGTCCTGAAGGTCCAAACATCGGACTTATCTCTTCTCTCTGTGTTTATGCAAAAATTAATGATCTTGGATTTATAGAGACTCCTTACCGTCCAATCGTAGATGCTAAGGCCGATATAAACAACGATCACATAGTATATCTGTCTGCTGAGGAAGAAACTGGCAAGATTATCGGTCAGGGTAATGCTCCTCTTCGTGATGACGGTTCATTTATCCGTAAGGTGGTTAAGTGTCGTCAGGATGCTGACTATCCTGTTGTACCTCCAACAGAGGTTGATTATATGGACGTTGCTCCACAGCAGATTGCATCTATCGCTGCAGCCCTCATCCCATTCCTTGAGCACGACGATGCTCACCGTGCGTTGATGGGTTCTAACATGATGCGCCAGGCAGTTCCACTTATCCGTACTGAGGCTCCTATCGTCGGTACTGGAATCGAAAAACAGGTATGTGAAGACTCACGTACTATGATTACTGCTGAGGGCGATGGTGTTGTAGAATATGTAGATGCAACAACAATCCGTATTCTTTACGACCGTACAGAGGATGAAGAATTCGTTAGCTTCGTTCCTGCTCTTAAAGAATACAAGATTCCTAAGTTCCGTCGTACCAACCAGAACATGACTATCGACCTCCGTCCAATCTGCGATGCTGGTCAGCGTGTAAAGAAAGGCGACATCCTTACTGAAGGATATGCTACAGAGGCAGGTGAACTTGCGCTTGGTCGCAACCTCCTCGTTGCATATATGCCTTGGAAGGGTTACAACTATGAGGACGCAATCGTGCTCAACGAGCGCCTCGTTCGTGAAGATATCCTCACTTCAGTTCACGTAGATGAATACTCACTTGAGGTACGTGAAACTAAGCGTGGTCTCGAGGAGTTGACTTCTGATATTCCAAACGTTAGTGAAGAGGCAACTAAAGACCTTGATGACAGCGGTATCGTACGTGTCGGTGCTCGCATCGAACCAGGCGACATTCTCATCGGTAAGATTACTCCTAAGGGCGAATCAGATCCTTCTCCTGAAGAGAAATTGCTTCGTGCAATCTTCGGTGACAAGGCAGGTGACGTTAAGGACGCATCACTCAAGGCTACACCATCACTTTCTGGTGTTGTAATCGACAAGAAACTCTTCTCTAAGGCTATCAAGACTCGTGCTTCGAAGGCTGAGGACAAGAAGATTCTTCCTAAGTACGATCAGGAATTCGAAGACAAGGTTAATGACTTGAAAGACATTCTTATCGATAAACTCCTCCAGCTTACTAAGGGTAAGACATCTCAGGGAGTTAAGGACTTCATGGGTGCTGACCTCATTCCTAAGGGAGCTAAGTTTATCGCAGGTGCTCTCAGTAACCTCGATTGGACTTCTGTTCAGCTTTCAGATTGGACTGATGACGAACATGCAAATCAGTTGATTCACGACCTCGTAATCAACTACCTCAAGCAGTACAAACTCCTCGATGCTGAACTGAAGCGTAAGAAGTACGCACTCACAATTGGTGACGAACTGCCATCGGGCATCATTCAGATGGCAAAGGTATATATTGCTAAGAAACGTAAGATTGGTGTGGGTGATAAGATGGCCGGTCGTCACGGTAATAAGGGTATCGTTTCTAAGGTTGTACGTCAGGAGGATATGCCATTCCTCGAAGATGGAACTCCTGTAGATATCGTGCTCAACCCACTTGGTGTGCCTTCTCGTATGAACATCGGTCAGATATTTGAGACAGTTCTTGGTTACGCAGGTAAAAAGCTGGGTGTCAAGTTCTCTACTCCTATCTTCGATGGTGCTCGTCTTGAAGACCTCTGCGAATGGACTGACAAGGCAGGCCTGCCACGTTACAGCCGTACATATCTGTATAATGGTGAGACAGGTTTGCGTTTCGACCAGCCAGCTACAGTAGGTGTTACATACATGCTCAAACTCGGTCACATGGTTGAGGACAAGATGCACGCACGTTCTATCGGTCCGTACTCTCTCATCACTCAGCAGCCACTTGGTGGTAAGGCTCAGTTTGGTGGACAGCGTTTCGGAGAAATGGAAGTTTGGGCACTCGAAGCATTCGGTGCATCTCACGTACTTCAGGAAATCCTTACCATCAAGTCCGATGACGTTACTGGTCGTAGCAAAGCATATGAGGCTATCGTCAAGGGCGAACCAATGCCTACTCCAGGTATTCCTGAGTCACTCAATGTGTTGCTCCACGAGCTTCGCGGACTCGGTCTAAGTATTACATTAGATTAATAATAAAGAAGATATACAAAGATGGCTTTTAAGAAAGAATCTAAATCAAAAACAAATTTCACGAAGATCACTATTGGTCTTGCTTCTCCAGAGGAAATTCTCGAAAACTCCTATGGTGAAGTGTTGAAGCCTGAGACTATCAATTATCGCACTTACAAGCCTGAGCGCGATGGTCTCTTCTGTGAGCGCATCTTCGGTCCGACAAAGGACTACGAGTGTCATTGTGGTAAGTACAAGCGCATTCGTTACAAAGGTATTGTCTGCGACCGTTGTGGTGTCGAGGTGACAGAGAAGAAAGTACGTCGTGAACGTGCCGGTCATATCGCTCTTGTTGTGCCAGTTGCTCACATTTGGTATTTCCGTTCATTGCCAAACAAGATTGGTTATCTTCTTGGAATACCTACAAAGAAACTCGATGCAATCATATACTACGAGCGTTATATAATCATTCAGGCTGGTGTTGCTGACAATGGTGATAACATCGTTGATGGCGAACTGCTTTCAGAGGAAGAATATTATGATATAATCGATAATCTTCCAGAGGGCAACCAGTATCTTCCAGACGACGATCCTAATAAGTTCATCGCCTTGATGGGTGCTGAAGCAATCGAATTCCTACTCAAGCGTGTCGATCTCGATAAACTCTCTTACGAGCTTCGTGACCGTGCTAATCAGGATGGTAGTGCTCAGCGTCGTACAGAGTCTCTGAAGCGTCTGCAGGTAGTTGAGTCATTCCGTGCAAGTAGAGGTCTCAACCGTCCTGAATGGATGATTATGCACAACATTCCAGTGACTCCTCCAGAGTTGCGTCCGTTGGTTCCACTTGATGGTGGTCGTTTCGCTACCAGCGACCTCAACGACCTCTATCGTCGTGTTATCATCCGTAACAACCGTCTGAAGCGTCTGATTGAAATTAAGGCACCGGATGTAATCCTCCGTAACGAAAAGCGTATGCTTCAGGAGGCTGTCGATTCTCTCTTCGACAAATCTCGTAAGGCAAGTGCTGTGAAGGGTGAGAGCAACCGTCCACTCAAGTCACTCTCCGACTCTCTGAAGGGTAAGCAGGGACGTTTCCGTCAGAACCTCTTAGGTAAACGTGTTGACTACTCAGCTCGTTCAGTTATCGTCGTAGGTCCTGAACTCAATATGGGTGAGTGCGGTCTTCCAAAACTCATGGCAGCAGAACTTTACAAACCATTCGTTATCCGTAAGCTCATCGAACGTGGTATCGTTAAGACTGTTAAGAGTGCGAAGAAGATTGTTGACCGTCGCGATCCAGTTATCTGGGACATCCTCGAGTATGTGATGAAGGGTCACCCAGTTCTTCTCAACCGTGCCCCAACACTTCACCGACTCGGTATTCAGGCATTCCAGCCTAAGATGATAGAGGGTAAGGCAATCCAGCTCCACCCACTTGCATGTACAGCGTTCAACGCTGACTTCGATGGTGACCAGATGGCAGTTCACCTTCCACTCTCTAATGAGGCAATTCTCGAAGCTCAACTTCTGATGCTTCAGAGCCACAATATCCTTTCCCCAGCCAGTGGTGATCCTATCACAGTACCATCACAGGATATGGTGCTTGGACTCTACTACATTTCAAAGGTACGTCCAGGTGCAAAGGGAGAAGGTCTCACATTCTACGGCACTGAAGAAGCAATCATCGCCTATAACGAAGGTCGTGTCGATGTTCATGCTCTTATTAAGTGTATCGTAAACGATGTCGACGAATCAGGAAATCCTATTCGTCCACTCGTAGAAACTACTGTTGGTCGTATCATCATCAACGAAGTAATTCCCGATGAAGTCGGTTTCGTTAATGAAGTTATCGGTAAGAAGGCCCTTAAGAAGGTCATCACTAAGGTAATCCGTGGTGTAGGTATGGCACGTGCTTGTCAGTTCCTCGATGGAATCAAGAACCTTGGTTACCGTAAGGCTTACGAAGGTGGTCTGTCGTTCGTACTCGACGATATCATCATTCCAGAAGAAAAGACAGCTATCGTACAAGAAGGTAATGACACTGTCGATCAGATTACAGCCAACTACTCATTCGGTCTTATCACTGACAAGGACCGTTACCAGCAGGTGGTTGAAACCTGGACAAAGGCAAACGAGAAACTGAAGAAGACACTTATGACACAGATGACAGAAGCCGATCAGGGTTTCAACGCTGTGTTCATGATGCTCGACTCCGGTGCCCGTGGTTCTGCCGACCAGATTTCTCAGCTCGCAGGTATGCGTGGACTTATGGCAAAGCCACAGAAGGCAGGTGCAAGCGATAACAACATCATCGAAAATCCTATCATATCTAACTTTAAGGAGGGTATGTCAGTACTCGAGTACTTCATCTCTACTCACGGTGCTCGTAAGGGTCTTGCCGATACAGCCCTCAAGACAGCCGATGCAGGTTATCTGACTCGTCGTCTTGTCGATGTAAGCCACGACGTGATTATCACAGAAGAAGACTGCGGCACTCTTCGCGGACTTATCTGTACGGCACTCAAGGATGGCGACCGCGTCGTTGCCAGTCTTGAAGACCGCATTCGTGGTCGTGTGTCTGTTCACGATGTGGTCAACCCAGCCAACAACGAACTTCTCGTTGCCAGCGGCGAGGAAATTTCCGACCGTATTGCACACGAGATTGAAGAAGCTGGTATCGAAAGTGTTGAAATCCGTTCAGTGCTCACCTGTGAAAGCAAGAAGGGCGTCTGCATGAAGTGTTATGGTCGCAACCTCGCTACTCAGCGTATGGTTCAGAAGGGTGAAGCAGTTGGTGTCATCGCAGCACAGGCAATCGGTGAACCAGGTACACAGCTGACTCTTCGTACATTCCACGCCGGTGGTGTCGCAGGTAACGCTGCTGCAAACGCACAAATCAAAGCAAAGAACCGTTCTCGTCTGGAATTTGAAGAACTCCGTACTATCGACCGTCCTACAGCAGAACACCCAGAGGGTCAGATTGTAGTAGGTCGTCTTGCAGAACTCCGATTCCTCGACGTCAACACAGGTATAGCACTCTCTACCGTTTCTGTTCCTTATGGTGCAAACCTCTATGCAAAGGATGGCGATGTAGTTGAAGCAGGTACAGTCATTGCTGACTGGGATCCATTCAACTCTGTTATCGTTACAGAATTTGCTGGTAAGGTACAGTTCGAAGGAGTCAAGGAAGGTGTTACTTACCGCGTTGAAACTGACGAAACAACTGGTCTCCGCGACCTCATCGTCATCGAATCACGTGATAACAAGGGTATCGTTCCAATGGCTCATATCATCGATGAAAACGGAGAATTGCTGCGTACATACAACTTCCCAATCAATGGTCACATCTCTATTGAAGACGGACAGGAACTCACAGCCGGTGATGTACTCGTTAAGATACCTCGTTCTGTTGCAAAGGCAGGCGATATCACCGGTGGTCTTCCACGTGTCACTGAGCTCTTCGAGGCTCGTAACCCATCTAACCCAGCTATCGTTGCAGAAATCGATGGTGAAGTAACAATGGGTAAGGTTAAGCGTGGAAACCGCGAAATCATCCTTACTTCTAAGGTTGGTGATGTACGCAAGTACCTCGTACCACTGTCAAAGCAAATCCTCGTACAGGAGAACGACTACGTGCGTGCCGGAACACCACTTTCCGATGGCGCTATCACTCCAGCCGACATCCTTGCCATCAAGGGTCCTACAGCTGTTCAGGAGTACATTGTAAATCAGGTTCAGGACGTTTATCGTATGCAGGGTGTGTCTATCAACGACAAGCACTTCGAAATCATCGTGCGTCAGATGATGCGTAAGGTACAGATTAACGATGCTGGCGATACTCGCTTCCTCGAGGATGGAATCGTTGATAAGATTGATTTCATCGAAGAGAACGACCGTATCTGGGGCAAGAAAGTTGTTACCGATGCAGGCGACTCAGAGACAATGGTACCTGGTATGATTGTTACAGCTCGCAAACTTCGCGACGAGAATTCAATGCTGAAGCGTCGTGACCTTAAGATTGTACAGACACGCGATGCAGTTCCTGCTACATCTACTCAGATTCTTCAGGGTATCACTCGTGCAGCCCTCGGTGCTAAGAGCTTCGTCAGTGCTGCTTCCTTCCAGGAGACAACCAAAGTACTCAACGAGGCTGCCATTTCCGGAAAGAGCGATACACTCGATGGAATGAAGGAAAATGTGATCTGCGGACACCTCATCCCAGCAGGTACTGGTCTGCGCGACTTTGACCACATTGTTGTTGGTGATAAGGAAGAATACAACGAACTTCATCACTCACAATTCAATCCAGATCTTGCATTCTCTTCTTTCGGAGAATAATCCGATAGTTGAGTAATAATATAAAACGAAACTCGGAGCATCCAAGTGGGTGCTCCGAGTCTTTTTGTTATAGTATAGGTTGTTACCCCATTACTACGTCAAGGGTCATCATCAATACAAAACCTATTGCAAAACCTATTGTGCTGAGGTTGCTATGAGTGCCAGAAGAAGCTTCAGGTATGAGTTCTTCTATTACAACATAAAACATCGCCCCTGCTGCAAAAGCCAGCATATATGGTAGGATAGGGGTTAGCAGTGAAGCAAGCAGCACTACAGCTAATCCTCCAAGAGGCTCTACCGCTCCGCTGAGACTGCCAATCAAAAATGAACGCCACTTCGAATTGCCTTCTGCTCGCATGGGCATTGAAATGATTGCTCCTTCTGGTATATTCTGAATGGCAATACCTATTGAAACGGCAAGAGCACTTGCCAACGACAGATTTCCTGCACCTTCTGCGGCTCCTGCAAAGACTACTCCTACAGCCATACCTTCTGGCAGATTGTGGATGGTAACGGCAAGTGCAAGCATCATAGTGCGTGAAAGGTGGGAACGTGGTCCTTCAGGTTTGTCGTCTCCTAAGTGTAGGTGAGGAGTCACGTCGTCGAGAAGCAAGAGAAATCCTATTCCAAAGAGGAATCCGATTGCAGCAGGAAAAACTGACCAAACTCCCTTTTCTGCCTCCATGTCCATAGCTGGAATCAGAAGTGACCACACTGAAGCCGCTACCATTACTCCCGAAGCAAAACCCAATAGGGTCTTTTGCAGACGGGGCGACATTTCGTCCTTCATGAAAAAGACGAATGCGGCCCCGAGTATAGTTCCTAAAAAAGGAATGAGTAGTCCGGTTATTACAGTTATTGTGCTGGAGTCCATTTGCAGCGTACAGGAGAAATGATAGCGCCTTCTTTTTTCAGTTCTGCAAATGCCTTATCCACTTCTTTGCGGTCAGCACCCAATGCCTTTGTTACGTCGCCAGCAGAAACAGGTTTGCCTGCCTCACGCATAGCCTTCAATACTTGTTCCTTCATGTTGATTATAGATTTTACTTAGAACTTAACAGTTTCTTCCAGTTCCATCATCTTGAAGAAGTCAGCCTTGGCATCCTTCAGGTAATACATGACACCATTCTCGCCATTTTCTCCGAGTGCTGGTTTCAGTACTGGCATTCTGTCAACGAGAGCCTTACCCACCTCCGGACGGTTGTCCTCTACGAGTTTACATTCGATACGTAGAGTCTGTCCCTTGAAGGCACAGATTTCAGCCTTCTGGTTTGCTGCTATCTGACGTGTAGCATTAGTCTTGCCAAATGCCATAATATAAATTTTGTCCTCGAAGTAAAGCATAGCTCCGTAAGGACGTACACGTGGCTGATCACCTTCTACTGTTGCCAGATAGAATGTTCCTGCTTTCTCCAGGAAATCGAATACTTTCTTTGATGCTTCCATAATGTCAAGTAAATTATTAATTTAAATTGTATTTAATCTGATTAAATAGCTGCTTTCATAATCCAAGGCTTTGAACCGATACATTCGATAAGACCCAGCTGTTCTTCGCTCCAGTACATATCATCCTCCTCATCTTTAAGGTAAACTTTCATCATGTCGAATGTAGTAAGGTCATCCTTGATGCTGTCCATACACTTGCGAAGCAGTTCTATACCGTCAACTGACACCTTATAGTCAGCCTTGAGAAACTCGATAGGATCCTTATACAGAGTCTGAGCTTCCACAGCTTCCTGCTTTAGTTCGCCACCGAGGTCAAGCAGACGGTCTATAAACTGGTCAACAAATCCTCCCTCCTCTTTTGCGTGCTCCAGATACTTAGCCTCTAACTTGTGGAAACCGAGTGAACCGAAAACCTTAGCCTGTAATTTGTGCTGAAATGACTGTGCATTCAGATTTGTAACGAAAAACTGTAATGCTTCAATTGATTTTTGCTTGTCCATAATAGTGTTTTTGTTAAAAAATAAGTTTGTTTTATATGATTGGCGCAAAGATAGAAGTAAAACTACAAAGACACAAAATTTAAAGTGAAATAAAATTTGTCTGAAACGAAACAAACATATATCTTTGTCCAAACTTTAAACGAAAGACGAAAGACGAAAAACTAATTTTCAACTGTCAATTTCCCAACTTTCACGTCTCTGCTGTTCGCTCCAACCATGATTTCGAACTCGCCAGGTTCAAGAACATAGTTTAGGTTGTAATCATAAAACTTCAGTTTGTCAGCCGTAATGTGGAACTCCACATTGCGGCTTTCTCCTGCCTTCAGAGTGACGCGCTGGAAGTCTTTCAGCTCCTTTACGGGGCGACTTATACTTGCGATGAGATCGTGAATATATAGCTGCACAACCTCGGTGGATTCGCGATTTCCTGTATTCGTCAGAGTGATGCTCGCTGTGATGCTGCCGTCACTCTTCATCGTCGTGTTGCTCAGTTTCAGGTCTCCATAACTGAATGAACTATATGTGAGTCCGTAGCCGAAGGGGTAGAGTGGTCCCTGCACAACGTCCAGATAATTGGGACTCCACACCCTGTAATCCTTGGTTCCATCGGCAACTGGACGTCCCGTTGGCAGGTGATTATAGTATAGTGGTTCCTGTCCTGTAGCACGAGGCATCAACACAGTCAGTCTGCCCGAAGGCGACACCTTTCCGAAGAGCACATCGCACAGAGCATCGGCACACTCGCTGCCGTACCATACATTCATGATAGCATCCAGATGTTCGCTTTCCCACGTGAGTACCGTTCCTCGTCCTGCAAAATTCAACAGCACGATTGGTTTGCCTGTCTGCTTGAGAGCCTCAAGCAACCTGCGCTGAGGCGGGTACAACTCCAGACTTGTGCGGCTCGTACCCTCGCCGTTCATCCATGCACATTCACCCATCGCACAAACCACTACGTCAGACCTCCCTGCTATGTCCAGAGCCTCCTTCATCGCCTTGTCGCTGTCCACAAACGGAATCGGTTCGCAGTTATGTCCCTTTGCCACAGCCAGCTGAGTGTGCGGATTATCTATGAGATTACATCCCTGAGTGCAAAGCAGAGTCGCTTTACCCTTCAGAGCATTCTGGAAACCCTCGCGCAGGGTAGTATATTTCGTTGCATCCTGCGGCATCGACCACGAACCCGTTATGTCAGTTCTAGCGTCAATCATCGGACCAATCAGTGCTATTGTACCTTTCATCTCCAGCGGTAGGATAGGGGAATCTTTCTTGCCGTTTTTCAACAACACAAAACTCTCTGCTGTGATGCGTCGAGCTGTTTCGCGGTGCTCCTTGCAGTAAGTCACGCGGTTTGCCTCCTTCTTGCTTCCGAAGCGATAAGGATCTTTGAAGAGTCCCAGTCGGTACTTCGCCTCCAGCACCCTCCGGCAGGCGCGGTCTATATCCTCCATCGTCACCTTGCCTTCGTCGAGCGACTGCTTCAGGGTGCCGATGAAACCGTTAGCACACATATCCATGTCCGTACCTGCGAGCAGAGCCCTTGCGGCATTATCTTTCAGAGTTCCCAGTCCGTGACTCGTCATCTCAGCAATAGAAGCATAGTCAGTTACTATCATACCGTTGAAACCCCATTGCTTGCGCAACACATCGGTCAGCAACCACTTATTTGCAGTAGCAGGAATGCCGTCAACGATATTGAACGACGACATCACACTGCCTGCTCCAGCCTCCACAGCCGCCTTGTATGGTGGAAAATACTGGTTGTACATGCGCAGGTGACTCATATCGGCAGTATTATAGTCGAGTCCTGCCTCTGCTGCTCCGTACAGCGCAAAATGTTTCACACAAGCCATAATACCTGTGTCGCCCTTGCCGTTAGGGTCGAACAGATCACCCTGATAACCCTTCACCATTGCCTCTGCCACCCGACTGCCCAGATATGGGTCTTCGCCGGCACCCTCAGCCATTCGTCCCCAACGTGAATCGAGAGCAATGTCCACCATCGGACTGAACGTCCATGCCACACCGTTTGCCCTTGCCTCCGCAGCTGCTATGCGTGCCGCCTCTCTCACAGCCTCCATGTCCCATGTGCACGACAATCCCAGGGGTAGGGGAAAGATAGTATGATACCCATGAATCACGTCCATGCCGAAGAGGATAGGAATACCCAGTCGGCTCTTCTCCACGGCAATCTTCTGCAGACCCTGAATCTTCTCCACATCCATGATGTTGAATATAGAACTGAGTTTTCCTTCCGCAGCCAGTTTACTTGCATTCGAACCCACCACAGGTCCCGTCGCAATCTCGTCCGACGGTTGCTGATTCAGTTGTCCCAACTTCTCTTCCAACGTCATCCTACTCATCAGATCTGTGATGAAACGGTTCATTTCATCGTCCTTTTCTGTTACATTGTTATTTGCCATCGCTGTTTCCACGAGCAGACAGCCGAGAATACACAAGGTAAAAAACTTTTTCATAGCTTTTTGTAATGGTTATTGGTTATAGGTTATTGAGGTTCTCGTTTTCGTCCTTCGTCTTTCGTGCGAAGCTTTTTCTGTGTGACTGCCTACGATTGTGATCGTGGAAATTGTTTTACAAAGCTGACAAAGCATAGAGTGGAACCACTTTGACAAGATGGTCATTATGGATATAGGACGATACATTCTCAAGCGACGTGCGGATGCCATCATTCAACATATCTTTATTTGAGCGCAAAGATAAATAATTATAAAATAAAGAGCAAAAAACGATATTTTTTTGATAAAAGATAGAGCAAAGCGGTTTAAATATGAAATTTAAATTCAAGATACAATAATATCAGTAGTCAGTTTTTTTTCTTGCATAGTTCCCTGAGAAATGTGTTGCAACATAGCAAAAAAAGCTGACCAGGGAGATTACCCCAATCAGCTTTTTTCGTTCTTCGTCCTTCGTCTTTCGTTTTTCGTGCGAAGTCATGACATCTCGGGGAGATCTCAAGGAGATCTCAGGGGACGCTCAGGGGGGTGCTCAGGGGGATCTCAGGGGGTGCTCACCCTCTGGAGACTTTTTTCAAATATTTTAACAAAAAAAGTTGTGTATTAGAGCCCTCAATTCAGAATATGTGGATAAGATACTATTAGAAGGGTCGAAAAGTAAACAAAAAATTATTTTGTACTTTGCTTGCTTACTCGTATTTTTGCGGATGTAAATAATAAACAAGATGGGAGATGACATATTTGAATCAATTTCACAAGGAATAGATGGAACGTACGATGAGGAAAATCGAAGAATCAAAGAAATCGCCAATGAGTTCCAAACGCTTTGCCGATTACATGAAGCACAACTTCGAGATGGCAAAGAAAATGGAAGCCGAATTGATATAGAATAGTGTGTTGCCAATTCTGGAACAAGCACGGGTGAATACCAGAGTTATCTACAAATTGGAATCCTGAAATAATCATCAAACACTGATATGCGTATGAAAACAATATTGAACTGGCTTTACGAGAACTGGATGAAGGGAACGCCATTCCTTGCACTCTACACGTTCATTTTGATTTGGCTCTATGTGGGCCACGACACCATCGAGGGCATTGCCCTGACACTTATTTGGCTACAATGTCCCTTCTATTGGGCACACGAGTTCGAGGAATATGTACTTCCCGGCGGATTCCTCGACTTCTTCAATCGCAATATGATGGGCTCTACCCGTGGTGACAAGCCACTGACAAAGGTCGGTTCTTTTTGGATCAACATCCCGCTGATGTATGTCCTGCTGCCTCTGTCGGGTATCCTCGCCCACTATTTTGGCGCGGATTGGGGGCTTTGGACGGCCTACTACTCTACACTGAACGCGTCGGCCCACGTCGTGATGTTCTTCATTTTCGGTCGAAAGTACAACCCGGGGCTCGTTATCAGCCTCCTGCTAAACATCCCGCTGGGCATCTATACGATCTGGTTCTTCCTCTCCAATGGTCTTGTAAGCACAGGAGTGAACATCGTGAGCGTTATCCTCGGCATCATTGCCCAAGCCTCTATGATGGTCTATGGCTTTGCCTATCTAGTACCCACATCTAAGAAAGAGGGCTATCATAGGAGCGTACAGAACAAATAATCCCTATAGCGATATGAATAGAATCGGATTGGGCTGCAAGGATGCCATAGGGATAGGGGAGAGAGGAGAGGTGTCTGATGGGAGAAGGCTGATGTCTGAAAAATTAAGAATTAAGAATTAAAAATGGTTATAGGTTATTGACTTGTAATGGGTAAAGGTTGATATATAGCGTTATAGGGTAGTGGTTTATTAGTTCTTGTTAGCCTTGTGGGTGGTGGTGTATGAGTGTTTAACTATATTATTATTCTAAATTTTTGTTTGTTTCATAACAAATTTATACTTTTGCAAGCATAAAATTGATTTTATATGGCTACTATCCTTGAAAGAACTCCACGGAGGATAACAATCAGCATGAGTCCAAGACGGTGGGAAAAACTTCAGTTACTGGAGGAGAAATATGGAAAGAATGCTGTTAAAAGTGAAAAACATTCGTATAAACATGAATCACTTTGCGGTATGTTCCATTCAGATATTTCGCAGACAGAACTTATCGAAGAGTATCTTAAAGAAAAGTTTCATATTTGATATTCTTTTCATGTTATGAAAGTGTTTCTTGACACAAACATTATTGTTGAATACCTTGAACAACGTCGTGAATTCGAGGCTGTAGGAAGGATATTCTCTGCTATTGAAGATAATAAGATAAAAGCTGTCGTATCTGTTGGATGTGTATATACATTAGTATATCTAATACGCATGGAACTAAAACGCAAATATGTTCATAGACCAGAACAGACTGAGTTGTTGCGTTCAACCCTCAAAACCATTCTTTCATTGGTTACTGTTGTAGGTGTTAGTCATAAACATATTTTAGAAGGAGTAAATGATTTATCATTCGAAGATTTAGAAGATAGTTTTCAATATCAGTCTGCCCTTCAAGCTAAGTGTGATACTCTCATAACCATAAATCTACGTGATTATCGTTTGGCAGATTTGTCTACAATTGAAATCCTTTCTCCAACTGAATTTGTGAATAGATATTTATAGATATTAAAAACGTCACAGATAATTGCCATCAAGAATCTCAGGGCCAGGGGAGAGAGGAGAGATGTCTGATGGGAGAAGGCTGATGTAAGATGGCTGAAGTCCGATTCATTTTGTATTTTACTCGCTTACCCGTATTTTTGCAGAAAGACACTTTAAACTTTCAACCTATGGATGATTTAGATTTCATATATTCTTCGCTTGTAGCGGATAAGATGTCGAGGGAGAAATGGGGCGGATGCAGATGTTCCCCTGCTTGGTTCGCTCTTGCTGTGATACTATATCTGGGGTGTTATGGCTCATATAAGGTGTATGAGTGGGCAGAGGATAGGGTTTTAGGTGTGGTGCCGTATGGAGGAGAGACTGGTTTTGAGGTTATTGCTGCGCGTGTAGCTATTATATGCTCGATTGTCGTGTTCTGGGTTCTGCTTTTTGCTTTGCTTTGGAAGATGGCAGGAAAGGAAGAAGAGAAGAAAAATGAAGGTTGATGGAAGAGGGAAGAAGTAAAACAGTTGATAGATAATAGATAATAGTTTAGTGATTAGAGGATGCCACAGGGACAGGTAGCTGACATCAGAACTTAATACAAATATTTCCTATTCATTTTCGGATGAGTAGGATTTTTTGCACACTAGTATAATTTCCTTTTCTCAGATTAGTGTCTTTTTCCCTGTTCATTAATGAAATCGATCCAATTCATTAATGATTACGATGAATTTCATTAATGAACGTTTTTTGAGGGGTCGATTTGAAAATTGCACACTATCATGATGGAAGATAGAAGAGGAGGGTAGTTAAGAGTTAATAGATAATAGATAATAGTTTAGTGGTTAGAAATGCCATAGGGACAGGTAGCTGACATCTAGACTCTGAATAAATAACCTCGTTTGTTTTGTACTTTGCCGCTTACTAGTCCGTTGACTTCGGCGAAGATATTCCCGCTCGATAATAAAAATAAACGAGATTTGTTTTGTACTTTGCTCGCTTACTCGTATTTTTGCATCAATTCCACCCAATAAGTGGAATGACATCTGGACATAGGCGTTTTCTGAACGCTTTGGTTTTGACGCTCTAAGAACTTCGCAACTTCAAAATGTCAGTCAAGAACAAGGCAACGGAGACGTCCCTTGGGGTGTTTAAATATCTGATCTTCTTCCTGTTCTGATATATTCTCTAGTCCCAAATCACTTGGGAACACAGGACGGAGGTTCCCTCTTTCTCAGCAATACCCTTGATTATTAGTAGTTTGCGAGATTTACACCCAATTTTACACTCAAAAATGTAAAGTTGGGTGTTTTCTATGGACAAACAACCCTAGTATATCTCCCATGTACTCTTTCTCTTAATAGTACCTCTCCTGATAGACATAAAAAGACGTGATGCCGTTCTGCTCGTCGAACTCGATTTTGTTCTCACGAGCAAGCCAACCGATAGCAGTACATACAGACTCTGTGTCGAGTCGTGTTTCACGCTGCAGATCCTCAAATGAGAGAGACCCTTTTTCGTTGAGTGCCCGCCAGACGATGCCAGCGAGGG
>FLNY01000012.1_pt1 | contig 71853 bp, 34 predicted proteins | sample 1140381 | NCBI WGS metagenome assembly FLNY01 (sample SAMEA3878172, study PRJEB12797) | bioreactor metagenome | biome: Moose rumen | place: Sweden | collected 2011-10
ACGTCAGCACTCATTCTTACTACCATGCTTGGCAATGCGGCATCATCAGGCTGAGCAAACAACTGCGTCTTATGGTCAGAAGCAGGTCCGAGGTCAATCAGTCCGTTGTCGTCGCCATATTTCCCTGCAACTGGTGTCTTACCACCTGGTATGTGTTGCCACCACTGCAACTGTCCACCCCACAGGCCACCGAAATAACAGTAAATCTCACCATCATCATCTTTGAACACACATGGGTCAATGGAGAACGAACCACGTATGGGGTATTGTTCTGGTTTGAACGGTCCTTCAGGCTTTTCGCTCACTGCCACACCGAGGCGGAACATGCCATCATAGCCTTTAGCTGAGAAAATAAGATAGTAACGTCCGTCTTTCTCTACAACGTCGTTATCCCACATCTGTTTCTCTGCCCATGGCACCTGAGCCACATCAAGCATCATGCCGAGGTCTCTTGCTGTGCCGTTATCGGGGTCTTCGAGCACGAAAGCATGGTAGTCACGCATCTGGAAGTGTCCGCCATCATCATCAAAACACTCGCCAGCGTCCCAGTCGTGACTGGGATATATATATAGTTTGCCATTAAATACGTTGGCTGATGGGTCAGCCATATAATCATTAGGAAAGAGATAATGTGCCATAGTTTTTACTTATTTTTATTTTCTATTTCTTTATTTATTTCATCAATCACCTCGTCAGTCAATTCGTACCTTGAGATTATATACATTGCCACCAACAACAGTACGGCAGGAATGATACAAACGAGCCAGCGTATGCCTTCCTGAGCGAGAGGATTTTGCAGTTCAAGGTCATTCATAAAGTATGCTCCTGCAGCATTGCCCACACTTGTCATGGCGAAGGCAGTGATGAAAAACAGCGCTATAATACGCAAAGGGCGGTTACGCAAGAATTCCGTCCACAGGTCGCTGACCTTCACGTTCTTTGTTTCGTTGTCGTCCATTACCACTCGTTCTTTCGACTGCGTGAAGCAGAAGATGAGTAATACCATTCCCACGAGGGCGAATATCAGCATACACGTGAACCATGCGTTTGAATCCTTCGGCAGCGTCTGTGCCTCCTCTGCAGCCTGATAGTTAGTCCAGGCCAACACCCATCCTGGTATTACGCCACCCAGAGCCATGCCTGCCTTGAAGAATATACCTGTCAGTGCGTTGACAATTCCACTTATCCTTCTGCCTGTCTTCCATTCGCCGTAGCTTATTACCTCGGGTATCAGTGCCCACATATAGCCTGTAGCCACGATTACGCCTGTTGATTTAATGAACTGTGCCACATAGACAAGCACTATATGCTCTTTCACCGTACCCATCTTGCTGATGACATAGAGCATCATCATGCCCACTATGGCTACAGACAGGAATACATAGAACATATTTTTCTTGCCCACCTTTCGCTTTATCGCAGGCACCAGTGGCATGAAGATAAATGCTGGCAGAGAGCCCAGTCCCATGAAAAGTGCCATCTCATAGGGTATATCCTTTCCTGCAAGCAGTGCCACCATAATTGGTACTCCTGCAGATACGCATAATCCTCCTACGTTGGCCATGAACATACGCACGCTTGTAAGTATGGTCACTTCGTTGGTGTCACGCGTCAGCGAAGAGTTGAGTGCACCGTATGGCACGTTGATAAACGTATAAAGCATTGACATTCCTACATACGTGACATAGGCATACGCTATGCTCGGTGCGAAGCCATCCCAGAAACATAGTATGGCGAGTATGGTCAAGGGTATTCCTCCCGTAACAAGATATGAACGGTATTTTCCCAACGAGGGGTTATGCTTGTCAACGAAAGTTCCTACGAGTGGATCCCACAATACGTCGATGATGCGCACGACAAGAAACATCGTGCCTGCCAGTCCGGCTGCTTTTCCTGCATCGCCTCCCAACACATATACGTCAGTGTAGAAGAAGAGCAGATACATACATATTGTCTGGTAGATGAGATTTTGTGCCAGGTCACCGGCACCGAAGCCTATACGCTGCATCCACGACAGCTTATAGAAGCCTTTTTCTTGTTTGATTTCCATTATGATATTGTTTTTTTGTATATATTTTCCAACTGCAAATATAATACTTTTTTATTTCATAAACCACTGTCAATGCAAGGTTTTTCTGTGCATGATACTTTTTTCCGCCTACTATGAAACATTTACGTAGAGCCGTTTTTTAGGAAAAACTGTAACTTTGCACTCAGGAAACAAAGACGTGCGCCAATCTGTCGATTGACCGTCACTTTTCCTTCGTGCGAAAAAGCACTCAGGAAACAAAGACGTGAGCCAATCTGTCGATTGACCGTCACTTTTCCTTCGTGCGAAAAAGCACTCAGGAAACAAAGACGTGCGCCAGTCCATCAACTGACCGTCTCTTTTCCTTCGTGTGAAGAAGTGTATAAATATAGAAAACATATTCACTAACAAACAATAATTTCACAACATGTTTACAGGTATGAACATAATGAAGCCACGGTTCTTCATTCTCAACTCTCTCTTAATATTGTCAGCCGCAGCTACTGCCAAACCCGTGCCGGCACGCTTGTTCCAGTCGGGCATGGTGATGCAGCGAGGCACCGAAGTGCCCGTTTGGGGGCAGGCAGACGCCGGCGAGCAAGTCAGTGTCAGGTTTAAGAAGAAAACCTATACCGCTACTGCCGACGCATCAGGACGATGGCTGGTGACTCTGCCAAGCCAGAAGGCCGGCGGTCCATACGACATTGAAATCAAGGGCAACGACAACCAGACGCAGGTCATCACCGACGTACTCTTCGGCGATGTATGGCTATGCTCGGGACAATCAAACATCGATGTCACCGTGGAGCGTGTATATCCTATATATAATAAAGTGGTTGACGAGTATGATAACCCTCAAATACGTATGTTTCGCGTAATGACGGATTTCAACACCCATGCGCCACTCTCTGACATCAAGCCTACTCCCATAAACTGGAAAAAGGCAAATAAGGAGAATGCCATGTCGTTCTCAGCCGTGGGCTACTTCCTCGCTCGCGAGATGTATGAGAAGACTGGCGTGCCGCAGGGTGTCATCGTCAATTCCCTCGGCGGTTCGCCTATCCAGGCATGGCTCGATGCCGACACACTGCGCAGGCAGTGGCCGGCGGAGTATTCGCGCACGCTTTTCTTCCAAGATGACGACATGGTCAGTGCCATCAATGCTTCCAACAACAAGGCGCAGCAACGCTGGAACTCTCTGCTTGACTCCTCTGACCCTGGCTTTGCACAGGGATATGCCTCGCTTTCGCTTGATGACAGCAAATGGAAGCGCATCAACGTTTTCCGCACCAACGCTGCCGGACACTTGGAGAGCGTAAATCTGACACGCAATCACCGCTACAATGGCACGTTATGGGCGCGTCAGCATTTTAATATTGACGCCACACATGCCGGTCAGGGCGCGCGCCTCTTTGTTGGCACTCTATATGATGCCGACCAGACATACGTCAACTCACGCGAAGTGGGACGCACATTCTATCAGTATCCTCCACGACGCTACACTATTCCGGCTGGGGTATTGCAGCAGGGCGACAACGTCATTGCCGTGCGCTTCACGACCAAGGGCGGCGCTCCTCACTTCATACCAGAGAAGGAGTACAAGCTCGTGTTTGACGATGGCACCGTGGTTTCGCTCGCTGACGAGTGGCTTACCTGCGAGGGTGTGCAACTGCCACAATGCCCCGGTGCCGACGGTGGCGGCCAGAACCTACCCTCGGTACTCTACAATGCCATGCTACATCCTCTGGCTCCCTACGCTCTTAGTGGCGTGGTATGGTATCAGGGCGAATCAAATACCGGCGATGGCGACAAGTATGAGCAGTACCTGAGTCAACTTATCGGTGGCTGGCGACAACTGTGGAAGCGTCCAGACCTGCCCTTCTGCGTCGTACAGTTAGCCAACTTCCTTGAGCCTTCCGACCAGCCTCAGCAATCGGGATGGGCAGAAGTGCGCGAAGCTCAGCGTCTGACAACGGAGCATCTGCCTAACGTAGGGCTGACGGTAGCCATCGACCTCGGCGAGACCGTGGATATACACCCACTGCGCAAGCGCGAGGTAGCGGAGCGTGTTGCCAATGTATTTGACCATTTGGTATGGAAGAAGTCTGCTCCTCTCTCTCCGCGAATTACCAACGTGCATACAGATGGCAATGTCATCACACTCACTGCCGACCAACCTCTGCGTCAGTCTGACCGTCTGTATGAGTTTGAGACGGCTGGCTCCGACGGTCGTTTCGTCAATGCCGAGGCACACACTGATGGCAAGAACATCATAATCCGTTCAGCCACAGACCGTCCTGCCAAACTGCGCTACGCATGGAAGCACAACCCCATACGCGCAGGCGTTTATTCAGCAGCAGGCGTTCCGATGTCACCACAGCAGATAGACCTCTCCAAGTAGTGCAGTCTAACGTCTCTCTTACTATACAATGATGACTGACAGCTACTGCGTTTTCATGATTTGGAAAACCACGCAGAAAAGAGACTGTATAACAATCTCAAAATGAAGGCTTTGCAATCGCTACCCGATTACACCGTAATCGCTATCTGATTACACTGCAATCGCTATGCGATTACACTGTAAAAGCAATGCGATTACAGAGGCACAGCATAGCATACATACAAAAATCACCGCGAACACCCCAAAATGGTGGGTTCGCGGTGATTTCTTTTTCCATTGGCTAACCACCATCAAGGTAGTGGTATGTCTATTTTCTTACGGTGGATTCATTCATAAATAGATATGAGGGCTGATAGCCACCCCAGTCAACGATGATTTTCTCAAAGACAATGCCTGGATGCAGGGGGCGTAGGGTTATCTCATGCGTATCACCTCTATGTTGAACAGGCAGCGTAACAACCTTCTCTACTATACGACGCGCTATCTGAGGATAGAACTCGGAATACATATATGGCGCACGGTCGAGGAGCGTCTTGTTGAAGTTGACTGTCTGCGGCTCGCTGCCGTCAAGGCTGACGGTATATTCATAACCGCCAACATTAAGGAAATCGAGCGTTGACTTGACTACAACGTGTACCTTCACTCTGTCAGGCAGTTGGTCATCCGAAGGAATATTAAACCTATAAGTGAGCATAGCGCCCTTGACATCTGAAGTGTAAGGGGTAAGCGCCACGGCACTGCGCGTGCGACCATAGTAAGGATATACAGTCCACTGAGTGGCTGGCGCGGTTACACTACTATAGTAATGCTCTGCTTCCATACTCACATAGCCACGGTCGGCAGTAAAGACGTAGCCACCAGCCGTATTGTCAGCAACCGTTTTGGTTGCGGGGCGCATATCGTGAGGGAAATTATCGTTCCATGAGGTGTAGCCTATATGCTTCTGCGTCATCATGCCATCCCATTTGCCGTGACTCATCACCTTGTTATAATGACGACAGAGCAGCGAATCGCGCATAAAACACTCCTCCACACGCCTTGCCCACTTGTCGGCATCGGGCATATTGCGCTCTGCAAGGGCTTGGTTCATGGCCTGAGAGTAATACATATCGTACAGATTAGCCATTGCCTGCACGGGGAAAAGCAGCAACTGGCGATAGGCATCGCGCGCAGAGAGCGGTATGCTGTCAAGCAGGCGAAGCGCACGCACCTCAAGACGTGCGTAATCATCAGTCACGCGTTGCCACTCGCCCGTAGCGAGATTGTAGGTCTTGGCATCAAGCATCTCTGGCGTTACACGAGCCATATACTGGCAGTTGCGGTTGTAGATGTCGGCAGCCTCACTGACAGTCTGCGCTGAAGCTTCGCCAAGTAGTTGGCTGAAGAAAAGACGAGTATGGTCAGTTACGGTATTTACGGCATATTCCTTGGGGTTCCATGCCATATCCATGAAAAGCTGAATAGGATACTCCATTGGTTTGAGATCGCCCACATTGAGAATCCACATACGCTGTATGCCGTAGTCATAGGCCAAAGTCAGTTGCTCAAACATCTGCTGCGTCTGCGTCACGTTGAGCCATTTAGTGTTACGTGGAGCACCCACGTAGTCCACATGATAGTACAGTCCCCAGCCACCTTTGTGCTTGCGCTCACGGTCAGTATGGGGCACGCGGCGCACGTTGCCCCAGTTATCATCACACAACAGCATGATGACGTCGTCAGGCACTCGCATACCTTTGTCGTAGTAATCCATCACCTCTTTGTATAAGGCCCACACCTGCGTGGTCTTATCGGCTGGTTTTCCCGTCACCTCTTTTATTATGCGACGCTGGTTTTCCACTATCTGTGTAAGCAACTTTGTGTCGGTATCCTCGCTCATGGCTTCGTCGCCGTCGCCTCTCATGCCTATGGTCACCATATCCTCCGTACCTTTCATTCTTTCTATACCCTCACGGAAGAAGCGGTCGAGGTTCTGCTTGTTGGTACTGTAGTTCCACGCTCCCCAGTCACGGCGATGGCGTGCATACTCCTGATAGTTACGTGCCATAGGCTCATGGTGGCTTGTTCCCATTATTACTCCCATACGGTCGGCAGTGCGCGAGTTCTCAGGGTCATCGGCATAGAAAGCCCATCCCCACATAGCAGGCCACAGCATATTGCCTTTAAGTCGCAGTATGAGTTCAAACACCTTCTCATAGAAGCGATGGTCACCGTAGTTTGTACCGAAGGTATTCTTCACCCACGACGTCAGGCATGGTGCTTCATCGTTGAGGAAGAGTCCGCGAAACTCCACGGCTGGCTCGCCGTCGGTATATTCTCCTGGTACTACGTATGCCTCATCGTGTCTCACTACTGGTGCGTCAGCCCACCAGTACCAAGGTGATACGCCGAGTTGGCGGCTCAGTTCATATATGCCGTAGATTGTTCCTCGACGGTCACTGCCGCCTATTATGAGCGTAGTGCCCTGTGTGGTTATGACGTATTTCTCGCGCTTTCCTTTAAGTTGCTTTGCGAGCAGTCTATCTACTGTTTTGTTCTTTCCCAACGTACCAATCACGATTGTAGCGTTATCGGTAGTTATTTCGGGTGTCACGCCAAGTGCCAGCCTGAAGTCTTTCTGCAGGTTTCGTATGGCAATCTTCACTCCCTCATACTCGCTGTCATCATAGTCTATAGTAGCGGTATGAAGCGGCAGTGCGCCAGGCTGCTGCGAGAACGTCACGAACTTCCCTGCAGCCATTGCCGCCGTTGCTGTAGTAAACAGCAAGGCAGCGATAATATGTCTTAATTTCATGTTCATCTATATTTATTCTGCGAGGTATATATTTACTATTGCATTTGCGTCAGCCATAGTGATAGCCTCGTCTCCGTTCATATTAGCTGCCGACACATTGAAGCCACCTTCAACCATAGCGGCTTTCCCTGCATCATCTGAAAGGTAGTAGTTTACCACCATGTTGGCATCAGCCATGGTTATTACTCCGTCGGCATTGACGTCGCCAAGCAGTTTCTGTATCAGATATATGCTGCTGACTTTTGCCGTACGCATATCTCCATACGGAATCTTTATGGCGTGTATATGCAGGAAGTTGTCTTCACGCTGGTTGTAGCTGCTTGTCAGCGTGGTCTTGAAGTCTTCAAGCGGTATTATGACTACACCGAGCTGGCTGTCCCAGTACGGATCGTATTCATTGAAGTTTACCCTTATCTCCTTGTGTTCGCCACTTGGCACTATTCTGTTGGCAAGCAGTCGTACCGTAGCATCGCCGCTACCGCGCAGTGCAATCTTATCGTATGCACTGAGATCAACGAAGCGGTTGTAGTCAACACTGCTGAAGCCTACCAGTGTCGAGCCGTTTGTCTCATTGTTGCCCAGTCGCCATTCCGGTACGATGTCTTCTACAACCTCGGCATCAGCACCACCATTGTTCCAAACATGGAACATATCTGGTGTCAGTTTCACCCAGTTTTTCGGTGCTTCAAAGTCATCAACGGCAAGGTAGTTGTTGATTTGTTCCATCACCTTGTCGGTGCGCACGGGGAAATATCCCGTAAGCAGGCGGTTGCGTTCTGTCATATATGTATCATCAACAGTATATAATTTGCCTTGACCTTGATACGGATGCACGTCTCTACGGTAGTCACCCCATCGTGCTGCCTCGTCATATAGGGCGTACTGTATGTCGTGATACAGGCTGTCCCACGTACAGGTTACGGCATCAGGACTGAGTAATCCGTCTTCGGCAAAGAGTTCCTTGGCACGGCTTAGATACTGACTACGGAAGTTCTCATTCTTCAGCAGTTGCTGGAATATTCCCGTCGGTGTCTCCATACCATTGTTTTTTGTCATCACGTTTTCATCACTATTGCCGAATATTAACTCTGAGTCCCAGCATAAGAACCGGAAACCTTGGCTCGGATTGCCCTCAATGTTATGTCGTCGTATGGCATACCAGTTATGATGATCCCAGTCTGTGTTACCTGCATACTGGTTTATGAGCATATAATCGATGAAGTTTGGTATATCAAGCAGTGTGTCAAGTTGTGCCAGGTCAGCCGTCGGTTCGTTGAGTTCGCTCACCTTTGTAGTCATCTCATTCCATGCATCGAGCGTGCCCTCGCTTGCTTCGATGTGATTTCCTCCTTCTTCTTCTATCTTTATCACGTCGATATCGTCCTTTGAACCGCCAAGATGGTCTTTGCCATATTGGTCATCTACGCGCTCTGCTATGTTGTAAAGTCCCCAATACATGCCGTTGAGGAAGAGGTGCACGTAGAGTGCATTGACGCTCGTATGTCCCAAGGCACGCTGTGTGCGTCTTGCCCATACGTCACGTGTATATTGCGCAGCCTGTCGGTTGCCTTCCACCCAGTGCTGCCAGCTATTGCCGAAGTGGCAACGAAGCACGAGTTGCTTGAATTCACTTGGTTCTCCTTTTCCAAACAAAGAATATTTCAGCGATTTCTGTCCGTAGTCTTTCTTGAATGTCAGTCGGAAGGAATGTTTCGGGTTCTTTTCAGCTATTCGTCCGTGACCGCCATGCAGCTTCAGTCCGCAGGGAACGCTGAAGTCGTGGTTCTGCTTACCGCCAAACAGTTCGGCACTGCACTGTCTGGTCCAACCATCGCCTGTCGGGTCACCAACAGGCGCACCAGTAAAGATGTATATGCCGCCGGTATTCTCGTCAGCCTCCTTATTAAACAGATTTCCTGCATCGGTTACAACGCTGAGGATGGGCAGCGATTTCAATCCCTCTACTATCTTTTGACGCAATGTCGGGTCAGTAGTCATCTCCTGATCCATGCCATAGTCAGCGGGTGCTATACCGTCTATCTGCGAGAACGTACCCCATGTATCAGGATAGTTCGCCGGAGTGTCAGACTGGCTGAGCACCGAGGATATAAAGATATACGAAGCTGTAGTGATAGTGGAAGTTACTATTCCTTCCTTCACTTCCACGGCTCGTAACAGTGTAGTCTTATCAATGGTAAGCGGGGTGGTATATAGAGAGCTTTCTGATGTTGGTGTACTCCCGTCGATGGTATAGCGTACCTCGGCTGTTTTGTCTTTTGGAGTTATCTCCACTGTAATAGCCTCATCGTCATAAAGACCATGGGGCTTACTAATCTTTGGCTGTGCAAGCAATGTAGCTACTTGCAGCAGCAACGACAAAGCAAATATTGCTTTCTTAATCATTTTCAGGTCTATTGATATTATTCTTAGAAAAAAGAAAGGAGATAGAAGAAAGGACGTTGCCTTCTTCTACCTCCTTTTCTATAAACTATACGCTTTATTCTTCAAACTTAATACTATTACTGAGCGAGGAACTCATTAACTACTGCATTTGCATCAGCCATTGTAACATCACCGTCGCCGTTCATATCTGCAGTGTCAACAGGGAAGTTTGCATCCTTGTCAGTAGAGAGATAGTAGTTAACGATAGCGTTAGCATCAGCCATAGTCACTGATTCATCATTGTTGACATCGCCCTTGATGCCCAGCTTAGAGTAGTCGAAGCCTGGAGCGGCAGCAACAAGTTGCAGGCTGATGTCATTGAATGCAAACCAAGCAGGAGCACCTTCGTTTCTCACGCCGAGAGTAATCTTTCCGTCGGTCACGGTGATTTCCTCACTGATGATGCGGTTATTGTCAGTAGCACCCCAAGAAACACCATTGCTCTGAACCTGTGTCTTGTTGTCATACTGTCCTTCCTCAGTAGCTGTAGTATTGACGAACACATACTCTTTCGGGAAGAGCAATGCGCGTGCAGACTCAAGTTTCTCCTCATCGGTCTCGCCTTCAACACCTTCTACCTTAACCATGTCGGCATTGCCCTTACGCTCTCCGAGGTAAGCAATCACCTTATATACACCTGCTGGCAGGTCAGTAATCTGCTGTGTAACGACGACCTCTGAAGAAATAGTCAGAGCCTCATCGGCAGGAATCTCGTCAGTAGCCACGTGACCACCGCCACCGTTGGTACCCCAGTTGCCTGCTACGCTTGCGCCTTCGATGTGCCAACCTGGTGCCATAGCATCAGAGAAGTCATTAGCATTAGCCTTTGTGACATAGAGGTTAGGATTCTTCACATATACACTCATGTCTATAGGCTCTTCGACGGTAGGATTCTCATTGAGCTTAGCATAGAGTGACTTCTTGATGGCAGCCTTCAGTTTCTTAGCCACGACGTCGTTGTCGCCAAGTTCCTCGTTGGCAGCAGCAACGGCAGCATTCTCATCAGTCAGACCTAGCACCTCGGCAGTAGCCACGCCACGGCGCAGACGCTCATGGAGAGCAGCATAACCAACAGTACCGTTCTGTGAAGCGCCATCGGTGAACATAGCCACCTGAGCATTTGCCGCTGTCATATCTTCGATACCAGCCTTCAGTTCGCTGTCGTCAGTAACGTTATTAGCCTTAGCCACACGCTTTGTAACATCTACTCCGTCAATATTTACGGTTTCTTCCTCTACGGTAGCATACTTGTTGAAGGCATCAACGAGATTAGTGTAAGCAGGCAGAGTGTTGTACTTGCTCTCAGCATACTTATCGATATTAGCCATGAGCTGTGCCGGGAGCTTGTCGAAATCGTCACACAGTGTGCGGTGATTGTCCATTGCTGTGGCAGCATCCGTGAGTTCCTTTGCTACAGCGTCGAAAGCAGAAGGAGCCGTTGGAGGAGTTGCAGTATATTTAGTAATCAAAGCATCCAGAGCGTTATAGATATCACCAGCGTAGCGCTCACCCTCAGCATTCTGCTTAGCAGTGTTGGCCACCTTCATGGCTTCACTGAGAGACTGTAAGAGTTCGATACCCATTACGTCAGGCACATACTGCACCTTCACGTTGGCCAGAGCCACTGCATCGCCCCATCCGGCAGCGTTACCATTGGCATCTGTCGGGAAGAACTTCAGAATATAGTTGCCGTCTGCTACGGTAGTAAACTCGATGTCAGCATGGTTATACTGTCCTCCATCGTACTTCTTATCAACAACAACCTGCTCGTCAGCGATGACATCGCCTCCGCCAATGATATTGCCTTCATCGTCAATGATTTCCTCTGCCACTACCTGCACGTGTATGCCGCGAGTAGTGTTGTTGTCCCAGTTACCTGCATCAAATGTAAGATGATATGTGGTATCAGCCTTGAGATAGAGTTTCTCTGCGTTCATTCCATAATAAGCGTGACCGATGTTGCCAGCATTACCGCGTGAGCAGAGGTAGAGCACTACAGGAGCGAAGCTGTTGTTTGCACCTACAAGGCGGCAACCACCCCACAGACCAGTAACGTCTGTACGCTCATCACCGTCACTATTTACAATCCATGCAGCCGGCACAGTGCCATTGCCTGAGGCCTCAAATCCGTCAGTCATATAGGTCTTGACGGTTTCGCTCAAGTCAGATAGTCCGAAACTGTACTTCAGCGTAGCTGTGCCAGTCTCATCAAACCAGTTTTGCTCTGGCATGATGCCAGAAATATTGATAGTGTGTATGCCAGTGGTAACGTCGCCGGCAGGACGCGTAAGCGTAACCTCCTTAGCGATACCGGTGCTTGGTGTCACGGTCATATCGTCGCCATCAAACTTTGCTTTCAGTTCTGTGAGGTCAACATTGCCAGTGAATGTCACCTTGAACTCGGTAGTGTTGACAGGCAAATTGATAGAACCCAGTTCCGGAACGGCAGATTCTACCTCTGGTATCTTTGCCACGTTAGGGTAATATTCTCCCAGATTCTCCTCGTGTGTAGCCACCATATCGGTGATTTCCGGCAGAGTTTCGCCCTCAAAGCGTCCGTCAGTAAACACGAGCTGCAGTGTCTCATCGGCAGGGTTGTTGAACGAGAGTTTAACATCAGCCGTCTCATACTCGCTGTCATCAACGACGTCTTCGCTCATAAACATGAAGATACGTGCATTGCCACCCACTATCATGCCTTCTACAGAGGTCAGTGGCACGGCTGTGCCGTTGAGCTTAACAGTACCACTCTCCACTGGGAACATCACGCGCTCCTTGCCATCGAGCAACTTATACATATTAGTCTGCGAACCGAGGTTGAGCGATGTAACGTTGGCTTCAAACGTAGCCTTCATGCCATCGAGCGGACTATATGTCTTGCCTGATGCAGGCACTGTGCCTTCGAGCATCACTCTCTTGAACTTCAGAGCCTGTGCGCCCCAGTTGATTTTCAAGCAGTTGATATGGAAATACTCCACGCCGAGTTCCTCTACGTCGAGTACTGCCACGCCATCATCACCGATAGTCACCTGCTTTTCCGGACAAGCATGTCCGTGAGCGTCGCTATCACCCTCCTCTGGAGCCTGGCGGTTGTAGAGTACACGGATAGTGATGCCCTTCTGACCATAGAAATACATTTTCTTTGTACCGGTCAGATCGGCATACCATGTGTAAATAACGTTGCCGTTACCATAGACGACGTTACCGCCATCTACATTCTTGAAGTAACCCACTTCACAGCCGAATGTGCTACCATCGGAGAATGTCCTGTTGTCTTCGTCAGACAAATCAAGCTCCGTTGCATCCGCACCTGCTCCGTCCCATGCCTTGAACATAGTCTCGTCGAGTTCAACGAGCTCGCTCTGGGCACTGGCTGTCATGCATCCCACCATAGCGAGCAGTAGCATGACGAGTTTTGTGTAACTCTTTTTCATGTGCATTAAGTTTTTAGTTGTTTAAGTAAAATTGTTTTTTTGATTTGTTATATATATCGGTCGTAGTACGATAGAATGTCTGTAGATAAGATTCCTGAGTGCTTCTTCGCACGAAGGAATAGTGACGGTCTGTCAATAGACTGGCTCACGTCTTTGATTCCTGAGTGCTTCTTCGCACGAAGGAATAGTGACGGTCTGTCAATAGACTGGCGCACGTCTTTGATTCCTGAGTGCAAAGTTACGATTAAGTTGCGTATATCCTGTTACATTTTTGTTTCACGCCCTTGCGTTTTTGTAATCACAAAACAAAAATTTTCCGTCTCTCTTATTTAATAAGGTGTAACTCAAATGCGGACAAAAAACGCCTGTTTGTAAATTCACATTGTCAGTAAATCAATTTTCTGGCTTACAAAATGCGTTTTTTCACACACCACGCAGCGTGAAGCGTTTTAGAGAGTACAATGGCATAGAAAACTGATTTCTGTGCATAGTAGCGCTTGATTTCCATCCATCAAACCACTATTATTCAGTAATCGCTATGCTTTTACGATGTAATCTGTATGCTATCACGGTGCAATCAGCGTGCTTTTATATTGTAATCAGCTACTGATTACGCTGCAATCAGTATGCTTTTACTTTGGCAAAAATCATATTAAAATCGGAACTTACTCACTCACAATACATTAAGAAAAACAGAATGCTTGCGCTGTAGGTCATTAAAAAGAAAAAATTCTCAAATATGCGAGTATTTCGTGGGTATGCGAAATCATTTTGTCAGAATAATGACCGTTTTGCTTACACAATGACACGTCAATGCTCTCTGTGTACTTCATTTTACGTATCAACAAACCATGGGTCACATAGTGCAGAAATTCGTCAATCAAAAAGCGCAAATGTTAAGAGCTTAATAATCAGAATGTTCAAAAAAATATGAAACAAAACTCAATTCACTGTGAAACAAAAACAACATTGTCATTCTACAAAATGGAAAGTCGGTGATATAATAAAGAATTTATATATTTTATATAATTATTAACTTTGCACTCAGGAATCAAAGACGTGCGCCAGTCTATCGACAGACCGTCACTATTCCTTCGTGCGAAGAAGCACTCAGGAAACAAAGACGTGCGCCAGTCTATCGACAGACCGTTACTATTCCTTCGTGCGAAGAAGCACCCATAACTATCTTGCAATTTCAAAAATCAATCTTTAAATACACTTAGACAATTTATGATTACCAGAAAGCTATTTCGAAAGGAGTGCAGTCTGCCTTGGAAAAAACGCACATCGCATTGGGCACGACTGACGGCTATCGCACTGGTGGGAGGCGCATGCCTTACAGCCTGCGAGGACTATGACCTCGACGAGAAGACTCCCGAGGGCTGGGGCAACAGTATCTACAGTTGGCTCCGCGACCGCGGCAATTTCACCAACACAGTGCGCATGATTGAAGAGCTGAACTACAGTGAGGTACTGGGAAAGACTGGTTCCAAGACGCTCTTCGTAGCCGATGACGAAGCCTACGCTCGCTTCTACCAGAACAACAAGTGGGGCGTAAGCAACTACGAGGCTCTCTCTGAGTCGCAGAAGAAATTGCTGCTCTTTGGCAGTATGATGGACAATTCCATGCAACTCGGAGCTCTTTCAAGCGTAGAGGGCACTCCGCCACGCGAGGGTGAGGCTATGCGACGCTTCGCTTCCAATACTGCCTACGACTCCGTAGCCGTACTAAAGCCTGAACGCATGCCCGACAATCCCTACTGGCAGTACTACCGCCAGAACGGAAAACCTATCGTGTGTATGACCGACAACTCCGTGGTGCCACTGGTACAGTTTGTGGAGAAACAGCTCGTCAACAAGCGCATCACCAACAGCGACTATGATTTCATATACAACCACACCACGCAGCGCCAGCCAGGCGATGCCAGTGTCAACGGCGTGCAGGTGGCAGAACCCAACATCAAGTGTTCAAACGGCTTCATTCACCGTATGGAGGAGGTCATCACCCCACTGCCCAACATGGCTGAGGTGATAGCCTCAAAACCCAACGTAAGCATCTTCAACCGACTGTTGGAGCGCTTCTGCGCACCCTATCCGCTTGATGAGAGCGCAGCTACGCAGTACAACTATCTATATGGCACACAGGTAGATACTATCTTCCAGAAACGTTTCTTCTCGGAAAAGTCGCAGGGCGGACAGAAACTTATCATAACGCCTGACGAGAAACCCGTAGCAGGCACGCTGAAATATGACCCAGAATGGAATGCCTACTATGCCGGTCTTGACGACCAGAGCGGCAACATCGTGATGCAGCGCGACATGGGCGTGATGATGGTGCCAAGCGATGAGGCCATGACCACTTACTGGAACGAAGGCGCCGGACGCGTGCTCAAGGACTACTACGGCTCATGGGACAATGTGCCTGACGACGTAGTATCAAAACTCATCAACAACAATATGTTCAACTCGTTCATCGCCTCCGTACCATCTAAGTTCAAGAGCATCCTCAACGATGCCAACGACCCTATGGGTGTGGAGGAGTCGGCAATCGACAGCGTATGGCTCGGATGTAATGGTGCGATATACCTGACCAACAAGGTGTATTCTCCTACGTCATACGTCAGCGTATCATTCCCCGCTCTCATCAACGAGTCTATGCGCATTCTCTACTGGGGCATAGAGCAGTTGCAGTACAACGTTTACCTCAACTCGCTCAATTCATACTACAGTCTGTTCATACCAACCAACAATTCTCTGCTTGAATATGTAGATCCTTGCTCCTACGGCAAGAGTAAGACGCAGGTGCTACGATTCCACTACGATGCCACGCAGATTAACAAGGAAGACCGTGTGTGGGCAAGTATGTGGAACTATGACCCTGCCACACGCACCTTGACTGACAGTCTCGGCGAGATACACAACCCGCAGATGATACAAAACCGCTTGAAGGACATACTCGACACCCACATCGTCATTGGCAACGTGGAGGACGGACACACCTTCTACCGCACAAAGGGAGGCACGGAAATCCGCATCAGGAATGCCAAGGCCGGCGCAAAGGGTATGACCGTAGAGGGCAGTTATCAGGTGAACGAAGGCGTACCGGCTACCGTCAGCGAGGTATATGACCAGACTCCAAAGACTACTGGCGGTAACGGCAAGAGCTATATACTCGACAATCAACCTATACTCGGTACGCGACAGACCGTACACGACGTGCTGAAAGCTCATGAGGAGTTCTCTGAATTCTATGAATTGATGATGGGAAGCGGCCTCTTTGAGCGCAAGCACCTCAACAGAAATGCTACAGGTGGCGACAATATCTCTGTATTCAATACGTACCACTACACCATATATGTGCCTACTAACGAGAGTATTCAGAAACTCATCAACGACGGCAGCCTGCCGACTTGGCAACAGGTGCAAGAAAAGAACGCCATGGGCGACGACCTCGGAGCAAGCAAGGATTCCATCGCTATCTGCGATTTCCTCAAGTATCACATTCAGGACAATGCTCTGTTCATCGGTGCAGAACCCGTGACTGCTGACTTCGAAACCGCTACCGTGGACCCATCTACTGAGCGTTTCTATCGCATCAATGCTGTGCTCAGCGATACAGGCATAACACTTACCGACCAAGCTGCCAAAAATAACAGGTCACTTCCGAAGGCTAACGTAGTGACCTCTAACAAGAAACTATACAATATCATGGCGCGAGAATATCAGTATAATGCGCCCGATGCATCTGAAGCAACGATGATAGAGACATCATCATCGGCTGTAATACATCTGATTGACCGTCCGTTGAGATTAAAATAAAGGAATATCATTATTCATAATGCATTATACTTAATGCATAATTCATAATTCAAGCGTATGATTACATTATATAAAACGAAAACGAAGACGAAAACAAAGACTGCAGAGACCTTACGCAAGGTGTTCTTCACTCTTCACTTTTCACTCTTCACCCTATCAGCACCGTTAGGACTTCAAGCGCAAAATGCCGGAGACATCATCAGTGGTAGCGTCACCGACGTATTCGGACCAGTGATGATGGCCAACGTGGCAGAGATTGACGGTTCTAAACGTATCGTGTCTTCTACGGTGACTGACATGAATGGTAACTTTTCATTCAAACTGAAGAATCCTAAGAACAAGCTGCGTATCACATACGTAGGTTGCAAAACCGTGATACTACCTTTTGACAAGACAAAATATGAGGTTGTACTTGAGGATGCCACACAGATTGACGAAGTGGTGATAACAAAGCAGCGTCGCGCTGGCGGAGCTGGACTTAACATTCCTATTGACGAGATTTCCGGTTCTACGCAGTCTATCAACATGTCGGAGTTTGAAGGCCTCAGCATGACAACGGTTGATGAAGCCCTGCAGGGACGTATCGCAGGTCTTGACATCGTGGCTGGCGGTAACCTGGGTAGCGGCACGTCAATGCGACTGCGCGGCGTATCGTCAATAAATGGTTCGAGCGAACCTCTCATCGTGGTCGATGGCAACGTATGGGAGACCAACACCAATGATTTCGACTTCTCAAACGCCAACGACGAGAAATTCGCAGAACTGCTCAACGTTAACCCAGAGGACATTGAGAGCATAGATGTAAAGAAGGATGCCGCAGCCACTGCAATATGGGGTTCGCAGGGTTCCAATGGTGTGATTGAGATAAGAACGAAGCGCGGACGCAGGGGAAAGCCACGCGTGAGCTATTCTTTCCGTCTTACCGGCACCTATCAGCCTACAGGCTATCAGATGCTCAATGGTGATGAATATACCATGTTGCTGAAGGAGGAGTATTTCAACCCTTCCATGAGCGATGTAGCAAGTAATATTCCTGAGCTGAACTATACACCTACATTCGCAGAGTATGAGATGTATAACAAAAACACCTATTGGCTCGATGCCGTGAAGAAGACGGGATGGAGACAGAACCACAATCTGTCAATCAGCGGTGGCGGTGAGAAGGCTCACTTCCGCATCAGCGCAGGCTATGACCATGAGACGGGTTCTATCATTGAACAACAGCTCGACCGACTGACCTCACGCGTCAATCTTGATTACTTCGTAAGCGACCGCATCAAGATTGAGACTAATATCGCCCTGACTTACACTAAGAATAAAAAGAATAACGGTGACCTGCTCGCACTGGCCTACACTCGTATGCCTAACCTCGCACTGTATGATGCTGATTCGGGCGACTACTATTCCATGCTTCCAACGGTGACAAGCCAGTTGCAAGACCAACTGAAGAACCGTAATCCTGTGGCTCTGGCTCATCTGGCAAAGAATAATGAGACCAGCTACAACATTACTCCTGAGTTCAAGTTGAAGTATGACTTACTGGGCGTTGACGAGGACAAGACACGACTGAACTACGAGGGTAAGGTGGTATTCAATATCTTCAACAAGTATGAAGACCAGTTTATGCCACTGGCTCTGAGCACAGTAGGATGGAACGACACAAAAGATAAGCAGAGCAACCGCTCTACTTCCATATCTAATAAGAGCCTGGGAGTAACAACTACCCATACGCTGACATTCACTCCTGTGTTCCGCAACAAGGACCATTCGCTCTCAATGTTACTGCGCGGACAAATGACTAGCGGAAACTCTACATCACAGAACACCGTAGTATGGGGACTACCATCAGGCACCATCGAAAGCACCTCGGCTGACGGTATTATCGCCGACATGTCAACAGGCAGCGGACAATGGCGCTCGGTATATATCACCTACTCTGCACACTACGCATACAAAGGACGCTATATGGCTGACTTCAGCGTACGCCGTGACGGTTCTACCAAGTTCGGCGACTCACAGCGTTGGGGTACATTCCCTGCCTTCTCACTGCGCTGGAACATACACAAGGAACCATGGTTTGCCAAGTCACTGCCATGGGTATCAATGCTCTCACTGCGTCCAGGCTGGGGTATCGTAGGTAAGCAGCCAGATGCTGAGGCTCTGTACTTCAGTAAATACCGTAATGGTTCGGGATACCTCGACAATGTCAGCGTATATCCTTCCAACGTACAGTTGAAGAGTCTGAAATGGGAAGAAAAGAAAACCTACAACCTCGGTATCGATTTCGGTTTCTGGAACAACCGCATCAGCGGTAACCTTGAGCTTTACTGGCAGTACACCAGCGACCTGCTGATGAAAGACCTAAGCATACCTACTTCTTCTGGCTACCCTACCCTGTCATATCAAAACGTAGGCGACATGAGAAACATAGGTTGGGAATTCAATATCAATGGCAACAAGGTAATAAAGAAAGGCAAATTCTCTGCTGACTTCAACATCACCTTTGCCAACAACAAGAATGAAATCACAGCAATGGACGAGACATGTCTGGCATCACTCAACAAGGACTTTAACCGTCAGAACGGTTCTTACCTGACACGTGTGGAACTAAACTCTGCCCTTGGAAGCATCTATGGATTCCGCTATAAGGGTGTTTATCAATACAGCGAGTACTCACCAGAGGAGATTAAAGGCGTAAGCGGTCCTAACGCTCCGGTAGTGCGCGATGCTGCAGGCAACGTAGTACTCGACGAAAACAACATGACAAAGCCGGTAATGTTCTGCGCAGGCTCTGTGAACTATGAGTTCCGCGGTGGCGATGCAATCTATGAAGATATTAACCACGATGGACAAATCAACGAACTTGACATAGTATATATAGGTTCCTCACTGCCTAAGATTACTGGCGGTTTCGGTTTCAAACTCAACTTTGGCAGATTTACCTGGAACAACCAGTTCAATTTCCGCTATGGAAACAAGATAATCAACCAGGCACGTATGGACGTAGAGAAGATGTATGACAACAACAACCAGAGCCGTGCCGTAAATTGGCGCTGGCGCGTTGAAGGCGACATAACTTCAATACCTCGCGCACTGCGTCAGATGGGCTATAACTACTTAGGCAGCGACCGTTTCGTAGAGGATGGTTCGTTCATACGTCTGAACTATACACAGATCAGCTATTCATTCCCTCAAAAGACTATAAAGAAATTGGGATTATCGCAACTGTCGCTCTATGTATCAGCAAACAATCTGTTCTGTCTGACAAAATATTCAGGAGCCGACCCTGAGGTAGGATATGGTCAGTTAGGCATTGTAACCGACGGAGCCAAGACACCTCGTGCACGCTCATTCACTGGCGGTGTAACAGTACAGTTTTAATCATTCACAATTCATAATGCATAATTCACAATTCATAATGCATAATTCATAATTCATAATTAAAGAGTATGATTACATTATATAATACGAAAACGAAGACGAAGATGAAAACAAAGGCGGAAGCCGCGCAATCATTCCGCAAGGGATTTTTCACTCTTCACTCTTCACTCTTCACTTCATTGCTGCTCGCAGCAATGACTGTGACTTCCTGCTCCGACTTCCTCGACATACTGCCGATGAACGATGTGGTGCTTCAGAACTACTGGACGCAGAAGGCTGACGTGACAAGCGTCATGAACAGTTGCTACGAGGCACTGGAAAACAACGACTGCCTTACGCGTCTGGCAGTATGGGGCGAACTACGCAGCGACAACGTACGCGCCGGCGCCAACGTACCCAATGCCATCAACGAGATACTGAAGGAAAACCTCTTGCCTTCAAACGAGTATTGCAACTGGGCCAAAGTGTATGAGTGTATCAACCGCTGCAACACGGTTTGCCACTATGCTCCGCAGGTGCAGGCAATAGACCCTAACTATACTTACGGTGAGATGCAGGCCAACGTGGCTGAGGCTACGACACTGCGTGCGCTGGCTTACTTCTACCTGATGCGTACATTCCGCGACGTACCTTATACCACGCAACCGAGTATTAACGACCAGCAGAACTTCGTTATAGCGGCTACTCCGTTTGATGAACTTGCCGACACGCTGATTGAGGATTTGGAAAGCGTAAAGGATAACGCCGTACGCCGTTACTACGTAGATGACAGTCCGAGCGCATACCAGAATTCTTCAAAGATTACACGCTGGGCTGTATATACTCTGCTGGCAGACTTGTATCTGTGGCGTGGCAACTGGGACAAGTGCATTGAGTACTGCGACGTGGTCTTAAACTTTAAGAAACAACAGTATGATGAGATGCTCGAGCGTAATGGCAACATAACCAACATTGCGCTTATCGACGGCATACCGATGATATTAGAGAAACCTACCGGTACGACGACTTGCGGTAATGCCTACAATGAGATATTCGGCACTGGCAACTCTTTTGAGAGTATCTTTGAACTTTACTTCAACAGTCACCAAAGTCAACAGAACACATGGGTGGGCGACTATTATGGTAACAGCAACACGACATTTGGACGCCTGTCGTGTCCTGACTTCCTTGCAAAAGACGTAGCTTCCGGCAGCAATACAGTGTTTAAGCGCACCGACGGCCGTATATACGAGAGCACACAGTCAAGCAATTCGTCTTACGCCATAGCGAAATACGTACGCAGCAGGGTAAACTACAGCACTCAGAACGTAACTTCAGAAACTGACCTGAGAATGTCATTCAGCCGTCGCAGTTCACGTGATGCCAATTGGATATTCTACCGCATGAGCGACGTGATACTGATGAAAGCCGAGGCACTCATAGAGCGCAATCAGGAGGGAGACCTCGATGCTGCCTTCGCTCTGATTGACATCATCAACAAACGCGCCAACGATGCTGTTGACGGGCAACGCAAGAGCACTCTGAAGAGGGCCGACTACGATACCAAAGGCTCGATGGAGCAACTGGTGCTTGAAGAGAGACAAAGGGAATTCCTCTTTGAAGGCAAACGCTGGTTTGACCTCGTGCGCTTTGCACGTCGCGACGGAAACAATGCCCGTCTGGTGGAACTTGCATCAAGGAAATATATCGACAATGTGAATGCCATAAAGATTAAGCTGGCTGATCCCAACATCATATACTTCCCTTATGCAAGGAACGAGTTGAAGGTTAATCCGAAACTAAAACAGAACCCAGCCTTTACCAACGATGAGAACTCTGAGTTGACCACGAAATAACAATGCATAATTCATAATGCATAATTCATAATTAACTCAACTTTCTGAAGTAGTCAAGTAGACAGTAGTTAAGTAGTTAAGACAATACAGAATACCTCAGCATGAGCCTCGGTTCGTCAATGAACAGCAAATAGCCAGTGTAATGTCTTAACTCCTTTACTTCTTTACTCCTGAAGACTAAGTAGTTGAGCACTTGCGAAACTTGAAATAATTAAGAATTAAAGAGTATGATTACATTATATAATACGAAGGCGAAAACGAAGACAGCAGAGACCTTCCGCAAGGTATTCTTCTCTCTTCAATCTTCTCTCTTCACTTCATTGCTGCTCGCTGCAATGACGATAACCTCCTGCGTTGACAACGAGGAGGGCATGGTGAACTATTATTCCTCAACGAAACTGACAGCAGCTGAGTTTTTAGAAGAAAGACCAGAGAAGTTCAGTGACTTCATCTCAGTACTGAAGCGCACTCCATATTACTCTATGCTGACGACCTATGGCACGTACAGTTCGGCAGGATTGCTGAAATACACTGTATTTGCTCCTGACAACAACGGTATGCAGCGATATATGCAAAAGAATGGCTACGCTTCAGTGGATGAGATACCTGCCGCCACCTGCGACACGCTGGCACGCACGCACATCATCAAGAAGGGTGCTTTCTTTACCACCGATATCGGTGAGGGAGCCATGCCTGAGCTTAACATGAACGATGGCTACGTGGTGCTTTCAAGCGACAGCGATGTGACCAACCACAACAAACTGGTGTATTACATAAACAAAAACGCCCGTATGACGGAGCAGGACGATTCTGTGACCAACGGAGTAGTCCACGTGCTTGACAATGTGATATCGTCAAGTTCGATGCTCCTTGCCGACAAGATAGCAGAAGACCCACATCTTACCCTGTTTACGGAAGCACTCAAAATGACAGGCATGACCGACTCGCTCGTGCGCTATATCGACGAGACTTACTCTTGCAGTGACGACTCTGTACACACGGGCTACATGGTAAGATGTACGAGCGGTAGCGCCAAGTTCACCCGTTCTTTCTGGGTAGGCAAGCGTTATTTCAAATATACTGCCTTCGTAGAGCCTGACTCCATCTACCGTCAGCATGGCATCAATACCATCGAAGACCTCGTCCAGTATGCCAAGAAGATATACGACCAGACATATCCTGACGATGCAGGGCTATATGATGACAATCCACGCGACCGCCGCAACCCGCTGAACCGCTTCGTGAGCTATCACTTGTTGAACCGTGTGGGTCAGTACAACACATGGGTATGCAGCGGCGAGACGCGCTCTGCCTGCTGGCTTACGTCAGTGAGTGATCCTGAGGAGTTCTACGAGTCGATGTGTCCAGGCACGATGATGCGATTTGCTGGTCCATCCGCCGGACTGTTCATCAACCGCAAGGGCGTGGGCGACAACTACACTGTGCGCGGCGTGAAGGTGCTGTCTCCATCAGAATCAGGCAACACCGACCAGAATGCCCTCAACGGAGTATATCACTATCTTGATGATATACTGGCCTATACGCCTGAGGTTCGTGACGTGGTACTCAACTGCCGCATACGCCTTGATGCCACGGTGCTGAGCCCCGACTTCATAAACTGCAACGGTAAAGGCCGCTACGGCGAGGACATCCTGACTGGTTTCAAGAACGGATACATCACTGACTGGAAGGTGAGCGACGAGACATATGTCGGCGTACACTCCGACGTGAACTACTGGAACTCATACTGCGCCAACGCTGTTTGTATCAGCGGTATCTTCGACGTATCATTCAAACTGCCGCCTGTGCCATCTGGCACCTACGAGATACGCCTCGGCTACACCTGTGGTGAAGAACGCGGCGTGGTTCAGGTGTATCTGAACAATGAGCCTTGCGGCATACCTGTTGACCTGCGTGTGTACGGACCTGACCCAAGCATCGGATGGGTTGAGGACACCGACGATGAAGAAACGAACATAGCCAACGACAAAGCCATGCACAACCGCGGCTACATGAAGGCCATGGACAGCTATCGCTCTGGCGGTGCGGAGAACCCTCTGCGCGCCAACAACTGGAACCTCAGACGCATCTTGACAACGCAGTATCTTGACGAGGGCAAGACCTATCATCTGCGCTTCCGCCAGGTGCTCGACGATGCAGACCGCTATTGGTCGTTTGACTACATCGAGTTGTGTCCGAAGAGCATCTATGGCAGTCCTGAGGGTGAGGACACACACTGATTTATAATGTATAACTCAAAAATACATAACTAAGCATCCGAAAATCAATTACTTACAGATAGCATCGTAATAGCTATGCGATTACACTGCAATCAGATAGCGATTACTGCCTAATCGCATAGCTTTTACACGCTAATCAGATAGCGATTGATAATGCATAATTCATAATGCATAATTGATAATGCATAATTCATAATTCAAGCGTATGATTACATTATATAATACGAAGACGAAAACGAAGACGAAGATGAAGGCGAAAACTGCACAATCATTCCGCAAGGGTTTTTTCACTCTTCACTCTTCACTCTTCACTTCATTGCTGCTCGCAGCAATGACAGTGACTTCCTGCTCCGACTGGAACGACCACTACGAAGGAAGCAACAGCGACGCCCCCAGCAACATGACGCTGTGGGAACAGATGCAAAGCACTCCCGAACTGAGCGATTTCTGCCAGGTGCTGGAGAATACGAAGATGATACGCATGCATCGCAAGACCAACGTGAGCTATGCCGACATGCTCACAGGCGGACAGACGTACACCGTCGTAGCACCCGTCAACGGCACTTTCAACCGCGATTCGCTCATAGAACTGACTGGCACGCTGTCAGGTGACTCGCTGGTGGCAAAGTTCTTCGTGCTGAACCACATCTCGCGCTCGAATACGAGCCTCAACAGTGCTACGTCAGAGATGTTCATGCTCAACAACAAATATAAGGACCTGTCAGCAACTGACAACACCATCGACGGTGTATCAGTAAACCAAGGCAATATCCACACACACAATGGTGTGCTGCATATCACGCAGTCACCCCTGCCTTACAAGCACAATATCTTTGAGGCGTTGTGTGATAAGCAGGAGCTGAGCAGCGTGGGCGATGTCCTGAAGCAATTCAACGAGGACTACTTCTATGCCGACGGCTCTGCCTCAAGCGGAATCGTTGAGGGCGTACCAGTATATGTTGACTCCGTCATCATTGAGCGCAACCGACTGCTTGAAAACCTGGCCTATATCGATGAGGAGGATTCAACCTTCTGGATGGTGGCGCCAGTGTCAGAGGAGTGGAACCGTATATGGAGCGAAGCCAACGACTACTTCAAGTATGACAACAAGGTACTCAAGCGCGATTCTCTTCAGCGTATGCGGGCAGCGCGCGCACTGTTGCAGGATGCTATATTCAATATGAATGAGAAACAGACTCCTAACGAGGTGCTTCACTCCGTGCCTTACGAAAATTGGCGCAAGAGCTATCTTACGGGACGACCCAAGTTCCATGAGTTTTTCACTCCCTTTGCCGAGGGTGGCATACTTGCCGACGCAAGACCTGAGCCTTGTACCAACGGTATGCTCTACATAGTGGATAAGTGGCCATTCACACCGGAGCAGACATATTTTACCGAACTATGGGCAGAGGCAGAACAAACTGCGCTTATCACCTCATATAACAACTGTTCATACAATTCGAATAAAAACGAGGGTGCTGGTATCTCGCAGGATGGCTACCTGCATATAATACCGAAGAACAACACCGCCAACTGGGATATGTCATTCCGCGTTGACAACACACTCTCTGGCACATACGATGTATGCGCCATCGTACTGCCGCGCTCTGCTGTATTACTCGACAACGGCAAGCCATGTAAGTTCAAGGCTACAATCAGCTATGTTGACGAAAACGGCAACACGCAGACATTCAACTGTGACAACAAGCAGTTTAAGAGCGACCCCGAAAAGATTGACACTGTGGTCGTAGCCGAGAATTTCAAATTCCCTACTTGTAACTATGGTCAGAACGACATCAAGGTGACAGTGGCTCTGAAATGCTCTATCCTGCCAGCCGAAACACGCAATTACTCACGTGAGATGTATCTTGACTGCATATATCTCAGACCACGAATCAATAATACTGACGAACAATGAAGAAACATCTAATATCTATCATGCTGCTGCTGGCACAAATGTCGTTTGCGGCAACGGAAGAAAATACTACGACGGTAACGGGACAGGTGACCGATGCTGCCACGGGCAAGCCCCTGGCTGGCGTCATCGTGTCAGCAGCTACCGACAACGAGCATACTGCCATAACCGATGAGCAGGGCAATTACTCGCTCACCATGCCCGACTATGCTACGTCGGTGCAGATGAAAGTTGAGGGATATGGCCTTATGCAAGTGACGGCACATAATGGCAAGGCCGATGCTAAGCTCTACAGCGATATGTTCAGACGCACATATAAAACCAGCCTTAAGTCTGGCATCAGCAGTGAAGCCACTGACTTCAGCAACACGGCAGAAATAAGCATTGACCCCTTGCTTACCCGCCAGTTAGGTGCTGATATGAGGCAGGTGAGCCATGGAGGCGTACAGGGTATGGGAACGATGAGCCTGATCAATGGCATAAACTCGCTCAATGCCGATGCGCAGCCTCTCATCGTTGTTGATGATGTCATCATGGATATGCAGCGCAACAGAGAGACACTGCACGATGGTTTCTTCAACAATATGCTTGCAAACCTCAACGTCAACGATATTGAGAGCGTAGAGGTACTGAGAAACGGCACTGCCATCTATGGAGCAAAGGGTGCTAACGGCGTAGTGCTGATAAAGACCAAGCGCAACAAGTCAATGGCTACAAAGATTGACGTGACGATGAACGGGCGATTTGAACGGATGCCCCGACTGCCACAGATGATGGGAGCAGAGGACTACCGTCTCTATGCCAGCGGATTGCTCGATGGACACATTAACCCTTCAAGCATGGGCACTATGATGTTCCTTGTATCAGACCCGAACTACTTCTACTATAACACATTCCACAATCAAACAGATTGGAAAGACGAAGTATATCGCAACGCTTTCTCTCACAACTACGGTATCAACGTGCAGGGTGGTGACGACGCTGCATCTTACAACCTCTCCGTAGGCTATGGCATGGGCAACAGCACATTGAAGGGCAATGACTTCACACGCTTCAATATGCGACTGAATACTGACATCAACGTTGTCAACAATTTCCGTGTGCGCTTCGATGCCAGCTACAGCGATGTTGACCGTGCATTGTATGATGACGGAGCACCAAAGGAAGTTCTGTCAGGGGTAGTTACTTCACCTGGTTTCCTCGGACTGACAAAGGCTCCTTTCCTTTCACCATGGGCATACGACATGCAGGGAAACCTGAGTGGTTACCTTTCTGAGGCTGACAACTACCTGGAGGGATTGTTCCAAGACAGAGGACGACTCGCCAATCCTTCAAGCATACTTAAATATGGTGAAGGAAAGAACCGAAACACATTCGGTAATCGTCTTATAATGTTCTCTATAACTCCGAAATTGGTAATCAACAAGCATCTGTCGGTAGAAGAACACTTCACTCTGACACTTGTCAACACTAACGAGATTCTCTATCTTCCTCTGCAGGGCATACCTAACTTCTACATTGACGGAATTGACGAAACAACCACACTTCAGAACTATTCTGTCAGTCAGGCTGCACGCCAGACAGGAATACAGAGCGACACACGACTGAACTGGCATAAGACCAAAGGCGCAAACGCTTTCAGTATCAAAGGCGGACTACGCTTCCTGAGCAACGACTACAAGCAAACATGGCAAAAGGGCTACAACTCAGGAAACGACAAGACTCCTAACCAGTCAGCATCATTACTATACAAGAAAACAGGCGGTGCAGACGACAGAGCGCGTGAATTTGTATGGTATGCCATCGGCGACTATACGTTTGCAGACCGATACTGCCTCAGCGCCGGCATATCAGCACAGTCATCATCACGCTTCGGCAAAGATGCCGACGGACTGCGTATGTTTGGTGTCACATGGGGACTGTTCCCAAGTCTCGGTGCAGCATGGGTCATAAGCAACGAGAAGTGGTTCCCACATACAAACGCGATAAACTATCTCAGACTCAATGCCGGCTATGACGTAACAGGCAACGATGACATCGACTACACAGCATCACGCTCATATTTCGTAGCTCACAAAATGCTGGGTGAGACTGTTGTTTCAAAGACCATTGGTAACATTGGAAACACAAACCTGCGCTGGGAAACGACACGACGTCTCTCTGCCGGACTTGAAGGAAACTTCTTTGCAAACCGTCTGAACCTTCGCTTCAACGTTTTCAAGAGCTGGACATCAGGACTGCTGGCACTACGTCAACTGGCATGGACAAGCGGAATGGAACAGAACTGGACATGCGACGGAAAACTGGAAAATGCAGGATTTGACGTTGCCGCCACAGTGAAACTGATGGCAAGAAAGAACTTCGACTGGGAAGCAGGCTTCTCGGCTGGTCATTACAAAAACAAAGTGACGGCACTGCCTGACAACAACAAGAGCATAGAAACCGACATCTACGGTGGCACCATACTGACGCAAGTAGGACAACCAGTAGGGGTATTCTACGGTTATCGTACAGACGGAGTATATAGCACCGCAGCAGATGCAGCAGCTGACGGTAATTATATTATCAAGAAAAACGGTAACAAGGAATACTTCAAGGCAGGCGACATGCGTTTCGTAAACATGGACGAGAGCCGTGAGATAAACGAGAATGACCGCACCATAATAGGTGATCCTAACCCATCACTCTATGGTAACATTTACACCACACTGCGATGGAAGAAGTTTACTCTCAGAATGACAATGAACTATTCTATCGGAGGCGACATCTACAACTATCAGCGTTCGATGCTTGAAGGAGGCTCTCTCTTCCTTAACCAGACTACGGCAATGAACAACCGTTGGACTACAGAGGGACAGGTTACAGACATACCACGTATTTCTTACAACGACCCAATGGGCAACTCACGCTTCAGCGACCGCTGGATAGAAAATGGTTCATATCTCAGGATGTCTGACATAACCCTCAGCTATCACCTGCCAATACAGAGTACATACCTGCAGGGTATCACACTATACGGAAGCATAGGCAACCTGTTTACTATTACTCCATATCTGGGCAGCGACCCTGACTGCGCTATGCAGGGCAGCGTGCTGACACAAGGTATAGATCGTGGCATAACAGGAGCCGGACGCACATTCTCATTTGGAGTGAATGTAAACCTGTAATTCAACACTATTAACAGAACAAAGAAGAAATGACAATGAAAAAGAATCATTTTTCACTCTTCACTTTGCTGTTGCTGGCAACAGCAATAATGACTGCCTGCTCAGACATGCTGAGTACAGAATCAGAGGTGGTGGAGTTTGAGGAGAACAATACTCTCAATAACCCTACTGACTCCATGTACAACGTAATGGGCATTGTAAACAAAATACAAAGCATTGCCGACAGAGTCGTACTGCTTGGCGAAGTGCGCGGTGACCTCGTAGTAACTACTGAAGAAGCATCGGCAGACCTGAAACAACTGGCATCATTCGATTTAGAGAAAAGCAACAAGTATTGCAGGATAAGTGACTATTACGCCGTAATCAACAACTGCAACTACATCATCGCACACCTTGACACGGCACTCGCGCGCCGCGGAAAGAAAGTCTTCGAAAAAGAGTATGCCGCAGCCAAAGGCTTTCGTGCTTGGACCTATCTGCAGTTGGTTCTCAACTATGGCAAGGTGCCACTCGTGACTGAACCTGTCATGACCGAGAACCAGGCAGAAATAACAGTCAACGGCGACTACAAAGGCATTGAGGAAATATGCAATTTCTTCATCGATGACATTAAGGACTATGCAAATGTCAAGACACCTGATTATGGTAACGTAGGAGAAAACAACAAGCATCACTCACAAGAGTTCTTCATACCGATGCGTGCTTTGCTTGGAGACCTGTGCCTGTGGGCTGGAAGATACCGCGAGGCTGCCTCATGGTATCATGACTACCTCTCTGACAAGGACTACCCTATACTACCAAACATTACAAACTATGTACGATGGAGAAGTATCACCGAATACAAGACACCATCTGACTTGTATTCAGTAAATGACGACTACGAAGTATTGTCATACATCCCAATGGAAACACGTATATTCGATGGCACAGTAAGCGACTTATATAATGTATTCTGCTCAACAACAGAAAATAAGCGATACTATCAGGTAACGCCATCAAGAAACATGCGTGCTCTTTCAGCAAAGCAGATATATTGTCAGGAATACCACAACACCAATAGTATCGACACTATATACGTACCAAGAACCGGACTGTTAGACAGTATCTACTTAGGCGACCTGCGTTTGTCAAGCAACTACAGAATGTCATCATTGGGCGGACAGAATAAATACTCTGAATACAACACCGACTACCAGACTATATTCAAAATAAATAGAGGAGCTATCATAACATACCGCAGGACAATAGTATGGCTAAGATATGCCGAAGCTCTTTGCAGGGCAGGATTTCCACAGTCGGCATTCTGCATACTCAAATACGGACTATGCAACGAAAACGCTCTGTCGTATATTGATGAGGAAGAACGCACGGCAGCAGCTGGCTTAATAGAATTCAACGAAACATGGTTCATGCGCAACTCAACGATGGGCATACATTCTGCCGGTTCAGGTGATTCTCAGTGCAACAAATACTACACGCTGCCAATGCCAACAAGCGAACTGGCTACAAGACAGGATACCATAGACTGGCAAATACCTTTAGTTGAGGATTATATCATCAACGAGATGGCACTTGAGGGTTCATTCGAAGGTTATCGTTTCTTCGACCTGATGCGCGTTGCACTGCGACGCAACGACCCAGCTTATCTTGCTCTGCCGATAAGTTGTCGCAACAAGGAAAAGGATGAAGCTCTGTATGAGAAACTCATGAATACCGATAATTGGTACTTGCCTCTAAAGTAAAACAACACAACTAAGTAGTTGCGCATAATTATTTTTATAATAGATGCATTGTCAGGTGATGTAAGGACTGTATAAATAATTATGTACACATACTTGAACACAAAAAAAGACCCATCCAGATAGTCTGGATGGGTTTATTTTTTCCTTTTAAAATAGACCACTTAATGATTATAAGATAATGGTGCTACTTAACTGAGACTTTCCTACCGTTGATTATATAGAGACCTGGAGCCAGTTGCTTCTGCCACTGACCGTTGGCCATCTCCTCTGCAGAAACAATCTTTCGTCCCATCATGTCATAGACTCCCTGCAGTTCAGTCTTGACCGTACTGCCGGTGCTTGTCATTGCACCTTCCTCTGGATCGTTTTCAACGATAGGCTCGTCCTCGAAGTCGAAATTCACCGGAACAAACTGTGCTGCTTTCGCTACTGCACCGCCATCGCCTGTACCACGGTAATATATCTTGTTGTGAAGCACGTAGCGGTTGTTTCTAAACCACATTGACTCCAAAGCATTGCATTCCTTATTACGGTTGGCATTAATATAGAACGCCACACCTGACGTTGCCTGTGTAGGCAGCTCTGCCGTGATGCTACCATCGGAGCGGTCAATACTTACCTCGCTGGTGAACGGCAAGCCGAAGGTATATACATCATGTGAAGCATCTACTGGCAGCAACTGCTCCAGATAAGTGCCTAATAGTTCTGTGGACAAAGCCGAAGAGGGCGAAGTGCTGGGCAGCGACAGTTTGATGTGTTCTGTCCTGTCTGTGGTGCGCAGGATAACAGGTGTTCCAGCAGGAACGAACTTTCCAGCTGCATACACACCGCTGGCGGGAACCTTGGTGGGATGAAGGTTAACGTTGTCCCACTCGGTGCAGACATAGGCATAATACGTATTGCCAGAAGCATCAGCAGGCAGCAGCACATCGAAGGGAGCATAGAACGTGGAGTAATAATATTCGTCGCCACCGAAGTTCATAGTTACCTCCAAGCCTGTACTGTCAGCCATCTCTATACACCACTTACTCTTGTCAACGATACTTGACGACATAGTGCTGTATCCTACATCATATCTGGTGGCAGTGGTGCCATTGTAATACAGGTATTGTCTTGACCCGGGGCTGGCGTCGGCGTCATTCAGTAATACCACGGCTCCGCCGATGTCGGAGACGCGGAACGACGTTCCCGTGCCTTTTCCCATCTTGTTGCCAATGACGTTAAGTCCCTGAGTTTGCATGGTTGTTCCATCTGCCGATCCTGACATATAGAACACCGTAGAGGGGTCGTACTCTGTGGCAAGTATGGGCAGGTCACCTCGAGTGGCATTTGAGACGGTAAAGCCTGAGCCAAGTCCATCATCGTCTCCCTCAAACGTGGCACTGACACCCTTGCGACTGTAGAAGTGCATAGGGATAGCGTCAGCCTCATCACCGTCTTTGTCCAAATCTTTCTCAATGGCGTGCGTGTAGCCGCTGAGATAACGCGGAGTGGTTATGCCGTCAGCATTTGGCATAGATGACAGTCGATAATAGCCAGGGGTGAACTGCACGATGTTTGCGTCATTATACACTATCTGCTGTATGGTTTGCAGATTACCTTTAGCCTTATCGTATGCTGTCTTTCCGGCAGCAGTCAGTCCGCCTACATATCCTGCACGGTCGTAGTATGGTCGCAGCAGTGTCTCGTTCAGTCCGAAGGTCCACTCCGTAGCGTTTGATGAACTGAGTGTCATCGTGCCACCATTATTATACAGAGCCACGTTATTATTCGCCATCGGACGTATGATGAAGAAACCTGGGGTGTCGGCATCGGTAAGCTCATATACTGAGTTCTCTGCATAAGTTGCATCGTCTTTACTCTCTATATCCAATGATAAACCGTCAGCTGGTGTAGTCTTAGTGGTTAAGACAAACGATGGCTCTCGTCCGTTCTTATACACATACCTGTTATACATTCTGAAGCCGTATGGGTCGCCGAGTGGTGACCATAGGAAGTCGTTGGTGTAGTGAGGGTCACGTCCCTGCATAGCTGTCACCGCACCGTTACCATAGTTAAAGCGCATCAGCCATGGTGTGCCATCGTTTGACTCTATGGTGTACCAGAAGTTGTCTGCAACATTTTTCACAAAGCCATCACCGGCATTGGTCTCCAAAGTTGTGTCAAACGAGTATGCCACGTTTACCTTCACTGTCCTACCGATAAGGTCTGCATCAGACATCAGTTTTGTTACTCTCAGTCCTTTGTATCTATTGTCATATTCTTCAATAGGGGTTAATCCATTCTCCTCATATATTCCCGCTATATAATAAAGGAACTTACAGTTAGGACGATAGAAAGAGCCCGGCACCTCAAGCACGTCACCAAGACTCACCTGACCGGCATCGTGGTCAGTGACAGGATATTTTTCAAGGTCACGCTGCGTGGTGCCTGGTATCATAATGGTATCTGGCGATGCCTCTGCATACTTCTTCCACCCAACTTCGTTGTGGCTGTATTCATCACCCTTACGGTATGGAATAACAACGTTAGTGCCAGTGTTATTGATTACCAATTGATAAATCAGCTTATACACTGAGAGGGCGAAGATGATGTACTTCGATGGAGCACCTGAGGTTATTGTAGTTTGTCCATAACCGCTGAGCATATTGGTTTGGTTGCCAGTCTCAGCCAGCACGCCGTAGTCATAGCCGTCATGCTTCAGCAGCATGAAGTTCTTCGGGGTCTCGCTGAGCGTTCCTGTGCCGTCAACATATTTGCCGAGGTTGCTCTTGATATTTATGGCGTATGGGTCGCTGCCCTCAAACTTCCATACGTTAGCGTCATCGCCACTTAGGGCATGACTACCTCCATCGGAGATGGCATCACTACTTGCAGACATCATATTGTCAGAAAGCCAAATAATGTTGTAAGGCAGATTGCCAGTAATATCAAATGCCACATCGTTAGAATTACCAGCCACCTCTACTGTTCCAGTGTTAGTAGCATTACGCACGTTAGGCACGAAGAACGGAGTCTCATCACGATCAAATGCCTTATAGCGCACGTACACTACATCGTCGTATAGTCCGTAGATGGTTCTCAGGCTGGAAACTGGAACGACGGTGTATTCGTCGCCGGGGGTTTCTTTTTCATCAATGGTCACGTTGCCATAGTACAGGTAGTCTTCGTCTTCATCCAGTAATGGCGTCTGTATGCTCTCAGGCACGTAGGGTGCGAAGTCGTGCCCTGAGGCCTCTTCGCTGGTCTGTGTGTCGTGGGCGGCAAGGGTGCCACTGTTGTTGATGATGTTGTAGGTGTAGTTGTGTGTGACATCGTTGTTCAGTATCAGTTGCGAATTAGTGTCGCTCATGCCGTTGGCCTTGCTGGTAAAGTTGCTCTCTACCGCAGTTGTGGCGGCCACGCCAGTGGTCATGTTCTCGCCGTTGAGGAATGTATAGTTGTACGTCCCCAGTCCGTCTGCCGCCAGCGCATAGCCACCTGATGGGTGCGACAGCAGGGCAAAGCGGTCTGTGCCGTTCACCTTGATGGCCACGCACATGGGGCTGCTCTCGCTCAGGTCGGTGGAGTAGTTCGCCTGGCGGTTGAATATCCTTACTGCGTAAGGGTCGGGGGCTTTGTATAATGCTGATGACTCGTCAAATGGCGATTCATGGAATTTCCACTGCCATTCTTTTGCATCGGCGTTGATGGTGGCAGGCTTGGTGTTATCAGCAAGGAGTGATATGCCTGTGCCTTTCTCGTCAGTGCTTTCGGTATCGGGGTCATCGACCGTAACCAAAGTGCCATCGGCTTTGACATTCTTCCCTGCCAGCGACATGGTGAACCACTTTCCCTGCAGTATGCGGTCGCCGTCGGCGTCATAGTCGGCATCATAGTCGTAGCGCACATAGACGGTGGCATTGTTGCCATTGAGTCCTGCCTTGGCAAAAGATCCGGTTATCTGGTCTTCGAGGGTCAGTGTCTTGCTTGACGAGTCGTATGCGGGGGCTGTCTTATAGTAAGTGAAGTCTTTGGCCAGCGGACTCTTGAAATGGTTGGGTATGACGGGGTAGGTGTCGCCGGCGCGCTTATAGCGCAGTGCCTCGCATCCCTCATTGTCGATGATGATGTACTCCTGTATCTGCGGGCGCACCATAAAGGTGGTCTGCGGCCCCATCGACGCGTTGTTGTCAGCACTTGCGGTTTGCGAGTGTGTCACGGGGTCTGCCAGCGTAGTGTAGTATGGGCTTGTCTTGTCGGTGTTTACTCGCTTGGTCTGGTCGAAGCGCGGCACGAGCTGCATGTTGCCCTTCTCGTCCTGCACCGCCATGAAGGTCTGGTTGGTCATTTTGATGTTTGTGTGGTCATAACCCTCGCTGCCAGTAGTAACAGTAGGATCTACGTCAGCAAGGCTGACCCCATCCTCCAAGGTTATGTCTCCATTGCCACCTTCTCCGGAATAGTCGCCCACCATAGCACCACTTTCCAATTTCGTGGAGGTGATGTGCGATGTCAGGTATTTACCCGTGCCCACATTCTGCAGCTGCAGGTTATAGGGGTCGAAGCCAGTGGTCATCATGAAGGCTTCCTTCGTCTTGTTGTTGTACAGTACCTTGGTTCCCTTTTCCGACAGCGGCTCTGCGCCAGAATTCGCAGTTCCCCATTTCAAGCCCATCTCGCGGTCTATGTCCAGATTGGGCTTGACATAGAAGAAGTTGTTGTCAGAAAGTTTTGTTCTTGTTCCATCAAGCACATTGACCGTGTTATCCTTTGGAGTAAGGATAAGGTCATACACGTTGCCTCCCTCAAGGTTCGTGTGCTCATAAATAGGTTTGCTGATATAGCTTGGCTTGTCAGCTTGGTTCTCATTTTTGAGGAAACGTCCGTTTTGCAGCACGAGGAACTTGGAGGCTGTGGCAGTCTCGGTCAAACTGTCAGAGGCAAGCTCGTAGGTGTAGCTGTTTTCATACTCCTCCTTCACGGTGTAGGTGACGAACTGGTCGTTGAATTCACCGCTGCTCACCACTCCTGTAGCATCCTTTGGTGGCAAGTCGGCAAGCGAGGTGGATGTGTACGGTGTGCCGCTACCCTTTATTTTTATTGCGTCTCTCAGTGCATTATTCTGCACTCTAAGCGTGTATTTGTGGCACCCCGAGGCCTTAGAGGCCTGAGAGAAGAAATAATACTCCTTCACCATCGGGCTGTCGTAGGCTCTAAGTGCCTCCAGTTCCTCACCGTTAGGATAGTTGGTGGTAGGCAGTGGCTTACGCATAATCTCCCAGCCGTGACGGTCGAGCAGTACGAGCACGGGTGGTATGCTGGCACTGATAATATCGAATGAGCCGTCGCCCATGTCCAAGGTCTGAAACCAGTGCTCCAACTTCTCCACCTTTTTCTTTTCAAGACCAGTGGGCACGTCGTTGTAGCCATTCCATCGGGTGGCATTAGCTATGACTTCATAGCTGTGCCATTCTGGTTGCAATGCCAACAACTCACTTCGTTTGTCATCTGGCACTACAAACGTTGCGGGATCGTCACTGTATGCGTTGGTCTGGTTTGAAATGCCCAACACGTACAGTTTAATCATATTGTAGGTTTTCCAATACTGTTCAAACGAATTTACCGTACGTCGTTCACCCTCTATCTCCTTGCTGGTTACCAGTCGATAGTTGCCCTCTGTACCTAAGACCATATACTCTGTAGGATCAGTTTCAGCAGCGCCAGGCAGTGTACCGCCCGTTACAATGTGTTTTGTGTCAGGATCGGTATCTTGATTGAAGTGTACCGCGTATGTCTCCAAGTAAGTTGGATGAGAATTTATTTTGTTCTTAGAGTGTACCGTAACGTGATATGGGTCGTCAGGATAGTTGTTAGGGCAATCGAAGAACCACACCCAGCGCGGACGTGTGGTGGAGCCACCTTCCATCTGCTCGGTGTTCATCTCCTGCCAATAGATGTTAAGATTGCCGTCGCCGTTGCAGTATGGATATACCGCCTTGTGCTTCTCTGTGGTCAGTTTGTCAGCACCGTCTTCAAGGTAGTAGCCTTCTTCCAATGGCAGGAGGAATTTCAACAGGTACGGACTCTTGGTGTCGTTAAAATTCACCAGGTCGTTCTTCACGTATGTGACATATATGTCTGTATAGTATGGCTTTGTTACCTCAACGTCATAGTAATCATCGCCTACCCTGAAGTAGTAATGACCTGTAGCCGTGAGTTTTTTCGTCTGTGGCTCAATATCACCAACACTTGCAACCTCCATCTTATTGCTTGCGGCATTATACGTTGCGGCATCACTCGAAGTAGTTGTATATGTAGCCAGTAGCGATGAGATATTGGTCAGTTCCGTAGGACTGCTCTTCAGCGTATGGACACCCTCGCTGATGTTGAACTGGTCCACATCGTAATAATGATATGTGCCCACCAACGGACTCTGCCACTCGGCGGGCAGCACCAGCTCCGGGCTTTTGCTCGTAGCCGTCAGCAGTTCTTTCTTGGCTTTGTCTATTAGGTGATAAGTGTAAAGGGTGTTCTCCTCCAGCCTGAACTTTATCTCCTCGGCAACACCTGCCTTGTAGGTGGCGTTGCTGTATATACTCACCGTGGCATTATCGGGGCGGCCTATGTTATAATATGTCTCGGAGGCATCCACGTCGCCTGTGGCCACCATCACCTCATACACACCAGCACGGGTGCTGCTCTTGGCAATAAACATCTGGGCGTCACCTCTTGTAGCAGTGAAGTTGAGTGCCACTCCGTCAGCCACCGTTGTTGGCAACTTCACCCACGCGCCTTTCTCCCTCTCCACAGTTGATGTCCCTCCGTCATCAGCATACGCCGTGACGCTCTCTTTGCCTGTCACGCTGAGGGCTGTCCGTGCCCCCAGGTTGTCAATGAGCATGGCGTATGGGTCACGGTTCCTCAGCTTCCATTTATAGTTGTCGTTGTCCTGGCTCGTGGGGCTGCTCTTGATAGTACCAGTACCAGCATCATAATAGATATACTCCCCGTTTAGCTTGACAAAAATCTCCTGCTCCTCATTCAGTCTGAAGGGCATTGATTGCAGTCCTGCCGTAGTGTAGGTGACATAGATGTTTACACTCTCGTCAGGGTTGGAGGATTCCGGGGCTTCGGTGATCGCGGTCTGTCCTGAGAAGTCCTTTCTGTCTATAGACCCATCGCTGTTCCTGTCTGTATAGCTGTCATAGAACCTCACCGTCTCGCTCGCGATGAACGGACTGAGGATGATGCTTGGTATGGTGGCTATTGACAGTGGCGAGTAGATGGGTTGGGTGGTTGTGGCCTTGGCTGCGATGCGGCCCGCCTTGTCCACTATGTTGTAGGTGTATTTGCTGCTGCTCAGTTCCAGCACCTTTACGCGGGTAGATGCCGTGGTGCTGTACTCCACGGTGTTGCCTGCGAAAGCCGTAGTGCCCTGGGTGAAGGTGATGGTTGTGGCTGTGCCCACCGTGGAGTTGCCGGAGTTATACTCCTGTATTGTCAGCGTGAAGATCTTGTCGCCCTCGCTGCTGTTGGCGGCTATCGTGGCGGTGACGGTGGCAGTGCCGTCAGACTCCACGTATGAGATGCCGCTGCTCAGCACAGGTGTTGTCTCCGTCACCTGACCGTTGTGAGTGCCGCCCTTGGTCACCTTGATGTAGTTGCCGGCGGCGTATGTCAGTCCGCTGATGTTGACAGTGACGGTCTGCTCGTCACAGGTGAGGGGGGAGCTCTCTGTCTTGCTCGTGCCGTAGGTCAGGCTGGTGATCCTGTTTCCCGTGTCCCAGCTCCAGTGGCCGGTGCCGTTATATTTACGCAGCAGGAAACTGCCCGTCGTGTTGTCGTCGGGTATTTCCCATTGGTATCCGGCCGTGACCGTGGTACTCAGCGTGAGTGCCGTGCCGCTTGCCGGATCCGCGCCCGCCACTCCCACATACCACGGTGTGTTGTCGCTGGTGGCATTGCGATAGACCACCCTCAGCTCGTAAGGGTCGCCCATGAAGGCGTACTCGCTCTTCTTGGTAAACTCATTGTGCGCGCCGTTGTTCTTGAAGTTCGCTGCGTCGTCGTACTTCAGTTTCTTGCCACTCTCCTCCGTACTGCCGTCATCGGTTAGCTCATACCATGTGGCTGCCTTCCATGTGTTGGCATCGTATGCGTCAGCAGGGGTTATGGCACTGAAAGGTACGTTGGCAGACACCTCGTAGGCCACGTAGATGTCGTCGCCCGTCATCTCCGAATATTTTGTAATCTCCTGAGTGTGGGCTGCGTCGTTATAGAATCGGGTGAAGGAGCAATATTTGCGCTCCAGCGACGTAGGGATATCATTGACGGAAATAGCGTCATTGGCAATCTTATACTCACTCATCTTGACCGATGCCGACACCGTGTTGCCATAGGGTGTCACCACCTTGAAGGTTACGGTCTTGATGGCATAGAACTTTTGGTCAACGGAGTAATTGGCCGTAGCGTTGGCAGGAGTCTGGTTGTTGATGGTCAAGTTGGCATTGTCAAACTTCAGATATTTGTACTGATAGTTATTATTCGAACCACCAGGATTGCTGAATGCGCCACCACTATCGTATGTTCTACTACCCATGAACACATAGCCATTGTCTGTGGTGTTGTTAAGCAGAGCAAAAGCACTCCATATAGGTCCATTTTGTCTATGGAAGAAACCGGGAGTGTCTGTCCATGTCAAACCACCCACTGGGAATGAGGCGTATGTGGGGTAGTCAGAGGGGTCATAAATGTTACTATATTCTTTATGTTCATCACTGGCAATATAACAGTTGTTGGTGCTAGGGGCAAAGATACTACCCTCCTTATAGTACTTGAAATGGAGCACATTGTTTCCCTCTTTCTCCATGTATGTGGAATCTCTGTTGTAGGCAGTACGTATGATGATATTGTAAGGGTCATTGCCCTCAAACTTAAACAGAAAATGGAAATGCGAACCCACACTTGATTGTGGATTTTTGTTGTCACCACTGCTCCAATAGGGGTTGATATCTGTGCTGCTAACATCTACTTTTACGAAATCCTCGCTTATCAACTGAGCATCTGAAACGAGGTCTTTGGGTATCACCGCAGGACGGTTGTTTCGACCTCTGTTATAGGCAAGGAAACCTTTCGTTACACCGATGTTGTAGTTCTTACTACCATCAAGCTTAACTATGGAGTTGTCGTTACCCACATATTCGTAGGTGACGTAGATGTCCATGTTGGCATCCACTGCTGTGCCTTCTACCACCGGAGTTTGGTCATCATCTTCAGTAATTGTCAGTTCTCCCTTTATATTATATATTATACCCTTTACCCTATCTGACCCTGAATGTAAATTCATTGCGGCAGTTTTATCCACCTGATCTGCTTTATAGTATTTGAAGTTGGTAGCCAGCGGACTTTTGAAATGGGCAGGCAACTCTATAGTAGTAGCATTGTCAACGATGGCTCTGACGGCCTCTAAACGCTTGCCATTGACATCAGCCACCATATGAGCGTCTGTATTATTGATTGGCAAGGTCAGCACATGATAGGTCACCTTATATGCCCACACACTACCACTCATGCCACTTAGGAGCAGAATGAGTAAGGATAATATATATATACATCTTCTTTGATTTCCCATAATCATCCGTATTTGCTAAAACGTATTCCCTCATCTCTCATCTCTCATCCCTCATCTCTCATCTCCTGTCACCACTGCTCAGTGAACTTCTCTGTATCTACCTTCAAATCTTCAGAGCTAATGGTGAACACGTAGTCATAGCTGTAGCCCGGCAGCCATGTCGTAGGCACCGTGGCCGTGACGGTGCTGTTGATGGTCTCTCCCCACTCCGTCCATGTGGCGCTGACCTCTATCTCGCCCGTCCACTCCTGTGGTATCACGAGGCACGGTGCATAGAGCAGCTGCTCCTTTCCCGTTACGGTGTATTCTTGGTTGAGCGTCACCACAAGGTTGGTGTCGTCACCCGTAGGTGTCGTCCACCTATCCGGCGTGGCGGTGTGGGTATATGTGCCGTTGTTCTTGACAGACTTGAAGGTTATGCTGTTGATGGTGACATCATATAACTGACCGGCAGAGAGGTTCAGATTGATGCGTGCGAAGGGGTGCATGAAGTTCAGCGCCACGCCTGTGGCACCCTGGTGTGCCTTGTCCTGGTTAGCAGCCATGGCAAAGATAAACTCCTTGATGCCGTCCTGTCCGGCGTTAGTCACCGGCAGTGACACGCACTTGAACTGCGGGTTACCAGATGCGTATGTCACCTGTCCTGCCACGTCACTGACGTCGGTGATATAGCTTGGTACGGTGGCAGGCATATAGGCGAAGAAGTCGAGCGCACCCGTGGCAGGCCAATAGTGCTTACCGTCCTGGAACTTCCATGCGCCTTCCTCGTTGTCATACCTCACGCTTACTGCGTCGAAGTATGGTGTGGTGGTGCCGTAGTCATACACACAGCACATAAATCCTCCTGTCTCTGCCTCCAGCTGCTGTGCGTTGTCAAAGGTTGCCGCCCTTGTGCCACCCGTCATCACCTGCCAGCAGTCAGCCTTCAGACGTATCTCCGTTGCGCCGCCACCATTATCAGTGATGTCGTCGCCAGAGCATGCTGCCAGCAGTGCTGTTGCCATAAGTAAGCCAATGAATATGTATGTCTTTGCGCTACGCAACCTTACCATATTTCAGTTCTTGTTTCAGATATTCGTAGTTATATGGGCTACTTTGGTAATATAGTCCTGTTTGCACGTCTGACAGTTTATCATAAAACTGTGATGTGTATATTATATCAAGAGCGTCCACCACAGAAAGACCATAATCTTCCATGATGTAATGTGCCACATCATCGGTAACACAATCTATTAAGAATTTCTGCTCATTACTCATTTATATATTGTAATTTTGTTATGGCCAACTCAGTACCAAAATAATACTGATTGTTTATATTCTTATATGTAAGTTCCTTTACCAAATCTTCTAAACTGATAACCCCTAACAGGTATCGACGTAGTTGAAAAGCTACGGTATCATCTGCAACAGGTCCGACAACTATGTCATATTGATGTGAGAATCCTTTTCTATTTATATCACGATTATCAAGAACAAATCTTGCCCATTCCACAGATACTTGAGGAAATATTTTCACTTTAAGTGAATCATCATTCAACCATTTCTCTTCAAACTCAAATGTTGTGACCTGAGGCTCTCCGGTTCCTAACATTCTTACGCGTCGAACAGCCATGTCTTCTGCTTGAGAACGAACTGAAGTCAGATAAAATCCTTTTCCAAAGTCTTTATTCGGTTTACATAAACTAAGATTTATTTCATTTATCTTTACATTTGAACCATGATACAGTATCATCCTAATCCTCCTCCGTTTTTTCTACATACCACAGACATATCGCTGACAGCATCCTCCAAAGAAAGAGTATGTTCTGCAGCATAACATTCATCAATGAAACTGATGCCACCGTATCTTTTGAGATAAGCATACGCTTGCTTTGGCATTAAGTCATATTTCTCTCCGAATGCATCTATGCAGTATATTATATATGTAAGTTTATTGCTTTCTTCTTTTGCCATATTTCCTTCGGCCCCGGGCCTTATTCTTTTTCTATAGAAACCCAGTGGGGAGTCGAACCCCACCGGGCTTTAATGTTTAGTCTAATCAAGAACTGTTAGTTGCCTGTTGATCTTCTTTTTTAAGGTGTAACAATTGCAGGAGTTCCAGTGGCCCAATTTGTAACAGTTACACTGTTGAAGAAGATTTCGGCACCATCTAGCCATTTCTCAAGTTCTTCACCATGTGTTCCGATTTCTTTGTATCCACCTTGAGACAGGTCTATTACATAAGTGTATTTGTTTCCATCAGCCCAATCATTATTGATAGGCCAAATAGCCCACAAATCACGGGAGGTTTCACCGACAGTAGTTGTGCCTGTTGCATCTGCAATGATATGATCTGAACCATCTGTAATTTGAAGTTTTACAGCAATGAAAGCACCTGTAAGATAGCCACCTGTTGCATTATAAGTTGATGATCCTGTGATTTTTGTTGTTGCCTGTGGAACAATAATCATCGCATTGCCAATAACTGCAGCATCTTCAGCATCATCACATGCACCATCAGTTGTTGTTGTTACAGCTGACTCTAATATTTCTCTGTACTCGTTAGGAACATTTGATGCTTGAACAGGATAGGAATCATAATTCCAACTTCCCGTAGTTGATAGTGCAGAACCGTTGGCAGTGCTTGAACTAATTGTGTAAACTCCACCTTTATGAACATATCCAATCTTCCATCCTTGAACAGAAGTATTCATATTGCCTTCCGCATTACCCTTAGAGTTATAGGCTTTTAATTCAATCCATGTACCGAGGTGCTTAAATGCCAAAGAAACACCAGTTGAAGATTCTGCTTTTGCCTGATCTACTGTGGCAGCTATTACATAATCCGTATGAGATGTATTAGCATCTGCGGGAACAAATGTGAATGTGTTCCATGCACCATGCGTTAATGTTGTATTGTCAACATTCGGATAAAAACCAACAAAGTCAAGATTATCAGTAGATGGCCAGTAATATTTTGTTCCACCATCAGCATGGTAAGTTGTTGCTTCAGCATCTTTTGTAAATTTTGTGTCAGCAAAATAATAGGCATGATCGGCATTCTTCCACGCTCCTACGTAAAAGCCGTTTGTTTGGATAGTGGATAATACTGTTGCCGTTGCACGTGTTTGTCCCTCTACGATGGTGTTGAAGCTGATGGTATTAGCCTCTTCGATACCCTGGTTGACAGCTATGGTGTCATCGTTGCTGCAAGCTGCGAGCGCTACGGCTGCGGCTGCAAAAACCCATAAATTCTTTTTCATAATCTTTAAGTTTTAGAGTGTTAATAATATTTTTTGTTTTGTTTTTCTTGTTTTCTCTCTCGTCTCTTTGCGCATTATACTTTGATTCTCACCTACATCGTGACTTCAATCTCTACGCCTTGCCAACCTTCGACATTGGGATGGAAGCCAGAACCGTTGACAATAGGTTTCGGGATGGGAAGTCCGTCAACCTCTATCGATATGGTATTGTTGTTGTCGTCTATCTCTGCCTGTCGCAGTTCTTCGGTCACGTCGACGGTGTAATACCATTTTGTGCCGTCGGCAAGGATAGCATAGATGGTGAGGTAGTGAGTAATGTCCGAAGCGTCAGTGCGACGCCCGAAGATGTTTACTGTTGCCTCAAGGGTCTCGTCGCCTGTTTTCTGAACGGTGAAAGCCTCTGTAGCCATCTGCTGTCCTAATTCTCCTGTTGCTATATAGCGCGATGCTGCAACACCGGAGATTGCGCCTCCTATACCTTCGGTGTATTGCAGATTTGGCACGTTGGCAATCTTTACCTTCAGGGTGATGTAGCGGTACTCTGGCATAAACACCAGATGGTATCCATCACCATCAGCAATGAGGGTAAACTCTTCACTTACGCATCCCCAGATGGGGTCAGGTTCAAGAATTACTCGTTCCTGTTCTGCACCGTTGGCCTGCGGCATTACTCCTCGGGTAAACTGCGTTCCTTCTTCTATGGACGACAGTCGGGTGTAGGCCTCAGCTGTGTCCCACCATTGCTGTCCTCGGTGTCGGATGGCCTCCGTATTGTTGTTGTAGGTTACGGCGCGCCACCTTCCCGGTTCGAGTGTGGCAGAACCGCCACTGAGAGGGTAGTCATAGCGTATAGGTTGCTGTGAGGGTTCATCAATATTGTAAAAGAGCACTGTCATACTTGTCGCTGTATGCTGCGGGGCTTTTTGCCAGTCAAAGGAAACGAATACCTTGTCTGAATGATGGTGGTCGTAGCACAAATCCTTATATTCGCATCCCGTCAGGAGGCAGAGCAGCAGAAGTAAACTGCCTGTTGCCACCCAGCGCCGGGACTGCGGCGAGTGTTTCATAGGCCACCTCCTTTCCTGTTAGTTTCTATAGGGTGTATAGTTTTTATAGTATCTGTCACACCTATAGTATTTATAGTGTCAATAGTGTTTATAGTGTCTGTAACATTTATATCATATACCTTATTTATATTATCTATATTTCCTATCGACTTTGTTTTCTTCTTTCCCCCTAAGAACCATGCCAGCGTGAGTTCCAGTTTCGTCGGTCCCCACCAATGGCGTTTCTTCGTGGCAAGCCATACGTAATGATTGTATTTGTCATTGCTGGGTTCATATTCTTTATATTCTCCGTCCTGGAAACCGAGTCCGATTGAGAAATCCATCTTCATCGAACGGCCTATGCGCCAAGAGTAACCATACTCTACACCTCCGCCGAAACCGAACTTCGATGCTTGATACCCCTTACCTCCCCATTCAAGGTCGTAAGTGAGTCCTGTGAGATAGAAACCTATATGGTGGCCTACCAGCGGTACATCTGATACCCAATCAAGGAACTCAAAGTATTTCTTCACTGTGAGGTATCCGCCATAGGCCTGCCAGTAGCGGTGGCGGTTGTCAGATGAAAACCACGTATATAGCCAGTCGAGCTGAATGGCCCATCCGTTTTTCATCTGCAGCTCTGCTCCTATGTTAGGTATGAGTAACGCATCATACAATGTGTTGGTGCGTATAGCGATTAGCGTGTTGCTTTTGCACGTGTCGCATCTTTCTGCACTGCACGCAGTGGCACGCATTACGAGAAGGATAGTAATCAGTATTACACTGACACCAGCTCTGTGGGCAATATGTGTAACTATCATTCTCATTTGTGTTCTCCTCGTATTAAAATTTTCTAAATACTGTTTGCGTTGCGGTTAGACTTGCTCAGGTTTTAGCATTATCACATCTATTTATTCGTCAAAATTATATTTTTATCTATCAAATTCCAAATAAAAGTGTATAAAATTTATTATTTCTTTCTATTTTTTGACATATATCAGATATCAGTTTCAAAATTTAACATTTAAAGAGGATAATTAGGTGTATATTCCTGTTATTTGTCACAAAATCAGATGTCGTATGTTTAAAGGAAGATAGTTTTAAATTCTTCAGCAATTGCAGTTTAGCGTTAGATATAGAAACGAATGACCGTAACTATGTATAATTACGGTCATTCGTTTCTAATTTATTACTTACGAAATAGTTACTCCGCTATTATTATCTTACGGCGAGTACCGTCAGGCTGACTAACGATGTTCAGACCTCGTGACAACCTCATTGTCTTACGTCCGGCTGCGTCATATATCACGCCGCCCTCAACAGTTTCCATGCTGCCATCAACAGTACTTATGCCTGTACTTTCAACTAAGATGATGCGGCAGTCAAGCAAGAGGAACTCATGATAACCACCAACGGAAGTCTGGTCGGTGAAACTGATTACATAGTTGCCAGCCTCACTGATATTAAACTCCAGTTCGCGTGGCGTAGCGCTGCTCAGGTTTGCAGCATTACTTCCATCTGCATTGGGTGAAGCGGTAAGCACCTTTGACGCTGCTACCGAAGCACCTGTAGTGGCATTAAGTATTTGCACCTTATACATAGGACTTTCCTTCCATGCCGCCATGGCGTAACACAATTTGTATTTGCCAGGCTCCAGCGTCAGTTCACGCCCTGTCTGACGACCAAGTTCCGCACAGTTATTGCGCCAGTATAGAGCCTTGCCCTGCCATCCGGTAAACCCGCTCATGGTGCGTGAACCCTGCGTATAGGTATTAGGATACTGATGCACTTCATCATTCTCCTGCACGCAGCGCCATCCGCGCGGCAGCGTGCCAGCCAGAGTGCTCTCATAATCTATCTTGCTCACGGTATAGCCATCAACAAAGACAGGCTGCAGGGTCACGTTGTCGTTAGGCATACGGAACTTTATGTCGCCCTCCTCGTCTATTGTTATGGTCTTTTCGAGGGTATAGAACACGGAATTAACCACTCGCAGTTCTTTCAGTTTGTAGCCCTCGGCAGGCTCAACAGTAAGCGTGATGGTATCACCCTCCATAGCTTCCGTAACGTCAGGCGTCACCGTACCATTGTCAGATGCGCTCACAGTGACATCGTATGTCATTGGCTCCACATCGCTTGGACGGTAACTGATTTGGTCGATATACATCTGCACGCCATTAGAGTTTGTTACCACGAGCGTATTGTCGCCCTCCTTAAGCGATGCATCAATAAACGCCCAGCGCCATTCACCCTCTGGTGTCTTCACGCATGAGGCATACTTGCGTGAGTTTTGGTTGACGTTAAGACCGATTGTGGTATTTTTTGCATTACACATATAGCGCACGCCAATCACGTAGTCACCCGCCTGCATGGCAGTGAGCTTCAGCGTATGGCGCAGCGAACCGCTGGTACTCGTACCCATATCAACGAAGCCGTTGGCCGAATGTCCTATCACGTTAGGATACCAGTTGTATGGATCAGTACAGCAAGACTGTATGTTGCGATAGTCCATATCCTCTGCCTCGATGAGTATCTCGCCGCGCCAAGGTTCCGGTTGCTGCGGTGCCGACAGTTTTGTAATCTCTATAGCGTCGGTAGCCTCGGAGCGGTCGTTAGCGCCGCTGCACGTGATTGTGAGGTCAAGGGCGCCACAATGTTTCACGACAAACGTGGCCGTCTGCGCATCCGCATCATACTTCTTAGTCACACTGATAGAACCGCCATTCTGAGCAGAGGCATGCTTCACAAGGTTATGCGTTGGCTCTGCCGTAACGCCTGTAACGACGATGGTATCTGTGCGGAAGGTAATGGTGTCGGTGCGGTAGTTGTTCATATAGAACACCAACTTATCGTTAAACTCACGTATCACGGCACTTGACAGCAAGTCATAGTTCAAGCGCAGTTCAGCGCAGGTATTATACTGAAGCGGTATGGTAGCCTCAGCACGTTGTTTGCCATTCAGGTAAGAGTGTGGGTTATATGTCACAATCTGGTTGCGGTAGCGATTTACGTAGAGGTCACCCGTTGATGCCTTGGGATACTGCTGGTTGAAGTCTGCTACCTTCTTGGTAGAGTTAGGCCAACGCGAAGTGTAATTTGATTTCTTCACCTGCACGGGAATAGCCTTGGCGAGGTCATCATACAGCCCCGTCACCATTGGTATGGCACCATAGCGTCCTGTCGATTTGAAATAGCAGTAGTTGTCCATCCAGCGTCCCTGATTAGGGTTCATGGGGTCAGTCTGTTTATACACACCGTCATACAAATCGTCCCACACAGCATAGCGTGCCTGGTCGTTGCCAGAGTTTACGTCGTTAATGACAACAATCTTAGTCTTCCCTACTATCTCCTCGCGCGATGGTATGTATATCTGTCCGCTGGTCACGCGACGGAACATATCTATCCATACCCCGTCCATGATTGGGAAGCGAGCCCAGTTCCTGCGCGTGTAACCGTCAACGGTAGAGGTACCTACTTCATGGAAGCACTCATCGCGCCATGTCAGTTCGGGACCGTCCCACACGCTGCCACCATTCACGCACATCTGCTCCATCACCGTACCTATGCCTGCCGCAGCAGGATATGTCTTGCCGCTGTTTTTTCCGAACATGGCTTCCATTGCGCCATTCCATCCGCAATTATCATAGCGCACGCCATAATTCCTGGTAAGGCCTGAGATAAAAGGACCGAAGGTAACCGACTCGTTATTGTAGAAACAAGAGCTGGTGGTATATTTATATAGGAAGAGAATAGACTCCGGATAGTTGCGACAAGCATTAAGGAAATCAGAGTTACGCTTCAACTCACCAATAGGGTTCAGTCCGTGGCTCCAGATGTTTCCGCAGAAAGATACCGTGAGCAGTCCACCATATTTATGCGACATATTCACGAGTTTTGCAAACAAAGCCCAGCGGTCTGTCTGCGTGGCAGACGATTTATCGCCCACCTCATCAAATCCCCAGAACTGCTCGGCGTAGTTCCAACCGAGGAAATTTGGGAATTTCTTGAAGAAATACTCATACGTAACCATGTCGTTATCCTGTATATGGGTATGTCCGCCAGAAGCCGGCTGACATGTAAACCACATACCATTCTGTTGACATACCGTAGCCCACGACTTATAGGTCTGGAAGGCATAATGCGGCATCTTATATACATTCTTCTCCGTATCATACTGACATGAGAGCGAGAGGTTAAGGCAAACCCACGGACGTACATTCTCAGGTATGAGGTCAATAATCTTCTGAGGGTCGGCCTTGTACCACACATCGACGTGGATGAACCACAGCGGATGCTGCGAGTCAATCGGTCGCCGCTGCTGTGCGCCGACTTCAGTACATGTCAAGGCAAAAATAGCAATAAGGATTAGATAGATTTTTTTCATTGTTTTTGCAGTTAATTATGTATTGATTTAGTTTTTACTGCAAAATTACTCCACTAAAGCTAACTAACCAAAGGTTTTTGTTGCATATATTATCGAATTAGCAATCTCTTTCATTTCCTTTAAAAACGCACCTCAGCACTACCCTTCTGTATATCAATAGCTTAAGCGCAGCATCGCAATCGCAATGCTATTACCGTGTAATCAGATAGGGATTAGTGTGTAATCGCAATGCGATTACACACTAATCCCTACGCTATTACATAGCCATACGTTTATGGTGGGTTAATTGTTCCCAAATTGTGTCAGACACGCTATGTTGGGGAACTCAATTTGTTTGAGCTAAACCAAGGTACCGCCAGTTCTAATCATTCTTATGCTTCTCTGCATACTCCGATGGCGAAAGACCGAAGTGGGTTTTGAAGGCTGTGGAGAAGTGAGCCTGGTCGGCATAGCCTACTTTATATGCCACTTGTGCTACTCCCACCTTGCCCTCGCTGAGCAAACGTGCCGCCTGCTCCATACGCAGGTTGCGCAGGAACTTACCCGATGCTATTCCGGTAATCTCCTTCATCTTGCGGTGGAGCTGCGCACGACTTATGCCTACATCCTCTGCCAGCGAATCAACGTTATAGTCAGATTCAGATATATGGGCATTTATCGAGCGCATAATGCGTTCCATCAAAGCATCGTCGTTACCCTTTACCTCAAGGTTGGCTATGCGCTCCTTCTGCTGCACGGCACCACTGAATTTTCCCTTCAAGCGCCTTACGCCGTCGATGAGGTTGTCAATCTGGATATGCAGTTCCTCCATATTAAACGGTTTGGCTATATAAGCATCGGCACCGCTCTTCAATCCCTCCAACTTGTGTTCCACTTCAGCCTTTGACGTAAGCATGATAACCGGAGTCTGCGACACCTGCGGATTTTCCTTGATGCGCTTCAGCATACTGATGCCGTCCATCTCAGGCATCATCACATCGCTGACAACGAGGTCATAAGGTGTAGTTGCAGAGAGTAGCATCTTCAATCCTTCGCGACCGTTAGGAGCATGGTCAAAACGATAACGCGAACCAAGTTCGCTTATTATATAGTTAGCAATCTCAAGGTCGTCGTCAACTATGAGCAAGCGATACGGTTTTGCTTGCTTGCCGCCATGCGCAGAGGCAGGCGCTACGTGGCTCAGGTTATCTTCCTGCATCACTATCTGTTCGGGTGTCAGGTGGGTATTACCCTTAGGCAGTGTAACAGTGAAGCAAGCGCCACGCTTTCCGTCAGGGCGAACCGATGCCTTTATCGAGCCACTGTGCATCTCGGTAATAGCCTTGCTGAGATTAAGGCCTATGCCAGTGCCGCGCAAGCCGAGGTCATCGGCATTACGTCCCTGGTAGAAACGGTCGAAGATATGCTCCATATCCTCAGGCTTCAAGCCCAGGCCGGAATCCATCACCTGTATGTACACACTGGTCTCGTCATCCTTTACGCTGACACGTATCTCACCATCGTCAAACGTATATTTGAAAGCATTTGACAGAATATTGGAAATCACCTTATCAAAATTGATACGGTCAATCCATACAGGTATCTCAGTCTTGTCATGGTCAAAGGCAAACGTGATGCCACGCTGCTCTGCACTATATTGATATAGTTTGCAAATGCCATTGACAAATTCTATGAGATTGGTCTCGCGACAATGCAGGCGCAACTGGTTCTTGTCAAGACGACGCTCGTCAAGTATTTGATTCACGAGCACCATAAGTCGGTTGGCGTTACGGTCAATGGCATCAACAGACGACTGTACGTCAGCAGGCTGCATATCATCTGACTTCATTCCTTTCAGTTTTCCTACAGCCCCCATGATGAGAGTGAGCGGCGAACGTATATCATGCGTGGCATTGATGAGGAACTTCATCTTCTCCTCGTCAAGCTGTTGCGCTGCATGGTGTCGCCACATCCAGCCTGCAAGGATGATGATACCGGAAATCAATATGATATACAGCAAATATGCCCACACCGACTTATACCACGGTGGAGTAACCTCAATGGTAAACATACGTGGCTTAGAGTATGTGCCACTTATCTGAGCCCTAACCTCAAGGCGATACTTACCGGGCTGCAGATGGCTCAGCTGTATCGTATTGTATCCCTCAGGGGTCTGCATCCATTCACCATCGTTGATGCGATACTCAAAAATCACGTCTGCCTGCTGGCTTACTCCCAGCAGCGAGAACTCCATAGTGACGGTATTGTCAAGGTATGACAACCTGAAGTAATCGCTTTCCATCACTGGTTTGTCGGTTATCGTTTCACCGTTTGATGTCGTCGTAGTGTTAATGGGATGTCCTGCCAACAGGAAGGCCGTCATACTTGGTGCAGGCAGGTCGAGCACGGGACCCGTGACCTGCGATGGTCGGAACATCGTCAGTCCCTCGCTGTTTGCGAAACACACCATGTCGCCATCGGTGTGCATACCAACGCCTGCAGTGTATTCCTTGCCAGTGAGTCCGTAATCTTTGATATGGCTGATAAACATACGCTTGCGCACGTCATACTGCCAGATGCCCGACGACGTGGCACACCATATATCTCCATCGGCAGCCTCCACGATATAACTTATAGATTTATCCTGCAGACCGCCACCAGCGCGGAACAGGACTGCCTCTTTCTTTCCTTGTTCATATACATACAAACCACGCTCCGTACCGATAAGGATGTGCCCGCGTGAAGTTTCACAGAGCGAGAAGCACATCACCTCATTCAGGAGTTTATGCCAGCCAAGCGAATTGAAACTGTCGCTTACAGGGTCGTAACACGACACTCCATCTGCCGTTGCCAGCCATATACGCCCCTTACTATCGGGCATCATGGCTAATATCCAGTCATTGCAAAGATGGCCGCGGCCATTGTCTTTCATCCTTTGGGAATACTGGCGTATCTCGCCTGTCGCCGTATTATAGGCACATAACCCACGAGAGAATGTAGATACATAGAGTATTCCCTGACCAGTATCGGTCATATCATTGATTTTATCACATTCCACTGACAACTTATGTGATGACAGACCTGTCATGGGGTCATAGGCATAAAGGCTGTTGGCAGCGCCTATCCAGTAATGACCCATCTTATCACGATGAATGAACTCTGCCGACGCAGGGCTCTTCGGATGATACTTCACGCGCCCCGCAGCGTCAAAGCCATATACGCCGTTGCCCTGGACGGTACACCATGTAATGTCGCCATCACCCTCACACACTGAGGATATGACAGAGCCAAGTTGTATGCCTTGCGACTGAAATCCCCATGTATGGAACTGTGGCGGTGTGCGCTGCAGTATCATCAGTCCCTTCGACTGGCATGCCACCCAGATATTGCCACCACGGTCTTCTGATATCATCCACACCTTTGCGGTCTGCAAGTCAAGATCCTTGCATACGCACTCTACACGCTCCAGTTTTCCGCTGCCTACAGGAAGACAGTAAAGACCTGCCCCTCGCGTTCCTATATATATATTGCCGGCACGGTCTTTATGCGTACAACTGAACGTAATGTCAGAACCTGACATTACCGACACATCAATGACGGCATCTTGCAAAATGCCATTGTTCCATACCTGTAACCCATGAAGACCACAGACAAGCATCTGCCCCATGTTCAGCTCCTCCAATCCTACGATGTCACCTTTCCCGCATCTCATCGGGTGAACACCCTTTGCATCTGTCATAGACAGGCGTGTATCACTACTGCTTTTCCAAAAGCGACCACGACTGTCTTCAAGTATATAGGAGTAGAAATCGTCATCATTGGCTGCGGCGTAACGTTTCGCTATTCGCTTTAAAGTGCGCTTTTCCGTCAACACATTATCCAGTTGAAACAGTCCATAGCCTGCCGTACCAGCAAGCATACTGCCATCATGCCTCTGCAATATTTCAGTAATACGCGGTTTAATCTTCTCTCCACAGCTGTAGTGCTCAAACGAGTCGGTAGCATAGTCATAGCGGTCAAGTCCCTTACTCGTGCCTACCCACAGCTGCCCTTTATCATCACAATACAGGCAGGACACCACATTGCTCCTGACAGAAGATTTCTCTGCCGGCTGATGCAGATATGTAGTGAAACGAAAACCATCGTACTTATTCAAGCCATAATCGGTTGCCACCCATATATAGCCATACTTGTCCTGACAGACATCATTCACCATTCCACTCGAGAAACGCTCGGATGGAATAAAGAAGCCGGCTTGCGACATGGCACAGACTGCACATGACACAAAAACCATAGCCAGTAGAATTATTCGCCGTAGTTTCATATTAGTCGTTGTGTTAGTTAGTAATAGTGTTCAGGATTGTTTGTTGATTGCAAAATTACAAAAAAAACGTTAATTTGCAAAAAGAATTTTGTTTCATAGAACAAGAAAAATGTTGCACAAGCAATCTTCTATGTCACAATACAGGAAAAACAGACTGCTTATTCTGTAATTAACGAAAAGAAATGATTAACTTTGTGACGAAAAAACACTAATCATATCAATTTTAACGATCAAATTCTCTAAACAACCAAACGATGAAAAAACTTTTAGGTATAGCGGTCCTGACTGTCGGCGGTCTGCTGACGGGCATGGCTGCCGAAAGGCAGATGAAGGCACCTGCAGGCGGAAAGGCTATCAGTGACGAGCTGATAGGTATTTTCTTTGAGGATATATCTTCAAGTGCCGATGGTGGATTGTATGCAGAACTGTTACAGAATGGCTCATTCGAGTATAATGCTGCTGAGCGCGACGGATGGGGAGCGATGACTTCGTGGAAACATATCAGACCCGGTCACTCGCTCGGTACCCTCAACGTAGAAATAGACGAGAATGCCAGCACAGGCTATCGCTCGCAATACATTCGCTTACATGTGGAGCGTGTGAAGGAATACTACGACTACAGCGGATGGAAGGGCTACGGACTGCAAAACGACGGTTTCAACGGCATTACGGTTAAAGCAGGAAAGCAGTATGAGTTCTCCGCGTTTCTGCGCAATGCCGTTGCAAAGCAAGGTGCAAAGCAGGTGCGCATAGCTTTGGTAGAGCCGCAAGGCTGGAACAAAGACCCGAAACTTTTGGCTGACGCCATTATATCTCTAAATTCCGACAAATGGCAGGAATATACAGCCACGCTCACTCCTACTGCCGACTGCCAGAAGGCTTCATTGCAAATACTGGTGCTGAACACAGGCGATGTAGATATTGACCATGTATCGCTCATGCCACATGACACATACAAAGGGCACGGACTGCGCAAAGATTTGGCCGAAGCTCTGGAAGCACTGCACCCGAAATTCATGCGTTTCCCCGGCGGATGCGTGGTTCATGGCGGCGGCGATGGTTTTTGGGACACATATCGCTGGAAGAACACCATAGGACCTCGTCACCTGCGCAAGGGACTGAAGAATCCTTGGGGATATCACCAGTCAATGGGACTGGGTTACTATGAGTATTTCCAATTCTGCGAAGACCTCGGCATGCAACCTCTGCCTATCCTGCCTTGCGGTGTATCATGTCAGGGTACCAACGGTGGCTGGGGTATGAAAGAACAGGCGCAGGACGTTGTACCTATGAGCGAAATGGACGAGTGGGTGCAGGATGCCCTCGACCTTATAGAATGGGCTAACGGCGACCCTGCTACAAGTAAGTGGGCGAAGATGCGCGCCGATGCCGGTCACCCTGCCCCCTTCAACCTGAAATACCTTGGTCTGGGCAACGAAGAACGCATTTCGCCTGAATTCTGCGAAAGGTTCAAGTATATCTACGAACGAGTAACGAAGGCTCATCCAGAAATCGTGATAGTAGGCACGGCAGGTCCCGGCTCTCACAAGGGCAACGGCGACTACGAAAATGGTTGGAAACTGGCTGAAGAGATAGGGTTGCCCATAATCGACGAGCACTACTACGAACCAAACAATTATTTCCTCGACAAAAGGCAGTATGACAGCTATCCTCGTTCACGTAAGACGAAGGTTTACCTTGGCGAATACGCCGCCAAGGACAAGAAACTCATTGATGCCCTGGGCGAGGCTCTGTATCTTTTACACGTGGAGCGCAACGGAGATGTTGTCAGCATGACATCGTATGCCCCTCTGTTTGCGAAGAAAGATGCCACGAACTGGAACCCCGACCTTATATATTTTGACAATGAACGTCCTTTCCTCACCTGCAGCTACTACGTGCAGCAGATGTTCGGAAAGAGCAGCGGACAATATTATTACGGTGACTGCGTAAGTTTTGACGGCGACGCAGCAGGCGTAGAGCAGCCACAAGAGGGCGTACACTACGGTCAATCGGTAATCCTTAACACCAAGGAGCGCAAGCTGTACGTAAAGGTTGTGAACGCCACCGAAGGAGAAAAAACTGCCGACATCAACCTGTCACGCTTCCCTATCAAGAAGATGGCCACAAAGACCGTACTAACGGGCAGTGCTGATGCAGAGAACAACTACGAGCAACAACCAGTAGCCCCACAGCAAAGTCAGGTAAAGGCACAGAAGCGCAGCAAGTTCACCGTAGCTCCTTATACTATGATTATGCTTGAGTATGAATTATAATTACCCACTTTAACCACAAACAACAAACAAATGAAATCTATTTTTAAGACCACTATCGCTCTATTTATGGCTACCACTGTCGCCACGGCTGGAGCGCAAGGCCTGAAAGATGCCTACAAGGATTATTTCACCATCGGAGTGGCTGTGAACCAGCGCAACGTCAGCGAGAATGACCAAATGGAACTGATTAAGCGCGAGTACAACAGCATCACGGCAGAGAACGACATGAAACCCGGCGAACTGCACCCCTCAGAAGGAGTGTGGGACTTCAGCAAGGCTGACCGCATTGCAGACTTCTGCCGCAAGAACGGCATCAAGTTGCGCGGACACTGTCTGTGCTGGCACTCACAGTTCGCAGACTGGATGTTTACCGACAAGAAGGGGCGTGAGGTAAAGAAAGAAGTGTTTTACGAGCGTCTGCGCGACCATATCCACACCGTGGTCAACCGCTATAAGGACATCGTGTATTGCTGGGATGTAGTCAACGAGGCCATGGCTGACGACCACATGATGCGCGGGGGCAACAAAAACCCTTATCGCGAGAGCCGTCACTACAAGCTCTGCGGCGATGAGTTTATCGCAAAGGCCTTCCAGTTTGCCCGCGAGGCTGACCCTAATGCCCTGCTTTTCTATAACGATTACAGCACCGTTGACCCTGGCAAACGCGAGCGTATATATAATATGGTAAAGAAGATGAAGGATGCCGGCGTACCGATTGACGGTATTGGTATGCAGGGACACTACAACATCTATTATCCTGATGCAGCTGAACTCGACAAGACCATCAGCCGTTTCTCAGAACTCGTGAACCACATCCACATCACCGAGCTCGACATCCGTATCAACAACGAGAGCGGCGGCCAACTGCAGTTCTCGCATGGTGAGATAAAGCCCATGCCAGAATATATCGCTACGTTGCAGGCTGAACAGTATGCTACCATCTTCCGCGTACTGCGCAAGCATGCCAAGGTCATCGACAACGTGACATTCTGGAACCTCTCTGACCGCGACTCATGGCTCGGACTGGGCAACCACCCTCTGCCTTTCGACGAAAATCTACGCCCAAAGCGTGCCTATAATGCCGTGCGTAACTTCAATGCAACTCTTGACAACGCTACAATAAAAGAGGATTTCCGCCCGAACGAACTCAACCAGCCTGGCCAGAAATATCCTATGGTCAATTCACAGGGCTATGCCCGCTTCCGCATAGTGGCTCCTGATGCCAAGTCGGTCATCGTAAGTCTTGGACTGGGTGGCAGCGGCAGCACCGTGCTACATAAAGACAAGGACGGTGTATGGACTGGAACAACCAATGGACCGATGGACCCAGGCTTCCATTATTATCACCTCACCATCGACGGTGCTACGGTCAATGACCCAGGCACTCACAACTACTTTGGCTCATGCCGTTGGGAGAGCGGCATAGAGATACCAACAGCCGATTCTGTCTTCTTCGCTTGCCGACAGGACGTAGCCCACGGCAACGTGCAGGAGGTGCTCTTTCCATCACCAAGCACCGGCACTGTAAGAAGAGCCTTTGTCTATACTCCTCCTACATACGGCCAGGGGCAGAAGCCTGAGCGTTTCCCCGTGCTCTACCTGCAGCACGGTTGGGGCGAGAACGAGACAACATGGAGCCGCCAAGGACATGCTGGCCTCATTATGGACAATCTCATCGCAGAGCAGAAATGCAAGCCCTTTATCATCGTCATGACCTATGGTATGACAAACGACATACGGTGGGGACACCTGGGTGAGTTCACAGCAAAAGAGTTTGAAACCGTACTCATAGATGAGCTAATGCCTTACATCGACAGTCATTTCCTAACCAAGACGGGGCAGCAGAACCGTGCTATGGCAGGTTTGTCAATGGGCGGTGTTACCACAAAACTCATCACCATGCGTCGCCCTGAGGTGTTCGGCTACTGGGGATTGCTCAGTGGCGGTATGTATATGCCTGACGACATCACAAAGGCTAATGCCCTGCTTCAAGGAAAGAAAAATGCCTCTCCAGTGCGCCTCATATTCGAAAGCTGTGGCTCGAAAGAGAACCCACAGGGCATAAAGCAGAGCATCGACGCATTGAAAAATGCCGGCATCAACGCACATGGCTACGTAAGCGAAGGCACGGCTCACGAATTTCTGACATGGCGTCGCAGCCTGCTCGAAATGGCACCGATGCTATTCAAATAAAAATCGATGTCTGATTGAGATTAGCAACAAAGACATCAAAAAAAGCAAAAAAACGTATCGTGTGCGGACACAATAATTATTTAACTTTTGTTTACATTTTGTAATTATCGAATTTTCAAGTAATTACAAAAAAGTTACAAAAAGAGACAAAAAAAAACTGAAAAAATGTTTGCACGTAATAAAAAAAGTACGTAACTTTGCATCAGTTTTAATAAACAAGATTGTTTTACAGATTTAAAAAGCTTAGAAAAATGAAGAAATTAGTTTTCATGTTCGTAGCTATGGCTGCGATTTCATTCGCTTCTTGTGGTAACAAGACAGAGCAGGGTGCTGCTAACGATACAGTTGACACTGCTGCTGTTGCTGACACTGCTGCTGTTGACACAGCTGCTGCTGACACTGCAAAGTAAGCCATTTAGCTCGAACAAAGCTAAGAAAGCTACGCTGCCAGTATGACGAGAGTCACACTGGCAGTTTTCTTTGTTTATAGATAAGTAGGTGTAGAAAGACTATTTTTTACGACTACACATATCACTACATAGTTAAATTTGGAATTTCAGAAAAAAAGTAGTAACTTTGCAATGCAAAAACAAAAAACGCAGCGATATTTGGCTGTATGAGAAAAGTTTAGTAACTTTGCATGATGATTTGAAACATGGAAAGACTAAGAATTGCAAGAAAGAAAACAAAATAATATAAAGAATGAACATTTCATACAAATGGTTGAAGGAGTATGTTGACTTCGACCTCACGCCTGAAGAGGTGTGCGCAGCTTTGACCAGCACTGGACTGGAAGTAGATGCACTGGAGGAAGTACAGACAATAAAGGGCGGACTGAAGGGCTTGTTCGTTGGTCAGGTAATGACCTGTGAGCCTCATCCCGACTCTGACCACATGCACGTTTGCACCGTTGACCTCGGAAAGAAGAATGACGACGGTACAGCAGCACTGTCACAAATCGTATGTGGTGCGCCAAACGTGGCTGCCGGACAAAAAGTTATCGTGGCTGACCTGGGTTGCGTACTCTACGATGGTGACAAGGAATTTAAGATTAAGAAATCAAAGCTGCGTGGCGTAGAGTCAAGCGGTATGATTTGCGCTGAGGATGAAATAGGCGTTGGTACGAGCCACGATGGCATCATCGTACTGCCCGAAACTGCCGTGGTTGGTACGCCAGCTGCCGAATATTATAACCTTGAGAGCGACTGGCTAATCGAGATTGACATAACAGCTAACCGCGCTGACGCACTTTCACACTACGGTGTGGCACGAGATCTCTATGCATGGATGCTCGCCAATGGCAAGCAGACTACACTGAAGCGCCCGACCTGCGATGATTTCAAGGTTGACAACAACGACCTGCCCATTGACGTGGAGATACAAAACTCGGAGGCCTGCCGACGCTATGCCTGCATCAGTCTGACGGACTGTGAGGTAAAGGAATCGCCAGACTGGCTGAAGAACAAGCTCACCGTAATTGGCCTTCGTCCAATCAACAACATAGTTGACATCACCAACTACATCATGATGGCTTACGGGCAGCCCATGCACTGCTTTGATGCCGATATGGTCAACGGGCACAAGATTGTAGTGAAGGACCAGAACGCTGGTAAGAAATTCGTTACGCTCGACGGCGAGGAGCACACATTGGGTGAGCACGACCTTGCAATCTGCAACGCTGAGGAGCCCATGTGCATAGCAGGTGTGTTTGGAGGTAAAGGTTCTGGTACATACGAGACTACAAAGAACGTAGTACTTGAGTCGGCATACTTCCATCCCACTTGGATACGTAAGTCGGCACGACGCCATGGTCTTTCTACCGATGCATCGTTCCGCTTCGAGCGCGGCATCGATCCAAATATCACCATCTACGCACTGAAGCAGGCTGCTATGCTCTGCAAAGAACTGGCTGGTGCGAAGGTATCAATGGAGATTAAGGACGTATATCCTAATCCTATCGAGAACCCGAAGATGCGCCTCGACTTCACATACGTGAATAACCTCATAGGCAAGAAGATTGGTAACGACACCATAAAGAGCATACTCCGCTCACTTGAGATAGAGATAAACGCAGAGGATGAAGAAGGACTTGACATCACAGTTCCTGCATATCGAGTTGACGTACAACGCCCATGTGACGTAGTGGAGGATATCCTGCGCATCTATGGCTACAACAACGTGGAGATACCTACACAGCTAAAGTCAACGCTGACTGTCAAGGACTTTGAGGATCAACGACACAAACTGATGAATCTGGTGGCTGAGCAGCTCGTGGGTGCCGGTTTCAACGAAATTCTGAACAACTCGCTGACGAAGGGCGCATACTACAACGACCTCAAGGCTTACCCCGCAGAGCAGTGTGTCACGATTGTCAATCCATTGTCAAGTGACCTCAATGTAATGCGCCAGTCGCTGCTCTTTGGCGGACTAGAGAGCATCATGCGCAACGCTAACCGCCGAATGGCCAACCTGCGCTTCTTTGAGTTTGGCAACTGCTATCAGCATTTCAACGAGAAGAAGGATGACGAGAACCCAATGAAGGCCTACGCAGAGCAGTCACACCTCGGCTTATGGATTACCGGCAAACGCATCGAAGGCTCATGGATGCAGAAAGACGAAGACAGTTCTTTCTACGAGTTGAAAGCTCACGTTGACAACATCATGCGTCGCATCGGAATGCCACAGGGGCTACTCGTGACAGAGAAAACCGACAACGACATTTTCCTAACGGGACTGCGCATGAAGACACGCCAGGGTAAGGTGATTGCAGAGATGGGTATAGTAAACACAAAACTGCAGAAGCAGGCAGACATAGCTGCACCAGTTTACTTCGCCGACATAAACTGGACAGAGGCTACTAACTCTGTGAAAAAGGCAGCTGTCCACTTCACAGAGATACCAAAATATCCTGCCGTAAGCCGTGATTTGGCACTGCTCATTGACAAGCAAGTGGAATTTGCACAGGTAGAACAGGTAGCACGCCAGACAGAGAAGAAACTGCTCAAGCGCGTGGAGTTGTTTGACGTATATGAAGGCAAGAACCTGCCCGAAGGTAAGAAGTCATACGCAGTCAACTTCGTGCTGCAGGATATGGAGAAAACCATGTCAGACAAACAGATTGAGGCTGTAATGAACAAACTCATACAGAACCTCAAGAAACAACTCGGAGCAGAATTGCGCTAAAAGAATTGAAAAACTGAAGTTTGGAATATAAACAAATAAAAAAACATAAATGCAAATGAAAGTAATGAAATTCGGCGGCACTTCCGTCGGTTCTGCAGAGAGAATGCAGGGGGTCGCAAAGCTGATAACAAAGTCTGGCGAACCAACATTCGTAGTGCTTTCTGCCATGTCAGGAACAACTAACTCACTTGTAGAGATTTCTGATTATCTCTACAAGAAAAATCCAGAGGGTGCACAAGAGGTAATCAACACTCTCGAAAAGAAATACATGAGGCATATAGAGGAGCTATACTCTACAGATGCCGCAAAACAGAAGACGCGCGAGTTCCTTAAGAAAGAGTTTGACTACCTGCGCTCTTTCACCAAGGATACTTTTACGTCGTTTGAAGAAAAGATAGTAGTTGCTCAGGGCGAGGTAATGTCAACAAACATGGTAACTAACTATCTGAACGAACAGGGCATCAAGACCGTACTGCTTGATGCGCTCACCTTCATGCGCACAGACAAGAACGCAGAGCCAGACATGCCTTACATCAAAGAGCACTTGGCAGAAGTAATGCGTCAGAACAAAGGTTATCAGATTTACATTACTCAGGGTTTCGTATGCAAGAACGCATACGATGAGGTTGACAACCTGCAGCGTGGAGGCTCTGACTACACAGCATCACTGATAGGTGCGGCAATGGGTGCAGATGAAATCCTTATCTGGACTGACATTGATGGTATGCACAACAACGACCCTCGTTTCGTAGAGAAGACCGACGCCGTGCATCAGCTCAACTTCGAAGAGGCAGCCGAGCTGGCTTACTTCGGTGCGAAGATTCTTCATCCAACATGTGTACAGCCTGCCAAGTTCGCTGGTATCCCAGTAAGAATAAAGAACACCATGGAGCCAGATGCCGAAGGTACGGTTATCAACAACGAACTCGTGCGTGGAAAAATCAAGGCGGTGGCAGCAAAGGACAATATCACAGCCATTAAGATTAAATCATCACGTATGCTGCTCGCTACCGGCTTCCTGCGCAAGGTGTTTGAGATATTCGAAAACAACAACACTCCAATTGACATGATAACCACATCAGAGGTAGGCGTGAGCGTCAGCATCGACAACAAAGCCAACCTCGGTCGCATCGTTGACGAACTAAAGAAATACGGTTCGGTAACTGTTGATGAAGATATGTGTATCATCTGTGTAGCAGGTGACTTGGATTGGAGCAATGTAGGTTTCGAGACACTCGTAACAGACGCTATGGCAAACATCCCCGTGCGCATGATATCTTACGGTGGTTCCAATTACAACATTTCGTTCCTTATCCGCGAAGCTGACAAAAAGCAGGCGCTGCAGAATCTGTCAGCAAAACTGTTTAACTAAGAAATAAAATGTTTCCAATAGATAAATTCAAAGACATTGAGACACCTTTTTATTATTATGATAAGAAGGTTCTCAATGACACGCTTGATACCATAAAGGCTGAACTCTCAAAGCATCCTGAGTATAACCTACACTACGCCATCAAGGCCAATGCCAACATCGACGTATTGCGCGAGATTCAACGTGCAGGTTTCGGTGTCGATGCTGTAAGCGGAGGAGAAATTCAGCGTGCTCTCGACGCTGGTTTCGATGCAAGTAAAATAGTATATGCTGGTGTAGGCAAGGCTGACTGGGAGATAAACCTCGGACTTGATGCCGGTATTTTCTGTTTTAACGTTGAGTCGCTGGAAGAACTCCACATCATCAACGAACTTGCTGTAGCCAAGCAAAAAACAGCAAAAGTATGCTTCCGAATCAACCCAAATGTAGGTGCACATACCCACGCTAATATCACAACGGGATTGGCAGAAAACAAGTTTGGCATTGCTATGGATGATATGGAAACTGCTGTAAAGGCTGCCGTGGAACTTAGCAATATAGAGTTCATCGGACTGCATTTCCACATCGGTTCGCAAATTCTCGAGATGGGAGATTTTGAGGCTTTGTGCATACGCATCAACGAATTACAGGAACGTCTTGAAGAACAAGGCATCACTGTGAAAAACCTCAACGTAGGTGGCGGACTGGGCATTGCCTACGACGACCCCGATGGTAAACCTATACCTGACTTCAAGAAGTACTTCGACACCTATGCCAATAATATGAAGTTGCGCTCTGGGCAACAGATGCACTTTGAACTCGGACGCGCCGTAGTTGGTCAAATGGGGTCACTCATCACACGTGTACTGTACGTCAAACAAGCTCAGGTGAAGCAATTTGCCATCGTTGACGCTGGTATGAGCGATTTGATTCGCCCTGCCCTCTATGATGCTCACCACATGATACAAAACCTGACGAGTACAGAACCTGTGGAGACTTACGACGTCGTAGGTCCAATATGTGAGTCGAGCGATGTATTTGGTAAAGGAGAATCACTGCCTAAATGCCATCGCGGCGACCTCATTGCTTTGCGCTCTGCTGGTGCTTACGGTGAGATTATGGCATGTCAATACAACTGCCGCAAATTACCGAAGGCTTACTTGATGTAGTTGATCATTAGGAATTGATAGTTAATAGTGGCTTATGACGGCAAATGTCATATAGCTCACTATCAACTATTAGTTAAAATACTATTACGTCTTAGATAGAAGAAACCTTAAACCTGCCATTGAGTAATTCTATAATTAATTATTGATGATAATATCTATACCTATAATAATCAGCCTCTCTGTACTGTTAGTGTTGGCTCTGCTAACACCTCTGTTCAGTCCTTTCTTCCGCAAAGTAGAGGAAGAAGAGGTTTCCGTGGAAGACAAAGACTTACCACCCGTATCAATCGTTATTGCAGAACACGATTGTTCCTACTACTTGGAACGTACCCTGCCACGCTACCTTAGTCAAGACTACTCCGCTGGATTTCAAGTAATAGTAGTTATAGACCAAGGTGATACCAAGTCTGAGGATTACCTAAAATTGATGAGTGAACAACACCCACATCTGTATTATACAAAATTGCCTGACTCTTCACGCTATGTATCAAGGAAGAAACTCGGACTGACGTTAGGTATGCGCGCAGCAAAAAACGAATGGATTCTGATTGCCGACATAACCTGCAGGCCTTCAAATAACGATTGGTTGCATAACGTTGCACGTCATGCTGAGAAGGAGAAGAACCTCGTAATTGCACTAACACCGTATGAAGACGATGCTCCGAAGTATTACCGTTTTGAGCAATTACGCACAGCTTTGTATCATCTGCGCTCAGCACAGCACGGAACAGCATTCAGTACCAACCAATCAGTTCTCATGCTCAGACGTAGTGAATTCTTCGATCAGAAAGGTTTCTATGGCAACTTAGAATACGCACGTGCCGAGTTTGACTTCCTCGTCAACAAGTTTGCCAAGGAAGGAAAAACTGCTATCGCCATAGAACCTGAAGCCAGGATAGAGCAATACGAGCCAACGGAAGAAGAATGGACACTGCGCCGCATGTGTTCGATTGACGCACTGAAAAGTATGAAACGTGCCGCAGGATTCAAGTCTAAGTATAAAACTGACTTGTGGCTGATACATCTGTTCAACATACTTACACTTATTGCTGCAGCAACAGGCGGTCTGTTTATGCTTCAGTCACCATTTGTGGTTGCAAGCGGCACTTACCCAGAAATACAGAATATACTCAAGACTTTAAACGTAACTCAGTACGATGGCTTTGCATTGACCAGTGGAGCTGTGTTGCTATGGCTGATAAACATCATAGAGCGTTGCTGCATATATAGCGGTCCGTTAGAATACTTTGACAGCTCACTCAGCAGCATATCTGCTGTAATTATGGAATGGGGCATAAGCCTCCGCAACACAATTCTGCGCATAAAGTATATATTTACAGACAAAACGGTATTCATAACCCATAAACTGTGAGGATACTGCATTACATACCCCTACTGACGAAAGCAGACGACAACATAGCCGTTAGCGTCAGAGCCATGCTCACCGAGACGCTGCGAACGGCAGAGAATCATTTGCTTATGCCGCAAAAACAACTACCAGAAATAAAACAAGCTGTTATTTCTGGCACACAGGCTATGCTTCACACTGTTGATACGCCTAAAGGATGGGAACTGAAGAAATATCTGTTACTGAGCAAGCATATAAAAAAGATTATAAAAGAGGTTCATCCCGATGTCGTTCATATACACGCCTGTTGGGATTATCCTGCATCTGTCGTGGAAAAGGTAGCACGCAACCGCAAGATAATAACCATCGTATCGCCACATGGTCTGCTCACTACGCAAGTCATGGAACAGGATTTCATGAAGAAGCGTTTGCCACGCCTGCTGGCATATCAAAATAAAATGGTACGCCGTTCCACTTCACTGCTTGCTATGACAACCGCTGAGCATGAAGACATTTGCCAGACTGGTATGCGCGCAGCCACACGCATTGAAACGCTCGAAACAGCAGACGGACTGCTCTCTGTATATCGAAAGGCACTCGACTCTTATTATTATAATTATATAACAAACGAAGAAAAAGCCTTCGTCAGCGAAGCTGTCAGAAAAGCAGAGTTGCCTAAAGAAACAGAAAATCTATCATTCAGACGCATTTTTCTCTACGCATGGGATGAAGACGTAATGCCGCAGCTACTTGAAGCAACAAATGAACAAGACATTGCTATGCCACCAGTTCCTGACATAGAGAAACTTAGTCGTTATAAGAACAAAAAGGCTAAGCAGCGCGGGGCACTCATTGACGTCAATGCGTCTGTGAAGAAAATCAAAATACCCACAACGCAACAAACTGAATATGCAGCTGTAATGCTAATAAACAAAGCTGCAAGTATCGGACTAAAACAACTGACACTACGGCACTGGCTGGAACTAAACCAGCTGCTGCACAATGTCGATTTTAATGAAGATGTCGTCGCAAAAGAGCTGAAAAGACTTGGTCTCAAAAAAAACACACGAAAAATACAAAAGACATTAGCCAAGTATTATGCCCTGCCCGAAGGCTACAATATCTTTTAACCCCCACCCTACCTGCCTATACATACACACTTATGAACCAAGAACTTAACGAACTGCATTATCTGCAGTTGTTGGCAAAGTCGTTTCCTACGGCTGCGGCAGCTTCTACAGAAATTATAAATTTATCTGCAATACTCAATCTGCCAAAGGGCACTGAGCATTTTCTGGCAGACATTCACGGTGAGCACGAGGCTTTCCTGCATGTATTAAAAAACGCATCTGGGCGTATATCACAGAAAGTCAACGAGATATTCGGGGAATATATGCCCTTACAGGCAAAGAAAGACCTTTGCACTCTGATTTATTACCCTGAGAAAAAATTAGAATTGGTAAAGGCACGGACGGAAGAACTGGATGAATGGTACCGCATGACACTACACCAACTGGTAAAGGTGTTCAGAGTAATCAGTTCCAAATATACACGTTCAAAGGTTCGTAAATCTTTACCTCAGGAATACAGTTACATTCTTGAGGAATTACTACATACACGTACCGAGGAAGCTAATAAGACAGCATACGTCAACGTTATCATTGATACTATCATATCAACCGACAGCGCTGATGATTTCATCATTGCTCTTGCCAATGTCATCCAGCGCCTTGCCATTGACCAGTTGCATATTCTCGGCGATGTATATGACCGCGGACCTGGTGCGCATATCATAATGGACAAGTTGTCGGAGTATCATTCATGGGACATTCAGTGGGGTAACCACGACATACTCTGGATGGGAGCATGCGCAGGAAATGATGCCTGTATATGCAATGTCATACGTCTTTCGCTGCGTTATGCCAACCTGCAGACACTTGAAGACGGATACGGCATCAACCTTATGCCACTGGCTACCTTTGCTATGGAAACATACAAGGATGATCCATGCGAGGCTTTCATTCCTATACTCAACCCTACGAACAAAGACCGTTACGACCAGAAGACTTTACGTCTGATGGCAATGATGCACAAAGCCATAACCATATTGCAGTTTAAGGCAGAAGCACAAATCATCAAGCGCAACCCTACTTGGCTGATGGATGACCGCAAGATGCTTGAACATATCAACTTCAACTACGGCACTTGCGACATCAATGGCAAGGATTACAAACTTACTGACACTTCACTACCAACGGTCAACCCTGAAAATCCGAACGAGTTCACGGAGGAAGAACGATTGCTTATGGAGAAACTACATCATTCTTTCCGTGTGTCAGAGAAATTACAGCGCCATATCCGCACACTGCTTGCCCACGGTTGTATGTTTGCCACCTACAATAACAACCTGCTCTTCCATGCTTCCATCCCACTCAATGAAGATGGTTCTTTGCGTGAAGTCGAGGTAATTCCTGGCACGAAATGTTCTGGTCGTCTGCTTCTGAAGCGCATAGGTATGCTCGTGCGCTCGGCTTTCGCAAATGATACTCCTAAAGAGGAAAAGCAGTATGCACGCGATTATTTCCTATATTTATGGTGCGGACGAGATTCTTGCCTTTTCGACAAATCGAAAATGGCGACCTTTGAACGTTATTTCATTGCCGAGAAGGAAACGCACGTCGAGGAGAAGGGGTGGTATTACAAACTTCGTGACAAAGACGACATAGCTGCCGAGCGTATGGCAGATACAGTGCTCGATGCTTTCGGAGTGACTGGCGACAACCGTCACATCATCAATGGTCATGTACCAGTACACGTAAAGAAGGGAGAAAGTCCGATAAAAGCTAATGGCAAGCTGATGGTTATTGACGGAGGATTTGCAGAGCCATACCACAAGGAAACTGGCATAGCTGGCTACACTTTGGTATATCACAGCCGTGAATTTGAACTGGTACAACATGAGCCATTCACCAACGTAGAAGATGCTGTGCGCGAAGGACGCGACATTAAGTCGCGGGCACAGATTGTTGCTACCACTGGCCATCGACTCCATGTAGAAGACACTGACCGCGGAAAAGAACTGAAGCAGCAGATTGAAGATTTGCGAAAGTTGCTCTATGCTTACCGTCACGGACTAATTACTGAAACGAAAAGATAAAGCGAAGATGGAATATATGTCACAAGAAGGTTATGATAAACTCGTAGCCGAACTCAGAGAATTGGAGACCGTAGAACTGCCCCGTGTACGTGATGCTATAGCAGAGGCACGCGACAAAGGCGATTTAAGTGAGAATTTCGAGTACCATGCAGCCAAGCGTGAGCAGGGCAGGCTGTTAAGTCGAATCCGATTCAAACAACGTGTACTGGCACATGCTCGCGTAATGGATATGTCACTGCTTAACGGCGACGTAGTGCAGTTGCTCAGTCGAATACAGATTACCAACATGAACAACAACATGCAGATGACTTATACCATCGTCAGCCCCCACGAAGCTGATATGCGAGCAGGCAAGATTTCCATTAAATCACCTATTGCCCAGTCATTACTCAACCATAAAGTAGGCGATGAAGTCACAGTACACGTACCAGCAGGTCTGCTAAAATTACGCATTGACAGCGTTGAGATTGGTGGTTAATGCAGAGTATCACATTACCCACTACAAGATTATTATTTGTTGTTTTATCATGGTTTATTCTTGTTGTTTGTCGTTTCCATGATAAACAGCCGTGTCTCATAACGTAAATATAACTGAATATTAGGTCTCTCAATGTAAAATAAAAAAAATTTGCAAGTATCGAAAAAGTTTCGTACCTTTGCAGATGGAATATCTTGTTAACACACAAAGGTGGGTTATATTAATTACCACCGTAATATTAAACTTTAAATGTGGGTTGACGTTTTGTCATCTTTTCGTTTTCTTTCGGTGCATACTGTCAGCATCTTCAGTCACATAGCCCGCTATGCTCCTTCAGCTGCTGACACTCTGCCCTCGAGGGTTTAGCTCGGCAGCCCGAAGGGAAAAGCCAAACAAATTCGAAAATCTGACAAAGCTAATTAATAGAACCCACCAAAAACATTATGTACAGAATAGTAACCAAGAAGCAGTTCTCAGAGAAGGTGTTTCTCCTTGAGATTGAGGCTCCGTTAATAGCCAAGAGCCGCAAACCAGGCAATTTCGTAATAGTTCGCGTAGATAAAAACAGTGAGCGCATGCCACTCACTATAGCCGATGCCGACACAGAGCGCGGCACTATCACACTCGTAATACAAGAGGTAGGTTTGTCATCAACGAAGCTCTGCACCAAAGAGGTAGGCGATGAAGTGGCCGACGTAGTGGGACCATTGGGAAATCCGACCCACATAGAGAAGTTTGGCACCGTCATCTGCGCCTGCGGTGGTGTTGGAGCAGCACCTATGTTGCCTATCGTACGCGGACTGAAAGCTGCCGGAAATCGCGTGCTGACCGTGCTGGCAGGCCGAACTGCCGAACTGGTTATTCTGGAAGACGAACTCCGTGCTTCATCAGATGAGCTCATCATAATGACCGATGACGGTTCAAAGGGTGAGAAAGGTGTAGTTACCGTGGGTATAGAGAAATTTGCTCAACAGGAGCATATCGACAAAGCCTTTGCAATCGGTCCACCGATAATGATGAAATTCTCTTGTCTTACGACACAGAAATACGGTATCTCAACAGACGTTTCGCTCAATACTATCATGGTTGACGGCACAGGTATGTGTGGTGCCTGCCGCCTGACAATAGGCGGAAAGACAAAATTCGTCTGCATCGACGGCCCCGAGTTTGACGGTGCTCTTGTTGATTGGGACGAGATGTTTAAGCGCATGGGCACGTTCAAGAAAGCAGAGCAGGAGGAAATGGAGCACTACGCAGACCACCTCTGTAAGGACACAGATGAGAAAGCAGCCAGCCAGAGCACATCTGCAAACAACGGAGCAGGCACTGGGAACGCAGCCGCCTGTGCCTCGATAGAAGAACTGACCGACCGCAATGCACCGTGGCGCGAAGAGCTTCGCAAGTCGATGAAACCGAAAGAGCGCACCGCTATACCACGCGTGACGATGCCAGAGCTTGACCCAGTATATCGCGCCACCACACGTACGGAAGAGGTAAACAAGGGATTGACAAAGGAAATGGCACTCACAGAGGCTAAACGCTGTCTCGACTGTGGAAAGCCTCAGTGCGTAGAGGGCTGTCCAGTGAACATCAACATTCCTTCATTCATAAAGAACATCGAACGAGGTGAATTCCTTGCTGCAGCCAAAGTACTAAAGTCAACGTCAGCCCTTCCAGCCGTATGCGGTCGCGTATGTCCGCAGGAGAAGCAGTGTGAAAGCAAGTGCATACATCTGAAGATGAATGAACCAGCCGTAGCCATAGGTTATCTGGAGCGTTTCGCAGCCGACTATGAGCGAGAATCAGGTCAGATGTCACTGCCTGACACCGAGGCATCCAACGGCATAAAGATAGCCGTTGTTGGTTCTGGTCCGGCAGGACTGTCATTCGCAGGCGACATGATAAAGCACGGCTACGATGTATATGTGTTTGAGGCATTGCACGAGATTGGCGGCGTATTGAAGTACGGCATACCAGAGTTCCGACTGCCAAACCGCATCGTTGACGTGGAAATAGAGAACTTGCGCAAGCTCGGTGTACACTTCCAGACTGACGTAATCGTGGGCAAGACCATCTCAGTTGACGAGTTGGAGCAACAGGGCTTCAAGGGTATCTTCGTGGGTTCGGGCGCAGGTTTGCCAAACTTCATGAACATACCAGGCGAGAACCTCATAAACATTATGTCGTCAAACGAATATCTGACGCGTGTTAACCTTATGGATGCAGCCAATCCGAAGACCGACACGCCAATGAATCTCGGCAAGAACGTACTCGTAGTGGGCGGTGGTAACACCGCCATGGACTCCTGCCGCACAGCAAAGCGACTGGGTGCCAACGTCACGTTGGTGTACCGTCGTTCGGAGGCAGAGATGCCAGCACGTTTGGAGGAGGTAAAACATGCTAAGGAAGAGGGAATCACTTTCCTCACGCTGCACAATCCTAAGGAGTATATAGCCGACGAAAACGGAGCCGTAAAGCAGGCCGTACTTGAAGTAATGAAACTCGGAGAGCCCGACGCTTCGGGTCGTCGCAGTCCAGAAGCCACAGGTGAAACAATAACGATTGACGTTGACCAGGTAGTAGTAGCCATAGGTGTATCGCCTAATCCTCTTGTACCTCAGAGCATCAAGGGACTGGAACTTGGTCGTAAGAACACCATCGTGGTCAACGAAGGCATGCAGTCAAGTCGCTCAAACATCTATGCCGGCGGCGACATCGTGCGTGGCGGTGCCACGGTTATCCTCGCCATGGGTGACGGACGCAATGCTGCCAAAAACATGCACGAGGCTTTACAAAACAAGTAAACCCTATTGGTGAGTTCTATTCATTACCACCATAATGTTAAACTTAAAATGCGGGGTGACCAACTCCCTCCGGCTCCCTCGTTTCGCGAGGGAGAGCAATGTCATCT